>Ga0256839_1002977_pt1 | contig 18060 bp, 19 predicted proteins | sample 354166metaG_FD_185968 | JGI IMG/M metagenome (GOLD analysis project Ga0256839, IMG submission 185968) | Hydrothermal vent microbial communities from Mid Atlantic Ridge, Atlantic Ocean - 354-166 | ecosystem: Environmental > Aquatic > Marine > Hydrothermal vents | place: Atlantic Ocean: Mid... | reverse complement strand
CATGGTCACAGCCATACCCATGGTAGTCATGGTTAATGGTTTTGCAATCCACTTTTTCCAGTTCTCTGGTGTTCCTCTCATGTCCCAGTTTACCTCTTCACCATCATAGTCACCTGCACGAGTACAAACACCATTTTCAACAATGAAGACACCAGTTGGTTTGTCATCTCCTTTAAATCCACACGCGATAACTGAAGAGAAATTAATCTCTGCTAAAGCATCACAAACCTCTGGTTCTGCATTCCATGCATCTTTTAATTGGTTCATCCATTCGCCACTACATATTTTTGCCATATTTTTTCCTTATATTATTGTTTTATTATTTAATAGTATAATGATACATTAAAATAGTAACAATAGGCAATGATATAAATCATGATTTATAAATAACTGTTCCATTAAGAAGCATAGACTAAGTGGAACTGTAATAAAATTAATAAAAGATTAAGGAAATAAAATGAAAAAAACATTCTTATTGGCAACGCTCATTACAACATTCTCACAAGCAGATTTTATTGGAGGAGAGGTAAATATTGGCTATTACAATCATACACCTAGTGGGGTAGCTTCTTATAATGGGGATAGTGTTGATATTGAAAAAGATTTACAATGGAGTGGACAGAGTGATATTTTTCTAAAAGCCTATTTAGAACATCCACTTCCTATTATTCCCAATGTTAAAGTAGGATATACAGCATTTTCTCATGCGGGAAATGGTCATGCGAGTAAAAACTTTAGCTTTGGTGGAGCAACTTTTAATGTTGTCGATAAACTAGATAGTAATTTAGATTTAAAAATGTATGATGTGGCACTCTATTATGAGCTATTAGACAATTGGGTCAATATTGATGTTGGGGTGAATGTAAAGTTGATTGATGGGGTGTTGAGTGTGAAGACCACCACAGAAGATGAAACTTCTAATTTTCAAGCACCCCTTCCCATGCTCTATGCCAAAGCCAGATTTGATGTGCCAACAACAGATTTAAGTTTTCAACTAGAGGGAAACTATGTAAGTTATGATGGAAATACTATCTATGATGCCGAAGCAGGGGTGCGTTACACATTTGCTTTAGGCTTAGGGCTTGAAGCAGGGTACAAAACCATGAAGCTACAACTTAATGACATAGATGGTCTCTCTATGGATAGTGACTTTTCAGGAGCTTACGGAAAGTTAGTGTGGGATTTTTAGAAGTTTAAACTTGTAAGAGGAGTGTTTTTAGGCACTCTTCTCATCAATATACTCTTGAACAAAGTTTTTTATATCAGAGTAGACAAAAGAGTCTTTAAACTCCTTAATCTTCCCGCCACTTGCATTGGGGTGTCCCCCACCATTTCCTACTTCTTCAGCCATTTTTGAAACATCAAGCTTATTGTTAGAACGCAATGAGAAGTTCCCACGCCAGTTAATGTCCATATAGAAATGATAGTCAGGATTTTCTACTAAAAAAGTGTTTCCTAAAATAGAAGTGTTCCCTAAGTTGTAGCCCAAAAGCCCTTTTTTACCACGATACTCAATGGTTAAGCGTTGTTTGTCTTCACTTAAAAGTTGGGTTAAGTAGATGGCGGCTAAATTATCTTTGGTGTTGTCCTCTTTTTGTTTAAAGAAGGATTTTTTAATCTGATGTAAATCATCATCCAAGGCAATGTGGGCGTTTTCTTTGTTTGCATAGTTCTTCATGGCTTCGACTAACGAGAGTTTTAAGGCTCTATCTTGTGCAGGAAAAAGGGTACGATTAATCTCTCTTGCCCCTGAAATCATGCCTAAACCTACTTTTCCAAACTCAAAGAGTTCATCGTCACTTACCCAAATGTCAATGGCATTGATGGCTTTGACAATTTGAGCATATTCTCCCTCTTTATCAAAATCATGGTGCTGTTTTAACCACTCATAGGTAATGAGCGTGGCACAACGATTGGTGTCAAGTAGATACCAAGCATAGAGTTCAGCTGTTTTTGCACCTGAACCATGATGGTCAAGAAGTTGAAGCTTTGCACCCACTTCCATCACTTGGGCTTCTATCCATTTTGCCTCTTTGGTGGTGAGGTTTAGGTCAGTAACTAAGATAATTTGCTCTGCTTCATTGCCTAAAAACTTCTCACGTTTAATCGCAACAATAATCTCTTCTAGTCTCGCTTTGACTTCTGGACCGTAGTTGGCATTGTAGGAGGTGAGTTTGTGGTTGTGCTGTTTGTTAAAACAAGCATCCGCTAGGTATTGACAGCCATAGCCGTCAAGGTCGATGTGTGAAAGGTGGTAGATGTTCATGAAGTAAAAATATCCTCTAAAGTAAGTTCGTGTAAAAAAGTATCTATTTTTGTTTGAAAGGTCATTAAAAAAGGGCTAATGGTACAAGACCCCATTGCAACACTTGGACAAGAAGTCGTGTATTGGGTACAGTCAAAAACGGCAGGAGTTTTCCCTTCAGCGGCGATAATAATCGAAGCAATAGAGATAGAAGAGGCATCTTTAATCAAGATAAACCCTCCATGTGCACCTTTTTTAGATTCCAATATATCAGCTTTGGCAAGGCTCTGTAAAATCTTAGCTAAAAAACTTTTAGGAATGGAAAGACTGATTGCCAGTTGTTCAGCTCCTAAAGGTTGCTCTGAATTTCTAATAATGTCAAGAGCAAGTAGGGCATATTCACTAGCACGGGTAAGTAACATAAATCAAACACTCCTTTTTAATAATAAGAACCATTTTACTCTAATATAGATTAAGTCTAGCTCTAAGGCTATTTGGCTAGAATGTCAGTTCCATTTCATTTGCCTTAAAACAAGTGAAAAATTAAACTACCAATCAGGAGGTCATTATGGCTTTAGATACGGCTAAAAAAGCAGAAATAATTGCTAAATATTCAAGAGGTGAGAACGATACAGGTTCTACAGAGATTCAAGTTGCATTAATTACAGAGAGAATTAAATACTTAACTGAACACCTTAAAATCAACAAAAAAGACCACTCTTCAAGACTTGGGCTTCTTAAACTTGTTGGTCAAAGAAGAAGACTTATGAGATACCTAAGAAAAGTTGACTTAGCAAGATGGAACACAATCAAAGCTGATATGGGTATTAGAAACTAATACTTTTTACTGCTTCATGACACAAGAATTTTTCTTGTGTCATCTTCTTTTTTGACTTTAAATATTATTTTTTCTCTAACTCTTTTTTTTCTATTTTTTCTTTCTCTTCTTTAATCTCTTTTGGCATCTCTTGAGGCATACTAATTCCCCCTGCTATCTGTGGTTCAGCTATTTCATCAATAATAATCGTTTCATTTTTATCCACAGCAGTAAATGGTGCAAGTCGATTTTTTTTAGGAGCTTTAGTTACGTTGCTATCACATGAAGTATTTGGTGCTATTTTTCCTGTGAGATGTGGCTGTGGTGCTTTTGCACAAGCAGAGAGACCTAAGACCAAACTAACCGTGGCTACTTTTTTAATGGTAATGCAAAGGTTTGAACTTTTGGCTTTGAGTGTTTCAAATTCATTGTGACTCATGTTGCTGACATCATGCACTTTTTTGTCACACTTTTGGCAAAAATAGCCACCCTCTACACTACGCATATCTTCTGTCTTTAAAGGACATACAAACGAGAAATCCTCTTTTGTTATCTTGATTTTATGCTTTTTCATCTCTGAACTCCTTAAAATAGTTCAAAGAGTATAGCTTAAAAAAATAGCATAATTGTGTAGGTGGCTACTTATCTGAAATTCCAGCGACTATCTCCAAAGCTCTCTCTTTAGCCTTTTCAACATCTTCATCTAAGACCAAACTCACAGCCATACGGCGACCTACATGACTATCTGGTTTTCCGAATACTCTCACATAACTGTTGTTGCTAAAAGCATCATCTGGAATTTCAAGGCTTGGGTTTTCACTCTCATTTTTGGCTTTGTACGCTCCACAAGCTCCTGCCCCATAGGTGGTGTAGTTAAGAGGAAGACCTAAAACAGCTCTTATGTGCAGTGCAAATTGGCTTTGGCTTTGGGTCATAAGCGTCACCATACCTGTGTCGTGTGGGCGTGGGCTAAGTTCTGAAAAATAAACCTCTTCATCTTTGACAAAGAACTCTACACCGAAAATTCCTCGTCCACCTAGACCATCGGTAACGGCTTTGGCAATATCTTTGGCTTTTTGTAGGGCTTCTTGGCTCATGTTCATTGGTTGCCAAGACAAGATGAAGTCACCATCTTTTTGCACATGACCAATGGCATCACAAAAAACCGTTCCTGTCTCATTTCTAACGGTGAGTAGGGTAATCTCATAATCAAAAGGAACAAATTCTTCAACGATTAATTCACTGGCATCCCCTCGTGCCTCTTTGGCAATTTCCCATGACTTTTCAATATCATCAGCACTTCTAGCAATGCTTTGACCATGCCCAGAAGAACTCATGACAGGTTTGATGACACACGGAAATTTAATTTGTTCTGAGGCTACTTTTAGCTCTTCTAAGGTTTTAACAAATTGGTAGTTAGAGGTTTTCAGTCCTAACTCTTCAGCAGCGAAGACACGAATGTTTTTACGGTTCATGGTTTTGTTTACAGCTTCAGCATTGGGAATGACATGAAAGCCTTTTTTTTCTGCTTCAAAAAGAGCTGAAATAGAAATGGCTTCAACTTCAGGTAAAATGTAAGTAGGATTCTCTTTTTCAATCACCTCTAAAACAGCCGTTTCATCTTGCATATCAATGACATAAGCACGGTTGGCGACCAAGTGAGCAGGAGCATTTTTATACTTATCAACAGCAACAACTTCAACGCCCAAACGTTGAGCCTCAATCGCGACCTCTTTGCCAAGCTCTCCAGAGCCTAGAAGCATGATTTTAATAGCATTTTTTTGTAGTGGGGTGGTGAATGTCATGAGGTGAATCCTTAGATAAAATATTAAGCATATTTTATCTAATTATATTTATAACTCCGTTATCTCTTTCTCACGTTTAACCACAAACTCTCCTTGGATTTTCTTATTTTGTAGGGCGATTGCCATCGCACCATTAAATCATATTCCTCCCTATTGATTTTTTACTTTTACAAGGCATAAATATTGAGACGCATGATGCTGTTTATTAACACTCAAACTTCTCACAAATCTCTCTTAAAATCTTCTCAAAAGTCACATCTTTCAAAGTAGCAATGATGTTTTTTTCAGAAATCAAAGAAGCGTCTATGGCTGTAATTTTAGGAACAATAACCACCGACTCTTTTTTTAAAGAACCTCTTTTAATGTCATCATTGCTGATTACTATTCCCTCTCTGTGTAAATTTGTAGTTAAAGGTAAAATGAGTAAGTCATTTTTATCTATTTCTCTAAAAACCAGTACGGGTCGCCCTTTAAACTGTTTGAAATCCGAATAAGGCATCTCTATAAAATAAATGCTTCCTACCATTTAGAGTAATCCTCATCATCATAATTATGACGACTTAAGCCAATAGCAATTTTACCAAAGTTATCTAGCTCCTCCTCTTTCCAGTATGCCCATTTTGAATTGTGCGACTCTTCTTCTATCTTCTTTAAACGACTATACTCTTCTGTCGATAATACAACTACTTCTAAGCGATTGTTTTTCAAAATTCCAATCTTTTCAAGGCTATTGTTTTTAATCTCTTTTAAAAGGCTACTGAGTTGCTTTGTAAAGTCTGTTATGGAAAAGAGTTCATTTTCTGCATATCTTACCATGCTATTTATCCTTTTATTTATAGGTTAATTTAACTGTAAATATTATAGTTTATTTTTTGTTAAATAAAGCTCAATAGTTTAAGGTTTGCATTTACATAGTTATCTCTTTGTGTGTTGGTGAGGTCTATATAACTCTCTTTAAATGCCATTTATAATTCCGTTATCTCTTTCTCACGCTTAGCCACAAACTCCCCTTGGATTTTTGCCATAGCCACAGAGACACTCTCTATGTCTAAAATAATTTTGTCAAAAAGCATTACATTGTCACCGCGTAAATTTACTGTTACCCCTTCAATATCACACTCTAGTACGGCTTTGGCATTTTCACCTACCTCAACCACATGGGCTTTAAACTCTTGCCCAATGCGTTTTTCTGCCCAACGGGCTAACTTACGGTCTCTAAAATCCCATTCTGCTTTGGTCGATTCACGCTCTAACTCTGAAACCCTTTGACAAAGTGGCTCTATGTTTCTTAGTAGATACTCATTTTGCTCTTTGTCCTCTTTGAGTTGAGATTTAATGAGTCGGTGTAAAATGAGGTCAGAATATCGCCGAATAGGGGAGGTGAAGTGTGAATAGTGGCTAAAACCAAGTCCAAAGTGACCCTCATTGTTCGCTGAATAGACAGCTTGTTTAAGCGATTTAATGACCATGCTATCAACCTCTGGGGCAATGCCCATATTTTCAGCCTCTTTTTGTATGGCACGAATGAGTGAGGGAGCATCGTCATAGTTTTTAACAAACAGCCCAATGGAGGCAAGTTCTTCTAATAGCTCTTCAAGTTTAGCCAGTTGTGGAGGAGTATGCACCCTAAAAATTCCATACTCAAAGCGTTTGGCAGAGGCTTGGTTGGCTAAAAGCATACACTCTTCAATGAGTGAATGTGAAGCTGTGCCAGTTTCTACTGAAGTGCCTTTAAGTTCATGTCCTGCGTCAATGCTTAGTTTTATCTCTTCACTTCTAAAGTCAAAACCAAAGCCTAGACGCTTCTTTCTAAGCTTTTGGGTAATTTTTTGAAGAGGAAGAAGATACTCTAAGATTTTTTTCTCATGTTCTTTTTCAACATTTTCCCCATCATTCTCAATAATTGCATCTATCTCATCATAATTAAAACGGCGTTTAGAGTGAATGATGGCTTCAAAAAATTCCTCTTTTAAAGGAAGTAGCGTCTCTTTATGCAAGGCTATTTTTGCCACAAATGCCAGTCTATCGACATGGGGTTTAAGCGAACAGATGTTCTCACTTAACTCACGAGGTAACATTGGAAAAGATTTATGGGGAAAGTAAGTGGTAAATCCACGCCGTTTTGCTTCTGTGTCAATGGGGCTAAAGTAGTCTACATAGTGGCTCACATCAGCAATGGCAACGTAAAGGGTATGCTCTTGGAGGTCAAAATAAATTGCATCATCAAAATCTTTTGCCGTCACAGGGTCAATGGTACAAAAATCTAAATGGGTCAAGTCCACACGCGTAGGGTGTTCGGCTCTTGTCACCTCTTGCTCAACCTCTTTGGCTTGGCTTACACAGTCATCATCGAACACATCAGAGGCTCTTTTGTAGAGGGCTAGTGAAATCTTTTCATCGACTAAAGGGTCACTTAATTGCCCAAATATCTCTAACACCTCTTCTGTTTCGCTATCTACTTTAAGCACAGTACCCAATTTAAAGGCTTTTAAGTCCATGCCCTCCATTTTTGCATGGGTAGGAAGTCCCGTTTTAAGGTCAAGTATCTCAAAAACATCGGACTCATTACGGTTAGTATAGACAATCTGAAAAACATGAGCCTTACGGATAACCAATTGTACCTTAGCCGATGCACGACCACGCCGTGCAATAACGCGTTTAACCACCACATCGTCCCCAGGGTTGGCTTCGCCCATATCTTGTGCTTCGACGAGTAGGTCTTTTTGTTCAGCTGTTTGTGCTTCTACAAAACCTCGCCCCTCTTTATTGACATAGAGTTGCCCCACACGAAAGAGTGATTTGAGTTTCCAAAGTCCCTCGACCTCTTCGACTGCTCCTAACTGTTGTAGCTTTTGAAAAGCATTTTTATCTTCTTGTTCTAAGTCGCTCTCTTTAAATCCGTTGATGAGTTGTATGGCAAATGGTGACATGGTGTTCCTATAAATATTTGTTTTGTTCTATTATAGGTATTGTAACCAATTTTGTTATACTTTTACAACTAAAAAAAAGAGAGAAAAATGACACTTAGAAGTAAAGAGAAAATCCCTTATAGAACCATACTTAAAACCCTCATCAGCACAGCCCTATTTTTGACCATTGACAGCCCCATTGGAGATGCATGGTTTTCAGGACATGGACAAGCTATCGCCGTTGTTTTGGTTGGCTTTGCTTTCGCCTTTTCCTATTGGCGAAGCTCTAAACGTGCCAGAGAGATAATGCTCATTGGCATTGTGGTGGGTTTAACAGGGGAGTACATACTCTCAATGGTTTTGGGCATGTATCACTACCGATTTGCCAACATTCCTCTGTGGCTCATCTTTGGGCATAGCCTTATTTTTGCATCTGTTTTTAGGCTTTCGCATCACCCTTACATTTTACATCATCAAGAGATTATTAAAAAATATCTGTTTGTTTTTTCAGCCGTTTACAGTTTTGTGTGGCTGTTTTGGGCAAATGACTATTTTGGTTTTCTCTATTCTGTCATCTTTTTTATCATTTTATACAATGCTAAAAAGTCACAACTCTTCTTTTTGATTATGTTTTTCATTGTGGCATACTTAGAGCAAATAGGCACAGCAACAGGTACATGGTATTGGCCCCAAATTGCCTTTAACAAATTTGCGTGGCTACCCAGTGGAAACCCACCTGTAGGAATCGCAGCCTTTTATTTTCTGTTCGACTTTATTGTCTTGGGCTTTTATTTGAATGTTTTGCACCCCAAAGTACGAGATAGATATAAGCGTTTTAATCAAAAATATTAAAACACTATTTATATTCTGCCATCTCTTTGGTTATGTTGCTATAAAGATCCTTAACCCAAGGATGCTTGTTTTTCTTGGTAATATTAACTTTAATCTGTCTAAAGTCGACAGGAGATAAAATAACTTTAATATTTTGAATACCAACTTTTTGGGCTAAAAAATATAGCTCTTCAATATTATTGTCACCAATAGGAATACAACCAATGGTTCGGTCACTTCCATGTATCATAATATCACCACCGAGATTGGTACGCTTCTCTGTTTTTGCCATTTTTTTGTCAAAATCATTAGGATAGGTCACACGCATGGCAAGATGAAACTTACTCTTTGGATTTAGATAGGAGATACCATAAATACCCTCTGGAATTTGTCGGTCTCCCTCTTTGAGTTTTGGTCCTAGCATCCCTGAAAAAGCCGTAAAGGGGTAGCTTACCAAATGGATGTTTCTTCCATCTTGTTTTGTCCATACCTCTAAGATTTTTTCATGTTTAAGTCCAATAAGGGTTAAGCTTTTAGGATAGACAATAAAGTTTGCATCTGCTAGATGACGATTAAGTTTTTGTCTTGAAGTGAGTTTTTCAACTTTAGGACAAATAGGACATTCTGGACATTTTTTTTCAATGACCAAAGGTTTTAAAGGACCTACATGGGTTAGGTGACAAGGTTCACAAGGTTTTGTTTCTTCGCATGGCTGAGGTTCTTTACATGGGACTATAATGTTTTGGGCATGGCAATATTTTTCATAATAGGGTTGCCAAATCTTTTTTCCATACAAATAAAAAAATGAACTAAAGAGTAAAATTAAAATAATAAAGAGTAAAAAATGTGGAATAATGTTTTTCATGCCAATATTTTAGCATAAAAAAATGTAGGTCGGGGTATCTTACCCCGACAATTGTCATAAAAATTTTAACAAGAGTAAGTAGAGATATACTCAAATGCAGTTGGTCTTCCCTCAACAGGAATAACATGTCGGTCAAACATGTAATCAACATACTCTTTTACATATTCTGGACTCATAATTGGTGCTAAGAAGTCAAAGTCTTTTTCAAGCCCTTCTAATGCATCTCTAAATGTATTAGGAAGTTCAGGAATTTTTCTTTCAGCAATTTCATCACGTGTAAGCTCAAATAAGTCTTCGTTAAATGGACCTACTAAACTGTCATAACCACCTTTTTTGATTCCATCAAGACCAGCAATCATAAGCACAGAGAATGCAAGGTAAGGACAAGCTACAGAATCTGGGAAACGAGTTTCAATTCTTGTTGCCCCTTCACCTGCACCATAAGGAATTCTACATGCAGCACTTCTGTTTTGGCTAGAGTAAGTCAAAATTCTTGGTGCTTCAAAACCTGGAAGTAGTCTCTTAAAGGAGTTGGTACTTGGGTTTGTAAAGGCAGCAACAGCTTCTTTATGCTCAAAAATACCACTTAAGTAATCAAGTGCTGTTTTAGAAAGGTTCGCGTATTCACCCTCTTTGTAGAATAAGTTTTTACCATCTTTCCATAATGATTGGTGAACGTGCATTCCGTTTCCGTTGTCATTGTAGATTGGTTTTGGCATAAATGTAGCCGTTTTACCATTAAGGTGTGCTACCATTTTTACAACATATTTATACTTTTGAACATTATCAGCAGCGGTGATGATGTCTGAATAAACAATACCAATTTCATGTTGCCCTTGTGCTACTTCATGGTGACCTAGAATAACTTCTAATCCAACATCTTCAAGCACTTGCATCATCTCTGCTCTTAAATCAACAGCAGGGTCAGTTGGTTGCACTGGGAAGTATCCACCTTTAATTCTTGGTCTGTGACCCATGTTCCCCATCTCACCGTAGTCAGCGTTGTCAGCCCAGTGACCTTCATCTGTTTCTACTTTGAATGATTGGTGGTTGTCGTTATCAACGATTTTTACATCATCAAAGATAAAGAACTCATTTTCAGGACCAAAATAAGCAGCATCAGCTACACCAGCATCATCAAGTGCTTGAAGTGCTTTTTTAGCAATACTTCTTGGACATTTAGCATAAAGCTCATTTTTGTAGATGTCATAAACATCACAAATAACAATAACAGTACTGTCTGCTGTAAATGGGTCAAGGAATGCAGAATCTACATCTGGCTTAAGTAGCATATCTGATTCATTAATTGGTTGCCAATTTTCGATTGAAGAACCATCAAATGGAAGACCACCTTCTAGTTGTCCAGCTGTTACAGCACTCATTCTGTATGAAATATGGTGCCATGCACCTTTGATGTCTGTAAATCTAAAATCTACAAACTCTACTTCATTCTCATTACAAAATGCAAAAAATTCATCTACACCGTTTACAAATTTACCCATTTGTTTATCTCCTAATAATTATAAGTTGCATTGATTGTATCAAAGAATTTTATAAAAGTTATAAGATTGATGCTTAAAAAGTAATCATTTCTTTTTCCCGTTGATGAAAAGTAACAGCTTGAGTGAAACCGATGCTTTTTGCCAGTTTTACGGCTTCATCATATCGGTAGCCTACTTGACCAATGGCATGAGCATCAGATGAAAAGGTAATGGGGATGTTTAGTTCATAGACCATTTCAAGTAGAGAGGAGCTAGGATAAATCTCTTTACAGGGTTTGCGTAAACCTGCGGTGTTGAGTTCTATGACCATGTTTGCATTTTTTATTGCTTTGAGAGCATTTTTAGCCATGATATTTATCTCTTTTTTGGGCATAAAGTTAAAAACTTTCATCAAATCTAAGTGACCTACGATGTCAAATTTCTTGGTTTTAGCCATCGCTTCTATGCTATCAAAATACTCTTGCCAAATCTCATCGATGTCTCTGTTTTTGTATTCGTGGTTAAATTCTGGATTGTCAAATCCCCATTCACCTAAAAAATGAACAGAGCCAATGAGGTAGTCAACCTTTGCATTTAAAACACGTTGGTCTAAATGCCCTTTTAAATAATCGACTTCATAACCAAGAAGAATTTTAATCTTATCTTTATATTTTTCTTGTAGCTCTTTTACTTCATGTGTATAAAGTGACATTTCATCAAATTTTAGACGATAGTATTCGTCAAAATCCATGGGAGCATGTTCTGAAAAACCATAAATGTCAATGCCTAATTCAATGGCACGTTCTATGTAGCTCTGCATTGAGCCTTTAGCATGGTTACATCGGGTTGTGTGGTTATGTAGGTCTATTCTCATAGAGGTATTTTAGCAAAAGAGGAGAGATGGTCTGTTTAAAACAGACCAAATGTTAGTAGATAGAGGTTAATTTGAATTTGTCAAATTTTCTAAGTTTATTACGAACAATAAACTTTTTGAGTTTACTTGGGTAGTTAGATAATTCACAGTAGTTAACCAAGTAGTTTACTAGAACCAATGGATTATCAGTAATATTTCTCTGTTTTCTAAAGCTTTTGTATGCACCTCTACCAATCACTACAAAATAATCATCAACAGCATCAGAAATGGTGGCATATTTTTTAACATAAATTGCTTTTCCATTTCGGTTTCCACGTGCTTTCATACGAGGTTCATTTTTATTGTATGACCACATCCCAAAGATGTTATTTCCTTTTTTGAAAAATCGTGACTCCCCCCATGCTGACTCAATAGCTGCTTGGGCTAAGACAATACTAACAGGGTGTGTTTTTAGTCTATTGGCTAATTTTCTAATATCTTTAGTTTTATATTTTTTGTATAGTCTTTCTAAAAAATAACTATCCTCTTCATTCATCTCTTCTGTTGGTATATTAATGAGACTTAAAACTCTTTCCCTTTTGAGTCTTAAGTTCTCTTTAGCAATTAAAATCGCAGGTAAAATCATGTGAAAAAACTTCTGTTTTTTCTCTGATACTTGTAGCTTATTAAGAGAGATGGTGTTGGTGTAGTTGATAGGTTCAACTTCTTTAGAGGTAAAAATTTTAATGTCTTTGGGAGTTTTGATTCTTTTGTTTACCGTAGTAATTTTATCATCGAGGATGATAGGAGAGTTTGATAGTTCACTTTTCTGAACATTAAGGTTCATGGGGTGATTGGGTTTGGGTAATGAGTACGTAATTGTTTGAACATTATCTCTATTCATCTCTTCTTTTACCATATCTAAATATGCATTATCAAATGCAAAAGTCGATAAAGTTAAAACAAAAAATGTTATAAAATGTTTAATCATGTGTTTAAGGCCTTTTTTAAAAATTCCGAAATTATACCTTGTAAAACTTAAATAAAATTTAATTTATTAATTATTGTTTGTTATTCTTGCTTTGAAGTACGCCAATAGCGTTTTGAGAAGAGATTTAAAAAAATAATTATTTTTTTATAAAAAATGGAAATAATTGTATATTCATTTTTTGAACAGAAAAGTTTAAAATAGATTTTTTAGCTCTTTCAGCTGATTTAAAGTTCCATTAAGTAAAATATTTACTTACATTATAAATAATATATTATTTCTTTCATGTGTTTAAATGTTGAAGTTTTTATTAATATCTTTGGTTTTTTGATGTTTTACAAATTCTTTATATGAAAAAAATCTTATAAAATGCTACATATAGGAGTTTAAAAAAGGGAATAAAATAGTAACCTGAACTAGTTTTATATTATTTTGCTATACTTTTGGGATAAATTAAACTATTAGGAGAGTGTTATGGCACTATTTGATGAAGTAAAAGAAGTTGTGATTGAACAACTAAGTAGAAGTGCAGATGAAGTAAAAGAAGAGTCTAGATTTGTAGAAGATTTAGGAGCAGATAGTCTTGATGTAGTTGAGCTTGTAATGGCACTTGAAGAGAAATTTGATATTGAAATTCCAGATGAAGATGCTGAAAAAATTGCAACTGTAAATGATGCAATTAAATTTATTGAAAATATTCAATCATAGATAAAACCCCTTTTGGGGCTTTATTTAAATTATATTTGAAACTATTATGAATAGAAAATAGTTTGATATATATCTTAAAAGAGCATAGGAGATAGAGTGAGAAGAGTTGTAGTAACTGGCTTAGGCATGATTAACAGTGTGGGTCAAGATAAAGAGGGTTCTTTCACCGCAATTTTAAATGGTGAATGTGGAATTAAAGAGATTGAACTTTTTGATGCTGATAAATTTTCTGTAAAAATTGCAGGGGAGATTGTTGGATTTGATCCGAGTGAAGTGATGGATGCTAAAGAGGTTAAAAAAGCCGATAGATTTATCCAACTTGGAATGAAAGCAACTAAAGAAGCAATGGCTGATGCCAATATTGGTGATGATATTGACATGGAACGTTTTGGTGTCTCTTCTGCTTCTGGAATTGGTGGTTTACCAAATATTGAAAAAAATTCTGTTGTTTGTAACACGCGTGGTCCTAGACGAATCTCTCCTTTCTTTATTCCCTCTTCTTTGGTTAATATGCTTGGTGGATTTATTACCATTGAACATGGTATTAAAGGACCAAATCTCTCTTGTGTAACAGCGTGTGCTGCGGGAACTCACGCAGTTGCTGAAGCTTCAAAAACCATTATGCTTGATGGAGCAGACATGATGCTAGTCGTAGGGGCAGAGTCTGCAATTTGTGCTGCAGGAATTGGTGGATTTGCTGCAATGAAAGCGTTGAGTACTAACAATGAAAATCCAAAAGAGGCATCACGACCATTTGATGCTGATAGAAATGGATTTGTCATGGGTGAGGGGGCTGCTTCTTTAATTCTTGAAGAGTATGAACATGCCAAGGCACGTGGTGCTAAAATCTATGGTGAAGTCATTGGATTTGGTGAGAGTGGTGATGCCAATCATATTACAACACCTGTAGTAGATGGACCGTTACGAGCTATGAAAGCAGCTATGCGAATGGCAGGTGATGTAAAAGTAGATTACATCAATGCCCATGGTACTTCAACACCTGCTAATGATAAAAATGAAACCGCTGCGGTTAAAGAGCTTTTTGGTGGGGCTGAAAATTGTCCTCCTATGAGTTCAATTAAAGGACAAATAGGTCACTGTCTAGGGGCGGCTGGTGCGATTGAAGCAGTTGTTTGTTTAATGGCAATGCGTGATGGAAAACTTCCTCCAACCATTAACTATACTACCAAAGATGAAAATTGTGATTTAGATTATGTAACTGATGGGGTACGTGATGCGGAACTTAATGTTGTCATGAGTAACTCTTTTGGTTTTGGTGGAACCAATGGAGTGGTTATCTTCAAAAAAATCTAAAGGCATTTTATGGCAACTTATTTAGCGTTTGAAAAGAAAATAGAAGAGATTCAAGAAGAGATTGATGCAACTTTGGCAACCAAAGAGCGTGTAAATTTAGAAACGTTAGAGAAAGATTTAGAAAAAGAGGTCACGAAGACTATGAAAGGTCTTTCAGACTATCAAAAGCTCCAACTTGCACGTCATCCTGACAGACCTTATGCTTTGGATTACATTCGCTTAATTATGGAAGATGCCTATGAGATTCATGGAGACAGAGCTTTTCGTGATGACCCTGCTATTTTATGTTATTTGGGCTATATTAATGGTCAAAAGACCATGGTTATTGGTGAGCAAAAAGGGCGTGGGACAAAGCATAAACTCAAAAGAAATTTTGGTATGCCAAATCCTGAAGGTTACCGAAAAGCATTACGTGCCGTCAGATTGGCGGAAAAGTTCAACATTCCTGTCTTAATGCTCATAGACACCCCAGGTGCATACCCAGGACTTGGAGCTGAAGAGCGTGGACAGAGTGAAGCGATTGCTAAAAACCTTTTTGAATTTACCAACATTAAAGTTCCTATGATTTCAGTGGTCATTGGTGAAGGTGGTTCAGGTGGTGCTTTGGCGATTGGGGTAGCTGATAAGTTAGCGATGATGCGTTACTCTGTTTTTGCGGTTATCTCGCCAGAGGGGTGTGCAGCTATTTTATGGAATGACCCTAGCAAAGTAGAACAAGCAGCTAAAGCGTTAAAAATTACGCCAGAGAGCCTTTTTGAACATGGCTTAATTGATGATATTTTAGAAGAGCCTTTGATTGGGGCTCATCGAACCAAAGAGGCATCGGCACAACTCTTAAAAGCTTACTTTTTAGAGCAAGTCAAAGCCTTAAAAGAGTTAACCGTAGAAGAGATGCTAGAGAAGCGTTATGAACGTCTTACTTCGGTTGGAGCATTTAGTGAATAATCTATCTGCTTTATTCAATGAAAGCTATTTTATGGTGATGGTATTGGCTATCATCATGGTAATACTTCTTTTAACTTATTTGATCCTAAAGTATAAAAAGGCTTTAAAAAGTTTAAAAGCACAAATCATTGAAAAAGATGAGAAGATAAAAACCCTACGTCAATATGCTTATGAGCATGAACTTAAACGTAAAGATAGAGAGCATGAAGTCGAAAAAACTATCTTGGCATTAGAACACACCATTGAAGCTTTAAAAACAAAAGAGAAAGAGGGTTTGAAGAGTCAAGTGGTTTTAAAGATAGAAGCTGCACAAAATAGAAGAGAGAGAGAACTCAAAAGAGTTAACTTGAGCTATTAACAATGAATTTACCTGAAAAAATAGAAGATGAAAATAGCTTAGCAGTCAATTTTGTTGGTAAGATTCAAGCCATTGATAATGCCTATAAACAAAGTTTCTCACGTTATCAAGAAAAATTAGCAAACTTTACCCTTCAAATTGAACAACTTAAAAATAAAATTTCCTTGAACAAAGAGTCCTTACAAAAAGAGGAGCAAGTTGTTACGCTACTTGAAAACAATTTACTTCATGAAGAGAAAAATTTTGAAAAGTTAAATGGTAAATTTACACAACAAATAGAGGCACTTTATGCCTTACAAACTGAGTATAAAAATATTATAAATGAAGCAGAGTATGAAAAAATCTTATTTCAAAAAGAGGGAATGCTTCACATTTTACTTTCTGAAATAGAAGAACAAGAACTCTTTTTATTAAATCTGGAACTAGAACGTATTAACAGGGTTAACCTTCTTACTCCTGAACAGAATATTTTAAAAAAGCTCGAAGAGGAATTGAAGGTATTAGAGTTAGAAAAAATCCATTGTGAATCTGGTCAGTTAGAGAATCAACTTCTACTCGATGAACCTTTGGCTAAGCTAGAGACCATAGAGAAAATGGAAACCATAGAGACGGAAGTAGTGGAGAAAGAGGATTAGTCTAACCACCAAACACGTAAATTTTTCCCTTTAATCTTCCCATTTTTTAAGCCATTAAATGCTTTTTTAATCACACTCTTTTTAATGGCAACATAGGCATTTTTTTGATAGACATTGATTTTACCGATGTCGCTATTGTCTATACCAATATCTTTACAGAGTGTTCCTAAAATATCACCTGCACGTACCTTTTTCTTTTTTCCTCCATCTATGCATAAGGTGGCTACTTCTCCTTGCATATAGAAGTTTTTGTTAGGGGTAAGTGTAGAGATAGCCTCTGCTTGAAGATTTGGCTTAATCTCTTTGAGTTTACGCAATCCATACTCATCGGCTAGGGTGACAGCCAAACCTGATTTATCGGCTCTTCCTGTTCGACCGATACGGTGGGTATAATCTTCTGTTTTCATGGGAACATCATAGTTAATGACCAAATCAATACCCTCTATGTCTAGCCCTCTAGCAGCTAAATCCGTTGCCACAAGTACAGGTAGCGAACCATTGGCAAACTGTAAGAGCATCTCTTGGCGTTCATACTGCTCCAAATCACCATTGAGTGTGGCAACATCAAAGCCTTTGTCATGAAGCATATCACTCACTTCTGTTGTTTTGATTTTGGTATTACAAAAGATTAGAGCTAGATTGGGCTGAAAATGTTTAAGGGTAGAGAGGAGGGCTTTTTCTTTATCTTCTACTTCATAGACACGCTCTTCTATGGCGACCTCTTTCTCTTTGGTGGCTATTTTAATTTCTTTTGGATTGTTTAAAATCACTTTGGTAAGCTTGTCAATATTTTCAGGATAAGTAGCTGAAAAGAGAATAGATTGGCGTTGCTTAGGTAGGTTAGAGACCAACTTTAGAATGTCATCAGCAAAACCCATATCGAGCATACGGTCAGCTTCATCTAAGATAAGGGTTTTTATCTGCCCCAAATGGATGGTCTCTCTTGAAAAGTGGTCAAGGAGTCGCCCAGGGGTACCAATAAGAATGTCAGCCCCTTTTTCAAGTGAGGCTACTTGTGTTCGTAATGATGTTCCTCCATAAAGCGTAATGACTTTAATATCTTTTTTGTATCGTGCCAGTTTATTGGCTTCTCCTGCAATCTGTTCGCAGAGTTCACGGGTAGGAGTGATAATGAGTGCTTGAGGAAAATGCTCTTGGCTATCGAGTTTTAAAATGAGTGGGATTAAGAATGCCAATGTTTTCCCCGAACCTGTTTTTGCTTGGGCAATGAGGTCTTGGTTCTTTAAGAGTAGGGGGATTGATTCTACTTGTATAGGGGTGGGGGTTTGGTAACCCAATGAATCTA
>Ga0256839_1002976_pt1 | contig 18062 bp, 32 predicted proteins | sample 354166metaG_FD_185968 | JGI IMG/M metagenome (GOLD analysis project Ga0256839, IMG submission 185968) | Hydrothermal vent microbial communities from Mid Atlantic Ridge, Atlantic Ocean - 354-166 | ecosystem: Environmental > Aquatic > Marine > Hydrothermal vents | place: Atlantic Ocean: Mid... | reverse complement strand
TTCCCTCTACATCATTTAAATCCTCCACTCGGTGCATCTTCACAAGCTTAGAAATCCATGGTAAATCTAAGGCTAAAATTTTCTCTATCTTAGTGTCATGTAAAAAAGCTAAATCTACCCCATACTTTTCATTTAAAAGTAAAGGAATTTTCATGTTTGAAATTTGAAGCAGTGCATCAAGCTCCAACTTCTCTACTAAGTCCGTAGCACAATTAACAACCTCATCAAATGAGCCATCAAAAACTTCTGTTCCCACTTGGTACTGTTCTTCTGTCGGAAACGAAACAGCAGGTTGAATGTAAAACCATTTTTTAGAAGCTGTGCTTCGCCCTATTCTCTTGGTGACAATTCTGACCACATCTGCCGTTGAATCTGCTCTAAGCGTTACCATATCATTGTTTTCATCATGTAATTGCAAAAGAGGTTTCGCATCTTCAAATGAAGCGTGTTGATGGTAAGAAAAAAGTGGTGTCACTATCTCTTCAAAACCTTTCTCCTCTAGAACAGAAGCACAAGTGCTTTCTATTTGTCGTTTTATCTTTGCAGACGCGCCAAAGTAAAGTTTGCTTTTACTGGGTATTTCGTGTTCAAATATCATCTAATTCTCTTTAAAATAAACTTCGTTAAAAGTCTTACTTGCCGTGCCATCAAAGGTACGTCTTCCAAGGTCTGCCAATGCCATCTCAATGGCATTCACTACCCAAACAGCTTCATTCACAGGAATCAATCCCATTTGGTTAATACGGAAAATCTTTCCTTTTAAATGGTCTTGTCCTCCTGCAATGTTCACGGCATATTTTGTCTTTAAAAGTTTTCTAATAGGCTCTGCATCATCATCTATGACCGTAGACATAGACTTAGCAGGAGTTGTTGGGTAAATATCTAGCCCAATACTTTCTAAAGCACTTTGTGTTGCCTTAGCTCTGGCAATCGTTTTAGCATAAAGTGCCTCTAAGCCCTCTTTTTCTATCTCATCAAATATTGCATTAAGCCCAATAATTAAAGTAGTAGGTGCAGTATAAGCTGTGGTGTTTTGTTGTTGCTTTTTAATCTCGCTTGCCAAGTTAAAGTAATAATCAACGCCTGAGCCAATCTTTTCAACAGCCTTAGCACTTAGTCCAATCATTGCCAATCCTGGAGGAAGCATTAATGCTTTTTGGCTTCCTGCTACTAAAGCATCTATGTTTGTGGTGTCAATTTTTTCAACACCAACAGCCGTAATGCCATCGGCTACCACCATAATGTTCGAGTTAACAGATTTTACATAGGTCGCTATCTCTTCTACTGGGTGTCTAAGCCCCCCTGCACTCTCACTCACTTGAATGAACAGTGCATCAATGTCGCTGTTTGCTTCTAACGCTTTTTTGACATCTTCAAGTGAAGCTGGGGTATTCCACTCATACTTTAACTCCACAAGCTCTTTGCCCATGGCTGTGACTATTTTTCCAAAACGTTCACCAAACTTCCCTGCATTGATAGTCAATGCTTTTGTTTTACAAAGGTTTAAAACACAAGCTTGCATCGCCCCTGTTCCAGAACTTGCTAACATGACACACTCGTCCATGCCAAAAAGTTTCAACAAACGCTCACGTGCCTCTTTAAAAATCGCTTCAAATTCAGGGGTTCGATGATGCAAAGTAGGTGTCGCCATCGCTTGACGAACCGATTCAGGTACGGGAGTAGGTCCAGGGGTAAAAAGTAACATGTATGTCCTCGTTCAAAATAGATACGAAGTTTGTCGCTTATAATAAGACAAAATTCTTGGAATTATAGCCAAAGAGGGATTAGGGAGTAGTTAATAATTGCCTAACTTCTCTTTAGCTAAAGAGGCAGAGATTTTTCCTGACATAAACTCTTTTTGTATCTTATCTATGTGATTGAGTAGCTCTTTTTTAAACGGACCTGTCTCTCCCACTTTATCTTCGACCAAATAGTTCATTTCAGAAAAGTTAGGAAAGAGTCCTATCATCTCTTGCTTGAGCGTTGAGTTAGCCCAAAGTTTTTTCTTTTCATTGAGCGAGAGTGAACTATCCATCAAAAACTCTTCACCCCCTACCAATCTTTTTTCATTGTATCCGTAACTGACATCTACCTCTTCATCTAATCCATGGACAAATCCAATTAACCAATAGACAATCGAACCAATAATCACCAAGCCAAATACCATAGAACTATTCATCTTACACATCCTTTTAAAATAAAAAATAACTTTAAATATATAATTAATTTATAAATATAATACTATTTATATTACATGCCCCTTAATAATATGTTATACTGCGAAAAAGTTTAAATGATAGGAGTAGTGAAAAATGGCAGATGAAGCACAAACACGTTTACTAGAGTTACAAATGGCAGACCTTAAAGCCTCTTACGGCATACCCGAAGATGCTCCAAGAAGTACCACCAACAATGACCGTAGTGAAAACAGTCGAAAAATTGCAGCACTCTATGAAGATGCAGCTGAATATGAAGAGGAGTTAGAGACCTTTGAAGCAGAACTAGAGATTGTTAAAGCTAGTGAGTTAAAAGATATTGTTACTAGATTAAATGAGAAATTTCCAGAGTATGAAGGGGACTATAAAAAAGAGTTAAAAGCTGTTTTAGAAGCCCATTGGACACAATTCGTAGAAGTAGATAAAACACATCCACAAGAAGAATTAACGCTTATTCAAGAGCAAGATTTTTCTCAATATCCTGATGAAATGAGCAGTAAAGTAAAAGATGTTTTAATCAAAAGATGGGAGATGTTAGTCACCATTAAAAAAGAGCATGTTGCAGAAGAGAGAGCAGAGATGAAACTTCGTGGAATGAAACCTGACCACATTAGAAAAGTTTATAGAAAATATCATGGCTTAGAGGTCTAAGCCATAATAAAGAGATATAGATAGAACGCTATTTATATCTAAAAGTAATACGACCTTTATCAAGGCTGTATGGGGTTAACTCAACTTTTACCGTGTCACCTGGTAAGATTTTAATGTAATGCATTCTCATCTTCCCAGCGATGTGACATAAGATAACGTGTTTGTTATCTAACTCTACTCTAAAAGTTGCATTAGGTAATGCTTCAATTACTTTACCATCAATTTCTATTACGTCGTCTTTAGCCATGAATTCTCCTTTGAATTTGTACTGTTATTTTTTATACTTTGGAATTGTTTATAAATTGTGTGTCGGTTCTGCATTGGTTAAAATTACTGCTTTACCATCCACAACTGCTACGGTATGTTCATAGTGTGATGAACGAAGTCCATCAGTACTCACTACAGACCATTTATCTTCTAAGATTTTAGGTTCATCTGATTGTTGACAAATCATTGGTTCTAAACAAAAAACCATACCATTTTTAATCTTTGGACCTTGCTTAGGATTACCCTCTACATAGTTAGGAATATTTGGTTCTTCATGAGGTTTCTTACCAATGCCATGACCACAAAAGTCACGTAAAGGTACATAACCACGTGAAAGAATAAACTGCTCTAAAATATGAGAAAGTTCTTTAAATCGCATGCCAACTTTAATGTTCTCTATAGCATGATAGAGTGAATCTTTGGCACAAGCAATCAGTGCTTCATCCTCTTTAGAAATCTTACCAATAGGCATTGAGATAGCAGCATCACCAAAGTAACCATCTATCTTTGTTCCTAAATCAAGTCCTAAAATATCACCCTCTTGAACTCTATAATCCGTGGGAATACCATGAATACAAATTTCATTAAGTGAAGTACAAACTGAAGCAGGAAACCCGTAAAGACCTTTAAAAGAGGGTTCAGCCCCATGTGAACGAATAAATTCTTCACCCATGGCATCAATCTCTTTAAGGCTCATTCCAACAGTAACATTTTCTTGGAGGTATTTAAGTGTTTTACCTACAATCTCACCAGCTTTTGCAAGTTTGGTGAGTTCGTTAGGTTTACGAAGTGCAATTGCCATTATAGACCTACTGCACCTAAAGTTTCGTATTTATTCATGTAGATTTGTGCTTCAATTTTTCTCATTGTATCAAGAGCAACTTGAACAATAATCAAAACAGCAACCCCACCAAAGTAGAATGCTGCCCCAATAGAGTTAATCAAAATAAATGGTAATGTAGAGATAAGGGCTAGATAAAATGCACCAGACCCTGTTAATCTACTTGCCACTTCATTAATGAACTCTTTAGTATGCTCACCAGGGCGAACACCAGGGATGAAACCACCTTGACGTTTTAAATTGTCTGCAATATCTTTTGCATTAAATACAATCGATGCATAGAAGAATGCAAAGAAAACTACCAATAAGAAAGTAGCAATATTAAATGCTATTCCACCAGGAGCTAATGTATCTGCGATTGCTTTAGCAATCTCATTGTCAGAGCTTCCCAACATGGTAAGTGGGAACATCAAAACAGCTGAAGCAAAAATTGGAGGGATAACCCCTGCTAAGTTCACTTTAATTGGAATATAGTTCATTACTCTTTTGTCTTGGTTTTGCATAATTGTTTTTCGTGAGTAAGAGATCGGTACTCTACGCTCACCAAGTTCAACATAGATAATCACAAAAATGGTCAAGAAGATAATCGCTACCATTGCTAAAACAGCAAGGAATGATAATGCGCCTGTATTAACCGAAGTCATTGTATTACCAATGGCAGCAGGAATTCCTGAAACAATACCAGCAAAAATAATCAATGAAATACCATTACCAATACCAGATTGTGTAATACGCTCACCAATCCACATAAGCATCATGGTTCCTGTTAACATAGAAGCTACAGTAATAATGGTAAATGTCATATGATCAATTAGTACTGCACCATTCATATTTTGAAGTCCTACAGAGACACCAAATGCTTGAACAAGGGTAATGACTATGGTTGCATAACGAATGATTTGCATATATTTTTGCATACCATCACGCTCTTTTTTCATCTGACCAATAGCAGGGAAAGTAGCTGCCATAAGTTCCATTACAATTGAAGCAGTAATGTATGGCATGATTCCAAGTGAAATAATTGAGAAACGCTCAATTGCACCACCAGAGAACATGTTTACCATGTCTCCTACACCTTGACCATTGAAAAATGAGGCGATAACGGCAGTGTCTACACCAGGAACTGGTACATATGCTAAAACTCTGTAGGCAAATAGAAATCCAAAAGTAATCAGTATTTTCTGAGTTAAAGCATTACTCATGGTTACTTACCACTCGTTGTAACAGCTTCATCTTTGATTTTAGATGCTAAATCTTTAGCACCTGCACCAATAAGTTTTACTTTTGTTGTAGATTTTTGAAGTTTATACACAGACTTAATTGTCTCCATAGTAATTTCAGAAAGCTCTGCAACGGCTTTATTTTTGTCTACATTAATTGAGTGAGGTTTAATTACTCTTGAAGTAAATCCAATTTTTGGAAGTCTTCTATAGAGTGGCATTTGACCACCTTCAAAACCTCTTTTAGCTGAGTAACCTGTTCTTGACTTCTGACCTTTGTTACCACGTCCTGAAGTTTTACCTGTTCCTGAACCTTGACCACGACCAACACGTTTTCTGTTACGTGTTGAACCTGCTGCTGGTTGTAAATTATGTAATGCCATATCTACTCCCTTACTTTTTAATCTTTACAAGAGCATCAATTGTTGCTCTTACAAGGTTGTTAGGGTTGTTTGAACCCAATGACTTAGCAATAACATCTTGAATACCTGCTAATTCAAATACTGGTCTCATCGCACCACCTGCGATTGTCCCTGTACCCTCACTTGCTGGTCTAAGAATAATTCTACTAGCCCCTGTTTTTTGTTGAACATCATGAGCAATGGTTGTACCCTTAACATTCACATGAACAAGTGATTTGAAAGCGTCATCAACTGCTTTTTTAATAGCATCTGGAACTTCTTTCGCTTTACCTGTACCATAACCAATTGTACCATTTTTGTCACCAATTACTACGAGTGCAGTAAATCTAAATCTACGACCACCCTTAACAACTTTAGTAACACGACCAATGTTTACAATCTTCTCTTCAAATTTTTCTCTATCAATATTTTCAGCTAACATTCATCTCTCCTTAAAACTTGATTCCAGCTTCTCTCATGGCATCAGCAAAAGCTGCTACAACACCATGGTAGAGATAACCGTTTCTATCGAAAACAACTGTTTCAATATTTTTAGCTTTAAGAGCATCTGCCATTGCAGCACCTACTTTTTTAGCATCTTCTTGATTCGCTTTAAGACCCATTTTTTTACCATCAGCTGATGCCAATGTTACTCCAGCAATATCATCAATTGCTTGAGCATAAACGTGTTTGTTTGATTTAAAAATAGATACTCTAGGAAGTGTCTCTGAACCAGAAATTTTTCCTCTTACTCTTCTTTTACGTTGAATTCTAAGTTTGTTTTTTCTTTTTTGAATACTTTTTAACATTTTATGCTCCTATTAACTTGCTGATTTTCCAGCTTTTCTGACAATAACTTCATCAGTATACTTAACACCTTTACCTTTGTAAGGCTCTGGTGGTCTAAAGCTTCTAATCTCAGCAGCAACTTGACCAATAGTCTGTTTGTCTGTACCCGAAAGATGAATCAAGTTTTTTTCAACTTGAACATCAACACCCTCTGGAATAGCATATTCAATTGGGTGAGAGAAACCAAGTTGTAAGTTAAGCACTTTACCTTGAACAGCAGCTCTGTAACCAACACCATTAATCTCTAATGATTTTTTGAAACCTTTATCAAGACCTTCAATGATATTGGCGAATAAAGCTCTGTAAGTTCCCCAGAAAGCGGCACTCTCTTTTGCTTCACCAACTTTAGTAAATGTTACTTCACTACCATCAATAGAGATTCCAACTCTACCATGAGTCTCTAATCTCTTTTCGTCTTTACCTTTTTTTGCAACGATAGCCGTACCATCTACAGATACTTCAATACCGTTAGCAACCGTTACAGGTTGTTTTCCTACTCTTGACATCTACGACTCCTTACCAAATACTACAAAGAACTTCACCACCAACAGAAAGCTTGTACGCTTCATCGTTGGCAATTACGCCTTTGTTGGTAGAAACCACAAGTGTTCCGTAACCATTCTTGAAAAATCTAACTTCTGCTGCACTTTGGTAAACACGTCTACCAGGCTTAGAAATTTTCTTCACTTCATTGATAACACTGTGACCATTTTCATCGTACTTAAGTACTACTTTAATTGTCTTTTTATTACCATCTTCTTTTACTTTATAACTCTCAAGGTATCCCTTGTCTACTAAAATAGAAACTGTAGCCTCAATTGTTTTTGAGTGAAGAAGTGTCGTAACATCTAATCTTCTTTGTGCAGCATTTCTTATTCGAGTAAGAGAGTCTGCAATTATGTCTGTCATCATCTTTTACTTCCTTACCAGCTTGATTTTTTCATACCAGGGATTAAACCCTCGTTTGCCATTTTTCTTAAACAAATTCTGCAAAGACCAAAGTCTTTATAAACAGAGTGTGGTCTTCCACAAATGTTACATCTTGTATATGCTTGCGTACTAAACTTAGCAGGTTTCTGCTGTTTAGCTATCATCGATTTCTTAGCCATTAGTTCTTTCCTTTAGCGAAAGGCATTCCGAGTTTCTCTAAAAGAACAAACGCCTCTTTATCGTTTTCAGTACTGGTTACAATCGTAATGTTCATACCGTGTGTTTTAATGATACTATCAAATTCAACTTCTGGGAACATAAGTTGCTCTTGAAGACCGAAGTTGTAGTTACCACGTCCATCAAAACCTTTTCTAGGTGTTCCACGGAAATCTTTTACTCTTGGAAGAGCAATAGAAACCAATTTATCAAAGAAGTTGTACATGTTTTCACCACGTAAAGTTACTCTAATTCCTGAAGGTGCTCCTTCTCTAGCTTTAAAACCAGCAACTGATTTTTTAGCATTAACAACCACGGCTTTTTGACCAGCGATTAATGAGATTGTATCTGTCATGTTTGCGATAAGTTTGTTATCCTTACCCTCTTCACCAGCACCAACAGAGATAATAATCTTCTCAAGCTTAGGTGTCTGCATTACATTTTTAATCTCACACTCTTCTCTAAGTGCAGCCGTAATGTCATTGTACTTTTGCTTCATTCTACTCATAGTATTAAGCCTCTACTTTTTTTACATTAGAAATATGAATTGGCATCTCTTTGTTCTCGAAACCACCATCTTTATTCTCTTCAGTTGGTTTAACTGCTTTTTTAGCCAATTTACAACCCTCAACAATTACCTTGTCAACTTTTGTAAGGACTTTTAATACTTTTGCAGTTTTACCCTTATCGTCACCAGCAATAATTAAAACATCATCGCCTTTTTTAATTTTAAATTTCTTTGCCATTACCATACCTCTGGAGCAAGTGATACAATCTTCATGAACCCAGCGTATCTAGTCTCTCTAGCTACAGGTCCAAAAATACGGGTACCAATTGGTTGTTTTTTGTCATCAATAATTACAGCAGCGTTGTCGTCAAATCTGATTAAAGAACCATTTTCACGTTGAATCTCTTTGTGAGTTCGTACAACTACGGCTTTAACTACCTTACCTTTTTTAACTTTTCCTGTTGGAAGAGCTTTTTTAACAGAGGCAACAATAACGTCACCTACTGAAGCATATCTTCTTTTAGACCCACCAAGAACTTTGATACACATAATCTCTTTTGCACCAGAGTTGTCAGCCACTGTTAATCTTGTAAAACCTTGGATCATTATTCTTCTCCCTGTTTTACAATTTCAAGTAGTCTAAAAGTTTTTCTTTTTGACATTGGTCTACACTCAATAGCAGAGATAGTATCTCCAACTTTTGCTGTAGCTTTTTCATCATGAATAAGATACTTCTTAAATCTTTTTACCGTTTTATGGTATCTTGGGTGAATAACTTTACGTTCAACAACAATAGTAGCTGTTTTTTCACCTGCGATTTTAATTACTGTACCAGTTATTTGTCTTTTTGGCATACTCGCACCCCTTACTTCGCAGCAGCTGTAATGGCTGTTTTAATTCTAGCGATGTCTTTTTTCGCTACTCTCAACTCACTAGTATTAGTAAGTTGCATTGTTTTTTGCTTTGCTTTAAGCCCAAAAAGCTCAAGCTTTTTCTCTTTAAGCATTGTGTTTAATTCATCAACACTTTTATCTTTAAGGCTAGTATATTTCATTAGAATCCTTTGCAGAGATAATCTTACATTGAAATGGAAGTTTATGCAGTGCCAATGTTAAAGCTTTACGTGCAACATCTTCAGGAACACCAGCTACTTCAAATACAATTCTTCCTGGCTTAATGTTCATAACCCATTCCTCAACTGCACCTTTACCTTTACCCATTCTTGTCTCAAGTGGTTTTCTTGTCAAAGGCTTATCTGGGAAAACTCTAATCCAAGATTTACCTTGTCTTTTCATCTCACGTGTCATAGTAATTCTGGCGGCTTCAATCTGACGAGAGTTAATTCTCCCTGCTGATACTGCTTTAAGTGCGTACTCACCAAATTCAATCTTGTTACCAAGAAAAGATTTACCTCTGTTACGACCTTTCATTACCTTACGAAATTTTGTTCTTTTAGGCATTAACATAATTATTCACCTCTCTTTTGACGTGGCTTACGACCACCTCTTTTTTCTTCTTGTGGTTCAGCTTGAATACCTTTAGCCAGTACTTCACCTTTGAAAATCCAAACTTTAATACCAATGATTCCATAAGTAGTTTGAGCTTCTGCAAAACCATAATCAATTTTAGCTCTAAGTGTATGAAGAGGAACACGTCCTTCTAAGTACCACTCAGTTCTTGCCATTTCAGCACCACCAAGTCTTCCAGAAACAGAAACTTTAATTCCTTTTGCACCTGATTTTAATGCACCTTGAATAACTTTTTTCATTGCTCTTCTAAAGGCAACACGACGCTCTAGTTGAGTCGCTACATTTTCAGCAGCCAATTGACCAGAGGCTTGCGCTCTTTTTTCTTCTTTAATGTTCAGAGAAATATCTTTGTTGAACATTTTATTCAAAGTTGTTTTCAACTTCTCAATGTCTGCACCTTTTTTACCAATGATAATTCCAGGTCTAGCAGTCACGATAGTGATTCTTACTTTTTTAGCTGTTCTCTCAATAATAATGTTAGAGACACCTGCATAGAAAAGCTCTTTTTTCAAATATTTTCTAAGTTTGTAATCTTCAGCAATAAATGCTGCTGTTCTCTCTTTTTTAGGAAACCATCTTGATTCCCAGTTTCTGTTGATTCCAAGTCTAAGACCTATAGGATTAACTTTTTGACCCATATTATGCTTCCTCTGCTTTTGCTACTTCTACCATGATGTGTGCCGTAGGCTTAAGGATTCTACTTGCAGTTCCTCTAGCTCTTGGTCTAAATCTTTTCATCACAGATGCTTTGTCAACTCTACAAGATGTAATTACCACTTCTTCTGGCTCAAAATCACCATTGGCAACTGCTGATGCAATTACTTTTGAAATTATTCTTGCTGCTTTGTTAGGCATAAATTCCAATGATGCAAGAGCCAATTCAGCGTTCATACCTTGAACTTCTCTTGCAATCATTCTAGCTTTGTTAGGTGCTACTCTTGTAAATTTCAATAATGCTTTACTCATAACCTACCCTTTTCTCTGAACAGAACCTTTATGGCCCTTAAATGTTCTAGTTGGTGCAAATTCACCCAGTTTGTAACCGACGTGATTTTCTGTAATAAATACAGGAATAAATTGTCTTCCATTGTGAACATTGATTGTTAAACCAATGAAGTCAGGGAAAACAACTGATCTTCTTGACCAAGTTTTGATTGGTTTGTGAGAACCTTCCTCTTTAGCCTTAAGAACTTTTTTTCTTAAATGGTCATCTATAAATGGACCTTTTTTAGTTGATCTTGCCATACCTTACCCTTACTTCTTTCTCTTAGAGATAATTAATTTATCACTAGCTTTTTTCTTACGAGTTTTGTAACCTTTAGTCGGCATACCCCATGGAGAAACAGGATGTCGTCCAGAGTTTGTTTTACCTTCACCACCACCATGTGGGTGATCTATTGGGTTCATCGCAGATCCTCTAGTTTGTGGTCTAATACCTCTGTGTCTTTGACGACCAGCTTTACCACCAACAACGTTTGCCCAATCTTCTGAACCAACTGTACCAATGGTTGCTAAACACTCACCAAGAACATATCTCATCTCACCAGATGGAAGTCTTAATGAAACGTATTTACCATCTCTACCCATAATTTGAGCATAACCACCAGCTGAACGGGCAATTGTACCACCTTGTCCAACGTTAAGTTCGATGTTATGAACCAATGTTCCAACAGGAATGGCTTTAAGTCTCATACAGTTTCCTGTAACAATATCAAGTCCACTCTCTGCTGACATGATTTTGTCACCAACTTTCATACCTTTAGCTTGAAGAACATATCTTCTGTCACCATCAGTATATTTAACCAAACAAATTCTACAAGTTCTGTATGGGTCGTACTCAACAGTAGCAACTGTTCCTTCAACACCAAACTTGTTTCTTTTAAAGTCAATAATTCTGTAAAGTTTTTTAGCACCTGCTTGTCTGTGACGAGAAGTGATTCTACCGTTTGAGTTTCTACCAGCTGAACGTGGAAGGTTTTTCAAAAGAGATCTAACAGAAGCTTTTGCTGTAATATCACCAGAGTCAAGGTTTGTAATATATCTACGCCCTGCTGTGGTTGGTTTATATGATTTAATTGCCATCGTATTCTCCCTACACTGCTAAACTGTCAATTTTTGCATCTTCTGGTAAGAAAACATAAAACTTTTTAGAGTCTGGTCTTTTACCTTCAATACCTTTAAATCTCTTAACTTTACCATTAACTCTCATTGAATTTACTCTCAATGGTTTAATGCCAAAATATTCTTGGAAAACTGCTTTTAGACCATTTTTGGTCATTCTTGGACTGGTCTGAACAACAAGTACACCATCTTCTTGCATTGCAAGTGTCTTTTCTGTGTACAAAATTGATTTAATATCTGTAATATCTGCCATCTTAGTTCTCTTTTGTTAATTTTTCCCAAACAGACTTTTCAATTACCACTGAGTGGTAAGCAGCTGCTAGGTAGGCGTTAAGCTCATTGGCTTCAACTAAGTATGCATTTTGAAGGTTTCTAAATGCAAGAAATGTTTTGTCATCAATAAGTTCTTTAACAACAAGAACGTCTCTTTGTCCAAGCTCTGCAACAAATGCTCTCGCATCTTTTGTTTTACCTGATTCAACTACGATGTTGTCCATAACAAAAAGTTTTTCATCTGCTGCTAACTCTGCTAATGCGAAGTTAAGTGCCAATTTCTTTTGCTTTCTGTTTACTTTTTGATTGTAGTTACGGTTGTTTTTAGGTCCAAAAGCAACACCACCACCAACAAATATAGGGGAACGTACAGAACCTGCTCTTGCACGTCCTCCACCTTTTTGAGCCCAAGGCTTTTTCCCACCACCACGAACATCAGAACGTGTTTTTGTGTGTGCCGTGTTAGCTCTTAGCCCAGATGCATAAGATTTACAATACAAGTAAAGGTTATGTGGGTTAATTTCCGAATATGACTCTGGAAGGTCACTTGTTTTAATTACTGTTGCGCTCATTATTTAACAATCCTTACCAATCCACGAGCACCATTGTGTCCAGGGATTGAACCTTTTAATACTAAAATTCCGTTTTCAGCGTCAAATGAGATAACATCATTTTTAACTGTAACTTGTGTGTTTCCGTACTGTCCAGGCATTTTTTTACCTTTTTGTACACGTCCTGGCCATTCAGCATTACCAATAGAACCAATTCTTCTACCAAATCTATGACCATGAGAAGCTGGACCACCACCGAAGTTGTGACGTTTCATACCACCAGCAAAACCACGACCTTTAGTGTTTAATGAAGTTTTAACTAACTCAGCTGATGCAAGTGCTTCAGCTGAATAATCACCAGCTTCTGTACCCTCTGCCACGTTAATTGTCATAAACTTATTAAACTCTTTGTCGATACCGAATTTAGCTTGTTGCCCTTCGATACTTTTATTGATTTTTTTGCTGCTGTGGTAAGCTACTACTGCTTTACCATCTTCACGTACTTCACATACTTTAGTTTCGATAACTTTTAAAAGTGTAACAGCAATACTTGGAACACCAACAGTTCTGCTCATACCTACTTTTTCAATAATAAATTCCATCATCTACTCCTATTTTGCATCCATTGATCTAATTTCAACATCAACTTCTGGTGCCAGGTCTAGTTTCATAAGTGAATCTATAGTGTCTGAAGTGGCTGAAACAATATCAATCATTCTTGCGTGAATTCTAATCTCAAATTGCTCTCTCGCATCTTTGTTAACGTGAGGAGATTTAAGAACAGTGTACTTTTTAATCTTAGTTGGCATTGGAATTGGGCCAATAAGTTCTGCACCTGTACGTTTAACAGCTTCTACAATAGAAGCAACTGATCTGTCTAAAACACGATGATCATAAGCTTTAAGCTTAAGTCTAATTTTTTCCATTTAATTTACCTTATAAAGAACTCGTTAGGTTACGAAAAACCAATGCTTTCACATGGATTTTTAGCTCCTAACTAAATTTTGGAACGCAATTATACTAAAATAGACTTTTATCTAAGGTGTATTCTATGCTATTTTTAGCCAAAAATTAAATTTTATTTCCTTTTTAAAAGGAAAAATAGTATTTTATGCTAAACTTAGCCATGCAACTACTAGAATACTTTTACGACCGAAACAATAACATAAACGACTATCAGCCAAGAAAATTTACTATTTCAAATAGTCCCAAAATTTTTATTTATGGCTCACCTGCTTCAGGAAAAACCTCTTTGGTTCTTGATTATCTTATGAGTTTTGATAGTGAAGAGATACTTTATATAGATTTTAAAGACCCAAAGTTTGCTTTTTTAGACATTATGGAAGAAGATGTTCAAAGCTTTGTAGAAGCCAATGAGATTCACTATCTTGTCCTTGACCACTATATGCATGAATATTTTGAAATCTTACCACAAGTGCAACAACTAATTATCCTCTCTTCTACTGATTATAATTATCAAGAAGATTTTGAAAAGTTAAATCTACCTCTACTCGACTACGAAGAGTTTTTTGCTTTTCAAAAGCGAGGAACAGAGAAACAAATCTTTAACCAATTTTTACGCCAAGGTACTTTACCTCAACTCGCCATTCAAACGACACCTAAAGAGCAACTCTTTTTAAACTTTTTATACAGTCACTTTAGCCCCTCTGAACAGAAACTACTCACCGTATTGGCTCATTTCAATGGAGCAACCGTTACAACTTTTCAACTCTACACCCACGCCAAAGAGCGTTACAAAATTTCTAAAGACTTAATCTACAAACAGATTAAATCTTTGGAAGAACGAAACATTATTACTTTTATTTTTGATAGTGAAAATCCTAAACAGAAAAAACTGCTCTTTTTTGACTTTGCTCTTGCTAAATACTTAAGCCTTAGCCAAAACTTTCCCAAACAGTTTGAAACCATGGTTGCCCTCTCTCTACTCAAACATAATATACCCTTTAATAGTTTTGGTATTAACAGTTATATTACCAATGAGAAGAATCTCATACTCCCTACCCCCTTTGAAACAGAAGAGAGTTTTTGGAAAAAAGCACATAATAAATTCTCTATATATAAGAAAGGAAAAATTACTAAAGTATCCATTATCACTATTGCAAGTAGTTTTGAGTTTTCGATTGAAGATATACTATTTGAAGCATTACCATTTTATGAATGGGTGGTGATTAATGATGAAAGGGAATAATAAAGAATATAAAAAGGGGAAAGACCCCTTTCAGATACCTACGGCACACAGCAAGGGTGGGTGGGCTGCTATGTTCCCATCCTGACCCGTTGTCCACCAATGCCGTTGCATAGGTCTAAAAGGAGCAAGGAAATAATAACCAAGGATTACTTATAATAGGTTAAATTTATCAGATTTTAAAATTTATTGAGTATAATTCCACTCTTCACTTATGAAGTAACTGTTGACAGGTGTCCGAGTGGTCGAAGGTGCAGACCTGGAACGTCTGTGTGGGGCAACCCACCGAGAGTTCGAATCTCTTCCTGTCAGCCATTTATTACCAAAACTTTCCCTTTTCTAAAACCATTAAAATAACTTATATTATTACTATATGTTAAGGAAATAGTCGTTAAACTAGCTACTAGATTAGATTTTAAAGGAAGATCATGAAGAAAATTATCACAACAGTAGCTACTTTAGCACTATTGACTACATCCACTATGGCAGAAAGTGTCTCTACCTATTTAATAGGAAATGCTACCTCTGCAAATGAAGCTCAATCAAAATTAAAAGCCAATGGCTTTGATGTTTTAGCTACTACTAACAATGTCATTACCATTACCAACCCTGAATTACAAGCAACCAATACCTATCTTGCGACACTACAAGTTTATGTTGGAGGTTCTGATGTGAGGGTTCAGAATCCTGCTTACTTTGCTCCTGCTTATCTTGATGGTGCTTATAGTAAAGGGCAATTTAAGTCTACCATTGATTCATTAAAAAAAGCACTCGGAGAGTTAAAAGGCTCAAGTGAAAAGTTAGAAGCAAGTGATATTCCAGGGTATCATTTCATGATGGGAATGCCTTGTTTTTCAGATGCCATTAGTGTTAATGACACTGATAAAGTTTATGAAAAGGTAGCAGGTAATGAAAACATTCTCTATCGTCTTACATTACCAAATGGTGTGATATTAGTTGGACATAAGTTAAGCCCATCAACCAGTGGATTTTTAACAACGCTACACCAAACCAATAACTCTCAAATTTTACCTTATGAAGCATTGGTCTCTTCAAATCAAGTTAAGATAATGAATCCAAAGTTCTACTTAGCACTCTCCTTACCACAACTTACTATGGGACAGTTTATGAAAATTTCTGATATTCCAGATAAAATTGAAGCAGACATTGCAAACGCTTATAAATAAGACTTACACAACTTAGAGTGACTCTTAGCGTCACTCTAAGTTAAACTTTTGGCTCTTCTATACGACAAAAAAACAACAAGTTGCAAGAGCTATCTCCTTGTCCTGCATTGACCAATACATACGTTGAACCCTCAACTATCCAAACAGCTAATTCGGTATCGCCATAGGTTAAATTTTTAAGTAAAGGTGAGAGTGTGTCATAGCCACCCAAAACGTCTGAAACTTCTGTTTGAAGTATAGGCACTGTGTGTAAAACTTTTAAGGCAATCGCCTCTTGTGCCTGTAAATATTTAATATGAAACTCTCTATCTTTCTTTTTACTATTTGTCGCTTTCATAGAAAAATCTAAAAGTTGAATCTCTCCAAAGTTAGCATACTGTTTTGTTTTTTTCTTAACAGCATAAGGGTTAAACTCTTCAACATAATTATCTAATATTAAATCTCCATCTTCCGAAAAAACATCCTCACGAATAATGTCAAAATATCTATTTTTAAGTGACATTTGTAATCCTTTTTAAATAATATTTCAAATTGTATCAAAATAATATTTAATATATTATAAATATGTCAAATTGAAATATATTTTAGTAAGAACCCTGAAAGAGTGGTAAAAAAGAGATTATAGAGCACTTATAAATGCTCTATAATTATAAAGGCTATAAACGCTTAGCGATAACTACTATAGTGACTAACTTGTCTCTGTCGTGAACGGTTACGACTTGCTCTCAATTCACTACGAAATTGGGCAATGGCTATTGCACGTTTTGACTCCTTCTCTTTTTTTAGCTGATTATTTGCAATAAAGTTTTCCATCTCAATAATCCTTTTCTTCAATTCAATCGCTTCTAATTGTAAAGCTAGTACCTGATTGTTCGCCTCTAATCTACTAATAGATTGAGTAACTTGCGTAGCTTGAATATTTTCTGCTGATAAAAGATTAATACCTATCAACATGAATATAGTGATATATTTAAACACAATGTCTCCTTATTTATAGTGATAAATAAGTATATCATTTTATTGCTTAATATAAAATAATAGTTTTAAACATTAAAAAACAATAATATACTTTATATGAGCTTTTTTAAATCCTAACGCCCATAATAAGAGATTATCGTAGCCTTTCTAATCATATGTTTGTTTATCATGTAGCCCACAACAGCACTGTCACTCTTGGCTTTTAAGTCTAACTTTTCAACATCTAAAGCATAAACCGTAAACACATAGGTATGGTCTTTGTCACCTTTTGGAGGACAAGCACCACCAAAAGCAGAGATACCATAATCGGTCAACGTTTCAAGTGAACCTTTGGGCAAAAGCTTTTTAGCTGAAGCATCTGTGGCAATTTTCTTAGTATTATTGGGAATATTCACCACCAACCAATGCCACCATCCACTCCCTGTGGGTGCATCTGGGTCATAGACAGTTATGGCAAAACTTTTTGTGCCTTTTGGGGCATCTTTCCAATGTAATTGGGGCGATTTATTTTCGCCACTACAACCAAAACCGTTAAACTCTTGTTTATCACTTAATTGCCCTTCTAAATCGTCACTCTCTAACGTAAAACTTCCTGCTGACATCATCGCTGTAGAAGCCAAGATGCTTAAAATAATATTTTTCATACTTTGTCCTTAAATTTTTCACCATTTTAACGATAAAAAACCTAAAGAGCCATAAGAAATATTTTAAATGTTAGGATTTTTGTTTTCTATAAGCTCACAAGCTTAATCAACTGCTTAATCTCCTTAGAACAGCAACGTTTATTAGGATTAACAATGGCACACTCATCACCTGTACAAGCCGCGGTAGTAGCTTTAATCTCTTTGAGTGTTCGACTTCCATTTTTAATTGCTTTGACAATGCTCTGCTTGTCCACATCACAACAGTAGCAAATCAAATCATTGTCACTTAGGGTACTTACATCATCGTACTTTTTAGGGTTTAGGCTAAATTTCATTATATTTCTTTTACATCAGGAAAATTCTCAATCATCTTAGCATAAGTGTCATAAGTTTCTAAAGCAAAAAGCACTTCATCTAAAGGTTCAGCCAACACCTCTGGTAAATCAAATTCATGCTCTCCTATCTCAAATGCCA
>Ga0256839_1002975_pt1 | contig 18065 bp, 13 predicted proteins | sample 354166metaG_FD_185968 | JGI IMG/M metagenome (GOLD analysis project Ga0256839, IMG submission 185968) | Hydrothermal vent microbial communities from Mid Atlantic Ridge, Atlantic Ocean - 354-166 | ecosystem: Environmental > Aquatic > Marine > Hydrothermal vents | place: Atlantic Ocean: Mid... | reverse complement strand
CAAGGCCATTCAAATAGTTTAGTGTTAGAAGGAGATGCAGACGACTTAGAAAAGATTGAAACGTATGTAAAAGACGGCAAATTAAAAATTAGAAACGAAAGCAACAGTTGGTTTGGAGACAATATGGATGACGTAACTGTAAAAGTTACTTTGGTAGATTTTACAGGAGCTAGTGTAAGTGGATCGGGCAAAATTACCAATAGCAATAACCTAAAAGGCGATGGGGTAAAACTAAGTGTAAGTGGCTCTGGTAAGATAGATTTATTTGTAGAATGCAATACATTAAATACTCATATTTCAGGCTCAGGAAAAATTTACATTGAGGGGAATTCTGACAAAATGGATTTACACATTAGTGGTTCTGGAGGCATTATTGGCACTGAATTCGATACCAATACCTTAGAAGCCCATATTAGCGGATCAGGCTCTGCTAAAGTAAAAGTAAAAAACGAAATTGATGCACATATTAGTGGCAGTGGCAGCATTCGCTATATAGGCAACCCCTCTAAAATTCGCGAAAAAGTAAGTGGAAGCGGAAGTGTGAGAAGTATGTAGGTTTATAACCTAGGTGCTCGACCTATAAGAGTGTAGAAATTTTAAAGCCAACTGCTAATTTGGGCTCGGCAGAGCCCAGAGATTACCGGGCCTAACCTGCCCTCCGTACAACTTCGGGAGGCGGGCGCCCGATAATGACGCTGGTCGTAAGCATTAGTTATATGACAGCTTTATAAAATACTTGATTTAAAAAAAAGTCACCTTGTTAGAAATAGCAAGGCGACTTTTTATTTTAATAGAACCTTGTTTGTATATTTTTAAGACGATATAGACTTAAAATAATATTTCAATTTCAAATATTACAACTTCTCTCAAAAAACAAAAAAACTTAAGCCATAGCACCCTAAAGAGTAGTATCTTTCCACTTAAATTAACAACGAATATGACAACAAAGATAAAATCGCACTCTTTTCATATTCCAGTTATGGGTACTGGGTTTACAATTGATTCACCCATCAAAGTCGCTCAATATGGCATATCGTCAGTAATTTCATTGGTTGATGATATTCTTATTGAGAAAATGCGGGAATTCTATGCCAAAAAAATTAATGAGCCTTTTCATGAAATTTCGAACAAAATAGAAGACTACCGTGCCAAACGAATTACGGCTTACCTTAATCTGGTTGATAAAATTGTTGAAGATAAATTTGAAGAGCTTAAAAATTCGGTAAAAGAATCTGGAGCTGCTTTTGATAAGTATATGCACATGTTGCCAAACATATCAGAAATAAAGCAAAAGTTTTACGAGTTTTCGAGCCAATCTTACTCCAAGCAAGACTTATTGGATTGGGCGCATAAGCACCTTACTACAGGCAGTATTGATGTTAACATTATGACTAAGCTTGATAAGGTAAATTATAACGGAGATGAAGAATTGCCTTCGATGTATAATGACGCACATGCAGCACTTCGCGGATATGCCAATAGTGATTTAGCTTCCTCCATTATTTTTTCTGCAGGTATGAACCCAAGGCTTTACAGCTATATTGCTGAGTTTGACGATTTTTACCCAGATGAAAATGGATACATTAAAAAGAAAATTGTTATTAAGGTAAGTGATTACCGCTCTGCTATGATTCAAGGTAAGTTTTTAGCAAAAAAAGGACTTTGGGTTTCGGAATATAGAATTGAATCTGGATTAAACTGTGGTGGGCATGCCTTTGCGACCGATGGCCTTTTAATGGGGCCTATTCTTAAAGAGTTTAAATCCCATAGGCAAGAATTAATCTCTACCACGCACGAGGTGTTAACTACAGCTCTTACAGGTAAGGCTAGATATACTCCTTCTTTACCTTTGGAGTTAAAAATTACTGCCCAAGGTGGTGTTGGAACAGCAGAAGAACACGATTTTTTGATTGATGAATACGATGTTGATTCGGTGGGTTGGGGAACACCCTTTTTATTAGTACCTGAAGCATCTACTGTGGATGATGAAACCATTCAACAGTTAGCAAAAGCCAAAGAAGAAGACTTATACTTAAGTGGCATATCACCACTAGGTGTACCTTTTAATACGTTAAGAGGTAATACGCAAGACGATATTAAGCATGCTAAAATTGATAGTGGCCGACCGGGTAGTTCTTGCCCTAAGCAATTTTTGGTGTCTAGTAAAGAGTTTACTGATCGTGCCATTTGTACGGCTTCGCGCCAATACCAGCGCATTAAAATAAAGGAGCTGGATGCCAATAAAGAGCTAAGCAGTGCTGACAGAAAAACTACTTTGGATAAAATATTAGACAAATCTTGTATTTGTGTAGGGCTTGGCACTTCGGCTATGAAGGTGGCTAATTTTGATGTAAAAGGAGAAGGTGTTTCTATCTGCCCAGGGCCAAACTTAGCGTATTTCTCCAGTATTGTGCCATTACAACAAATGGTGGGTCATATTTATGGCAATGCTAAGGTTGCTTTAAGTACTCATAGGCCTAATATGTTTATGAAAGAGCTTAAAATGTACATTAAACATTTAAGAGAAAAAATGGATGAAATTACAGAATCCACTACCGAAAGACAATTAAAAGGGTTGACCGAATTTTATAATAACTTAATGGATGGTGTACACTATTACCAAGAGTTAGCTGAAAAAATGATGCATAAGGCAGAAAATTCTGCCCTAAAAATTAAGCAAGAAATAGAGGAGTTAAAAATGGAATTAATGGGATTAGAGCTAGTAATGGCTTAATTTCTTGAGGGGAGTAAATTTAAACTCTTTCTGAGTTAAATTTACTCCCTCTATTAATCGGGTTTAGATTAATACGTTCCTACCCCTAGCATAACCAGCGTACAGCCTTCAACCACTTCAATATTTTGCTTGCGAGCCATATCTTGTAACACCCTATTTTCAGTACCAGGATTAAACAATATTCGTTTGGGGGCTAACGATAAAATATAGTTATACCATTCAGGTTGGTGTTGAGGCCCAATATACATAGTTACTGTATGTACTCCCTTTATTATTGGCTTTTCTTTAATAGGCAATATGGCCATGCCAAATACCTCTCCTTTTTTTATACCAACAGGCACAAATTCAATTTGTGCCCCAGCCAGTCTTTCTGCTGCCTTATAAGCGTATCTTTCCGTATTGGTTGTTGCGCCTAGTATTACTGTTTTTTTTGAATTGTTCATTAATTGACGTATTTTTTCACTACCATTTTAGCACAATTTTGCCCATCCATTGCGGCCGAAACAATGCCGCCTGCATACCCTGCACCTTCGCCAGCAGGGTAAAGTTTTGCTATTTGGGTATGCTCCAACGTATCCTTATCTCTTGGAATTCGCACAGGGGAGGAAGTTCTGCTTTCAACTCCTACTATAACGGCTTCGTTGGTTAAATAGCCCTTCATTTTTTTATTATAGGTTCTAAATGCTTTACGTAACCTATAAGCAATGCTTTCGGGCAGCACATCGCCCATTTCAGTTGAAACTACCCCTGGTTGGTACGAAGTTTCCGGAAGCATGGAGGAAACCCTTTTCTGCGTAAAATCAACAAGCCTTTGAGCAGGTGCTGCTTGTGTACCCGAAACTGCAAAAGCCGCTTGCTCTACTTGTTGCTGAAAATACATGCCAGCTAATGCCCCATGCTTTTTAAATGCAGCAGTATCTTCTTCATCAACGGCCACCACAATTCCCGAATTTGCATATTTCGAATCTCTTCTTGATGGACTCATACCATTTACTACAATTTCGCCAGGAGCTGTGGCTGCCGGCACAATAAACCCACCCGGGCACATGCAAAAGGAGAACACTCCTTTTTTAGCTTCTTGGTAATAAATTTGATGCACCAGCGAATAGCTTGCTGCCGGCAAATAATCATCTCGCACCTCGCAATGGTATTGAATAGAATCGATTAATTTTTGAGGATGCTCAACCCTTACGCCTAAAGCAAATGGTTTAGACTCTATTTCAATTTTCTTTTGATTCAGTAAAATATAAATATCACGAGCAGAATGCCCCGTAGCTAAAATTATAGCTTCTCCTTTAAACTCCTCTCCATTTGCCTTAACTCCAACAGCTACACCTCGGTTGATAAGAATATCATCTACTCTTTTTTCAAAATGAATTTCACCTCCATGCTCCAAAATATAATCTCTCATATTGGCAATTAGTTTTGGCAGTTTATTGGTACCAATATGCGGGTGCGCATCAATCAAAACCTCTTCACGAGAGCCAAAGGCAACCAATATTTCTAATATTCTCCTTACATTTCCTCTTTTGCTCGAGCGTGTATATAATTTACCATCTGAATACGTGCCTGCTCCCCCTTCGCCAAAGCAATAATTAGAATCAGGGTTTACAATATTCTCTTTATTTATAGCAGCTAAATCTTTTCTACGACTTTGCACATCTTTACCCCTTTCTATTATTATGGGTTTTACACCCATCTCTATCAGTTGTAAGGCGGCAAATAATCCGGCAGGGCCCGACCCAACTATAATCACGGGTTTTGCTTTGCTAACATCATTGGCAGACTTAGTAAAAGCGATGGGCTCAAAAGTTTCATCTTTCGCATATACGTTTGCCTCCACCCTTACTTTTACTACTGATTTTCGAGCATCGATAGATCTTTTTAAAAGCGCTACACTGCCATCTTTAATACTAGACTTCGCAATAATAATATCATGAAGAAGGTCGGGCGAATAGGCCTCTTTAGGAGGCAGGGTAACAATAATTTTTTGTGGCATTAAAATTTTCTTGTTTTAAAAGTATAGCCTAAATGAAACCCTGCTCTTAATGAAAGAGACAGGATGTTGCTATTAAGATTGCTAAAAGGATTAACAGGTCTGTTGGTTTGGTAGGTTTGATTAAAATCTCTATAGCCAGCACCAGCACCTAAGAATACATCAATGGTAAAACCATTGTCCCGTTCATTTTTAAAATATCGAAATCCAATTAATATAGCGTACTCATACTTAGACTCATACGCCCCAACAAGTGAATTACCTGCGATATTAGTGGAGTGTTGCAAATAAGTATAGCGTAATTCATGGGCAAAATAAGGAACACCAAAATCGGTTCCTCGTTGGTAAAATTTTTGCCTGATAGATGTACTAAATCCTTGGGTATAAGTTTTACCCTCCTCTAAATTAGAAAATTCTTTTAAAAATGGATTTCGTATGTATTGCAATATTAACTCATAGCCAAGTCGTTCGTTCATATAGTACTCCAACGCTACCGGAAATATATTATAAAACACAGCAATGGGGTTATAATTTACAATATAAGCTCTGTGTTCATTTAGTTTACTTTTAAAATAACGGTTTCCTGAACTTGAATATCTGTAAGAGCCAATACGCACTTTCCTTTTTTCTGCACTCAGTATTTTTTGCTCTTCTTTATCATTGGCTAACCAAAATCCTTCATTTTCGCCTTCGTAGTATGGTTTATAATACCCAGCAAGGTCGCCATTCAATTCGTATAATTCCCAAATACCAACTTTACGGTCATCTTTAATAAGCCCTTTCATTTTACGTGCCCCAGGCACGCCTTCTTTTAGTTGTTTTCGGGTAGAAGGTGGGTAATAACCAATAAACTCCCCTTCCCCATTTCTAAAACTACAGTCGCCTTCTAAATGGCCAGATTCATAATAGTATTTCCAATTTCCTTGGTTTTTACCATTAACCACCTTCCCTTTTAATTTAAGTGTCCCCGACTTATAGTACTCTTTATACTCACCATTTCCTAATTGATACTCAGCCTCCCCTTTTAAAGTCCCGTTTTCATAAAACAACGACCATTCGCCATCCTTTTGCCCTTTATATAGCTTTCCTTTAGACTTCACAGCTCCCGACTCAAAATAATGAATCCATATACCATCCGTTAGGTCATTGATATAATTACCTTCTGCTTTTGTTAGCCCTGATTCATTATAATATTTCCAAGACCCGAACTTTTTACCTTCTTTATAAATTCCTTTTGCTTGCAGAGAGCCATCCTCATAATAAAACAACCACTCTCCTTGCTTTTTATTATTAAATTCTTTTCCTATGGCTTTTTTCTCTCCGCTAATGTAATACTCCGTGTAAATCGAAAAATCATCTTTTATTTCTTCGGTTGCTTTTAAGCCTCCTGAGTTAGCGTAATATTTCCATATACCTACTCGCAAGTTATCTTTATACTTTCCTTCACTTTGTTTAGCTCCATTAATTGAGTATATAACCCAGTTACCAGTGCGTTTACCATCCACTAAATAACCTTCCATTTTTTTACCACCCGATTCGTAATAATATTCCCAAAGGTCATTGTTTTTTCCTCCAATTACATTGCCAATCATTCTTAACTCACCCGAATCGTAATAATAACTCCACTCGCCTGTTGATACATTATTCACAAAATAGCCTTTACTTTTAACAGTTCCATCTTCGTAGTAAGATGTGTATTCACCATTTAGCTCGCCTTTTTTGTTGATGCTAAACTTTTCTTTGATTGGTTCCCCTTCCACTTCATAATAGGTACGCATTACTTGCTGCCCTTGAGTGGCCATGGTAGTAACAAATAACAAAATACAAGTGTAAAGTATTCGCATCATGGAGGTAATAACGATAGAATTTAATGCAAAAATACCACGCTTTTAGGCAAATTAGATAAAAACATTGGTTTTATAAATGATAGTGATTTTTAATAATCGTTGTAAATTTGCAGCAATAAAACCAAGTACTAACTCTGATAATTCAGACCTATATTCTTTATAATGAAAACAGACTTATTTGAATCGCCCGATTTTTATAACATTGATGACTTATTAACTGATGAGCACAAACTTATTAGAAGTTCCATTCGGGACTTTGTAAAAGCGGAAATTAGCCCTTACATAGAAGATTGGTGTCAACGTGCATATTTTCATGAGCCAATTGTTAAAAAATTTGGAGAAATAGGTGCTTTTGGCCCCTTTGTTTCACCAGAATATGGCGGTGGTGGGTTAGATTATATTTCGTATGGCTTAATAATGCAAGAAATTGAGCGGGGAGACTCAGGCATGCGCTCTACTGCATCGGTGCAAGGCTCTTTGGTAATGTACCCCATTTATACATTTGGCAGTGAAGAACAAAAGAAAAAATACTTGCCTAAATTAGCCTCAGGTAATATGTTGGGTTGCTTTGGCCTTACCGAACCAGACCATGGCTCTAACCCAAGTGGTATGGTAACCAATTTTAAAGATATGGGTGACCACTATTTGCTAAACGGTGCAAAAATGTGGATTTCGAACTCACCTAAAGCTGATATTGCTGTGGTTTGGGCTAGAAATGAAGAAGGTAGAATTCACGGATTAATTGTAGAACGTGGTATGGAAGGCTTTTCTGCACCTGAAACACATAATAAGTGGAGTTTACGAGCCAGTGTTACAGGTGAGTTAGTGTTTGATAATGTAAAAGTACCTAAAGAAAATTTATTACCAGGCAAAAGTGGGCTTGGTGCTCCTTTAATGTGCTTAGATTCTGCTCGTTATGGCATTGCATGGGGAGCCACGGGTGCCGCCATGGATAGTTATGATGCAGCTCGCAGGTACTCGCTTGAGCGTATTCAATTTGATAAACCCATAGGTGGTTTTCAACTTACACAAAAAAAATTGGCGGAAATGCTTACCGAAATCACCAAAGCACAACTGCTTAACTGGAGATTGGGTAAAATGATGGACGAAGGCAAAGCAACCACAGCTATGATTTCGTTGGCCAAACGCAATAACGTAGCCATGGCATTAGACATATCTCGAGAAGCACGCCAAATACATGGCGGCATGGGCATAACAGGTGAGTACCCTATGATGCGCCACATGGCCAACCTTGAATCGGTGCTTACCTACGAAGGCACCCACGATATTCATTTACTAATTTTAGGTCAAGAGATTACAGGAATTCCTGCCTTTAAATAATAAGACCAAAGCCACTAATCAAAAAACATCCAATAAAACCCGTAGTCTATTAAATTGCGCTTGCCAATATAATTGGGTGCTGCAAAATAGGTTTCCTGTGTAAAGGTTTCTACAATATTATTATACTTTAAAAACACAAAAGCGTGCCCTAATTTTACATTAACGTAAAAATCAGAGATTAAATAGGCAGGTACATTAAACGTATCTTGGATAAAAAACTGGTTGGTTGAAACTCGGTAATCAGGCGCAAAATAATCTGATTTCCAATGGTTGTCAATGCCAATTTGCCAATCTAAATTACCTCCAAACGAAATACCATGAAGATACACATTAAGGTTAGCCATAATTTTAGGCACAGGAAAAACCCCCGTACTATCACCCCCCACAGTTGTATAAAGCATTTCTCCTTCTACATATAATTTATTTAACGGATTTATTAAAAATTTTGCTCCAGCGGTCATAATCGTGTTAGTACCGTTTAACTGTGCTGGTTTAGCTTCTTTATTATAATACACATAATCGGTAAATGAGCTAAAAGTTAGCTTGGGCTTTATAAAACCAGTATGCTTAAGCTTATAGGTATAGCTGCCACCTACTTGCAATGCCTTAATGGTTTTAAAATCGTTTACCCAAAAATCGGTATTTCCTAAATAGGCCTTTTCCATAAAAGTGGGTTCATATTGCTGGGTTGTAAAATCAGCCTCCAGCGCTTTAAATCTCATCTTACCCCATAATTTTTGATTTCCATTTAAGTTAAAATCAATACCTCCATATAATTGGTAATCAGGGCTAAAATCGTACCGTACCCTACCGCCAATATAATGCTCAATACCATCTTGAGAGGGTTTTCGATTTTTAAAATCCAAGGTGTCCATATCTCCTGCTCCGTAGTTAAACGTATAAATCCGATACCGATAATGAGCTGAATAAAAAAGTGGCCCAATATCTCCTTTAATCCCATTTTCTAAACTAATGGTTTCAAATAAGGTGGAGTCGTTGGTAACTTCGTTACTAAAGTATGTGGTGTCAAAATAATCAAGATCTTCTTTTAGGTTTTCATTAAAAAACCTGGTTTTATCATACGACCGATCGAACACTTGATAAATTTGAAAACCTTTATTTACACTATATTGATGGTACAGATGATACGTTCGTTTAAGATACTCTGAGTTGGCATTGGCTAAAAACACGCTGGCATCTCTATCAAAATAACCAAGTTGCGATTGCAGCGTATCTATACCTCCTTGCTCTACCGCATTGGTTTTCATACGCGAGAAATTACCCATAACAACATACTTGCGGTTAGGGGTAAAATAAACTAAATAGGCATCAAACCCTTCGTTTTTTACGAGCCTGTCGTTTCTACCTTTAGACCCCACTTGCTTATCTGAGTTGATTGCAAAATAATCGAGTCCAATATTAAAATTAGAGCTGTCACTCCGATTAAAACCCACATCTACATAGGTACGGTTACGGCCACCTAAAGCAGCTCCAATTCTGGAATAAGGTGATTTAGTATCGTAATACCTAAAATCTTGGATGGGTTTATAATACGGCACATAAGCCGAATAGCCTGACCGAACACCTATAATAGAGGGTAATTCGTAGTAGATATTTCGCATGGCGGTACCCGAAATTCCTAAATCTTGCATTCTATACTCAGATTTTTCTACCTTGCTCCACCTATGAGCATTAATAGAGCTCGTATCAATTACTGTAAACGTGAGGTCGTTATACAGCACATTCTCTTCTTTAATATACTTGGTAGAATTGGGCCCATAAACCAACTTAGTACTGTCATCTAATATTTGAGACTGTACCAGTGTAGCAAACCCGATAAAAATAAGACTTATATAAACCTTTAACACGCTACAAAAATAGTTACAATAATGTTGCCAACATTAAAAAAACGCACTCTAAAACTCAAAAATAACATACTTGTCAAGTTTTCGGTAGCACAGTATTTTTAATCATAGTTTCTTTGTGCCATAATTTAAAACACAAATTTTATGGACAAATACAGCACATTTAAAAATTTAAACAAGCAAGACTCTGCCTTATTATTAGGCAATGTATGGAATGCACAGAGTGCGTTACTATTTGAAAAATTAGGTTTTAAAGCAATAGGAACATCCAGTGCTGCCATTGCAACATCGTTAGGGTATGAAGATGGAGAAAAAATGCCTTTTGAAGATTTAGTACGAATTGTTAAAAATATACAATCGAAAATAAATATTCCGTTAACAGTTGATATTGAAAGTGGTTACAGTAGAAATACTTCAGAAATAATAAATAATATCGTTTCACTTCAAAAATTGGGAGTTGTTGGCATTAATATAGAAGATTCAATAACTAATGATGAAAGAAACATTGTAAACGCTCAAGAATTTGGTAAAATCATACAAACAATCAAATCACATTTATCAAATAACCATATTAAAATTTTCATCAATGTTCGTACAGATTTTTATATAATGGGATTAGCAAATCCGTTTGAAGAAACGCTAAAACGGATAAAAATATATGAAGAAAGTGGAGCAGACGGAATTTTTGTTCCTTGCATAGTGGCAGAAAATGAAATAAAAAAAGTTGTTGAATCGACAAGTTTACCAGTTAATGTAATGTGTATGCCAAATTTACCTGATTTTAATAATTTAGAAAAACTAGGCGTGAAAAGGATTAGTATTGGTCCTTTTTTGTATAATGATATGGTAGGTAATTTAGAAAAATCTATAATTAAAATCACTAAAAGCAGATCATTTAACTCCATTTTTGCATAAACTATGGATAATAAAATGTCATTTGATGAAAGATATAATGTGGTTGGCACAAAAGACACCAGTTATGATGGCACTTTCTTTACTGCGGTAAAAACAACTGGTATTTTCTGCCATCCATCTTGCAGAGCAAGAATACCAAAAGTAGAAAATGTAATATTTTATGACACCATAGAAGAAGCCTTACAAAATGGTTTTCGTCCTTGTAAGGTTTGTAAACCAATGGAAAAAATTGGAGAAACACCCATTTATATCAAAAATATTATTGCAGAGCTACAAGAAAATCCTCACAAAAAAATTAGTGATGAACTACTAAAATCTAAAGGAATTGAACCACACACAATCCGAAGATGGTTTAAAAAGAATTATAATATTACTTTTCATTCTTTTCAAAGAATGTTACGCATTAATTATGCCTTTACAAACATTAAAAACGGAAATTCGATTACACATTCTGCTTATGAAAGTGGTTATGAATCTTTGAGTGGTTTTAACGAGAGTTACCGTTCATTATTTGGAGAGTCGGCCAGTAAATCTAAAAACAGGAATGTTATAAATGTTTTACGATTTAGCTCGCCTATTGGTAGTATTATTGCGTGTGCAACAGAAAAAGGACTTTGTTTTTTAGGATTTATTGGTCAAAAACGGATTGAAAAACAATTTGGCGAAATTCAAAAGCAATTTAACGCTATTATACTTCCAGGAAAAAACGAACATCTAACAAAAGTAAAAAAAGAAATAACCGAATATTTTGAAGGGGAAAGAACAGTGTTTTCTATTTTATTAGATATTGTTGGTACTGATTTTAGAAAAAAAGTTTGGAACGAATTATTAAGTATTCCTTATGGTAAAACTGTTAGTTATAAAGAACAAGCAATAGCAATAAACAACATAAAAGCAGTTAGAGCAGTAGCCTCAGCAAATGGGGCAAACAAAATTAGCATTATTATTCCGTGCCACAGGGTAATTGGCTCAAATGGAACGCTAACAGGTTATGCAGGTGGTTTACACAAAAAAAGCTGGTTACTTAACTTTGAAAAAAGCAACTCAAATCAACTCCAAAAAACGCTAGATTTATGAATAATGCAGGCTAGGACAATAAGTATTGGCATACCTACACATTTTTCATTTAACGAAACATTGTCTTTTTTAGATAGGGGTTTTGACGAATGTTTATATAACCTAACTGGCAATACTGTATCAAGATTAATTAACCTTTCAGACGGAAAAGGAATTATAAAAATTTATCAGAAAAAAGATAATTTAGAAGTTGAATTGCAAAAGGCAAAAATATCAAAACATAACCTACAAGAAGTAAAGGATTATGTAATAGAATGGTTTGATTTAACTCGAAATATTGAGCCATTTTATAAATTGCTAAATAAACATAAAGAGTTGTCATATTTTACTAAAGAATATTCAGGTAGTAGAATAATTAGTATCCCAAACCTTTTTGAAGCCATTTGTTGGGCAATTATTGGGCAACAAATAAACCTAACTTTTGCTTATCAATTAAAACGATTATTAGTTGAAAAATATGGAGAAAAAGAAATAGTTGACAAACAGACTTATCGCTCTTTTCCAACGCCTAAAATTTTAGCAAAAGCAGATAGAAACGATTTAATTGAAATGAAATTTTCTCGCCAAAAAATTGATTATTTAATAAACATTAGCAATGCGTTTCTTGATAATCAACTAAGTAAAGAAATTTTGCTTAGTTGTAAAAATAAAGATGAAAGAGTAGAAAGATTAACTGCGATTAAAGGAATTGGCATTTGGTCAGCAAATTATGTGCTTATGAAATCAATCAGAGATATGTCTTGCATAACCTATGGAGATTCAGGATTAAATAAAGCAATACATACTATTTTTAAGACCGAAAAGAAGCCTTCAAAAAATGGAATTGATGTAATTTTTAAAGACTTTAAAAATTGGGAATCTTATCTAAATTTTTATCTGTGGAAATCCTTAAATTAGACAGAAAACAGGCACCTATTCACCAAAAAAAACATAGCCGCCACCCGCCAGTAAATCTAAAGGTTGGCGGGCAAAGAACCACAAAATAACAACCCAAAGCACATAACTTTTTGTGAAACTTGGAGACTTCGTACCCTAGTGGCTAAAAATGAACCTTTAATGGGCGAATAGGTACAAAATAGAAGAAATGGTTGGCAATAATACCTCTTAGTATTTACAACTACTTACTCTCTTTCCTCTTGTTCGTATTTATTTGTAATGGCTTTGTGTATCACTTTATCAAACTCATGCCCTTGCCCAAACAAAAATTGAACCGAAATGGGCAAGTAAAATAATTCAGTACCATTAGATACATCAAAAAGAACATTCGACCTTATTTTAACTATGTCTTTTTCTGTGGTAATCAGTTGTGCATTATGGGTGTTTGCCTGCTGCATCAAACTATCAATATCTTTTTGAGTATAATCGTAATGATCTGGAAATGACACCACTTTTATTAACTCAAAAGAAGCTTTAATGTGCGCTATTAAAGGTTTTATATTTGCGAGGCCTGCAAATAGAATAACCTTGCCTGTAAACTTATATCCCTGCCCATACGGTGTAGGAATACCATATTTTATACCCGTAAAATAAATAGAAGCATTTTCTTTCGTATAACGTTTAACCTCTTCAACCATCTTATTTTTTGAGGTATCAGATAAATCATCAGGGCACTTGGTAATAATTACGGCATTGGCTCGCCTGGCTCCACTCCTGGTCTCGCGAAGCAAACCCGCAGGCAACACAAAATCTTTGTAAAAAGGCGATGCGTATTGCGTAAGCAAAATATTAAAATCAGGCCGCACTGTTCTATGTTGATAGGCATCATCAAGTAAAATAACCTGTGTTTCTGGGTGCTCCATCAAAATACGTGGAATGGCCAACGCTCTATTTTCACCTACTGCCACCGTTAAATGGGTGAATTTAGTATAAAATTGATAAGGTTCATCTCCTAAATCACTAACCGTAGAATTTTTATTGGCAATCAAAAAGCCTTTTGTTTTTCGTTTATACCCTCTACTTAAAGTGGCTACTGAATAGCTTGGCTGCAAACATCTTATTAGATACTCCACCATAGGAGATTTGCCCGTGCCTCCAACCGATAAATTACCCACATTAATAGTCATAATATCATAATTAAAACTACGACTGTATTCGATATTGAAGAGGTGGTTTCGAAGGGCCGTAATCAAGGTATAAATTAGGGCAAAGGGGTATAATAATAGTACTCGTAAATTCATTTATGGAAACTTCTATTAATCAATTTACTAACTTTACATCTGTTACTAATTGAGGCTACAAATATGACCAAAATAAAAGACGTTACTAACTATTTAGAAATAATTGCGCCACTGGCTCATCAAGAATCGTACGATAACTGTGGATTAATTACGGGTGATATCGAGAGTAGTGTAACCGGAGTTATTATTTCGTTAGATTGCACCGAAGCGGTAGTGGCAGAAGCCGTAGATAAAGGCTGTAACTTAATAATTGCCCACCACCCTATTATTTTTAATGGACTCAAAAAAATTACGGGAGCTAATTATGTAGAGCGTACTATAATTAAAGCAATCCAAAACCATATAGCCATCTATGCCATACACACCAATTTAGACAACAGCCTTGCAGGCGTAAACCAACAATTTGCCAAAATGCTTGGCTTAAATCATCTTTCTATTTTAAATCACAAACCAAATACGTTAAACAAACTGGTCAGCTTTGTTCCTAAAAACAATGTTTCTAAGGTTCTTGAGGCTATTTATAAGGCAGGAGCCGGCAAAATAGGTGATTATTCTATGTGTAGTTTTACGATTGAGGGCGAAGGCAGTTTTACCCCTAATGAGAATGCCAACCCAACCATAGGCAGCAAAGAAAAGCCTGAAAAAGTGACTGAAACTCGTATTGAAGTGCTGCTTCCTCAAGACAAAGTAAACCAAATTATACGTGCACTTAAAGCGGCACACCCGTATGAGGAGGTAGCCTATTATATAACCTCCCTCAAAAATAATAATCAGGCGATTGGTGCAGGGCTGGTAGGGCAATTACCCAAAGAGTTAAGCGTGGCCGAATTTCTTCAACACCTAAAAGAAAGGATGCAACTGGAAGTAATAAAATTTACCAAAGAATTTAGTGGAACCATTAAAACAGTAGCTATATGTGGTGGGTCGGGCAGCTTTTTATTAAAAGCTGCATTAAGCGCAAAAGCAGATGCCTACGTATCGGCCGATTTTAAATACCACGAATATTTTGATGCTGAAAGCAAGCTTTTAATTTGCGATATTGGGCATTATGAAAGCGAAGTAGGTACAAAAGATTTGCTATATGATATTTTAAGCAAAAAATTCTCTAGTTTTGCACTCAATTTGTCAGAAATTGATACAAATCCAATCAATTATTTTAAGTAAATGGAAAACACGGTTGCTAAAAAACTCGAATCGCTCAATAAACTTCAAAAAGTAGATTCAAAAATTGATAACATAAAAAAAATCAGAGGAGCTCTGCCTGAAGAGGTGAGAGATTTGGAAGATGAAATTGCAGGATTAGAAACCAGAATTGCAAAATTTGGCACTGATTTAGGAGATCTTGAAGCTGGAATTGAAGCGAAAAAAGCAGGCATTAAAACTTCTGAAACGCTTATCCAAAAATATGAAGAGCAACAAATGAATGTTCGCAATAACCGCGAATATGATGCCATTACGAAAGAGATGGAATTGCAAGCACTTGAAATTCAAGTTTCGGAAAAGCGAATTAAAGAGGCTTACCTAAAAATAGAAGCTAAAAAAGAAGAAATTGAAGCAGCCAAAGCTGTGGTAGCAGAGAAAAATATTGATTTAGAAGCTAAAAAAGAAGAATTAAATACGTTGATTTCGGAGAGCGAGGCTGACGAGATTAAATTGGAGAAAGAGCGCAAAAGGGCTTCTAAGCCAATTGATGAACGTCTTTTAACGGCCTATAATCGATTAAGAGGTAATGCTAAAAATGGTTTAGCAGTAGTGGCTGTTCAGCGCCATGCCTGTGGCGGTTGTTTTAATGTGGTACCACCACAACGACAAGCTGATATTAAGGAGAAAAAGAAAATTATTGTATGTGAGCATTGTGGCAGAATACTTTCGAGTGTTGAACTCGTTATTGAGCCAGAAAAGCCAAAACGTACCATAAGAAGAAAAAAAGCAGTAGCTAAAAAATAAGCGTTTTATTATATAAAAAAGGGAAGCAATGCTTCCCTTTTTTTATTATGGACACCTCTATTAATTGATTTCACCTGTTGAGTATCTTTGCAATGCTTTTATCCACCATTTCGCTGGGCAGATATCGGGGCATTAGCCATTCTTCAAATGTACTGGCAGAAATAGCATAACGCGCTTTAGGCCTCGATTTTTCAAAAATGGATACTACTTTTTGAGCAAACACATCAGATTCCATTCCTCTGTCACCCGATTTAGAAAATAATCGTAAAAAGTGTACCCCCATCAGTATAGACAAAGATAAATGCAGGTCTTATAGCTCTACTGCTACTAACAGCATATCATCTGTTTGCTCACCCTCTCCTTTCCATGCCAACATATCATCTTCAAAATGATCGGTTAAATGACTAATTCCTTGTCCTTTTTTAACTATTTTCTCTAACCGCTTAATTAGAAATTTTTTATTGTCTGCCCCTCCAAATTGATCAATAATACCATCTGTGAATAATATAATAGAATCACCAGCTTCTACATCAAAATAATGCGTATCAAATAAGGGACTCTTTGCTCCTGAGCCTCCAATAGAACTTCTATTTCCTTTTATTAATTGAACCTTATCACCTTTTTTAAGAAGCAAAGGCCTTTTTGCTCCTGCAAAAGCCATTCGTTTTTTTTCTTTATTATAAGTACAAACGGCTACATCCATTCCATCTTTTAACGAATTATTTAGTTTAGACTGGCCTAGTGTTTCAGTTACTTTTGCATTTAGCTCCTTTAAAATTTCATCTGGTTTACAAATTCTTTTCTCGGTTATTATTTGCCTCAATAAGCTTGTTCCCATTACGCTTAAAAATGCCCCCGGCACACCATGGCCCGTACCATCTGCCAAAACCAAAATAATATCTCCATTTATTTTTTCTACCCAATAAAAATCGCCACTTACAACCTGTGTTGGCTTGTAGTATAGATAAGCCTTATTAAAATAAGAGTTGATTGTTTTAAAGTCAGGTAATATAGCCTCTTGAATGCCTTTCGCATATTTTACCCCATCCATTATTTCTTTGTTTTGTTTTTCGATGGTGTTATTTTTTTGCTGCAACATATTGTTGGCTCTCGTTTTAAACAAATAGCGGTAGTACAAAGAAGCAAGTAATACCATAACAATGAGTACTAAAGCAATAGCACTATAAAATTTAAACTTATCAACCTGCGCATTGGCGTTTAGTATAGATATTTCCTGTTCTTTATTTATAATTTGATAACTCGTTTCAATTGCGCCTAATTTTTGAGCCGACTCTGTTTTGTAAAGCGTATCCTGCAAGGCCGCATATATTTGGCTGTAGGCAAAAGCTTTTTCATAATCTCCAAGTTTTTCAGCTACCGTTTGAAGCCCCTTATAGGCATCTCTTTGAATAGATTTTGCCCCAACTGCTATCGCAAATTCGAGCGCTACTGTAAAATGAGTATTAGCCGATATTAACCTATTAAGCAACAAATCTGCTTCCCCCAATTGATGATGATAATATCCTAAAACATAATCATTATCGGGTATGCCTCCAAAGTAAGTAAGTGCTTGATTTAAATAATAGGCTGCAGTATCAGGTTTATTATCTTCTAATAATATTTCTCCTAAAGAGCCATTGGAGTAGGCCTCTGACACCTCATCCCCGAGCATACGATCAATAACCAACGCCTCCTGCAAGGATTGATAAGCCGAATCGTAATATTGCATACTACTATAGGTTAGCGCAAGGTTATTAAGTGTAATAGAGTACCTTGCACTGTCATTCATTTTCTTTTTGAGTTTCAACGATTTTTTATAATATTCAACTGCCAAATCCACCTGCTTTAACTCTCCATAATTATTGGCAATATTATTCATTAACCTACTCTCGTTAGATAGGTTAGGGTCTTTGATGGAGGATACCAAGTTTAGAGCTACTAAAAAACTTTGATTGCTTTTAGAAAGATTACCCAGTTTGTAATACACAATACCAAGCCTGTTATAAGCAGCAAGCAATTCTTTATCAGTGCCAAATTCCGTGGCAAAGCCCAAGGCCTCCTTGGCATAAGTTAATGCAGTAAATAAATTATCATTATCGTAATAGCTACTAATTTTTATAGTTGTTTCAATCTTTTTACTCCCAACTTGATTTTGGTATTCATAAA
>Ga0256839_1002974_pt1 | contig 18065 bp, 18 predicted proteins | sample 354166metaG_FD_185968 | JGI IMG/M metagenome (GOLD analysis project Ga0256839, IMG submission 185968) | Hydrothermal vent microbial communities from Mid Atlantic Ridge, Atlantic Ocean - 354-166 | ecosystem: Environmental > Aquatic > Marine > Hydrothermal vents | place: Atlantic Ocean: Mid... | reverse complement strand
GGCACAAGAGCGCAAGATAGCTTTTCATCACATCGGAATGTTTAATGCCATGACGGAGTGCTTTCCGGGAATCCAGATCTTTGCTGAAGTTTGTGTAACGTTTTACCGCTTGACCGATAAGCGATAGTCCGCCGTGACTGATAATGTTTTCTTCGGATTGTACGATTTTGAAGCGTTTCATCATTCACTTGCCGGGTGAGTTTTTCGAGAGGCTGTATTTTAACAGAAGATGCTGTAAATATCGGCCAAAATGCGGTCTTAGCGTGTCACCAAGTTACGGATTCAGGTTTGTGTCCAGGTGCTCAATTTTCGCATCGACAAAGCTGACTCCCCCGGCAATGAAACTTTCCACGCGAAGGTGGTTCTTGCCGATGCAGCAGCAGCGTATGTGGGTTCATCAAACATGCACAAGTGGTCGTTTGAGTACTCTCTCGAGCTTGGTTTGTACGTGCGAGGTAAGGCTGCGCGCCGTATTTCTGACATACTTGCGGCTGTTCGAGCTGTATCCGTTCATATGCCCGAGTAAACGTCTGAAAGACGTCGATGAGCAGAAAGTGAGGTATGAGTCTGCATCAATGCGCCATTCGGAGTACGGTAAGCTTTATTCTGCTACCCCAACTTCCTCGCCAAATCCTCCGCCTTAAGATGGGTGTACCGGCGCAGCATGCGCAGGTCTTTGTGGCCGGTGATGCTGGCCACTTCCATTATATTGAGCCCCTTCTCGAACAGCCGGGTGGTGGCCTCGTGACGCAGGTCGTGGAATCGCAGATTCTCGATGCCGGCGCGGCGTGTCGTGTGCCGGAATGCGCGTTTGACCGCTTCGGTGGTGAGGCCGGGAAAGACCGGACCATGCAGGCTGCGGGGCTGGGCGCGCAGGATGTGGATAGCGGTGGAGGAGAGCGGCACGGTGCGTGACTTACCGTTCTTGGTGTCCGGCAAATGGGCGATGCGGCGGTTGAGGTCGATGTGTTCCCAGCGCAGGCTGACCAGTTCGCCCTGGCGCATGGCGGTTTCCAAAGCCAGGCGCACTATGGGTAGGAGATAGGGGTTTCGTGCGTCCCGGCAGGCCTCCATCAGGCGGGTCTCCTCGCTTTTTTCTCCCGGCAGGCCGGCTTGCAGGCGGCGGTCCCGGGGGTTGTTGTTGGATGGCAGCTTGATGTCCTTTACCGGGTTGTGCACATGGATGCCCCATTCCTTGCGGGCCACCTCGAAGAGGTGGGAGAGGATCACAAGGTCGCGTTTGACGGTGGCGGGTGTGACCTTTTTGAGGCGGCTGTCGCGGTAGCGGGCGATGTCGACACCGCGAATGCCGGCCACGATCCGCTGCGCCAGGGGGAGCCGGGCCAGGGCGCGGGGGCGGATGGCTTCCGATGCCGCGCCCTTTTTCAATGGGGTGATTTCTTCCCGGTAGCGATCCAGCAGTTCCTTGAGCGTAGTGGATTCCGCCTCGGCACGGGACACGAAGATGCCCCGGTCCATTTCGTACTCGACCTCGCGGGTGTTGAAGGTTTTGCTCTGAGGGGGATGGCCCTTTTTCCTGGCCTGTGCCTGCCACTGGTAAGGGCCGCGCTTTCTGAATGTCGCCATTGCCACACTCCGCCGGTTCGCGAACGAGTGTGACAGTGCTGTGACAAATAATCACTTTGAAACCCTATCGGGGATGCGAACAGGTTTTAAGTGATTGATTTTATTGGTGGGCGATGCTGGGTTCGAACCAGCGACCCCTGCCGTGTGAAGGCAGTGCTCTCCCGCTGAGCTAATCGCCCGAATCTTTCGAGGGGTGGGATTCTACGAACTGGCGGGGGCCGCGTCAAACCGGATTGCGGACGGGATCCTCTTCTTCGTCAATCCCTCCTTTATTCGTCGACGGCTTGCTACAATGGCGCCCCTTTTTCGTCTGAATGAGTGAATGCCAATCATGCGTACGCGTTTTGCGCCCAGTCCCACGGGTTATCTGCATATCGGTGGCGCCCGCACCGCCCTCTATTCCTGGCTCCATGCCCGCAAGCATGGGGGCCGGTTCGTGCTGCGTATCGAGGATACGGATCTGGAGCGTTCCACGGCGGAATCGGTCAACGCCATCCTCGAGGGCATGACCTGGCTGGGACTGGAGTATGACGAGGGGCCGTTCTACCAGACCGATCGTTTTGCGCGCTACAAGGAGGTGATCCAGCAGCTGATGGACAAGGGGCTGGCCTACCGCTGCTATTGCACCCGCGAGGAGCTGGATGCGATGCGCGAGGAGGCCATGAAGCGCAAGGAGAAGCCGCGCTACGATGGCCGCTGCCGCATGCGCAACGAGTCGCGCGAGGGGGTGGAGCCGGTGATCCGTTTCAAGAACCCCACCGATGGCGTGGTGGTGGTGGATGACCTCATCAAGGGCAAGGTGGTGTTTCAGAACCGCGAGCTGGACGACCTCATCATCGCCCGCAGCGATGGCACGCCGACCTACAACCTGACCGTGGTGGTGGACGACTGGGACATGGGCATCACCCACGTGATCCGCGGTGACGACCATCTCAACAACACACCGCGCCAGATCAATCTGCTCCAGGCCCTGGGTGCCGAGCTGCCCATCTATGCCCATGTGCCGATGATCCTCGGCGAGGACGGCAAGCGGCTGTCCAAGCGCCACGGCGCGGTGAGCGTGATGCAGTACCGCGAGGAGGGCTACCTGCCCGAGGCGCTGCTCAACTACCTGGTGCGCCTGGGCTGGTCCTGCGGCGATCAGGAGATCTTCTCCATCGACGAGATGATCGAGAAGTTCGATGTCAGCGATGTCGGCGGCGCCGCTTCCACCTTCAATCCCGAAAAGCTGCTGTGGCTGAACCAGCAGTACATCATCGCCGCCGAGCCTTCAGTCATTGCCCACCATCTGAGTATTCATCTCGGCAAGCTGGGCATCGATCCCTGCGACGGCCCGGACATCATGGACGTGGTGATGGCGCAGAAGGAGCGCGCCCAGACCCTGGTGGAGATGGCGCAGATCAGCGAGTTCATCTACCGCGACTTCGAGAACTACGATGAGGCGGCGGCGAAGAAACACCTGCGCCCGGTGGCGCAGGCGCCGCTGGAGCAGATGCGCGAGGCACTGGCGGCGGTGGAGGACTGGCGGCCCGAGGTCCTGCACCAGCTGGTGAAGGATGTCGCCGAGGCACTGGACGTGAAGATGGGCAAGGTTGCCCAGCCGCTGCGCGTCGCTGTGGTGGGGCGGGCGGCCTCGCCGGGCATCGACGTCACCCTGCATCTGGTGGGCAAGGACGCCACCCTGCGCCGCATCGACAAGGCGCTGGATTTCATCCGCCAGCGCGCCGCGAACTGAGGGCAGGGCATGGAAAAGAAAGACAGCAAGCCGAGCAATTTCATCCGCCAGATCATCGATGCCGACATCGCCGCCGGCAAGAACGACGGCCGCGTGGCGACGCGCTTTCCGCCGGAGCCCAACGGCTATCTGCACATCGGCCACGCCAAGTCCATCGTCCTCAACTTCGGCATCGCCGAGGACTACAACGGCACCTGCAACCTGCGCTTCGACGACACCAACCCGCACAAGGAAAACGCCGAGTTCGTCGCGGCCATCCAACGCGACGTACACTGGCTGGGCTATGACTGGGGCGAGCGCCTGTTCTTCGCCTCCGACTACTTCGAGCAGCTCTACGCCTATGCCGTGCAGCTGATCGAAAAGGGCAAGGCCTACGTCTGCGACCTCAGCGCCGAGGAGACGCGCGAATACCGCGGCACCCTTACCGAGCCGGGCAAGGACAGCCCCTGGCGCAATCGCAGCATCGAGGAAAACCTCGACCTGTTCGCACGCATGCGCGCCGGCGAGTTCGCCGATGGCGAAAAGGTGCTGCGGGCGAAGATCGACATGGCCTCGCCCAACATCAACCTGCGCGACCCCACCATCTACCGCATCCGCCACGGCGTGATCCACCACCAGACCGGCGCCGAGTGGTGCATCTATCCCATGTACGACTTCACCCACTGCCTGTCGGATTCCATCGAGGGCATCACCCACTCCCTGTGTACCCTGGAGTTCGAGGACCACCGGCCGCTGTACGACTGGTATCTCGATCAGCTCGACGTACCCTGCCACCCGCAGCAGATCGAGTTCTCGCGCCTCAACCTGCAGTACACCGTGACCAGCAAACGCAAGCTTACCGAACTGGTCGAGGAAGGCTTCGTCGAAGGCTGGGACGACCCGCGCATGCCCACCATCGCCGGCCTGCGCCGGCGCGGCTTCACGCCGGCCTCGATCCGCGAATTCTGCCAGCGCATCGGCGTCACCAAGTCCGAAAACAGCGTCGAGATGGGCGTGCTGGAAAGCTGCATCCGCGAAGACCTCAACACCCACGCGCCACGCCGCATGGCCGTGCTGCGGCCGCTCAAGGTAGTGATCGAAAACTACCCTGAGGGGCAGACGGAACAGCTCGAAGCCGCCAATCATCCGCAGGACGAAAGCTTCGGCACCCGCCAGATCCCCTTTGGCCGCGAAATCTGGATCGACCGCGACGACTTCATGGAAGTGGCGCCCAACAAGAAGTTCAAGCGCCTGGTGGCCGGCGGCGAAGTCCGCCTGCGCAACGCCTACGTGATCCGCTGCGACGAGGTCATCAAAGACGGGGAGGGCGACATCATCGAGCTGCGCTGCCGCTACGACGCCGACACCCTCGGCGCCAATCCTGAAGGCCGCAAGGTCAAGGGCGTCATCCACTGGGTGTCGGCAGACCACGCCATCGAGGCCGAGGTGCGTCTCTACGACCGCCTGTTCAACGACCCCACGCCGGACGCCACGAAAGACGGCGGCGACTACAAGGATCACCTCAACCCCGACTCCCTGCGCACCCTCACCCAGTGCTATCTGGAGGCGAATCTGGCCAGCACACAGCCTGGGGAGCCGTTCCAGTTCGAGCGCGAAGGGTACTTCTGCATGGACCCGGCGCGCACCGCCGACGGCGCCCCCATCTTCAACCGCACGGTCACCCTGCGTGACTCCTGGGCAAAGATCGAAAAACAGCAAAATAATGCGAAATAAATCGTTTAAGCGCTTGACAGAAATCGCCATTTCTCTAAAATGGCGCCTTCGCTTTTCGGGGCTATAGCTCAGCTGGGAGAGCGCCTGCATGGCATGCAGGAGGTCGGCGGTTCGATCCCGCCTAGCTCCACCAATTTCACTCGAAAGCGGGTGTAAAAAGTCGACGTCCCCATCGTCTAGTCGGCCTAGGACACCGCCCTTTCACGGCGGTAACAGGGGTTCGAATCCCCTTGGGGACGCCATATAAACAAAAGGCTCACATCCTTACGGTGTGGGCCTTTTTGTTTTTCGGGGTAGAGACAGTGCACTTACCATAGCCCCACCGCCCTGCGAAGCGGGGTTGCTCATCGCATGCCAGGGTGACACCAAGCGGCCACATGCTCGGATCTTCTGCTACATTGGTCGTGTAAATCCCTTGCGTGCCCGTCACGAGGGCGGGAGGCCTGAGTCTGATAAGGCGGCAGATCTGATCGGCTCTGTTTCGATGTGTGCGTTGCCCGCTTGAAAGCAATCGGAGGGCGCTGCACAACGATGGATTTCGGTATCTGCTTGCCCGCGGAAGTGCGATGTATCACGGAGAACGTTTCAACAGCATCAGCCACCTGATCGGCGCCGCGCTCGCTCTTGCCGGCCTGGTGGTGCTGGTGGTATTCGCCTCCTTGCAGGGTGATCCGTGGAAGATCGTCAGTTTCAGCATCTACGGCGCGTCCCTATTCCTGCTGTATACCCTGTCGACGCTATACCACTCTCTGCGCGGCCGGGCCAAGAAGATCTTCATGAAGCTGGATCATGTCGCCATCTATCTGCTCATCGCCGGCAGCTATACCCCGCTTACCCTGATCACCCTGCGCGGGGTCTGGGGCTGGACCCTGTTCGGCATCATCTGGGGGCTGGCCATTCTCGGCATCGTGGTGGACAGTCTGCACAAGGAGGGGGCGCGCGCCCTGCAGATGGCCATCTATTTGTTGATGGGTTGGCTGATCCTTGTCGCCATGTATCCCCTGTTCCAGGCCCTGCCCGCCGGGGCGCTGGCGCTGCTGGTGCTGGGGGGCGCGTTCTACACCGGCGGAATCGTCTTTTATGCCCTCGACGATAGAATGAAGCACGCCCATGGCATCTGGCACCTGTTCGTCCTCGCCGGCAGTATTTCACACTACTTGGTCATGCTGCTTTATGTGTTGTAGACCATGTCCTGAAATCGGCGGATAGGCGTCGCTGCTGCGGGCAAGCCTCGCCTCAGCGTGCGGCTGCTGAAGCCTGCGGCAATAGCGTGTGGTTCGGGCTTTCCGGTCATCCTCGACGGTCCTGATTCAGTTTGCCCGGCATTTGGAGAGCTTCCTGCGGAATTCTGGGACGGGCGGCGTGGCGTGGTAGTGGAAGAATGCTTTCCAGTTGGTGGTTGCTATCTTTACTTTCGTTGCCGGTCTGCCCGCTGTGTCAACCCCGTGATGCCGGCCTAACCGACTGATACTCAGATACTATCGTGGCTGGCAGGATCGTTGCATCGAAGCTCGGGCGGGGTGGGGAATAAAACCTCGTCATAAGCGCATCTGCCATACCGAACGGGAGGATACCGGCAATGATCGAAACCTTTTACGACGTGATGCGCCGCCAGGGCATAACGCGTCGCAGTTTTCTGAAATACTGTAGCCTGACCGCGGCGGCCATGGGGCTGGGGCCGGCCTTTGCGCCGAAGATTGCGCACGCCATGGAAACCAAGCCGCGTATCCCGGTGCTCTGGCTGCATGGGCTGGAGTGCACCTGTTGTTCCGAATCTTTTATTCGTTCTGCGCATCCGCTGGCCAAGGATGTCATTCTGTCGATGATTTCTCTGGACTACGATAGCCTCATCATGGCCGCCGCTGGCCACCAGGCCGAGGCGATCATCGACGAGATCACCGAGAAATATAAAGGCAACTACATCCTCGCCGTTGAAGGCAATCCCGGTCTGGATCAGGACAAGACCGGCGGCATGTCCTGCATCATTGCCGGCAAACCCTTTACCGAGCAGCTGCAACACGTGGCCAAGGATGCCAAGGCGATCATCTCCTGGGGCTCGTGCGCATCCTGGGGCTGCGTACAGGCCGCCAAGCCCAATCCTACCGGTGCGACGCCCGTGCACAAGGTGCCCGACATGGGCAATGCGCCCATCATCAAGGTGCCCGGTTGTCCGCCCATTGCCGAGGTGATGACCGGTGTGGTGACCTACATGCTGACCTTCGACCGTCTGCCTTCACTGGATCGCCAGGGTCGCCCGCTGATGTTCTACAGTCAGCGTATTCACGACAAATGCTACCGCCGCCCGCATTTCGATGCCGGCCAGTTCGTTGAAAAGTTCGACGACGAGGCGGCACGCAAGGGCTACTGCCTGTACAAGATGGGCTGCAAGGGGCCGACCACCTACAACGCCTGCTCCACCATTCGCTGGAACGGCGGGCTGTCTTTCCCCATTCAGGCTGGGCATCCGTGCATCGGCTGTTCCGAAGATGGTTTCTGGGACAAGGGCGGTTTCTACAACCGTCTCACCAGCATCGACCAGTTCGGCATTGAAGCGAACGCTGACACGGTTGGTGGCACCGCCGCCGCCGTGGTGGGAGTGGGCATTGCCGCACATGCCGCCGCATCCGCCATCAAACGAGCCCAGCACAAGGGAGACCAGGAATAATGAGCATTACAACAACACCCAACGGTTACACCCTCAACACCGGCGGACAGCGTGTGGTGGTTGATCCAGTGACTCGCATCGAAGGACACATGCGCGCCGAGGTCAATATTGACGCCAACAACATGATTACCAATGCGGTTTCCAGCGGCACCATCTGGCGCGGGCTGGAGGTGATTCTCAAGGGGCGTGATCCGCGTGACGCCTGGGCCTTCGTGCAGCGCATCTGCGGCGTGTGTACCGGTACCCATGCCTTGACTTCGGTGCGCTCGGTGGAAGATGCACTGGGGATCAATATTCCGGAAAACGCCAACTCCATTCGCAATATCATGCAGTTGTCGTTGCAGATCCACGATCATCTGGTGCACTTCTATCACCTGCACGCGCTGGACTGGGTCAACCCGGTGAATGCGCTGAAGGCCGACCCCAGAGCCACATCCGAGCTGCAGCAGCAGGTGTCGCCGCATCATCCCAATTCATCCCCGGGCTATTTCCGCGATATACAGAACCGGCTGAAAAAGTTTATCGAGTCCGGCCAGCTGGGGCCGTTCAAGAATGGCTACTGGACCAACCCCGCCTACCTGCTGCCGCCCGAGGCGGATCTGATGGCGGTGACCCACTATCTGGAGGCCCTGGATTTCCAGAAAGAGATCATGAAGACCCGCACTATCTTCGGCGGCAAGGACACCCACCCCAACTGGACCGTGGGCGGTGTACCCTGTCCCATCAATATGGATGGGGTCGGTGGCGTCGGCGCCCTGAACATGGTGAACCTGAACCAGGTGCAGCAGATCATCAAAGACACCAAGACCTTCGTCGATAATGTCTACATCCCAGATATTATCGCCATTGCCAAGTTCTACAAGGGCTGGGGTTATGGTGGCGGTCTGTCGAGCCAGAACGTGCTGGCCTACGGCGACATCCCCGACAAGGCCAACGACTATTCGCCGGAAAACCTGATGATGCCGCGCGGCGCCATCATCAATGGCAATCTGCAAGAAATCCATGAGGTCGATCTGCGTGATCCCGATCAGATTCAGGAATTCGTACCGCACTCCTGGTATAAATATCCTGATGGCGTCAAGGGTCTGCATCCCTGGGACGGTATCACCGATCCCGACTTCGACATCAGCAGCGCCAAGGGCAGCAAACACAACATCGAGCAGCTGGACGAGACCGCGAGCTACTCCTGGATCAAGGCACCGCGCTGGCGTGGTCATGCCATGGAGGTTGGCCCCCTGGCACGCTATGTCATCGGTTACGCGCAGGGCCACGAGTACTGGAAAGAGCAGATCGACAGGACACTTGCGGCCCTGGATATCCCCCTTGAAGGTCTGTTCTCCACCCTAGGCCGCACAGCGGCGCGTGCCTTGGAGGCTCAGTGGGCGGCAGATCAGCAGCTCTATTTCTTCGACAAGTTGATGACCAACATCAAAAACGGCGACTCATCGACCCACGGTGGTGAGCTTTGGGATCCCACCGAATGGCCAGCAGAGGCCAAGGGTGTCGGTTTTACAGAAGCGCCACGTGGCGCGTTGGGTCACTGGATCCGCATCAAGGACACCAGGATCGAGAATTATCAATGTGTGGTACCCACCACCTGGAATGGGTCGCCGCGCGATGAACAGGGCAATATCGGTGCCTTCGAAGCATCATTGATGCACACCAAGGTGGAACGCCCGGAAGAGCCGGTGGAAATTCTGCGTACACTGCACAGTTTCGATCCCTGTCTTGCCTGCTCGACACATGTGATGAGCGAGGGCGGCGAAGAACTGGCCACCGTTACCACCAGCCCCATTGGTTCATAAGTACTGGTCTATAAATACTGGGCCATAAGTTTCAAGGAGATTGCAGAAATGAAAAAAAATGCGATTCGTATGGTTGCCGCTCTGGGTGCCTTTTCCGCCTCCGGCATCGCCGTCGCCCACACCGGCAGTCACGAGGTCTCCGGTTTCTTCAGCGGCATCACGCATCCGCTGATGGGGCTGGATCACCTGGCGGTAATTCTCGCCGTGGGCCTCTGGCTGGGCGTCAGTGCCCGCCGTCAGGCACCGCTACTGATGTCGGTGTTTCTCGCCGTGATGGCCATGGGTGCCGCCGCCGGCGCGGCGGGCCTTGCCCTGCCGGGCATTGAGACGGGCATTGCGGCCTCCCTGCTGATGGCCGGTCTGCTGGTGGCATCGCTGGCGCGTCTGCCGATGCATGCCAGTCTGGTACTGGTAGCGGCCTTTGCCCTGTTCAATGGCGCCGCACACGGCAGCGAAATGCCCGTCTCGGCGACCCCCTTGCTGTACGGTGCCGGCATGCTGCTTTCCACCGCCCTGTTGCAGTTGGCCGGCATCGGCCTGGGTCAGCTGGCACAGCGCGTGCGGGCCGAATGGCTGTTGCGCGGCGCCGGCATCGTTGGCGGCGGCTTTGGTGCCTGGCTGTTACTGGGTGCGTAATTGAGGGCAGCGAAATGGAGAACGGACTATGACTAGCAAGGCCTTTTCAACGCATTCTGAACCTGCCGTTTATGTCTACGAGGCACCCCTGCGACTCTGGCACTGGGTCAACGCCCTCAGCATCACGGTGCTGGCCATCACCGGCTGGTTCATTGCCAGCCCGCTGCCTTCCCAGCCCGGCGAGGCGATCGAAAACTTTCTCATGGGCTATATACGCTTTGCGCACTTTGCCGCAGCCTATATTTTGAGCGTGGGATTTTTGTTTCGCATCTACTGGGCCTTTGCCGGCAACCACCACGCCCGACAGATATTTCTGCCCTCGATCTTCGACAGGGAATGGTGGGGCGGTGTCTGGCATGAACTGAAGTGGTACACCTTCCTGAGCAAGGAGCCGCGCAAGTATATCGGTCACAACCCCATGGCGACCCTGGCCATGCACGTCATGCTGGTATGGGGCACCCTGTTCATCATCATCACCGGTTTCGCGCTCTACGGTGAAGGCACCGGCATGGGAACCTGGCAATACACCCTGTTCAGCTCGTGGGTGATTCCACTCATGGGACAGAGTCAGGACGTGCATACCTGGCATCACCTGGCCATGTGGTACATCGTCATCTTCGTCATCATCCATATCTACGTTGCCATTCGTGAGGACATCATGTCGCGGCAAAGCATGATCAGCACCATGGTCAGTGGCTGGCGCATGTTCAAGGACAGCCGCGATGTTGAAGACAAGCAATAACCCTTGACACGGCGTAACCAACAACGATTTGCCTCCCCCCCCCCTCTGAGACCTAACGCGGCGCCAGCCGCGTTTTTTTGAGCAAAAACAATCTTTCGGGAGAAGCATAACATGAAGTATGCGTCTGGCGTATGGCTTAATCTTCCCAGCCTGGGGCTGTCCATCCGCGTATTGTTTACCGGTTTCCTGCTCGCTGCAGGCTTTGGCCTGGCGATGGCAGGCGCCCAGATCATGCTGACCCACGGCATGGCCGACGGCAAGCTCGGGCTGTCCGTTGACGATATCGTCTACAGTTATTACGGCAACCGTAATAACAGCAAACTGGAAACCAAGCTGAACGGTTCAATGAAAGACAAGGCCTCCGCAGAGGATCGTCTTGAAATTATCAAATGGGCGCGCAATGGGGCGCCAGAAGATCAGTGGGACAGTCACATCGAACCGTTATTCCAAAACAATTGCGTGATGTGCCACAGCACCATCCCGGGCATCCCCGATTTCACCAAGCTGGAGGTCGTGCAGGACGTGGCCAAAATCGATGAGGGTGCGGATATAGGCTCACTGACGCGGGTTTCGCATATCCACCTGTTTGGCATCTCCTTTATCTTTTTCTTTGTTGGGCTGATTTTCAGTCTGAGTGTGGGTGTTCCAAAATGGCTGAAGGAAGTGGCGATACTCACGCCCTTCCTGTTTCTCATTCTTGACGTGATTTCCTGGTGGCTCACCAAATTCAGCCCTGGATTTGCCTGGCTAACGATAATTGGTGGTTTTGGCTACACGGCGGCATCCGGCTTCATGTGGGTGACATCGCTGTATCAGATGTGGATACTGCCCAGAAATGGCAAGGAATACCGGGTCAACGCCTGGCAGGATTGATTGCTGACACGGGTGGGTTAATTGACCCGGCCACCATGTATGTCGTGTTCAGCCGGGGTGTGTTCGCCGATCAAGGGAGGCACGGCATTGGATGTTCTAAGTCTGTCCGCCAGGCTGGTCCTGTGGGTGATCCCCGTGATGCTGGCGGTGTCGGTGCATGAAGTGGTACACGGCATCGTTGCCGGCGTGGCGGGAAAGGTGATCTGGCCCATGATGGTTCTGGGCATGGCCGTGGCCACGGAGCTGGCCGGTGTTCCAGTGGGCCAGGTGACTCATGCCCTGGGGATGATGCTCGGTGTGGAAACCTGAATGGCGGATTTTTCCGTCAGCTAACTGCTGAGCAAGCACAACACAGCACAAAGACGTCTTGGCGCACCAACACTGCCCCCGTGACACCGCGTCATGGGCCGGCCCTGCCATGTCGAGACACATGCTGTCTAGCAACTTGCCACAAAACTGACCCCCGGCTGACAAGCGTGTGTCACTGCATGGAGCAGATGGAAACTAATCTTCCAGTTTTGCGCTATCATGAAAAACACAAATCAATACTGCGGCATTCCTGTAAGGTATAGAGGCCGATAACACCCGAAAATTCATGCAGTTACGCAAGGTCTCGCGCATTGGCGCAGCTCTTGCAGACTGCCGCGGTGGAAATCATCAACAGATTCAGCCGACACCGCGCATCGCCGGGTTGGCGCTGGGGAGAATGCTGGCATGTCACCATCCGTCTTGATTCTGGGTATCGGAAATATTCTCTGGGCCGATGAGGGCTTCGGCGTACGCGCCGTGGAGGCCCTGCACCGCCACTACGAATTCGCCGACAACGTCACCCTGATGGATGGCGGTACCCAGGGCACCTATCTGCTCCAGCACATCGAAGACGCCGACATTCTGGTGATCTTCGACGCCATCGATTACGCCCTGCCGCCCGGCACCCTCAAGCTCATCGAGGGCGATGACGTGCCCAGCTACATGGGGGCGAAAAAAATGAGTCTCCACCAGACCGGATTCCAGGAAGTGCTGGCAATGGCGCAGATGCTCGGTCGCTACCCCAGCCATCTGCTGCTGGTCGGCGTGCAGCCCGTGCAGCTGGAGGACTACGGCGGCAGCCTGCGCGCGGACACCAAGGCACGCATCCAGCCGGCCATGGAGGCCGCGCTGGCCTGGCTGGCTGCACTGGGCATCCACGCCACGGCGCGCCAGCAACCGCTGCCGGAAAGCCAGTCCATCGTCGGCGCCGAGGTCATCATGGAACGCTACGAAGGCGAACGCCCCTCGGCGGACGAGGCCTGCCGGTTCGGGGATGGACGTGTGCTGGCCTCGGACAAATACGAAGTCGCCTATCGCCCGCACCCGGTCAAGCCCGGCGCCCTGGGCGTGGACGTCGATTACCGGGGCAAATACTGATGTGCATGGGCGTGCCCATGCAGGTGATCGAGGTCGGCGAAGGCTACGCCTGGTGCGAAGGCATGGGCGAAAGACGTCGCATCGACACCCAGCTGGTGGGCGATCAGCCCGTCGGTACCTGGCTGCTGACATTCCTTGGCGGCGCCCGCGACGTTATCAGTGCCGACGATGCCAGGCGCATTTCCGATGCCGTGCAGGCCGTTTCGCTGGTGATGCAGGGCAGTACCGATATCGACCACCTGTTTGCCGACCTCATCGACCGCGAGCCGCAACTACCTAGCTTTGTGCAGGCCAACGTGCCCGCGAAAAAGAAACCAAGCCCGCAGGGAGATAGCTGATGTTTTCACCGCTCACGCAAAACATGATCGAGCAATACGACTACCCCATCGTCACCGAAGACACCCTGGATGCCTTCACCGGCCGTCACGACAGCGTGGTGCTCTTCTTTACCGAAGACGCGAAGAAATTCCCGGAAACAGACGACGTGGCGATGATTCTGCCGGAGCTGGTCAAGGCCTTTGGTGGCCGCTTCCAGGCCGCCGTGGTGGCGCGCCCGGATCAGTACAAGCTGCAACGGCGCTATGCCTTCCGCGAATGGCCAACCCTGGTCTTCCTGCGCGCAGGCGAGTATCTCGGCGCCATTTCCCGGGTGCAGGATTGGCACGACTATCTTGAGCAAATCGAGCAGATTCTTGCCGCCGAACCCGGCCAGGCACCCGATGCCATGCTCTCCGTCCCTGCGCAGGTCATTGCCGGCCCCGTCACCACAAGGAAGTAAACGATGAATAAAATCGATATTCCGGTTGTCGTCGGCCCCGGCTCGCAGCCCCCGGAAGAAGACGGCTTTGAAGTGGATTACCAGATGCCCGATGCCGACATGTCGACCTATTCGGCACCGCTGATCCCGGAGCCCGACGAAGTCAGGGGGCTGGAGGCCGCCATCGATCTGTTTCGCCAGGTTCAGGCCGAACTCGAACGCTACCGGGCCGATCAGCCCGCCGTAGTGCTGTCGCTGGACGAGCTGGATGAGCGCAACATCGAGCTGGTCAATCAGATGCTGGGCGACGGCGAAGTGAGCATAAAATATCACGGCGAGGTGAAGGCACGGATTCAGGAATCCGTGCTCGCCGGCGTGTGGCGCGTGCAGTACCTGGGTGACAACGACGAGGTGCAGCGCGACGTCATCGAAATCGCCGGCATGCCCAGCCTGGTCAGAGAGTCGACCTTCGCCAACGCCGCTAGCTCGCTGGATGTCGGCAGCCTGCAGATCCCCGAGGACGTCTACAACGCCCCGCCGCTGCTGGCCGAGATCGCCGACAAGCTGCCGACGTATCGCAGCGGTGACGAACCGCATGTGATCAATCTGTCGCTGCTGCCACACACCAATGAAGACATCGAATATCTCGCAGCCACCCTCGGTGTGGGCCCGGTAGTGATCCTCTCGCGCGGCTACGGCAACTGCCGCATCAGCAGCACCAGCACCCAAAATGTCTGGTGGGTGCAGTATTTCAACTCGCAGGACACGCTGATTCTCAACACCCTGGAGATCAGCGAGGTACCCGATGTCGCCTGTGCCGCACAGGAAGACATCGAAGACAGCGCACGGCGCCTGTTCGATATTCTGGAAATTTACCGTGACTGAGGAATTTCTTCCCGGCTCCTACGGTGGCGACGCCAGCAAGATTGCGGATGACGCCAAGCTGGAGTGCAAGATCTGCTGGCATGTCTACGACCCGGCCGAGGGCGACGAATACTGGCAGATTCCGCCCGGCACGCCCTTCTCGCAGCTGCCCGAGCACTGGAGCTGCCCGGAATGTGACGGCAAGAAGCGCGACTTCATGTTGTTGGCGGACTAGCCGGTGATCTGCCCCGCTTACCTGGAGACCGGCCTGGAGGCCACCTTCAGTGCCATTCAGCGCGAACGCATGGTGGATATTCCCATCTTGAACCCGCGCCTGCAGGTGCAGGCAGTGGGCTTCAGTGAATGGGAGGATTGCTGCCTGGGGGTGTTGATTACCCCCTGGTTCATGAATTTGATGCTGCTGCCCCAGGAGGGCGACGAGTGGGCGGAGCTGCCCAGCGGCACCAAGGTCAACCACAGCTTTCCATCGGGTACTTACGAATTCATCGTCGGCGAGGAAGAGGGCATTGGTCATTATCAAATGTGTTCGCTGTTTTCGCCCATGTTTGAATTTGAAGATCAGGCCGCTGCCGTCGCCACCGCCGAGGCCGTACTGGAAGGTATTCTGGACGAGGCCAACAGAGACGAGGTATCGACCCGGGAGAGCGAAATCCAGAAAATCTGGCGGGGCGAGGGCGATGCGATGCAGGCGCAGGATACTGTCACCCGCGATGGCGAGGCGGACAGCGCCGATGCTGCCGAAACAAGCAACAGCACAGAGACTGCCAGCGAACCGGCAGTCAGCCTGGAAGATCGCATCGAACAGCCCATGAGTCGCCGCGACCTGCTGCGCGGGGCCTTCCTGCGCAAGACGTCGTCCGCCGGCGAACGGCGGGGATAGACGTGCAGATCGAGGGACGCCTGCAGATCGACCTCTATCCGCAAGCCGGGCAGGGGCATGCAGTCAGCATCCGTTCCACCCGTCCCCTGCAGGCCGCGCGTATTTTCGAAGGCAAGAGCGTGCCAGAGGTCTTGATGCAACTGCCCCTGCTGTTCAGCATTTGCGGTGTCGCCCAGGCCACGGCCGCGACCCGGGCCTTCAAACAGGCACTGGGGCGCCGCGAGACAGGCACGACAGACAGGGCGCGCGCCTTGCTGGTGGACATGGAAAGCGCCCGCGAACACCTGTGGCGCATCCTGCTGGACTGGCCAACCTTGCTGAACGAGGCCGTTGATGCGCGTCGCGCCGCGGCCATTCAGCCTCTGTTGCCGGCCTTGCGTCAGGCCCTGTTTGGCCAGGCCGATGCCTTTGCGCTGGAAACGCCGGCGCAGGTGGATATGTCGGCAGTGACGACAGTGATCGAGAGACTGGAACAGTTGCTGGCTGAACAGGTGTTCGACGGCAGCGCCGATGCGTGGAGGGCGATGACAACGAAGACGGCATTGCACGATTGGGCGCACAGTGCCGACAGCGTTGCCGCGCGACTGCTGCGGCAGGTCATTGTGCGCGACTGGCAGGCCGTCGCCGCCTGTGACGTTGCACCGTTGCCGGCGCTGCCGCCGGCACGTTTGAATGCACAACTGGCGACCGGCGATGCCGAGACATTCATCGCCGCGCCGCGCTGGGAGACACGGCCGCGTGAAACCAGCGCACTGACGCGCCAGGCCGACCATGGCCTGACCCGCGCCCTGCGCGAACACTACGGCAACGGCCTGCTGACACGCCTCACGGCACGGTTATTGGCACTGGCCAGCATCCCGGGCGATATGCGCCGGCTGCTCGCCGGGCTGGATGATTCGCCCGTCGACGGGACGGACGGGGCGCTGGCCGGCGGCATCGGCATCGGCCAGGTCGAGGCCGCCCGCGGGCGGCTGGTGCATCGCGTCGAGCTGGCAGATACTCGGGTGCGGCGTTACCAGATTCTCGCCCCCACGGAGTGGAATTTTCACCCCGAGGGTGTGGTCGCCCAAGGGCTGGCGCGACTGCCGATGGCGGACAAAGAGACCCTGCGCGAACAGGCCGCGCTGCTGATCAACGCCGTCGACCCCTGTGTGGGCTATGCGCTGGAGCTGCACTGATGCACGAAATGTCCCTCTGCGAAGGCGTGCTGCAAATCCTGCAACAGAGTGCCGAGACCCAGGGTTTCCGGCGGGTGAAGACCGTCTGGCTGGAGATCGGCGCCTTGTCGGGCGTCGAGGTGGAGGCCATGCGGTTCAGCTTCGACGTGGTGATGCGCGGCTCGCTGGCCGACGGCGCGACGCTGGAGATTATCGATTTGCCGGGTCAGGCCTGGTGCATGCAGTGCGCGGAAACGGTGACCGTGACGCAGCGCTTCGATGCCTGCCCGATATGCGACAGCTACCAATTACAGGTCACGGCTGGCGATGAAATGAAAATCAAGGAACTGGAGGTGGAGTAATGTGTACGGTGTGCGGATGCAGCGAGGGTGAAACCCGAATCGAGGGGCATGAACATAGCCACGCCCATGACCATAGCCACGATCATCAACATGGGCACGCTCACGCCGATGAGCATAGTCATGATCACAGTCACGGCGAGCATTCTAACGATCACAGCCATGAGCATGCCCACGAGCACACCCACGACTACGGCCAGGGCCCGGCGCACGCCCACGCACCCGGCCTCAGTCAGGCGCGCATGGTGCAGATCGAGCAGGACATCCTCGGCAAGAACAACGAATACGCCAGCGCCAACCGCCGCTGGTTTGCCGAGCGCGGCATCCTGGCGCTGAACCTGGTGTCCAGCCCCGGCTCCGGCAAGACCACCCTGCTGTCGCGCAGCATCAACGACCTCAAGGCCGAGCTGGAACTGTCGGTGATTGAGGGCGACCAGCAGACCGCCAACGACGCCGAGCGCATCCGCGAAACCGGCGTCAAGGCCTTGCAGATCAACACCGGCAAGGGCTGTCACCTCGACGGCCACATGGTCGGCCACGCGCTGGAGAGCCTGGCACCCGCCGACAACAGCGTGCTGTTCATCGAAAATGTCGGCAACCTGGTATGCCCGGCGGCCTTCGATCTGGGCGAGGCGCACAAGGTGGCGATCCTCTCCGTTACCGAGGGCGAGGACAAACCCATCAAGTACCCGGACATGTTCCACGCCGCCGACCTGATGATTCTCAACAAGATCGACCTGCTGCCCTATCTGCAATTCGATGTCGAGCAGTGCATCGACTACGCGCGGCGCGTCAATCCGGGCATCAAGGTGTTACAGGTCTCGGCCACCACCGGCGAGGGCATGGATGCCTGGTACCGCTGGA
>Ga0256839_1002973_pt1 | contig 18075 bp, 15 predicted proteins | sample 354166metaG_FD_185968 | JGI IMG/M metagenome (GOLD analysis project Ga0256839, IMG submission 185968) | Hydrothermal vent microbial communities from Mid Atlantic Ridge, Atlantic Ocean - 354-166 | ecosystem: Environmental > Aquatic > Marine > Hydrothermal vents | place: Atlantic Ocean: Mid... | reverse complement strand
CCGCCGCCGCCCACGGTGTAGAGCCGCACCCAGACGCGCCCGCCGCCGGCGTAATCGTTGCGGGTGACCGTGCCGCCGTCGTCGGGGTCCAGGTCGGGGTAGCGCACCGGCGCCTCGGCGCGGGCCCCCGCGAGTTCGCTCCAGAGCCGCACCGAGTCGGGGGTGCTCATCGCCGTTCCGTGGCTCGCCTTGGGTGGGTTTCCGAGGGTACCGCCGCCGTAGGGCATGTTGGGGTCGGCGGTGCCGTTCATGAAGAGCACCGGGACCGGTTCCGAAGCCGCGGCGCACCCGCTCACCGCCGGCATGGCCGCGCCGATGGCGGCCACCGCGGCGAAGACATCGGGTTCTTCCACCGCCAGCCGCAGCGCCATGAAGCCGCCGTTGGACATGCCCGAGGCGTAGATTCGGCCGCGGTCCAGCGGGTGTTCGGCGGCCACCTCCTCGAGGATCCGCAGCAGGAAACCGACGTCGTCGGCGCCCGAGCCCACCGTGCAGTCGGCGCGGCAGTCGTTCCAGGTGGGCGTGCCGTAGGCCCCGGGCCGCCCCTCGGGGTAGACCACGTAGAACCCCTCGCGCTCGGCGAGCTCCATCCAGAGCTTGAAGGGGCTCTTGCGGCCGCGGGCGCCGATCTGGTCCTCCAGCTCCACCCCGCCCCCGTGCAGCGAGAAGACGAGCGGCAACGGTTCCCCTTTCGCAGCCGCGGGCACGTAGAGCGCGTAGCGGCGCGTCTGCCCGTCGTGCTCTAGGGTGGAGAAGTGTAGCCCCACCTCAGGCAAAATGACAGAGAGGAATCAGCACACTATGTAATTAGAAGCGGCGTATGGTGTATTTCTTCACTCCAAAAATGTTTTTTCAATACAATAAATACTAAACAAATTGTTCAAAAAAAGCGGATGAATACTTGAATTATTATGGTAATAAGTTATGATAAGCTAATCTTAACTTTTGAAGGGGTGCGTGCTGTGGAAAGGTTTATACAAGAGCTTGATAAGCGTTTGGAACAACTAGTTGAAGAAGTGATCGAAATGGAAGGGGAATTTGAGCTATTTAAACCCGGAGGAGAGTTGGCAAAAGACCGAGCTTTTACGCTGTGGTGCCTCCAACATTTACCTGAATCTGCAAACACGGATGTGCATGATTTGCTAGATGCGATAGTTGACGGAGGGGACGATAAAGGAATAGATGCGATTTATGTCCCAGATAAAGGACAAAAGCTACTTGTATTGCAATCGAAACGGTATCGCAATTGCAGAGGGAAGGGTGTAAGCAAGAATGAGTTAATAAAAGTGTTTAATGGTGTCAGATGGCTTCTCGAGGGCGATTTATCGAAGGTGTCGAATGTCCAATTTCGCGCGAAGGCAGAGGAATTTAGAGAAGCTTTTCAAAGCTTTGAGTATGACGGAGTGAAAGTCGTCTTCGCTACTACTGCTGGACATAGTGCAAGCCCCGATGTGCTGATTGAGATTGAGCAATGGCGAAAGAGATTTAATGAGAGTGGCAACCACTTTGAAGTAGAAATCCTAACTCTCGACGATGTAAGACAATTATATTTAAGTCAAGTTCACCAGCCATTCAAACTCAAAGTCGAAATAGACTTGATCGGTAAGCCTTATATCTATGACGAAAAAGCTGGTGCACGTGCGCTCGTTGGCACGATTAAGGGTACCGACTTGGCCAGACTATTTGAAGAGCATAGACATAAAATTCTGGCGGCTAACATAAGAAATTATCTTGGTAACGTAAAAATAAATAAAGGAATACAAGCAACAGCAGGGAATCCCGATGAGGCGACCAATTTTTGGTTCTACAATAACGGAGTAACCTTCGTATGTGACGAGTTTAGCTTCCGATCCCTTGAAGATGCTCGAATAAAATTAGATAATGCACAAATCATCAATGGCGCACAGACTGTTACAAGCTTGTGGCGGTTGTGGAAACAAGATAGTGATGCCTCGGGTCTTAGCAAAGTGCATGTTTTGGTAAAGATTATTGAGAAGAAAGGCGATATAGATTTCCGTAGAAAAGTGACGCTATATGCAAATTCGCAAAATGCAGTCCGCGCCTCCGACTTTGCTGGTATAGATACTGTCCCTATTGACCTCAAGCAAAGACTGTTAAAGTTGGGTTATTACTTAGAAACCCGACGAGGAGACTACAGGGCTGAGAAGGAGGACCTTGAAAAACAAGGGGTCAAAATCTATAAATACGTAACATTCAAGTATGCAGCGCAGGCCCTGGCTGTCTGCTTTGAGCAAATGCCTGCTATTGCTAAGAGTCAAACATCCAAGTTATTCCTGGTAGAGGAAGAAGGAGGATATTACAGCAAGATCTTTTGGCCATCAATAGATCCGTATCATGTAATAGTTGCAGTAGCTATGCTGGAAAAAGCGACCAATCTTAGGAAGCAGTTAAGTAGTGGTCGCGCTGATGAGCTTGAACTGTGGTTGCCGGAGGGCTATAGTATGCCCCCCATGTGGTTACCCCATGGCGATTATTTTCTCGCTGCATTATTCTTCCATAAGTTCTTTGATCGTTCTCGTATAGGCGATTTGGAATATCTAAAACGCTTCAAGGACCTAGTAGAAAAAGACTCAACCGGGCGTTTCAGGGAGGCATATATAAGTCTCTTAGCATGGGTTGACGAAAAGGTCAAAACACACGAAAAGGAATACGGTTTTAGCTACCCGAAGTTCTTTAAGAGCCAATCGGAGTATAGGAAGTTGCAAAATGAGCTGCGGCCTGATTACGCGAGCCTGGAAGAAAGTTGAGGATGAGCATCTACCGACGCGATACGTCGACGCGAACCGAACCCGCGATAAGTGCCTAGTCATGCTAGCGCAAGAAACACAGACATCAGGTTCGCGCAGCTTAAGTTGAGTGGTTTGACCGTCCTTTGCGTCGCCTACCACTGACCACGGCAGCGGGCATGAGTGCGCTATGTTCAGTTTGCGAATGGGCTTTCTTCAATATGCCAGATACACCCTGCTTCATTGAAGCATTGGATGAGCCGCAGTGTGTATTTAGATCAAGATTGGTGAAAACCTCACCGCATCAGTTCTATGCTGCAAAGAATAAGATAGTAGTAATTTCAGTTAGCTATCGGCTGCGCCGCAGCGCCCGCCAGGTGTCGGGGTGGAAGAGCAGCAGCACCGGGATCAGCTCGATGCGGCCCGCCCACATCTGGAAGATGCCCACCAGCTTGGCCAGCGGGTGCAGCTCGGCGAACGAGCCCATCGGCCCCACCGTCCCCAGACCGGGCCCGACGTTGCCGATGAAGGCCGCCGAGGAGGTGAAAGCCACCACCAGGTCGCCCTCGGTAAAGACGATCACCATCGTGCCCAGCACGAAGACGAAGAGGTAGAGGATCACGAACGACGAGACCGAACGCAGCACGTCCTCGCCCACCGCCTTGCTGCCCAGCCGCAGCGGCAGCACCGCGTTGGGGTGCAGGGTGCGTTTGAGTTCGCGCAGCACGTGGTTGGTCATCACCAGCCAGCGCACCGACTTGACCCCGCCCGCCGCCGAGCCGGCGCTGCCGCTGACGAACATCAGGAAGATCAGGATCGCCTGTGCGGGGATCACCCACTGGGTGTAGTCGACCGAGGCGTAGCCGGTGCTGGTGAGCAGCGAGGCCACCTGGAAAAAGGCGTGGCGCAGGGCGGGCTCGAGCCCGTAGTCGTGCAGGTAGACGTGGTAGAAGGCGAGCAGCAGCGACCCCACCAGGAAAGCGCCGCTGTAGACGCGGAACTCGGGGTCGCGCCAGGGGGTGCGCGAGGCGCGCCCGAAGAGGGCGCTGGCGATGAGCAGGAAGTTGGCGCCGGCGAAGAACATGAAGACGACGGCCACCCACTGGGCCGCCGCCGGGTAGCCGGCGAAGCTGAGCGGGTTGGGCGAGAAGCCGCCCGCGGGCATGGTGGTCAGCGCGTTGGCCAGCGCGTCGTAGAGGGGCATCCCCGCGAGGCGGTAGCCGAGCACCGCCAGGGCCGTCAGCAGCACGTAGACGCGCAGCACCATCTCGGCGGTGTGGCGCAGCCTGGGGGTCAGCTTTTCCTTCTGCACCCCGGTGGACTCGGCGAAGAAGAGCTGGCGCCCGGCCACCGCGAAGTGCGGCAGCACCGCGACGAACAAGACGATGATGCCGACCCCGCCGAACCACTGGGAGAGCCCGCGCCAGAGGAAGAGGCTTCGATTGAAGAGGTCGAAGTCGGGCAGGATCGTGGCCCCGGTGGTGGTGAAGCCGCTCATGGCTTCGAAGTAGGCGTCGAGCAGCCCCACGTGCCCGCTGACCCAGAAGGGCAGCGCCCCCAGGAGCGGGACGAGCAGCCAGATCACCGCGACGATGAACAGGCCCTCGGCGCGCTTGGGTTCGGCCTTGGGGGTGCCGCTCATGCGCAGCAGCTGCCCCAGCGCCAGGCCCACCGCGGCCCCCAGCAAAAAGCCGCGCGCGTCCTCGGCCCACCACCAGGCGAGCGGCACGAAGGCCAGCATGACCAGCCCCACCGCGCGCAGCGCGGTACCCAGGGCGTAGCGGACGAAGCCTCCCATGGTCAGCTCGTCTTGAACAGCTCGGCCACGTGGGCCACTTCCTCGCGTGCGGCCATGAGGATGAGCTCGTCGCCGGCCTTGAGCTGTAGCTCGCGGGCCGCCAGGACCACCCGCCAGCCGCGCATCGCCGCCACCACGGTGGTGTGGGGCGGCAGCTCCAGCTCGGCGACGCGGCGGCCGTCGAGCTCGGGGGGGACGCGCACCTCGATTACCTCGACGCTGTCCTCGATCAGGGCGATGCGCTCGACGCCCTCGGGGTTGAGGTGGGCGAGCACCTCGCGCACCGCCGCCTGCCGCGGCGTGAGGGGGATGTCCACCCCCACGCGCTCGAAGAGGGTGCGGGTTTCGCTGCGGCTCACCCGGGTGACCACCTTCTCCACCCCCAGCTGCTTGGCCAGCAGCGAGACGAGCAGGTTCTTCTCGTCGTTGTCGGTGACCGCGATCATGGCGTCGGCGTCCTCGATGCCCTCCTGCTCGAGCAGCGAGAGGTCGGTGCCGTCGCCCTGGATCACCAGCACGCCCGAGAGCTCCTCCGAAAGGAATTCGCAGCGCTCCGGGTCCTGCTCGATGAGCACGACCTCGACGCGCGTTTCGCGCAGCCCCTTGGCGATCATGTAGCCCACGGTGCCGCCGCCCACGATGAAGACCCGGCGCACCTGCTCGCGGCCGGCGAAGAGGGCGTGCAGCACCGGGAAGGCCTCGGGGGTGGTGACGAAGACCAGGTGGTCGCCGGGTTCGATGACCAGGTCACGAAAGTCCTCGTCCAGCGGCGTGACGAACTGCCCCTCACGCAGCACCCCCAGCAGTTTGACGCCGCGGGGCCAGTCGAGGTCGGGCACCAGCCGGTGGGCGTAGCTCGACTCGACGTCGATCATGTACTCGATCAGGCGCAGGCGGCCGCCGGCGAGCAGCTCGGTGTCGAGCGCCTTGGGGATGAGGACCACCTCGAGCACTTCCTTGGCGAGCGCCCGCTGGGGCCAGAAGACGCGGTCGATGCGGGTGCCCAGGATCTCCATGGTGCGGGGGTCGGTGAGCACCTCGACGTAGTAGGCCTTGCCCAGGAAGGTGAGCGACTGCGCCGCCCCCAGGCCCTTGGCCAGCATGGCGGCGATCAGGTTCACCTCGTCGGAGTTGGTGGTGGCGATGAAGGCGTCGGCGTGGTCCACCCCCGCCTCGCGCAGCGACTCGGGGTCGGTGGCGTTGCCGGCGAGGACGCGCACGTCGAGCGCCGCCATGCGCTCGGCCACGCTCGGGTTGCGGTCGATGACGACGACGTCGTGGTTTTCGTGCAGCGACTGCGCAATCAGGGTGCCGATGTCGCCGCCGCCGGCGATTACGATGTACATACCGCTCCCTTCATATCACCTCCCGGCCGGGACGCGGGCGGTGACCTCGCCCTCGAGGTCGTAGACGTCCGCGGCCGTGATGCGCACGGGCACGATCTCGCCCACCCGCACGGTGCCGTCGCTGGTCACCCGCACGGTGCCGTCGATGCCGGGGCTGTCGGCGTAGCTGCGTCCCACGAAGACGCCGGGTTCGTCCGCAGGCTCGTCGAGGATCACGTCCAGGACGCGGCCCACCTTGGCCCGGTTCTTCTCCAGGGAGAGGCGCTGGGCGAGCTCCATGACCCGCGCCTTGCGCTCGTGCTTCACCTCTTCGGGCACGGCGCCGGGCAGCTCGTTCGCCGCCGCCCCGGCCACGGGCGAGTAGGTGAAGACCCCCACGCGCTCGAGCCGCGCCTCTTCCAGGAACTCCAGCAGGAGCGCGAAGTCGTCTTCGGTCTCGCCGGGGAAGCCGACAATGAAGCTCGAGCGGATCGCGAGCTCGGGCACGACCGCGCGCCATTCTTGGATCGTCTTCAGGTGGCTCTCGGCGCCCCCGGGCCGCCGCATCGCCCGCAGCACCCGGGGGCTGGCGTGCTGCAGCGGCACGTCCAGGTAGGGCAGCAGCCGCCCCTCGGCCATCAGCGGCAGCAGCTCGCGCACGTGGGGGTAGGGGTAGACGTAGTGGAGCCGCACCCAGGGCACCAGACCGGCGAGTTCGCGCACCAGGTCGCTGAGGTGGGCGCGGACGCGCCGGTCGCCCCATACGCTTTCGCGGTGACCCAGGTCGGCGCCGTAGGCGCTCGAGTCCTGGGCGATGACCAGCAGCTCGCGGGTACCGCCTGCGGCCAGGCGTGTGGCTTCGGCCAGCACGTCGGCGGCGTCGCGGCTCGCCAGACCGCCGCGCAGCTGGGGGATGATGCAGAAACTGCACTTGTGGTCGCAGCCCTCGGCGATCTTCAGGTAGGCGTAGTGGCGCGGGGTCAGCTTGACCTGCGGCGGCACCAGGTCCAGGAAGGGGTCGCGCTCGGGCGGGGCCACCTGCGCCACCGCCGCCAGCACCCGTTCCGTCTCGGCGGGGCCGCTGACGTCGATCACCTGCGGGTACCTTTCGCGAATCACCTCGGGGCGCGCCCCCAGGCAGCCGGTGACCACGACCTTGCCGTTCGCCCCCAGCGCTTCGCCGATGGCCTCGAGGCTCTCCTCGATCGAGGGGGTGATGAAGCCGCAGGTGTTGACGACGACCACGTCGGCCTCTTGGTAGCTCGTGGCGAAGCCGTAGCCTGCGGCCTTCAAGCGCGAGAGGATCTGTTCCGAGTCCACCAGGGCCTTGGGGCAGCCCATACTGACGAATCCGACTTTAGCGGCCATAGACCTCCAACCGCACCAGTATACGCACTAGGGCGCGGGCGCGTCGAAGCGGCGCTCCACCACCAGCCCCTCGCCGCCCATAGGGCCCAGGTCTTCGCCGCTCAGGACCGCCCGAACCCCCGCGGCGTTGCCGGTGCGCACCACCACCGGCAGGGGGAACTCGAGCTCGCTGCCCACCTTGGGGATGCCCTCGTAAAGCTTGGCGCCTTCGGGGGTGGTGACGCGCACCCAGGCGCGCTCGGTGAAGCGCAGCACCAGCTTGGGCGGGCCCGCGGGGGCGGGGGTCTCGGCGGCGGGGAGCGGCTTCAGCGTCACCTTGAGGTTCCGGGACCCGCCGGGTTCGAGCGTGACCGGGGCCTCGTAGGTCACGTACCCCTCGGCCTCGACCCGCAGCGTCCGCTCACCGGCCGAGAAGCGGCCGCTCACCGGCGCCTCGCCCAGGCGGAAGCCGTCGAGCCAGACGGTGGCGCCCGGGGGGACGGTCTCCACCGACAGCTCGGCGTCGCTCGGGGGGGGCGGCGGGGGTTCGGGGGCCGCCAGCTCGATGGCGGCAGGCTCTGGCGGGGCGGGGTTTTGCAGAACCAGCCAGGCGCCAGCGGCGAGCGCCAGCAGCGCGGCGATCAGCCCCAGCCACAGCCAGGGGCGGCCGCGCCGGCGTTCGGGGACGACCACGTCTTCCGGGGTGAAGGTGGGCCGCACCGGGTACTGCGCCAGCAGCGGCTCGGGGTCGAGGCCCAGTGCCTCGGCGTAGCGCCGCAGGTGCCCCTTGGCCAGGACGGCCTCGGGCAGGTCCTCGAAGCGGCACTCCTCGAGGGCGCGCAGGAAGTCGCTCTTGATGCCCAGCTCGCGGGCCCAGTCACGGATCGAGCGGCCGCTCTCCTCACGGGCCACGCGCAGCATCCCACCGATCTCGCACATACCCCTACATCTTACCGCTCCGGGCGGGAGACCCGCTGCCGCGCCGGTTCCGGCCGCCCCGCTCAGGCGGGACCGGCCAGCTCGCGGGCGATGCGCGCGGCGAGGCGCGCGTTCTCTTCGAGCAGGCGCAGGTTCACCTCGTCGGTGCGCCCCTCCGAAAGCTCGCCGAGGCGTCGCAACAGGTAGGGGGTCAGGTCCTTGCCGCCAATCCCCGCGGCCCGGGCCTCCTCGTTCGCCCGGTCCACCCACGCCTTGACCTGCCGGTAGGGGATCCCCTCGCTCACGGGGTGGAAGACGAGCGTGGCCGACTCCAGCCCCAGCGCGCGCGCGGCGCGCCAGGCGGCGGCGGCCTCGGCCTCGCTCCAGACGGTGGCCGGCAGCTCGAAGGGCGAGTCGGGCGAGTGGAAGGCGGGCAGGAACATCGTCTTGAACCCGACGACGCCCACGCCGTAGCTTTCCAGCCGTTCGAGGGTCGCCCCCAGGTCGAGGATGCTCTTGGGGCCCGACGAGACCACGACCACCGGGGTGCGCGAGAGCCCCAGCAGGTCGCTCGACTCGTCGAAGGGGACCGGGTGCACCCCACCGATGCCGCCGGTGGCGAAGACGCGGATTCCCGCCCGCGCCGCCAGGTGGGCGGTGGTGGCCACGGTCGTGCCCGCCCACCGCCGGCGGGCGGCGACGGCCGCCAGGTTCCACAGGCTCGCCTTTTCGACCTCGTTCCGGGTGGCCAGGGCCTCGAGCTCGTCCGGATCCAGGCCCACCCGCACCTCGCCCTCGAGGATGCCGATCGTGGCGGGGGTGGCGCCCTCCTCGCGCACCGCGGCCTCGAGCCGGCGGGCGGTCTCGAGGTTGACGGGTACGGGAAGGCCGTGGGTAATGACGGTGGATTCGAGGGCCACCACGGGCGACCCGTCGCGCAACGCGGATTGAACGGTCTCGGAAATCTGCACCCGATCAGTCTAACGTGCGGTTAGGATGAAGGCATGCCCGTGCCCGTCGTCGCCGTCTTCGGTTCCTCGCGCACCGCGCCCGGCACCCCTGCCTGGGCCCAGGCCGAGGCGTGGGGCCGCGCCGTCGCCCGCGCCGGCTTCGCCGTGGCCAGCGGCGGTTACGGCGGCAGCATGGAGGCGGTGAGCCGCGGCGCCAAGGCCGCGGGCGGGCTGGTGATCGGGGTGACCGCGCCCGACCTCTTCAAGTCGCGCAGCGGGGCCAACGCCCACGTGGACCTCGAGCTGCCCGCACCCACCCTGACCGGCCGCATCGAGCGCATCCTGGAGGTCAGTCGCGCCGCCCTCGCCCTCCCGGGGGGCCTCGGAACCCTGACCGAGATCCTGGTCGCCTGGAACCTGGCCTACATCCAGCGGCTCCAGGGCGAGCCCCCGTACCCCGTTGGGGTGGACGCGGCCTGGAGGCCCCTGCTCCGGCCGCACCTGGAGCTTTCGCCTGCGGAGATCGAGCTGCTCACTTTTCTGGATGGGGAGCGGGACGTGGAGGCGTTCCTGTCGGGGTTAGGTGCGCCCGAGTAGCGCCCACACGACCTCGAGCGCGATCAGCGCCAGGATGGCCACCTCCACCGCCTGGGCGCGGCGGAACTGCATCTCCTCGCTCACCATCCGGTAGATCTCGGCGAGGGTACCCAGCTTGGCCTGAACCGCGGCGGCCAGCTCGGCGGCGCCGTAGACCTCGGTGGCGTCGCGGTGGATGCGGGCGTAGAAGAGGTCCTCGGTGATGCGCAGGGCCCCGGCCAGCCGCGTCTGCACTTCGGTTATCTCGGCGCGGCGCTCCATCAGGCTGCGCCGCAGCCGCGCCAAGCGGCCGTAGCGACCCCAGCCGAGTTCGCGCAGCACCTGCGGCGCCCCCTCGAGCGCCCGCGCCAGCACGCCGTCGTAGTAGTCGAGCTCCAGCAGCTCCGCGTGCACCCACTCGACCAGGTCGGCCACGTCCCAGATGCCCTCGCGGTCGTAGATGAAGACCCCGTCGAAGCCCAGGAGCGCCAGGTCGCCGGTCGAGTAGCTGAAGGCGTGGCGGGCCAGGTCGGCGCGCAGCTGCGCGGAGGCGGCGACCCGCTCCCCCAGCACCAGTGGGGCCAGGTCGAGTTCGTGCACCAGGGCGTCGGCGGAGAGCTCGGGCTCGAACCCCTGGACGTGGACGGCGTAGAACCCCTCTTCGCCCGGGGCCGCGAGCGGTTGGGCGAGGGCCTGCGCCAGCTCGCCGCGCAGCGGCTCCAGACGTTCGCGCATCCAGGCATCGAGGCCGGGGGCGCCCACCAGCTCGAGCGCCGCGGTCTGCAGATCGGTCCAGGACAGCCGCTCCCCGAGGCGCACCCGCCAGGCCAGCGCGACGACGCCGAAAGGGTAGACGCGGGCGCGCAGCCGGCCCCTGCGCCCCGCGAAACCGTGGTCGCCCAGGTCGAGCTCCACCGGCGGTTCTTCCAGACGCACCGCCCCGCTGCGGCTGCGCCGCAACGCGAAACGGGTCCCCGCGACCCGGTCGGTGTCGATCTCGTCGGCCAGGTCGAAGAGGCGCCAGACCGCGACGTGCGGCTCGCGAACCGTGGGCATGGGGCTTACTCCAGGGGCCAGATTTCCCGCGGGGGCGGGCCGTCCTTCCAGGCTTCGAGCAGCTTCGCGAGCGCGCGGGCGCGGTGGGAGTGGCGCGCCTTCTCCTCGGGGGCCAGCTCGGCGAAGGTGCGCTCCAGCTCGGGCAGGTAGAAGAGCGGGTCGTAGCCGAACCCGCCCTCGCCGCGCGGGGCCTCGAGGATCACGCCCTCGACCTCGCCGCGGTAGCTTTCCACGTGGCCGTCGGGGTAGGCGAGCGCCAGCACGGCGACGAAGCGGGCGGTGCGCTCTTCGGGAGGCACCCCGCGCAGGCGCTCGAGCAGGTAGACGTTGCGGTCGCGGTCGTTGGTGCGGCCGCCGTAGCGCGCCGAGTAGATGCCGGGCTCGCCGCCCAGCGCGTCCACGACCAGGCCCGAGTCGTCGGCCAGGGCCGGCAGGCGCGTCTTCTGCGCCACCGTGGCCGCCTTCATGAGGGCGTTGTCCTCGAAGGTGGTGCCCGTCTCCTCGGGAAGCTCGACGCCAAAGTCGGGGAGGGGGCGCAGTTCCCAGCCCAGCGGCTCGAGCCCCTGCGCCAGCTCGCGGTACTTCCCGGGGTTGGAGGTGGCGATCACGACCTGCATCATTCCTACGATACCCCTTCCGCCAGCTGCTTGTGCACCTCGGCGACGAGTCCAGGAATCTGCCGCAGGCCTTCGTCCACCATGCGGTCGTAGATCGCCCGCGGCACCGGCCGGCCCTCGCCGCCGCCGTGGATCTCGATCAGCTCGCCCTCGGCCGTGCCCACCACGGTCAGGTCGGCGTGGACGCGGTCGTCCTCGTGGGCGTCCAGGTCGACGAGCACCTCGTCGCCTCCGGCCCAGCCGAGGCTGATTGCGGCGAACTCGGTGAGCGGCCAGTCGTCGAGCTTGCCCGCGCGCACCAGCGCGTCGAAGGCCTGCACCAGCGCGGCGTAGCCGCCCAAAATGGCGGCCACCCGGGTGCCCCCGTCGGCCTGGATCACGTCGGCGTCGACGACGATCGTCCGGTTCGGCAGCAGCTCCAGGTCCACCGCGGCGCGGAAGGCGCGGCCCAAAAAGCGCTGCACCTCCTGGGTGCGGCCGCCCAGCTTGAAGCGCTCGCGCTGGGTGCGGCTCTCGGTGCTGCGGGGCAGCAGGTTGTACTCGGCCATCAACCAGCCGCTGCGCTTGCCCTGCATGTGGCGCGGCACGCCCGGGGTGAGGCTCACGGCCACGAGGACGCGCGTGCGCCCCAGTTCGACGAGGGCCGACCCCTCGGCGTAGTCGAGGTAGCGGGGGGTGATCTTGAGGGGGCGGCGCCCGGTGGGGCTACGGCCGTCGGGTCGGTTCATAGCGCTCCTAACTCTACTTTACGCACCTCGCCGGCCCGCACGCCCAGGCGCGCCGCCAGGGCGCGGTAGGCCTCGGGGTCGCCGGTGACGTAGTGGACCACCCGCCCCGACCCCGGCCCCGCCGGCAGGCTGCGGGCCACGGCACGCGCCGTGGGTTCGGCCGAATCGATGAGCGTCAGGCCGGGGCGCAGGCGCTCGAGCAGGGGCTTCAGGAAGGGGTAGTGGGTGCAGCCGAGGATCAGGGCCTCGAGGTCCTCCGGGGCGCCTTCCAGGTAGTGCCGCGCCACCAGCTCGGCCACCCCGTCGCTCCACAGCCCCTCCTCCACGATGGGGACGAAGAGCGGCGTGGCCAGCGACCAGACCCGCTTCCCCCGCGCCGCGAGCCGGCTCTGGTAGGCCCCGCTGGCCACCGTGGCGCGGGTACCGATCACGCCTACGTGGCCGTAGCGCTCGGCCTCGGCCACCGCGGGATCGATCACCCCGGTGACGGGCACCCCCAGGCGCGCGAGGTCCGCCAGCGCCACGCTCGAGGCGGTGTTGCAGGCCACCACCAGCGCCACCGCTCCCTGGCGCAGCAGGAAGCCGCTAATCTCCCAGGCGAAGCGGCGCACCAGCTCGGGCGGCTTGGAGCCGTAGGGCACCCGTGCGGTGTCGCCGAAGTAAAGGAAGTCGCGCCCTGGCAGGGCCCGGCGCAGGGCTTCGAGGACGGTCAGGCCGCCGACGCCGGAGTCGAAGACGCCGATGGGTTGTTCGAGGGGGGCGGGCGGTTCGGGGTTCATCGTCGCGGCTACCATCCTACCGCGGCGGGCGGAGCAGCAGCGCCGCGCCCGCGAGCGCCAGCCCCGCCGCCAGCCCGAAGGCGGCGACGTGCCCGTGCGCCTGCCAGAGCCAGCCGAAGACGGCGCTGGCGGGGAAGAGCAGCACCCCTTCCACGGTGTGAAAGAGGCCGATCGCCCCCGCGCGCTCGCGCTCGGGCGCGACCTGCGCCAGGTAGGCGCGGCGCGCGGGCTCGAAGAGCGCGATGAAGGCCGCGTACCCCGCGAAGAGGGCCAGCCCCGCCGCCGCTCCAGGGGCGAGGCTCCACCCCGCAAAGACGGCGGCGTACGCCCCCATGGCCAGCGCGGTGGCGCGGCGGGGGCCCAGCCGGTCGGCGAGGGTGCCCATCGGGTAGGCGAGCGCCGCGTAGAGCAGGTTGTACCCGGCGTAGGCGAGGGTCGTCTGCCGCGGCGAGAGGCCCAGCTCGCCCAGGCGCAGCAGCAGGAAGGCGACGGAGACGTAGCCCAGGGTGAAGACGGCCGAAGCCAGCAGGAAGCGCAGGTAGGGCGGGTTCCGCACCGCCGCCAGCAGCGGTTCGCGGGCCGGCGGAACGCGCCGTTCGCGCACGAAGAGGACGACGACGCCCGCGGCCGCGGCCGCGGGCAGCAGCGAGAGCCAGAAGACGCCGCGGTAGCCGAGGAGCGGCAGCAGGGCGAAGGCGAGCAGCGGCCCGATCGCCGCCCCCAGCGTGTCGAGGGCGCGGTGCAGCCCGTAGGCCTTGCCGTAGTCGGCCTCGTGGCTGACGTCGGCGATGAGGGCGTCGCGCGGGGCGGTGCGCAGCCCCTTGCCGGTGCGGTCGAGCAGGCGGAAGCCCAGCACCTGCCAGGGGTGCGCGGCCAGGGCCAGCAGCGGCCGCACCAGCGCCGGCAGGCCGTAGCCGGCGATCAGAAAGGGCTTGCGCACCCCCAGGCGGTCGGAGAGGCGGCCGCCCACCACCTTGAGCAGGCTGGCCGTGCCCTCGGCCAGGCCTTCGATGAGGCCCACGGTCTCCTTGCCCGCGCCCAGCACCACGGTGAGGAAGAAGGGGAGGAGTGGGTAGACCATCTCCGAGGCGACGTCCATGAAGAAGCTGACGAGCCCGAGAACGGCCACCGAACGGGGCACCCGCACGCCTCTAGCGTAATCCGGGGCTAAGCTTGGAGCATGAAGACGCGCACGGCGTGGATCGCCTGGTTGCTCCCGCTCCTCCTCCTGGGGGGTTGCCGCAAGGCGTCCGCGGAGCGCGAGGTGCGCGTCGTGGTGTCCGGCCCCGGCCGCCTGGCGCGCGCCCAGGCCTTTGCGGAGCGGTTGCGGAGCTACGGGCTCGACGGCGTGCGCGTGCGGGTCTGCGATGCCGGGGGCGAAGCGGCGCGCCTCGCCGGCTGCCTGGGCGGCTCCGTGGCCCTCTACGTGACCGTCGGCGGGGTGGAGACCCGCACCGCGGTCGAGGGCGGGGGCGACGTGCCGGTGCTCTACGTCGGCCTCGCCGCCTCCCTGGACTGGGGCTTCGTCGAGCGGCTCAGCCGGCCCGGCGGCCGGGTCACCGGGGTGGACAACAACTACGCCGAGCTTTCGGGCAAGCGCCTGCAGCTCCTGCAGTTGGCGCTGCCGGAGGTGCGGCGGGTGTTGGTGCTCTACCAGCCGGGGGTGGTGCCCACCGCGCGCGGCCTCGTCTCGGTGCGCGGGGCCGCGGAAGGGTTGGGGCTCGAGCTGGCCTACCGGCCGGTGCGCGCGGCCTCAGACTTGGTGGGTCTGGAGGCACAGGTCGTGGAAACAGGCGCCGACGCGGTGCTGCTTTTGCCCAGCTACGTGCTGGAGAACCATCTGGGCGAGGTGCTGGCGCGTACCAACGCCGCCGGCGTGCCCCTGGTGGGGCTCGACGCCGACCAGGTGCGTGCGGGGGCGTTCCTCGCCTACGGCGCGGATGGCGCGGCCATGGGGCGGCAGGCGGCACGGATGGCGCGCCAGCTGTTTCTGGGCTACCCGATTGCCGAGATGCCGGTCGAGCGCCCGCAGCGGATGACCCTTACGATCCACCGGGGCGTGGCTCGGCGGCTTGGCCTTGAGCCGGATCCGCGCACGCTCGACCTCGCCGACGAGGTGCTGCCGTGAGGCGGGCGCCCTGGCTCGAGCGGCTCGAGGGGCGGTTCACGCTGGCCGCCGCAGCGGCGGGGCTGCTGCCCCTGGTGCTGGTGGGCGCGGTGGCCTGGTACGGCCTCAGCCGCAGCTATCTGGGGCTGGCGGGGGCGCGGATCGAGAGCGAGGCGGCACGGTTGCAGGGCAGCCTCGACGGCCGCCTGGAGGCGATCGTGGGCGTGCTGGGCGAGGCGCTGGACGCCACTGCGGACGGGGCGTGGCCGTTGCGCTTCGCCGCAGCGCGGCTGCCCGAGGTGGTGGAGCTGCAGGTTCGCGACGACCGCGGGGTGCGCGCCCGCTGGTCGCGTTTCGAGGTGGACCCGGTGCCCCTGCCGCCGCTGGCCCGTGCTGGAGTGCAGGAGACCTGGGGGCCGGTGCGGCGCGACCGCTGGGGCGAACCGCAGCTGACCCTGGGCCTCGCGCGGCCAAGCGGGCGTTACCTGGAGGCGCGCTTGCGCGCGCCGGTGCTCTGGGACGCGCTCGTAGAGCTGCGCGACCCGGCGCTGCACGCCTACCTGAGCGACGGCTCCGGGCGCATTCTCGCCAGCTCCGACCGCGTCGAGGTGCTGCGCGGGGAGCGGGCGCCGCGCGAGGTGCGCCGCGGCGTGGCGGGCCGGGTCTTCCGTTACCGTGACGGTCGCGGGGCTTGGCGGCTGGCGGTCGCACGCGACGTGGACCGCCTGGGCGGGCGACTCGTGGTGGAGGCCCCGGTGCGGGGGCTGCTGGCCCCGCTTTCGGTTCCGCTGTGGACGTTGCTCGCGGCGATGCTGTTGGCGATGGCGGCCAGCTACGTTCCCGGCTGGCGGCTGGCGCGATCGGTGACCCGGCCGCTCGACGAGCTGGCGCGGGGGGCGCACGAGCTCGAGCGCGGCCGGCTGGAGCGGCCGCTGGCCGAGTCCGGTCCGCCGGAGGCGCGGGCCACGGTGCGCGCCTTCAACCGCATGGCGGCCGAACTCGAGCAGAGCCGGCTCGAGCTCGAGGACTACGCCCGGCACCTGGAAGACCGCGTCGCCGAGCGCACCGAGGCGTTGCGCCTGGCGCTCGAGCGGGCGCTGGAGGCCGACCGCGCCAAGACCCGCTTCCTCGCTTCGGTTTCCCACGAGCTGCGCACCCCGCTGGCGAGCATCAAAGGGTTCGCCAGCACCCTGCTGGCCCCCGACGTGGCCTGGAAGCCCGAGGAGGCCGCGGAGTTCCTGCGCATCATCGAGAGCGAGGCCGACCGCATGCACTACCTGGTCAACGACCTGCTCGACCTGGCCCGTGGTGAGCGGGGCGCCTTCGCGGTCCGGCCCGCGCCCCGCGACGCGGTGCGGCTGCTGCGCGAGCTCGAGCCGCGGCTGCGGCGTCTGGCGCGCGGGCGCCGCTTCCGCGTGCGCCTGCCCGCGGGCCCCCTCTGCCTGCGGCTGGACGCCGAGCGGATCCGCAGCGTCCTCGTCAACCTTGTGGAGAACGCCGTCAAGTACGGCCCCGTGGACGGTGAGGTGGCGCTGGAGCTGGACGAGCTCCCCGAGGCCGTGCGCTTCTGCGTGAGCGACGCTGGACCGGGGGTTCCCGAAGGTCTGGAAGAGCGCGTCTTCGAGCCGTTTTTCAGGGCCGACGACGCCACCCGCGGCTCCGGCCTGGGGTTGGCCATCGCCCGCACCATCGTCGAAGCCCACGGGGGCGCCATCGGGCTGACCCGCGAAGACGGTCGCACCGTCGCCTGGTTTACCCTGCCCAAAGGGGGGTGCAAGGATGCCTGAACGGGTGCTCGTGGTGGACGACGACCCCAACCTGCTACGCCTCGTCGAAGCCAACCTGCGGGCCCGTGGCTACGCGGTGGACGCGGCCGCGAGCGGGGAGGCGGCACTCGAGCGGCTGCGTGCGGCCGGCTACGCTTGCGTGCTGCTCGACCTGATGCTTCCGGGGGTGGACGGGATGACCGTGATCCGCGAGGCGCGAACTTTCTGCGACGTGCCCATCGTGGTCATGAGCGCGCTCGGCGAGGAGGAGCGCAAGGTCGAGGCCCTCGACCTCGGGGCCGACGACTACCTGGTCAAACCCTTCGGCGTGGCCGAGTTGCTGGCGCGGGTGCGCGCGGCGATCCGGCGCTACGGGGTTCGTGGGTCTGCGGAGGGGTTGCGGGCGGGGGTGCTCGAGCTCGACCCCGGCGGCGGCTATGCGCTCGTCGAAGGCCGCCGGGTGCGGCTCACGCCCATGGAATACGCGTTGCTTCGCCAGCTCGTGCTCGGCCGGGGGCGGACGCTCACCCACGAGGAGCTGCTCGACGCGGTCTGGGGGCGCGGGGCCGGCGAGGACCACTACCTGCACGTTTACGTGGGTCGCCTGCGGCGCAAGCTGGGCCCTTCCGTAGCCATCGAGAGCCTCCCCGGCACCGGGTACCGTCTCGACGTTTAGGACTTGTTGAGCCACCTGGGCGTGAAATGTGCCTGAGGTGATGCCGATGAGAAAAACGTACCTGGGTTTGCTGGCGCTGGCCGTCTTGGCCTTGGGCGTCGTCGTGGCCGGCGGTTTCCCCTGGCCCAGCCAGAGCTTCCCGAAGGAAGTGCCCAACCCGCCCGCTGCGTACCCGCCCGGTGAGCTGGGCGAGATGGTCAAGCTGGGCGAGGCTATCGTCATGAACACCAACACCCACCCGCTCACCAAGGACTACGTGGGCAACGACCTGCAGTGCAAGAGCTGCCACCTGCAGGGCGGTAAGGGCAAGAACCGCTACGCCACCTTCGTGGGCGTGGCCACCTCCTACCCCGCCTACAGCCCGCGCGAGAAGGCGGTGGTGAGCCTGGAAGACCGCGTCCTCAACTGTTTCATGCGTTCGATGAACGGCACCCGCCCGCCGGTGGGCTCCAAGGCCTCGATCGCCATGGCCGCCTACATCACCTGGCTCTCGACGGGGCTGCCGGTGGACCAGAACCCCAACAAACCCATCGGCGCCTACAACAACCCCTGGCCTGACCCGGCGATCGTCAAGCTGGTCAAGGCGAACAGCGTGGACGCCGACCGCGGCAAGCAGGTCTACGAAGCCCAGTGCGCCGCCTGCCACGGTGCCGACGGCCAGGGCGTGGGGGCCTTCCCGCCGGTC
>Ga0256839_1002972_pt1 | contig 18075 bp, 13 predicted proteins | sample 354166metaG_FD_185968 | JGI IMG/M metagenome (GOLD analysis project Ga0256839, IMG submission 185968) | Hydrothermal vent microbial communities from Mid Atlantic Ridge, Atlantic Ocean - 354-166 | ecosystem: Environmental > Aquatic > Marine > Hydrothermal vents | place: Atlantic Ocean: Mid... | reverse complement strand
CTGGACGGGCGGACGCCCGATCTGGCATATCATGAGGCGCTGCGACCGGTGCCGGTCGCAGCATGACAGAGCGGGTGATCCACTTATGAAACCACCCGAAACTGTTCAAACGAACCGAGCCACTTCTGACTTTCACCGAAATCTCGTGCCACTCTCCATGCTTTAAGGACAGGGGAGTCGAGCATCTCGCGCAGCGAATGGAATGCCCTCGCCTACCTGCTTTCAAGGTTGGCAGGGGACGGCCTACTGGACGACGAAGTGAAAGTTGTGCGTTCCCTGGCAGACGCTGGCCCTCTTTCAGCATCCGAAGCAGCCAGCCCCAGGAAAAGAAGCTCGGCAATCTGCCGCGCCAGCCAGGGCGGCACGGCGTTCCCGACCTGCACGTATTGCTGGGTTCTGTTGCCAAGAAACAGGTAGTCATCCGGAAATGTCTGCAGCCGCGCCGCCTCGCGCACTGTCAGGCTGCGGCACTGGGCCGGATCGGGATGGATGAAATAGTGCCCGTCCTTCGATATGTGGCTGGTGATGGTCGTCGAGGGCTCGTGCGCAAGCTGGACCCTGAACCTGTCGTTGAAGGCGCCGGTGCTCCAGCTTCGGTGATCCGGGTACAGTTCCGGCGGGAAGTCTGCGGCCCTGGGGCTGTAGCAATGCACCTGCCCGAATGCCGACACGAACAGATACCGCTCCAGGTCTGATGCCATGTGCCCGCGGGTTTCGTGCTGGGCGATCGCCCGCAGTTCGGAACGCTCGATCCAGTGCATGAGGTCATCATTCGATTTCCCGTAGGCCTCCGGCAGGGCGGATGCCTCGCGTTCGGTCCGGCCGGCCCTGCGGAACTGCCGCACCAGCGAACGGAACTCCTTGCGCAGCTGCTTCCGGCCGTTATCTGCGTGGATCTGCGCCAGACGCTCCGCGGCCTCGGTCACGACATCCTGCCACCTTTCCGCGCTGTCGCCGCCCCGGCTCAGGCCGCTTCTGAGCTTCGGGAGCCCCCCGAGCACTTCGTCAACCGTTCGTGGCGAGGCCGGAAGATCGATGCGCGCATTCCCGGCACCTGCCGCCAGGTCCTTGCGAATGCCGATGATGATGACCCGGTGCCGGCGTTGCGGAACGCCGAACTTCTCCGCCCGGACGACAAAGTCTTTCGACTGCCGGGCCTCCCGAAGGCTGGCGGTGCCGTCCTCGACATGGATGGCCCGCAGCTCGTACTGGTGCCCCTTGCCGGTTCCGAGCGAGGAGAGATCCTCCATCAGCATCTCGAAGACGAGGCGGCTCTCGACCGTGGATGAAAGCATGCCCTTGACGTTTTCCATGACGAAGGCCGCCGGCCTCAGCCGGTCGAGCACGCGGATGTATTCGCGGAAAAGATAGTGGCGCTCGTCTTCCTCGGGCACGTAATCCCGTTTGCCCTTCGAGCGGGCCCGGCCGACCAGGGAATACGCCTGGCAGGGCGGACCGCCGATCAGGATCGTGTCGTCGAAGTCACGTTTCAGCCTTGTGATCGCGCCTTCTATGGCCTCCGCCGCCGCCTCGGTTCCAAGTTCCAGGCGGCGTGCCTCCTCGGTCGCCAGCCGCCACGCCTCCCGATCCACCGATGACCAGTCCGGCTCGTCGATCAACCCCGCATGGAAGTCGATGAATTCATCGGGCAGTGTGTCGTGCCGCGCCCGGTATTCGCGCAGGAAGGAACGCAGGGTCAGGGTGCGATGGGCCGAAGCCTCCTTCTCGACCGAGATGCCGATGCGGAACGGCCTGTGCCCATCCGAAGCGAAGGACGCGAAACCCTCGCCCAGCCCGCCAGGGCCGGCAAAAAGGTCAATGATGCCGAAAGTGGCGGGCAATGCAATCTCCTGATGAACCGGTTTCCAATGGTGTATAACGACCCGGAAAACAAAAACCAGGTGCAGAATGGTCGATATCGTCGACAAGGCAACCCGGTCCCGGATGATGGCCGGAATCAAGGGCAGGAACACGAAGCCGGAACGCGTATTGCGCCGGGCGCTGCACGCACACGGCTTCCGCTATCGCCTGCATCCGAAGAACGTCGCCGGCCGCCCCGACCTCGTGCTGCCGAAGTACAAGGCCGTAATTTTCGTGCATGGGTGTTTCTGGCATCGGCATGAGGGATGTCGCTATGCCACGACCCCCGCCACACGCCCGGAGTTCTGGCAGGCCAAGTTCTCGGCCAACGTTGCGCGGGACATCGCGGTGCGGGACTCACTCCTCGAGACAGGCTGGCGCGTCGCAACGGCATGGGAATGCGCGTTGCGTAAACCGGAGCAGGTCGAAGCCGTGGCAAACCTGCTGGCAAAGTGGCTTCGCAATGGCACCGACATGATCGAACTTGGCGAGCGGGAAATTTCGGTGGCTGAATGTTCCAACACCGAAAGCATCCCTGTCGGTTGATCGCACCAACCTGGATCACTGGCAGCGAGGTGAACCGGCACCTGGCGAACGTCCGACCCCGGTCGATTGTCGGCAAACGCGACCGCCATCGAAGTGTTCAGGTTGCGTTACAAAATAATGATGTGATTTCAGGGCATTACGAAAAATTCACCAGATCACCGCAGTCATTAGGTTCGGAGAAAAACGGCCCGGAGAGACCGATTTCGGGCGTTTCGCGCGGGCGAAGGTGAATGGCCGGCCCGTTTAACCCTTGAAAACAACGGAAAAATTCGACCCCGGCGGGCACAGAGAAATCTTCCGCTCAGGACAGTGGCGGAGGAGGAGGGACTGGGGTCGGACGTTCTCTACATTGCAGGCTCACAAGGTTTCGTAGACATCTCAGCCCCCGGGCTCCCCGGCGCTTGCCGGACTCGTTACACCGAGACACCTTGGTCCAGTTTCTTTCGAAAAAAGTCAGCTTGGCCCGGGAAAACCTGCGGCTCTGCTCGACTGCACATGTGAAGGTCGAGTGCATCGCAATGCCGGCGACCTGACGGTCGCTTTTTCGCGGCTCTACCGTTCGCTCGCCTGAGCGGACGGACCCTGAGGCGGAAGACGAAGCACGGCTCATGGAACAGGAAAGGATACGATCCATGTCGAAGAAGACCACCTACCACAGCACCAACGGCAAGCTCACCGGCAAGACGGTGACGCAGAGCAGCGGCGGCTATACCAAATCGACCAGCTACAAGGCGACCGGCAGCGGCCTGTCGCGGACCATCATGGGGCCGGGGTAGAAGGCGAAGTCCACCATCACCACGGACCCCAAGGGGAACTCCCGCACGACCAAGTACTGACGCCATGCCCAGCGCAGTGTCGGGAGCCGCCGGAAGGCGGCTCCCGACCCATTTGACGCGAGGTTGCATTCCTTTGAAGCCATTTCCCGGTCTCGTTGCCGCCTGGCGGAAGCCCTTCCGCACGCCCCAATGGTTTCTTGGAAAACCACGCGAAGCCGGGAAAACACCGTCTGCCCCCCGACTGTCATTGCAAAGGTAACGACTATCACCTGCGCAGAGGGGGCGTTAAATGAAAGATATCCCGGAAATCGGTCCGAACTCTCCCGTCCGGCACGATCGCATGCTGTCCCGCGGATCGCTGGTCGGCGCTTGGTTGACCGGGGCGAGCGTTGACGAACTTGCCCACGCGCCCGACGACGAACGCAAAACAGTGCGTCTCGACGACCAAGCCGAGGCGATCATCATTAAGGTTCAGCGGATCGACGCAGTCGCGCAGACTGCTGCGGCGGCGCAAGTCGAAGCGTTGATCACTGAACGTACGGGTCTTCAAGAGCGCGTGACGGAACTGACACGGGATCTTGCCCGCCAGACCCAGAACCAAGCCGCCGAAGAAACCGGTCAGGCCCGGTGTGACGGTGTTGAAGCGGTGGCTGGCACTGGGCCCCGGTACGACTTTGCGGTCGAGATGGCAAATTTGCCCGTGCAGAGCGTGCCGCTGCTCAAGCACGTATTCGCCAAATTGACATCGCCTTGGCACGCCTGCAGGAGCGCGGGGCTCCGACCGGGATCCCGCCGGAGGCACGTGACGTCCTGAACCAGATCGCAGCGCAGCGGGCACAGGCTATGGCTGTTCTCGATCGCCTTCTGGATGATCGCGACGGCGCAGTTCGCGACAGCGTGGAACAGGACGTCGACTTCGTGCCGCTGCCGGATGGCCTGATCGTAAGGGGCGAAGCGATTGAAGCAATGGCAAATGCCTCGCCCTGGTTGCTGACGCGCATCATGCTCGTCTTCCTCACGCTGTTGGTGCTCGATCTCGGCGCGATTCTTGTAATGACGGTTATGCCAGCGCCGAGAACGGTCGTTCTGGGCGAGATCCTGACGGCGGAAGTCGCGATACGGCAGGCGATGGCCGAAGCCGAGCAGGAAATCTTCCGTTCCAACCAGTCCATCCTCAAAGCTCGCGAGATGATGACAAAGAGCGAGGACGAGGTCGACCAGCGCATCACGTCTCATCGCCGGGAGATGAAGGCCCGTCAGATTATCAGTGATCGTATCGACGACGATCTTGATGCCCTTCTCGATCCGGCCGGCTGACCATTTTGTTGTGGTTTCGCGGAAGGGGCGATCGACGCAAAAAATCTTCAGGGCCGGGAAAATTCGGCAGCCAGCTCGACTGATATCTTGAAGGTCGGCGGTGACGAACCAACCACGGACCTGATGGTCACTCACTCGTGGCCCTGCCGTTCGCCCCTTTCGGGGGCGAACGGACGCCGGAAACGCAGACGAACACAAGCTTACCCGAAAGGAACTATCATGCGAACATGCCACAGACCTCCACCAAATCGCGCACCACCGCCCACCTTGCGGTGAACGACGAGATGGGGTCGTCGATCACGAACGCCATCGAGAACCTGTCCAGTGACGCGACCATGTTCACGCGCTGGCGCCTCCGCGGCGCGCGGAGCCGCGAAGCTATCAAGCTCGCGGAGACGGCACTCGTGGAGTCGATGGCCGCCAAGCGTCGGGCCTTCATCTACCAGGTTGGCTTGGTAGAAGATCATGCCAAGAAGGTCATGCTGTCGGAGTCGATGAAGAATACCGAGGTGATCGAGCGCGAAATCGCGCGGACGATCACCGATGCGGTGTCGAACTTCGAAAAACTGATCATCGGCCAGGAAGAAGCGGCCTATCGGGCCGAAATCGAACTCATCGGCAACGCCCATGACATGCATGCGGCGGGCAGGATGAGCGCGCGGCGCTGCGAACAGCTGGTTACCAGCATCGAGGCATCGACGGATAAGGTCGTGGAAACCGTCCATCGGACGACCCGCGAAATCCTGGCGAACCTCGAAAGCCGCTTCAACGCGGCGCTGCGCCAGAGCTGAAGCAGGAGGTTTGCCATGATGCGCCTGTTCGTCTTTGTCGGGGCCGTCGTACTGGTGGCGCTGTTAGTGACCGGCAACCTCGGAAGCGGGCCGCTTGGCCCGCCCAAGACGGCCTTGATTGCGGAACTGCTTGCCGAGCCCCAACGCTGGGACGGCAATCCCGTCCGGGTCAGCGGCATGGTCGGCGAGCGCGTCGCGGTTCTTGGCTACGGCGGCTTCACGCTTCGCGACCGGCAGGAAAACGAGATTCTGATCATCGGCGCCACGATGCCTGCCGGTATCGGGCAAACCGTGACGGCGGATGGCAGGTTCCTCACCGCGTTCGCCGTAGGCAGTGTCTGGTTGCCGGTGATTCTCGTGGGATCGGAGTGGCGCGCATTTTCGGGTTCGACGAGAACGGAAACATTCGCCACCGAGTGTGGCCGGGCTGGTCCGGAAGGGACCTTCAGGTTCTTCGCCGTTCGTCACGCCCGGTTAGTCCGCAGAACGCCTTGCGCTCAGGCAGGAAGGCGGTCGAGCACTGCCCGCGAGGCCAGCCCTGAGGATCCGAACCCGTCCCGCCCGGGAGATAACGTACAGAATCTTTCGCACATTTGCTTTTGACGGCGGTTCCAAACAGACTTTCTGAGAGGAGCAGAGAATGGACGATGATAACGAGAAGCCCACAGGGATGGGAGAAGTCATTCAGATCGGCGAGGCGCGCATTGCCGAACTCCCCCGGCAATGCGCGCCACTGGACGCCGGTTCGCACAATCCACAGCACCGCTTCCATGAACAGGCGTGGATCAGCCCCGGTCTGGCCGGGGTCGGTCGATTTGCCAAGGCAGTATGGTTCCATGATCGCCCACTGGGCGTCGGTCAAAACACAACGGGTCAAGGCTGCTCTCCTGTTGTTTGCAACCTTGGATCAGAAATTACACCCTTCGGGAATCCTGAACGTCAACAGGCCCTAGTTACGATGAACCAGAAATCCTCCGTTGTTCAAATCCTCAAATTTGTCTCACAGGTGCTGACGGCAGACAACCAGTACATGCGCGATCGTCGCTTCGGTCGGCAGACCCCGTTCATTCAGCTGCTGATGCCTGACAGCGCTGCAGCGTGTCGATCAACCCTTGCAGTTCCTGGCGCGCCCGGTCCAGCATCCACTCCGCATCGAGCTGCTGATCGCCCGGGAACCCGTCATTTGCCGCCGTTTCAGCCGCCCCCAGCACCATTGCGGTGCCTCCCTGCATATTCGGCATCAATTCCGGGTTCTCGGGGAGCGCCGTCAGGAGCTCGTAGTAGAAGTTTGTCAGACTCGCGTAGAGGCCCATCCACTCCTGGGGGCAATTCGCCGCGCCATATGCCAGCAGCGCACGCCCGCGTTCGATCAGCGCCAGGTCTTCGGGGCGTACATCCTGCGGGGCTGGCGGGATCATTTGCAGATCGGCAGCGAATCCCCCGCCCTGAGGGCTGGGCGGAAATACCGGGGGCGGGGGGCGAAGGGGAAAGACCGCAGCCCCTTCCGGCGTCATGATTTCCAGCGTTGCGGGGAACCCTTCCGGCAGGCCCGGCTGCCCTGTTTCCGGTTCGCCGATCGCCTCCGGCGGCACAGGGGTCTCCGGTGCCCTTTCGCCCTCCTCTGCCGCCGGTCCGGTCTGCATCTCGGGCGTATCCTGCGGCTCGGTGATGCGTGTGGCCGTGATCATCGGAGTCCATCTGCCGGTATTGGTGTATTGGCACCCCGGGCCCGGGCCCATGACCTCGATCCGCGAAGCCAGCCCTTCGCCCCGGTCGACCAGCCACGCCTCGAATGCCATCCGGGCGAAAACCCCCTGACAGCCGGGGATGCCGGAAAGCGGGATGAACGCCTGTCCGACCAGCTTTTCGCCCTCGATCTCCGCTTCATAGAAGGAATCGCCGAGCTTCCAGCCGGTGGCCACCATCTCGGCCGGGAGTTTCTCGATCACCCCGCGGATCCGGTTCCCCTCCCGAAGGTTGCGGATGACGGAACCCTTCCAGCCGAGCCACAGCCCTTCGAACCCGGTGCCGCGCTCCGCCTCCTGCGCCGGCGCGGTTGTCACGGTCTGCCCTTCCCCGGGCAGGATCGCGACCAGAAGCTCGATCCGCTGCCCGCCGGACAGGGCCGTCATGCTCAGGGATGCGCCTTTGCGTTTCGGCTCCAGCTGCCCGATGATCCGCCCGCCCAGAATCACCTGGCCGCCCTCCAGAACCTCGACCGGCTGCGGCGGCGTGGTCAGGATACCCGGCGGAACCAGGGGGGAGAACCAGGCCGTTCCGGTTGGGTCCAGCCGGACATGGCCGATGACATCGCCCTGCGCATCGCGCACCGCCCGGTCCTGGGCGGCGGGTTCCGCTCCGGCGGGCCGGCCGGTCTGCCTGCCCTGCTCTCTGGCGCCCAGCCTGCCGATCCTGCGCATGCCCATCACCACCGAGCCATCCGCCGTGACCTCGACCTTTTGCGGCGGGGTCGCCATGACGCCTTCGGGTTGGGCGGGGCGGAACCATGACTGCCCGTTCGGGTCGGTTTCCAGGCGCCCGATCACATTGCCGTCGTCATCGAGCACCGGGCGCGACTGCGGGGCCGGCGCCTGCTCCGGCGGGCTGCCTGTGCCCGCTGGCGGTGCCGGAATGCCGCGGCCGCTGCCCTGCACCACGATCCTTCCCGGCTGCCCGGAGGCGGATTTTGCCGCCCCGGCAGGGGGGTGCAGCGGTGCATTCACCTGCCCCCCCGCAGGAGGCGCATTCGGCGGGCCGGCTGACCGGGCACTGGGCGCGTTTCCCGCCCCCCCGGTGTTGCCTGCCATGCCCCGTTTCGACTGCCCCCCGGTGCCGCCGGTCCCGGAAGGGGCGGTGCGCCCGATCCTGCGATAGGGAGTGACCACGCCCCCGCCCTTGAGAATCTCGACCTTTTGCGGCGGCGGCGGAAGCGTGCCGGGGGGGCCAAGAGGCTGGAACCACGCCTGCGCGTTCGGGTCGAGAGAGACCCAGCCGTTCTGGTCGCCATTCTCATCGACCACCCTGTGCGGCCGTTGGCGCCCGGTTGTCCGGGCATCCTGCCGGTCGTCGCCCGCTCCGCCTGCCGCCGGCCCGGTGCCGGCGCCCCGGGCGGTGCGCGGCGGTTCGGCGGCGCGGGGGGGGGCGACAGGCTGTGTGCTGACCTGGCGGGGTCCGGCAGGAGGTGCCGGCTGCGGGCGCAGCTCCACCGGCGAGACCGGCGCCTTGCGATAGACCTCACCCGCCAGCCATTCCATGGCCTCGCGCACATCCCGGGCATATTCGGCCGCCTTCCTGCCCGGCAGGATTTCGGCCAGCTTCTCGGTGTTGCCGCGATTCCTTTCCACCTCGACGGTCAGCCTGACCAGCTTCTCGCGAGAACTCAGGTCCACACCGGCGATATGGGCCGCATCCAGCAGCCTGAGGAAGTATTTCGACAGCTTGCCCGCCAGCTTGACCGCGGTTTTCGGGTTTTCGGCATAGCCCGGGTAATGGGCATATTGATGCAGCAGATAGCCATGCTGCTCGAACAGGGACTGACGCGCCTGGTTGGCGGTCATCGGCAGGTTGAGCGGCTCGACCTTGCCCGACAGCAGGGTTTCGGCGGTGATCTTGCGGCCCACAAGCTGGGTGTTGAAGACGACATGGTTGATCGCCGCCTCGGTCAGATAGGCTTCGCTGGCGAAATACAGCGCCCTGGCCTGGGTGTCGCGGATTTCCTGTGCGATCCTGCTGCGCTCGGCGTCGCTGCGGGCCTTGCCGAACTGTTCGCGCAGCAGGATGATGCGCTTCAGCGCCCGCCCGTACAGCGTATTGGCGGCAAATGTGAGGGCGTTTTCATCGCCGCCCGCCGACAGCTTGTCGAGCTCCCGCCGGGCACGGGCATAGTTCCGCTCGACCCGGTCGAGGATATTGCGCATCTGCGCCTTCTGCGTTCCTTCCAGGGCGTCCAGAACGCGCTTGCGATGCGCCTTCCACTGCGCATCGGTGGCATAGCGGCGCACCCCCAGCTGGGCGGCGGCCTCCTGCGACAGCACATCCTTTTCGTTCCCCACATATTCGCGGTAGCGGGGATAGGTATAGACGTTGGTGTCCAGGCGCCCGGCGGATTCCACCCCGCCGATACCCAGTGCCTTGCCCCAGCGGGAACGAAATCTCTCGTTGAACAGCAGCACTGCCAGCTCGGCCTTTTCGCCCTTGAAGCTCAGATCGTAATCGCTGGTCAGATTGACCGAACCCACCGCATCCCAGAGCTTTTCACGGGCCATGCGGTCGAGCCCGTAGATGTTGAGCACCACCTCGTCGGCCAGCGCATCGACCACTTCCTTGCGCATCCGGGTCAGCTCGCGCATGGTCCTTTCCGGCACCTTGCCGGCCTTGAACGCATCGACCAGCTGCTGCCAGTCGCCGTTGTATTTTTCCATCAGGAGCCTGAGGGCGCTTTCGCGTCCGTCCTGGCGCGCCTTGCGCTCGGTCAGGTTTTCCCGGGGTGCGGCGGGCCCGGTCAGCCTGTTCAGCAGCTTGTTGAACGGCAAACCGGTGGCCTTCAGCTCCGCCAGGAAGACGAGGTTGCGCAGCAGCCCCTCGCCATCGACCTCGGTGCCGCTGAACACGCGGTCGATCATCTGCAGGGTCAGCGCCTCGGCCCCCAGCTTGCCGGCGCCGCCAAACAGGAACCATTGCCATTCGCGGGCGCTGACATCGCGCAGCCGGGACAGCGGCATGTTCATGATGTCTGCCGCGCCGTAGCGCAGCGGCGTGCCGTCGCGCACGGTCTGGCCCAGCCTGCCGGCCGCCGCCCCCGTCACCTGCAGCCCGCCCATCACCGCAAGGTTGTGGACATATTCGCCGAACCACGAGCGGGCGCTCCAGTAATCCTTCTCCAGGGCCAGCGCCGGGTCGAGCACCAGCGAACCGGCGCGGCTGTAGCCGGTGAAGAAAGCCGCCTCCACCCCCAGCCGGCCCAGGGCATTCAGCGTGAGCCAGCGGCTGGCGACATATTCGGTTGCGGCAAAGGAAAGACGGCCCGGCAGGATCACCGTCAGTGCCGCCTCGCCCACGGCCTGCACATTCACCAGATCGTCGAGCAGGGTACGCTGGCTCGCCTCGTCGAGCCCGGTTCCGGGCTGGAAGACGAAATCGTCGGGAATGGCGTATCTGCCCTTGTCGATGAAGCCGAGGCGTTCCAGCAGACGGTAGGCTTGGCGGTTCCTGGCCTTCAGCTTCTCGACCGGCAGGCGCGAGGCCGACAGCAAGGCGGCGTTCAGCGCCCCGGTTTCGTTGATCCTGTCCCTGAACCGGTCGAGAACCTCGTTGTAGTCCCAGTAGCTGCCAAGCCGCAGGTAGCCGCTGGCCAGGCGGTAGCCCTGCGACAGCCCCAGCCGGTACCACGGGGTTTCGAGATACTTGTTGTAGGCTTCCAGGCCCTTGTCGAGCTCGCCGTCCTGCAGCTGCGCCAGAAGGGCGAAGAATTTCTGCGGATCCGCCCGCCTGCTTTCGGCCACCAGCCTGTCGATCAGGGTCGGGGCCTCGCCGAAACGGGCCTCGCGTTCCAGAGTCTCGGCGAAGGCGCGCTGGTCCCTGCCCAGGTCGAAGGGGCCGTAGGACAGCCGCTTGCCCTCTCCCTCCCAGTAGGTCTTTTCGCGCTCCAGTTCACGCAGATAGGCGCGGACGCTTTCGGAAGGGTCGCGCTCCGGGTCCTCCATCATCACCGCGCGCCGGCGTGCCCGCAGGTAGCGCAGCCGGTCGTTCAGCACCATCTGCGTCCAGCCGGTGGGATCGTCGGCGGTGAACAACTGCTGCAGCACCCCGTTCCTGCGCAGCCTTTCGTTCGGGCGGTCCGGGCGGCCGTTGATTGCATCGAAGATCGACCTGACCAGCTGTTCGCGGCGGGTCAGGGCGGAGCGAGTGACCGGGAAGAGCTCCATCACCAGATCCTGAATCGCGTCCCGCTCCGCGCGCAGCAGGTTCAGCCGGGCCAGTTCGACCAGCAGCAGCTTGCGCGAGGGGGTCCCGGCCTCTTCCGGGCGGGCGCTTTTGCGGCGCAGGTTTTCCAGGCGCTGCATCCCGTCCCGGATCTGCCTGTTCAGCCTGTTCAGCTGCCCCTCGAGCGTGGCCTTATCGGCACTGCCGGTCCTGGCCTTCATCCGCATGAGCCTGCGATAGCGTTCCAGGGCGCGCTGCTGTTCCTGGCGCAGGCTTTCGAGCCTTGCGCCCTCATCGTCGGTCGCATCTTCGGGGAGGGCTGCAATCCTGTCGACCGTCTTCCTGATGATGATCTCGGCCTCGTCCAGGGCCGCCTTTTCCAGCGCCTCCGCGTATCTCTTGCGTAGCCTGTCGGTGAACTTCTCCAGCGCATCGCGTTCCGGCCCGCGCAGGCGGGACAGCTGCGCGCGTTCTTCCGGGGTCATCAGCGCCAACGCCCGGAGCTGCTCCTTTCCGGGCCTGCCGGCGAGAATCGCCTCGCCCAGAACGATCGGCAGATCACCCTGCGCCTGCCGGTCGACCAGGCGCAGCATCGATTCCATCAGCGCGATGCTGCGCTCGGGCGTGTCTTCGCGCCCGGAAATGTCGAGGGCGCGCTCGAATGCCCGGATCGCATTGCGGATATTTCCCATGCGGAATTGGCGGAAGGCAAAGCCGATCAGCTTGTCGATATCGTTGCTGCGGCCGATTGCACCGGCATCCAGCGCCCCCCGGGCCTCGTCGCGCGCCGCCAGCACCTGCCGCACCGCCCGAGCGAAGGCGATGACCCCCTTGTGGCGCGGGCGCTCGGCCTTCGGCAGCCGATCCACCCAGTAGTGCAGATTGCCAAGCACCCGATCGGCCTCGGAACTGGTCGAGCCGAAGCCGGTTGCGCTCAGGGTGTCCGGGTTGTTCAGATAATAGTGGCTCAGATAGTTGCGGTAATGGGCGATGGCGGCGCGGATCAGCCGGTTTCTCGCGGCTTCGTCCTCGGTGCTGCGCAGGGCCTTCCAGAACAGGCTTTCCACCGCCAGGGCAAGATCCTTACGTGCCTCCCTGCCGAGATCGGCGGAAAACAGCAGCTGGCTCAGCGCGATCAGGGTTCCGCTGTCATTGCCGCTCAGCCGCTCGAGCAGGTCGGCACGCTGGCGTGGCGGCGTCTCGCCCTGCGGCCATTTGCCCAGCACTTCCCAGGCGGCGAGCAGCGGCGGCAGGGCTTCGCCGCTGTCGCGGGCATCGGCCAGCATTCGCTCCAGCATCGCGGCGGCCTGCTGCCGGGCCTTGGGGGCGCCCTGCTGCCAGAGCGCCAGAAGTGCCGCAAGCTTCTGATTCTCCGGGGTTTCGGAATCGTCGATGATCCGCAGGAAGGCTGCATCGATCCCGTTGCGGATCCTTCCGCCGGGGGTGTGGCCCTGCCCGTGGAGCACCAGCGCCCGCCTTTGCGCCGCCGAAAGCCGGGCGACGCGGCGCTTCAGGTCTTTCAACGCAACAATCTGCAGCATGCGGGCGCTCAGGCGTGTGTCACCGTCGCCCGCCTGTTCGGCCAGACGTGCCTGGGCCAGCGCTTCTGTCATCTTGCCGGCAACCAGATGGGCGCGTGCCGCCGCCAGGCGCAGGGCGGCGCTCTGACTGTCGGGGGTTGCCGCGAGATCCGCCTGCCGGACCAGACCCCGGGCCAGGCTTTGTGCGACAAGGGCCGAAACCCGGCGGTCAAAAGGGGTTTCCGAACGCGCCGCCTGCAGGATCAGCTGTCTCAGCCTTTCGGAATAGCGGCTCCAGTGCCGGATCGCCGCTGCCGTTTCGCGTGGCGCTTCCTGCAGGGCCAGCCTTTCCAGTTCGGCGACCACAGACATGATGCGCCGGTTCTGTTCCCGGCGCCGGACACCTTCCAGCAGGCCGGCCCTGAGCAGATGCAGTTCCAGCAGATCTTCGGCGGTCTTCAGCTTCGGGGCGGATTTCAACGCGCCTTCAAGCTTGCGTATGCGCGCCGCCGTTTCCCGGATGACACGTTCGCGCAGCTCGGGGATTTCAGCCTTCCTGACCCCCCACAGCCGAGCCCGTTCCGGGTCGCGCAGGATCGCCGCCGAAATCCTCAGATAATCCTGCGCGATCCCGTCGCGCAGAGCGCCTGTGGCCCCCGGGCTGCTGGCGATCCTTCGGCGCAGGAAGTCGAGGAACCGCAGCGGTGTCCCCTTGCCGGATTCTCGCTTGAAGGCGGCGATGATCCTGTCCAACTCTTCGCTGCCCAGTGCCTTTTCCAGAGAGACGATCAGCTCGGTCACCGGCGAAACCGGGCCCGAAGGGCGGTCGCGATACAGCTCTTTCACCCAGTCGGCGATTTCCGAACGGCGGCGCTGTTCCCGTGCCAGCCTGCGCGCTTCCGGCAGGCCGGCACGAGCCTTGAACAGGGTTTCATTCAGGCGCTCGAGCCGCTCGAAATGACCGGCCTGCTGCTTGCGCAGCTTTTCCCAGCGCGCTTCGAGCCGGCGCACCTCGCGGGTGATTTCCTGTTCGCGTTCCAGGCTGCGGTCCTGCAGCAGCTTCAGGATGCTGGCGTGAAGCCGGTCCTTGCGCGCCCGAAGGTCGCGGATGCGCGCCAGGGTCAGCGACCGGGCCCGCTCCAGGGATCGGATATGCTCCAGCGCCGCCTGTTCGGCATCGACGGGCGCCGCGGCGGGGGGCTTCGGGGCGTCGGGCGCGGTGGCTGCCGTTTTCGAGGTTTCGGCGGGCGGAGTTTCGGCGGGTGGGGTCTCCTTCGCGGTTTCCGTGCCGGTGGGACGCGGTCTCTTCAGGCCGCCGATCCTGCGCCCGGCCCAGAAGATGCTGCCGTCCGGGTATCTTTCCACCAGCTGCGGTTCGGCCGGCATGGCGCCGGGCGGGGTTTCGGGAGCCAGGTAGTGCTTGCCATCGGGGGCGGTGACCAGGCGGCCGAGGAGTTGTCCGTTGCGGCCATAGACCGGCTTGCCGACCGGGTCTTCGGCCAGCTGCTCCCGGGGGGAGATCTCCTCCGGTGCTGCGGCGACCATCCTGCCGATCCTGATCATCCCCCAGACGACATGCCCCCCCGGCCGGATCTCGACCCGCTGCGGAGCCGCGGGCATCGCGCCTTCGGGGGTGCGCGGGGTGAACCATGCGGTACCGGTCGGATCCTTCCGCACATGCCCGACCGGCCTGCCATCGCTGCCGATCACCGGGTTTCCCGCGGCGGCGGGCGGGGGGCTGTCCGCGCCCCCTTCCCCCGGAGGAACCGCAAGGCCCGGCGCACGGCCGATCGGGGCACCGCCGGTGACCGTCTCGCCTTCGGGGAGGCGGGCGATGCTTTCCGGGCGCCGTTGCGGGCGCGCCGGCACCAGCAATCTTCGCCCCGACGGATCGGCCTCGATGATGCGCCCGATCCTGCCCGGTCCGGTTGCCGCCTCTGGCCCCGCCGGTTCGGGAACGCGGTAGGGGGTGTCGGCGATGAGCCGTTCGATGCGGCCGCGGATGAGCGACCAGGTTTCGGCATCATAACAGGGCTCGACGATCTTTCGCCCCGGCGCCGGAACCGTGACCGAGGGGCCGGATTGCAGCTCGAACCCGCCCGTGCGACGCAGGGCGCTGGCAATGTCAGGCCCCAGAAGCGCCGGGCGCTGCCCGTAGGGGGTCTTTTCGAGAGCAGCTCGCAGCCGGTTCAGCGCCTCGTCCAGCTCACCAGACGCACAGACCCATCCCTGCAGGGAAAAGCGAACCGGGCCGGGGGTGTCAGGGGGAACGGTGAAGCTCACCTCGCCCCTGGTTTGCGGCGCCGGGACGACTGCGGAAAGCGAAGAGTCCGATCCGGGCAGGGTCGGATTCGGGAGCCCGGCCAGCGCCACGATGACCGCGACCCGCAGACCGGCCCGGCGCAGACGGATCCCGGGGGGGCTGCGGGCGGCTGCCGGCCGAACTGTCCTCGTCCTTTCCACCTCACCAGGCTCCTTTTCCGCCCTGGGCGGATGTGGATCAGGGGGTTTCGATCCTGACCCAGTCGATGGCGATCAGCGCTTCACCGTCGTTGGGAAGGTAATCGCTGCTCCAGCTGCTGAAGGTCATGAAGAAATTGTCGCCGGGGGCGCGCAGCGCGGTCAGGTCCTGCACTTCGCGCCATTCGCCATCGGGCGCCCCCTCGGTTCCCGGCTCGGTGGGTTCAAGACGCATCCGCGCCGTATAGCTGCGCTTGTTCCTTTCCAGCTGCAGTTCGACCGCGGCAATCCGGTCCGGGAAGACCGAGATGCGGCCCTCCAGATTCCTGCCGCTGATGGTATAGAGCGTCCGGCCGAAACGGGTTTCCTTCCCCTTGACCAGCTTCCTGCCGATCAAGTTGGCGTCGGTCTCGACATTGTTCCGGGTGTACATCTCGAAAACCGAGAACAGGCCGTTGTCCTTGTCCCTGGCCACACCGGCGGTAAACCGCTCGCCCAGGGTCTGCGGAACGAAGAGCAGGCGGACGGTCATCTTCCAGTCGCCTTCCGGGATCGGCTTGTTCAGCACCAGCGTATTGGGGGCCTCGCCGAAGCGCTCCGAGGTGCGGTTGGCCACCAGCAGGGTCAGCACCCCGTCCTCGACCAGATAGGCTTCCGGATCCTCGTTCAGGATCGTCCAGTCCGACGACAGCTCGGATCCGTCAAACGTGTCCTCGAAATAGATCCCGGCCGACACCGGCAGCGCAAACAGGCCGACGATGGCAAGAAGCGGAAGGCTTTTCAGCTTGTTCATTTTCCTCTCCTCAACAAGGATTCCGGGAGCGGTTCACGGACGCTCGACCCGGACCCAGTCGACCCGGGCCACTCCTTCGCCGTTATCCGGAAGATAATCCGAAGCCGCCCCCCCGAAGGACAGGTAGAAAGCATCCCCCGGCAGTTTCAGCGCGCTGAGCGCCTGTACCTCTGCCCATTTCCCGTCCGGGGCCGCCTGTGCGCCGGGAGCCGGTTCCAGCTTCATGCTGGCGGTGTACTTCCGACCCTTTTTCTGCAGGCGCAGCTGAACCGCCGCAATGTTGGCGGCAAAAAACCTCGCACGCGCCTGAAGGTTGCGGCTGTCGACGTAATAGAGCGTCCTGTCGAAGCGGGCGCCCGTGCCGCCGGGGGGGGGCAGCTTTTCGCCCACCAGGTTGAGATCGGTCCGGACTTTATTGTAGGTGTTGAAGAAGGCGGTGGCGAAAATGCCGCTGCCGTCTTCCCGGCCAATGCCCAGGCGCATCGCTTCGCCCAGCATCCGCGGTGCCAGGACGATCCTTGCGGTGAGTGTCCAGTCTCCCCTGGGGATCGGCTTTTCGAGCCGCAGGACATTCGACCCGTCCGGCAGGCCGGGCGGGGTTCCGTCGCCGGCAACGATGGTCAGGAAACCGTCTTCGACCAGGTAGTTTTCCTCGTCGGGGTTGATCACCCGCCACTCCGGCGAAAGCGCCGGGCCATCGAAATCCTCCATGAACCATGTTTCAGGGGATTCAGGTTCGGCCTTCGGGGCCGACGGCTCTGGCGCCGGGGCAGCCTGGACCTGCTTCTGAACCTCGGCAACGGCGACCTGGAATTCGGAGGCGCTGCGGGCATCGAAATAGCGGCCATTGCCGGCCCTGGCGATGCATTGCAGCTGTTCGCGAGCCTCTCTGTCCACATCGAAACCGATCACGTTGATCTGCAGGCCGATCCCTTCGCGGGCCAGCCGCTCGGCGGCGGCACAGGCATTTTCGCCACAGGTTTCGATCCCGTCGGAAATGAGGAGAACCGACCTGTTGCCCTCGGCCCCGTCGCCGAATGCCTCCCCCGCCATCCCGAGCGCCCTTGAGATGGGGGTCTTCCCGCGGGGGGTGATGCCCTGGATCATCTCCATGATCTCGGCCCTTGACGCAGCGCCGAAGGGGGCGCGCAGCTCGACATCGGAACAATCTCCCTTGCGCCTGTGCCCATAGAGCATGAGCCCCGGGGTCACCTTGTCGGGCAGCCCGGCCAGGGAGTCTCTCAGGACCTTCCTTGCCGTGTCGATCTTGGCGGTTCCGTCTATCTGGCCCCACATCGAATTCGAAGCATCCAGAATATAAAGAAGACGGGTCTGTGCCTGGGCGGCACCTGACCACAGGATCAGGAGAGACAACAGCAGCGTGCCCGGCAGCTTTCTCATGGAACAGATCAAACCATGCGCCTCATTTTCAGCCAAATCTGAAACGCGCAGACGAATGCGTCTATTGGCGATAATGCCCGTTTCCCGGCCGATGTCGAGTCCCGTCCTCCTGTCCCGGCCCGGAATCCGGGGTGGAGTTCACCACGAGAGATTGGCAGAGCCAGGAGAGGGCCGTCGGTCGACCCGCTGCGCAGCCGGCCGGGTTGACAGCTGTTAACGCCCGAATCCGAGTAGTTACGTCGGAACTGCTTGAGCGCATGACCCTCCGGGCAAACATACTGATCATTCTCGGCATCCCATTCGAAGTCGGCGCGGGTCCACCGTTGCTTCCGGGTGACGCATGTCACCAGCCGCCGCGCCCTGAAGGAAATGATTGCCCAGGCCACCAGCGTGACAAGCGTGTAGGGGACATAGACGATGACCCAGCTCCCAATGCCGAAAATCCGGCGGATCACCACCAGAATATCGCCAATCCCCGAAACGGTGCCATACATGCCGTCATAGGCGAAAATTCCGGCATAGTTGCGGTCGCTCAGCCAGATGACAAGGCTGGCGATGATATTGAGCTACCCCCGAAAAATCGGACACTGACGCAAGCTACGATTTGTTGTCTGCTGGTCTTCCACGAGAAGGAGATCAGAGATGTCGAAACGGAAGCAGCATTCGCCGGATTTCAAGGCGAAGGTGGC
>Ga0256839_1002971_pt1 | contig 18083 bp, 15 predicted proteins | sample 354166metaG_FD_185968 | JGI IMG/M metagenome (GOLD analysis project Ga0256839, IMG submission 185968) | Hydrothermal vent microbial communities from Mid Atlantic Ridge, Atlantic Ocean - 354-166 | ecosystem: Environmental > Aquatic > Marine > Hydrothermal vents | place: Atlantic Ocean: Mid... | reverse complement strand
CACTGTTTGGGTCAGCTTTAATGGCGAGATTTTTAATTTCATCGAGCTTAAAAAAGAGCTGGAAGGGAAAGGGCACCAGTTTTATACGTTGAGTGACACGGAAGTGATTGTGCACCTCTATGAGGAGTATGGTGATGCTTTCGTGAATCACCTCAATGGTCAGTTTGCCATTGCACTTTGGGATGAGAGAGAAAACACTCTATTGCTGGTTCGTGATCGCCTAGGAATTGTGCCGCTTTTTTATCAGCAGGCTAATGAACGGCTGGTTTTTGCATCTGAAGTGAAATCTATTCTCTCTACCTTTGAGAGTTCACCCAGGTTAAATCTCTCAGCGCTGGATCAGTTGATGACTTTTTGGTCGCCGGTGAGTCCGGGTTCACTGTTTGAAGGTATCAATGAAGTGACTCCAGGTGAGATGCTCACGGTAAAAAATGGCGAAATCAGCTGTCGACGTTATTGGGATTGGCACTTCCCTGATGCCGCTGGAGAGTACCGAAGTGGCAGTGATGAACAGCTTGCGGGAGAACTACACGATCTTTTGATTGATGCGACACGAATCCGGCTGCGCTCAGACGTACCTGTGGGTGCTTATCTCTCCGGTGGCCTGGACTCATCGGTACTTGTTTCGATTATTCATAATCACAGCGATGCCTATCTTCGGACGTTTTCCATCGGCTTTGAGCAGTCGGGTCTTGATGAGCAATCTTATCAGAATGAGCTGATTCAACACTTGGGTGCTGACCATAGCCGAATTATCTGCTCAAATCGTGATGTAGCCGATAACTTTGTCGATACTATTTGGCATACAGAGGCACCAGTATTGAGAACCGCACCGGTGCCGATGCGACTGCTGTCCGGGTTGGTGCGTCAGCAAGGCTACAAGGTGGTGCTGACCGGTGAGGGTGCAGATGAAGTGCTGGGCGGATACGATATTTTTAAAGAGAGTAAAATTCGCCAGTTCTGGGCGAAAAATAGTGATTCAGCTTTCAGAGCGTCACTGTTAAAGCGCTTATACCCCTACTTGGATATATCCAAGCGACAGGGGCAGGCGTATTTGAAAAATTTCTTCGGAATGGGGCTTGAACAGCCTGATTTGTCCTATTTCTCGCATCTGCCACGCTGGGCCACCACAGCAAAATGCAAGGATTTTTTTTCGGATGACTTAAAAAGTAAACTGGCAGAAAGCCCCTATGATATTATGGATAAAAGTTTGCCGGGGGCGTTGAAGTGCTGGCACCCTTTTAATCGGGCGCAATATATTGAGGCAAAATCCTTGATGGGTGGCTATCTACTCTGCTCTCAGGGGGATCGGATGTTAATGGCAAATTCAATTGAAGGTCGTTTCCCGTTTCTGGATCACCGGGTTATCGAATTTGCCAATACCCTGCATCCAAAACTTAAGATGAAAGTTTTAAATGAGAAGTTTTTGTTGAAAAAAGCGATGGGTAAATATCTCCCGCCAACTATTGTGAAACGCTATAAACAGCCTTATCGAGCTCCTGATATTGCCGCGTTTAGCCATGAAGGCAGACTGCCGGGCTATGTTGAAGAGTTGCTCTCTGAATCAACGGTAAACCGTTTTGGCTACTTTGATCCTAAAAGAACTCAACTACTGGTGCGAAAGGTTAAAAAAGGGCGCGCTATTGGGCATAAAGATAATATGGCTTTTATTGGTATCCTCTCGACACAGATATGGCATAGCCTGTTTATTGAGCAGTTCCATGAAAAGTTTCCAGTTAAATAATATTGAAATTATAGGTGGATTATGAGCGTTGAAAATAAGGTAAAAGAGTATATTCTGGAAAACTATCTATTTACTGATGATATGTCAGCATTAGGTGATGATGATTCATTTATTGAGAAAGGAATTATCGATTCGACTGGTATTTTGGAGGTTATTTTTTTTCTGGAGGAGGCCTTTGGTCTTGCAGTGGAAGATGATGAAATGATTCCTGAAAATTTTGATTCTGTGAATAATATCGCGGCTTTTGTCAGCAAAAAAACAGCAAGTTAAATTTACCAACGTCATTGTGTTGGTGAATTAAAAAATGGGTGCATAGAGGGGCGAAATTATCATGGATATGTTAAAAATTGATGAGAAGGCTGAAGTAAAAAAAATTGCAGACCGATTGGTCGATCTGCTGAGAAGTAAGCTTCACCGCCGTGGTTTAGTGGTTGGAATTTCCGGTGGGATTGATAGCGCGGTATGTACCGCGCTTTGTGTTGAGGCACTGGGCGCTAAGCGAGTGTTTGGTATTTTAATGCCGGAGCATGATTCATCCTCACAAAGCGTCTCGTATGGCCAGCTGGTGGTGGATAAATACGGCCTGGATCATATGGTGGAAAACATCGGCCCCACACTGGAGGCGATCGGTTGTTACCGCTGGCGTGATGAGGCTATTCGAAAAATATTCCCGGAGTACAGTGATGAGTGGAAGTGTAAAATAGCTATCGCTGGTCAGAAACAGGGGACAATTAACCACTTTAACCTGGTAGTGCAATCCCCGTCGGGTGAGATTTCAGAAAAGCGCATGGGTTTAAAAGAGTATCTACAGGTGGTCGCCGCGACCAACTACAAGCAGCGCATTCGCAAAACGGTGGAATATTTCCATGCCGACCGACTAAATTATGCCGTTGTGGGTACCCCGAATCGAGTTGAGTATGACCAAGGTTTTTTTGTGAAAAATGGTGATGGTTCAGCAGATGTGAAGCCGATTGCCCATTTATACAAAACCCAGGTCTATGCATTGGCTCGATACCTAGGGCTGCCGGAGGAGATCTGCAACTCAACACCCTCAACAGATACCTACAGCATGCCGCAGGGGCAGGACGAGTTCTATTACGCGCTGCCTTATGAGAAAATGGATATTGCACTCTGGAGTTATAACCATAACGTACCTGCAGCAGAGCTGGCTGTTTCACTCTCTACCGATGAAGATCATGCGCGCTTCATCTATAAGGATATTGAAGCCAAGCGTGCGGCTACCCGCTACCACCACATGAAGCCGTTGTTGCTGGAAGAAGTGGGAATTGGTAGTTGATCTCTTATAAACTAAAGGCCGTTGTTGTCTGGCTGATGCATCTGTTGACATGGCCACTTTCTTTTTCAAGCTGGCTTGTTTACAAACTCTTTGGTTCCGAAGAGGTGTTTGGTTTTTCAGCAAAGCTGCTAAGCCTTGTGCCGGGGAGAATAGGCCAATACCTCCGAACTTCGTTCTATTGCGTTACCCTCAAAGAGTGTAAATATGATCTGGTGGTTGGTTTTTGCTCGTTTTTTGCCCACCCCACGGCCAGTGCCGGGCGTGGCGTTGTGATCGGCTGCTTTTCAATCATTGGCTCTGCCGAGCTGGGTAACCATATCTATGTCTCAAGTCGTGTTTCCATCATGGGGGGAAAGAACCAGCATGATATGGAAAAAAAAGAGGAGGCACCCTCTCAAGTCAACTATGAAATGATCAAGATTGGTGATAACACTTGGTTGGGTGAGGGGAGTTTAGTGATGGCGAATATTGAAGGTGATAGTACGGTCTCGCCGGGTAGCGTTGTTACCAAGCCGATGCCTGCAAAAACTATAGCCATTGGCAACCCAGCACGCTTTTTAAAAAAGGAGTCAACCGTTGTACCTAAAAAATAAATTTAATTTGTGTCTTTTTATAGTGGTTAGTTTGTTCATGGTGAGTGAGGTCGGGGCTGTGGAGGAAAATATGCCAAATAAAGAGATTAATGTGGTGCTGGTCGGAGCCTCGATTGGCAATGCCTGGAAATTCAATGAACTTGCTGAACGTGTCGGTGCGGATGGCTTCCAACTGGAGTTTATACCCCTCTACGACTCATTCGATAAATCGTTGGCAATCGATGATATTGTCAGCCGCAGTGAGCTGCCCGATGTGGTTATCATAAAAGAGTGCTCAGTCTACTTTCCGGGAGATATGGCTGATTACAAAAACAAAATCACTCAATGGACGCAGCAGTTGGCTGAAAAAAATATTGATGTGGTGTTTGCGACCTCAGTGCCGGTGAGTGAGCGCACTGGAGTGACCAGTAAAGTAAAAGGCCTGATCAAAGGCATTATGGGTAAGCCCGATAAAATGAAACAACTTGCGGCCTATAATGACTGGTTGCGAGAAGTTGCCGAGCAGCGGGGGCTGGCAGTTTTGGATTTAGAGGCGACACTGCGAGTTTCAGATGAGAACCGCTATATGAATCCTAAGTATGATCGAGGTGATCATGTACACTTGAATGCGGATGCTTACCAGGCACTGGATAAGTTGGGTAAGGAGTTTTTATCGAAGATTAAAGTGACACATTCAGAGAAATGATTCACTTCTTATTAATGAAACAACTAACAGGCGCATAGATGTCATCAGACGAGAAGTGGATTATTTTTTTTGGTGAAGATTGGGGGCGGCACCATAGCACCGGACAATATTTGGCTAAGGAGTTAGCAAAAGATTACAAAATCCTTTGGATCAACTCTTTGGGGATGCGAGCGCCAAAACTTAATGTACGCGACGTTTCGCGTGTTTTTAGTAAGCTTTTTAGTTTTGTTGGTTCATTATTTAAAAGAAGAGAAAACAAAAACTGCCAAAAAGAGAATGAGCAAAATATTGAAGTGCTCGCGCCATTGGCAATTCCCCTATTGCGCTCGCGCATTGTTCGGGCATTTAATAGGGCTTTTGTGCTTCGTTTAATAGAAAGGGAGATGTCAAAATTACAGATATCTCAACCTATCGTGATTGCCGCATGCCCTGCAGCAGTCGACCTTGTAGATCAGCTGGGCGCTGATGTTAAGGTTTATTATTGTGCTGATGAGTATTCTGAGATGCCGGGTATGGATAAACCCCTTGTAGACTCATTGGAGAATGAGCTACTTGATAAAGTCGATGTTGTGGTGGCTTCAGCAAAAAGGGTGGCGGATAGAAAATCAAAGCAACATGCTAATGTTCACTACTTGCCCCACGGTGTCGATTACCCGTTATTTCGTAAAGCGATTTTCGAAAAACAGGTAATTCCAGATGATATTTCAGAGCTTAAGTCGCCAATAATTGGTTTTGTGGGCTTAATTGGCGAACATATTGATATGGATATTATTCGTCACTTGGCTGATGAGTATAAAAGTGTATCGATTGTGATGCTCGGCCCTATCGAAGAGGGGGTGGAGCTGGCTGATGCGCCTAATATTATTTACGCGGGTGAAAAAGAGCGATATGAGCTGCCTCGCTACTTGGCGTATTTTGATGTTTGTATTATCCCCTATAAACAAACTAAGCGAGTTGAGTTTGCAAACCCAACAAAACTCAATGAATATTTGGCGGCTGGTCGCTCGGTAGTTACCATTCCTCATCCTGAAATCGATAGCGATGCTATTGGTATCTACGTCGCAAAAGATAACATATCATTTGCTGAAAACGTAGGCCACGTGCTTCAAGCTTCAGCAGATGAAAAAGAAAAAATTTCTGATAGCATGGCGGCCTCTACATGGCATGATCGCGCTCAATCTCTAGTTGCGATTATTAATGCATGTTCTGCGAAATCTTAACTCCCAGCTTCAAGGGTGACTGATCATATGTTTTCTTCATTACTTGACTATACGCCTCCAGTAGGGATGAGGCACGGCTTTAAATCAATTTTCAATGCGTTAAATTCGTGTCGGAGGGGAGAAGAAAAAGAGATCAATGTGGGCTTGTTTAACGGCCAAGAGACTATTGCTTTTGAAAGCGGTAAAGCTGCATTGCTAGCAGCTTTGCGTGCAATGGCTCTGATTCAGGGTGAGCGTGTTAATGTCATTGTCCCCGCATATACATGCTTTTCTGTAGCAGCTGTTGTCGAGCGGGCTGGGCTACGAATAGTGTTATGTGATGTCTTACCTGAAACTCTGGATTTTGATTATGAGATGTTATCGACTTTAATTGATGAAGAGACCTTATGTGTTATTCCAACACATCTATTTGGTAAGAGTGCGGATGTTCAATATGCAAAGAAAATGGCCGACTCCCAAGGTGCTTTTGTCATTGAAGACTCCGCACAAACACTGCCCGATATAGATGGCCAGCGTAGTGACGCTGATGTGGTAATTTATAGTTTTGGTCGAGGAAAGCCCTTCAGCGCAGGAGGTGGCGGGCTGCTTGCAAGCTATCGGGAGGATATAATAGAGTCGATTGGTGAGCTGATCGAGTTACATGTAGATAACGCATTTTCAACACAAGTTTCAGCAGCACTCAAAATTTATATCAATGATCTGTTGATAAGCCCTTACATTTACGGATTGCCTGCGTCTCTGCCATTTTTGAAAATTGGTAAGACGATATACCCTGATAATGTAGAAGTTGAAGGAATGGTTAATTTAAAAAAAATGCTTATTAACAACATGATGTGTAAATACCCTAGTTTGTCCGAGGGGCGTCGTGTAAAGGCGCAATATTATCATCAAGGACTTAAATTATCAGGAATTTCGGAAAAAATAGTTCACGTAGGTCAAGGTCACTATAGGCCAATCCGTTACCCCTTTTATTCACAAATAAATATAAGTAATTTTTCTGATAAGACCATAAGCAAGGCCGCAAAGCTAGGAGTTGTCAAAATGTACCCCTGCGGCTTGCACCGTTTAAAACGGATACAGCCATTTTGGAGCAATAAAGAGATGGAGTTTCCTGGTGCTGACTGGATTGCAGGGCATTTGCTAAGCTTACCGGTACATCCATTGGTGACAAAACAGCATCAAACTAAGGTTATCAAATTCATTGAAAGCTGTATAACAGAATGACGGAAAAGGTTATTGGGAGAAATCCCGCTATCTATTTTGTGGTGCTCTACATGTTTATTTCCATGGGGCGCTTGCATGAGCTTATACCGGGCTTGGCAGGCTTGCCGGTTGGGAAAATATTTTTGCTGTTGGCGCTTTGGGCTGCGTTTACCATGGATAAAGGCCGCCCATCCTTGATTGCAAATAATCATGTTCTAGTTAAAAGAATGATCTACTTTGTTATCTTGGCAGTAGTTAGTGTGAGCTTCTCTGTGTGGAAAAGCTATAGTCTTGATATGCTAAAAGGGCCGTTTTTAAGTCTGGTCATCTTATTTTTTCTGGTAATTAAGACTTCAAAGACTTACGTGGATTTAAAGTTTTATTTCTTTTCTTTATTAGTGATCGCAGCAGTCTTATCTCTTTCAGTGGCAACACTTGGCACCACTGGTCGACTTAGTGTGGGGAGCACATTTGACGCGAATGATCTGGCAATGGTGCTGGTCACTATTTTACCATTTGCGGTTATTTTTTTTCTTAAAGCCTCCGGTAGCATGAAAATGGTGATAGGTGGCATGATGTCCATTATATTGCTGGCCATTATTCTCACAGGCTCTAGAGGTGGATTCCTAGGGTTGCTAGCTGTTGTCGGTTATTTGGCGTTCAAACGTTATCCGGGTATTGATGGGGGAAAAGGGAAAATATATTTCTTCAGAAAACTCGTGATAACTGCAGTAGCGTGCTCCATATTCATTGCGCTCTCTCCACCAGAATATGTAGAGCGGATTGGTTCGTTATTGAACCTAGAGGATGACTATAATGTTTCAAATAGTAAAACAGGCAGGTTGGCTATTTGGGCTTCTGCGGTTGATATAATGCTCTCTAGGCCCTACGGTGTGGGCATTGGGGCATTTCCTGCGGCACAAGGGATGTTGGCTGAAAATGGTGCCTATAAGACGGCTCATAACTCACTCCTATTAGTAGGTGTTGAGTTGGGTTTTTTGGGGCTTTTACTGTTTCTGTCATTTTATGTTTTGGCTATTAAGCATCTTGCAAAAATAAGGTGTCCCTCCACACCAGAAAAAAGAGAAATGTTTCAGTTTAGTATTGCCTTGAGGGCTGCGTTGTTAGGCTTTTTTGTGGCAAGTTTCTTTTTGTCCCAAGCGTACTCGCAACTTTTTTATTCTATTGTGGCGTTCAGTGTTTTACTTTCCGCATGTTATGAGAAAAATGAATTGAGTGAGGAAGAAAATAGTGAACACCCAAAGCGGATGAGAAAAACTGGTAGCGTGGCCTTGAAATGATCATGTTAAAAAAAATAATCAAAGCGCTAGTAGGTGGGTTTTTTGGGCCAAAGAAAATTTTGTGGCGCTATTCACCTCGCTCTATGCGAGCGATCGCCTTAACTTTTGATGATGGACCCCACCCCATTTTTACGCCGCTGGTATTGGATCAACTTCAAGCGATGGGTGCGAAGGCGACCTTTTTTTTAATTGGAGAGTGTGCTGAAAAATACCCTGAGATTGTACAGAGGATTATTGATGAAGGGCATGAGGTGGGTTGCCATACCTATTCACATCTCCGATTTTCAGAGCATACCCCAGAGGAGATTATGGATAACCTAAATCAGTCAAGTAGGGTGCTAGGGCGGTTTGGGAGGTCATCTCAATTATTTCGCCCCCCTTATGGCGATCTGCCATGGCGGCTTGTTCCGATGCTATGGCGAGATAAAAAACAAATCATTTTTTGGTCAATAGATTCACGCGACTTTGAACTTGATAGCGCAGATGAAATCCTTGCTCGTATTGATTTTTCGAAGATTGGAAGCGGGGATGTTTTTCTTTTTCACGATTGTTATCAAAGTACAGTCGATGTGCTGCCAGAAATTGGCAAGCTAGCGGCTAAAAATGACTTGGTGATGGTGGTAGTGTCAAAACTATTCATAACATCAGAGAAATAAACCCTTTATTATCCGCAGTGTCCGAGTGGAAAAAGGCCAGATAATGAGAGATTTAATGGCCTTCTTCTTGCTCTCCACTTCCTCTCCCCTTTCTCGTTCAAGATAAGAATAATTATAAAAATACCAGCTTAATGACTTTCTGTAGGTTATGGTTTTATCGTACCAATTATTTGTGCGCTGCCGGTTTCTCTCGATGACCTCAAGCCAGTCACTCATGTTTTTGTCGCTGAGTTTGCCAGTTAAACCTGTGTTATGAACCCTTATTTTGCAAAGAGGCGTTTGGATATAGCCAATTTCCCCATGTTGGGCAATTCGTACCCACAGATCCCAATCTTCTCCAAAATCGATATTTTCATCAAAGACACCAGATTGATCGAGTATTTCTTTTTTAATCATAATGCTTGGAGTCGGCATTCGGTTTTTCTCTAACAAAAGACGAAAGGATATGATCCCCTTTCCCTTCAGGGAGGTATCGAGGGAAATGCTTTCAATGGGGCGTAAGTCTGCATCGCATCTAGTGTAGCCTGTAGCTACAATTGACAAGTTGTTGCCATTTTCAAAAAATGTGACTTGTTCTGCTACCTTTGATGGCTCCCATGCATCATCAACGTCTAAAAAGGCGATGTATTGCCCATTACTTTGCCTCATGCCATTGTTGCGTGCTGCTGAGGGGCCACCGTTTGTTTGTTTTATATAGCGAACCGTTGGGTTAGACAATTGCTGAACTACTTTTTTCGTATTGTCAGTGGAGCCATCATCGATAATTAATATTTCGATGTTGGGGTATGTCTGGTTTATTGCGCTGGCTACAGAACAAGGAATAAACTTTTCGCTGTTGTAGGTCGGAATGATGACGCTTACGAGTGGTCGGGTGCTTTCACTTTTCATGGGCATACTCTAGTGCATATTTTTTGAACCAGTGCTTTAACATCACCTTTATCAAAGTAGTTAGATAAATATATAGAGATTAAAAATGCGATGAATATGGCGGACTTGAAGGCTATTGATAGCGCTAAATTATCAATTTTTATCACCCCCCCAATAATGAGAAATATAATGGTGATTACAATGATTTTGAATAGAGATGACCACGGCCACCGAACGGAGCTTATCTTTGTGCTGAAATAGGCATTCATGGCTAAAATAAAGCTAAACGAGAGTAGAGTGGCTACGGCAGCTCCCATAGCACCAAATGGCTTGATTAACAAAATGTTAAGGATGATGCAGGCTATTGCAGCAGAGGAGTTAATAACTCCAATATATGAGGTCTTATCCTCCGTGTAAAATGGTGTCATTATCAATCTGTTGATTGCATTCAAAGCGTAGGCCAGTGCGATCACTGGAACAAGATTTGCGGCCAAATAGTATTGCGGGGTAGTCATGATGGCTAGAATCTCGCTAATGAAGAGAGATAGAGCGAAAAAAGCGGTAATGGCTAAAAATGCATAGCCACAAAACACTTTATGAAGGATTTCATGGCTGTTTTCAAGTCGGTAGATTTCAAACATTTTTGGCCCCCACACCAAGCCAAAGGGTGCTATCAGTAGTGGTGCTAATAAAAAACCAAACTTATAGGCGAGAGCATAGATGCCAAGTTCCTCTAGGGTTGAGTAACTATTAAGGAAGAACCTGTCAGAAGAGTGAAGCACGAACATGCCGATAACTGCGGGGACTAGTGGGGCGCTATAGATGACCATCTTTCGTGTGTAATGATAGGAGAATTTAAAGCCTATTTTAGCCAGTGTTACTGCCAGTAAATAGCTACACAGTAAAATTGTGACTATAGCGTTTGCTGAAACTATTCCTAATATACCCAGTTCAAGCTCAACGACGAAATAAATAGTTAACCCCACTGTAAGTAGGACCTGGCTTAGCATGATGACAACAAACTGCTTGCTCTTGTCGTGTATGCGTAATAACAGTAAGGGGATTTGCATAAGAATGCCGAAAAAAGCGGCGGCAAATACAATTTGGAATAATGTTCCGTGTTCGCTGTGGTTGAAGACAATATTTGAAACATTATCTGAGAATACTATTAGGGTTGAGAAAACCAACCCTCCTACTATAAGCAGAAGAATAATTGCGGTGCTGACTACTTTGTTCTTATTGGAAGCTCCCTCGGCGCTATTATAGTATCTTGTAATGGCAGTGGTAAGCTGTAGGCCGATAAATAGGGAGATGATGTCGACAGTGAGTACTAGTAGCTCGAGGGTTCCATACTCTGCCGGGTGTAGGTAGCGAGTATAGAGTGGGATCAGAAAGAACCCAATCATTTTGGCTAGCATTGTTCCGGCCCAATAAACTGCGGAGTGAGATGCGAGGCGTTTAAGTACTGAGTTAGTTGTTTCCACGGGCTTTTTTTATTTAGGTTGGAGGGGAGAAAGGTCGGCAGTATAGCCGACATCTGCTCTCTCCGAAAGATTAATCTGCTCACCCGTCACATGCCCAGCAGCAGGCTTTTTGTAGCAAGTGCTGTGGTAGTCGAAATAACTTCGGTAAGCATCGTAAGTGTGGTGATTTTACTCAGCGGGGAGTATACTTTCCGCCGTCCATGGCCGCTTGGAGTACTGGTATACGATGCTTCGTAGGGTGGTAGTGGAAATGAATGATTTAATCATCCCAGTGTTTGGAAATTAAGAATATAAATATTATGGATCTTGCTTACTTTTTTTGGGTGTCCCTTTTTACAGTTTTTTATGTTTACGTGGCATACCCTGCTTTGTTGTGGCTGTGGGGGCAGAGGCACCCCCTCCCGCAATATGAATCTACCGAACTCCCCTCTATTTCTATTATGATTTCTGCTTATAATGAAGAGCGGTACATAGAGAAAAAAATCCACAATGCCTTGTCAGTGGACTATCCGAAGGAGAGGATGAGGGTGATTGTGATATCAGATGGTTCTACTGATAAAACACTCGAAATCGCCAATAGCTTTGATGATGACCGGTTAAAAGTTATCGAGGTGACAGATCGAAAAGGAAAATCAAATGCCTTAAATCAGGGGTTTCGACATGCGACGGGTGATATATTGGTGTTTACAGATGCTAATGTCTTTTTTGATGAGGCTGCCATCCAAGCTCTTGTCAAACCATTTTCGGATGTTAATTGTGGCGCGGTAAGTGGCTGCGTGGAGTTGGTAGCTTTGGGTAGTGGTGAGCCCTTGGGTGAGGGTGCGTATATGAGGTATGAGCGCTTCATACAGTCGTATGAGTCGCGGCTGTGTACCATGGTCGGGATTGATGGTGGGATGTTTGCCATTAGAAGGGAGTATGTTACTGAGGTGCCAGAAAATATTATTTTGGACGATTTTTACCTCGCGATGCGAGCTATTGCAAATAATGCCCGAATTATCTATGAGCCAAAAGCTACGGCGAATGAGCTGGTGCCTGCATCGGTTTCCCAAGAGTTTAGAAGGAAAATACGCATTGCTGCGGGTGGTTTTCAGGTTATCAGATATATCGAGTTTTTAAAGCAGCCGCATAAGAATATAAAGGCAACACTTTTTTTTGTTTCTCATAAGTTACTGCGCTGGCTGTCACCTTTTTTCTTGATTACTCTCTTTGTGGTGAGCACTCTGTTGGCGGAAGACATCTTGTTTAGTGTCTTTTTATGGTTGCAAATCATGTTATATGGGCTGGCCTTGGTTGGTGCTGTTTTTCCGCAGTTACGAGGACGAACCCTAGTCTATATACCGTATTATTTTGTTGCAATGAATGCAGCCTTCTTTCTTGGCTTTTGGAAGCATTTACTTGGGCTCCAGAAAGCAACCTGGAACAGGGTGGATAGATAAAAAACATTGAAAATGGAATTATTTATTAGGGGGTGACTCATATATTGTCCCTTCTCTAAATAGTGTTGAAAAAACAATCTAAAAACTCCCCTCTGATTTTACAGGTTGTATTTGTTGGTTGTTTGTTTTCTTGTTTGCAAGTGAGATTTCAACTTTCAGGGGAGGCTCAGTAATATGATGTTGGAGGAGTGAGGTGGGTATGTTCTGCTGGGTTCGCGCATGTTAAAAAAAATCTTAAACAAAATACGTAAACGGGAAACCCCCTTTTGGAATAGTGTCTACAAAACTGGAAAACGATTACGTAAGGTAAATATGCCGGTTATTTGGCCACTACATAGGATATTGGCTACAGAACGCCGCTCACGGCTCGCGCTCTGGGAGAAATTAACCAGCTTTTTCTATTACGAACCTTTATTCAAAACTTGCTGTAAAAGCTGTGGCTCCGGCCTGCACTTGATTGGTGGGATGCCGCAAGTAAGCGACTTATTGTCAGTTCATGTAGGTAGCGGTGTCACTATGCACGGTGCCGCAACTTTTGTCGGCAGCAAAGTCTACCCCAATCCTGAGTTAATAATAGGTGATAATACCCACCTTGGATATCAAATGGGGATTGCGGTTGGGAGTAAAATTATGATTGGTAGCAACGTGTTAATTGCCAATCGTGTTTCACTTGCAGGATATGATCTGCACCCCTTAGATCCAGTGAGACGTGTTAATAACGAGCCGCCTGATGAGAGTGGTTGTGGTGATATCGAGATTAAAGATTATGCGTGGATAGGTATGAACTGCTTGATAATGAAGGGTGTCACGATTGGCAAGGCTTCAATTGTAGCTGCAGGTTCGGTGGTAACCAAAGATGTTCCAGACTTTTGTATTGCGGCTGGTAATCCAGCTAAAGTGGTGAAAACACTGGATGAATACAGATATAAACTCAATGAAACCTAAGGTTTTTATTGTGTTTGCATCAAGAGTGTTGAGTGGGCCTGGGAAGGGTCTGTTTCAATATATTCGTCAAACTAGATTCAAGTGCTCTTTTGATTATGTGCTGGCCAATTTCACCAATGACCCCGAGCATAAGTCTGAATTCACCGAGGTTGCCGAAAAAGAAAATGCCAACTACCGGTTGCTGTATCAACGCGCCTTGCTTGACCCAACTTTAATTAAACAGGCGCTGAAAATCTATCGAGAGGAACGGTGTAATATTATCCAGACACATGGTTATAAAGGGCATCTGATTGCTTATGTGTTATCAAGGTTGTTTGGGCTTAAGTGGGTGGCCTGGGCGCATGGATGGACCAGTGAAAATGCTAAAGTTCGATTTTATAATAAAATTGAACGTTTTTGTCTGAAGCGTGCGGATGTGGCGATAGCTGTTTCCCCTAGACTTTATGATCATATCAGTGGTTTTCGTGGTTCGAAAAAAAAGACCCGCATGATTCTCAATGCGGTGGAAGAGGGTGAGCTGCCCAGTGATATTGGCGGAGTGGCGACACGCGCCAAACATGGATTCAGTATGGACGACCTTGTGCTGGGTTGTTTCGGTCGCTTCAGCCCAGAAAAAGGGCAGGAGGTGTTGCTAGAAGCCTTCGCCAGAGTGGCACCTGAATATGCTCGAGCCAAGATAATGTTGGTTGGTAGCGGGCAAGAAGAGGCGAACCTTCGGGCTTTGGCAGAGCGACTAAGAATTAGTGGCAAGGTTGTATTTTGCGGCTATCAACGTGCCATGCAAGACTATTATGAGGCGGCGGATGTTGTGGTAATGCCTTCGCACAGCGAGGGATTGCCTAATGTTGCATTAGAGGCACAAGCTGCCAAAAAAGCGGTTATTGCAACCGACGTGGGTGGTGTCCGGGAAATCATCGAAGATGGTGTTAATGGGCGGGTAGTAGCCGCGGACGATCGGCAGATGTTAGCAGAGGCGATTTGTGAAGTGGTTGGTAGTCATCAGCTGCGACTTCAATACGCTCAAAAAGGTTATGAGATGCTCTATCCTAAGTTTTCACCAGAGCGCCGAGCTATGAAAATCATAGATGTTTACCAAGAGTTACTTGAGAATGGATAACCGCGATGCGTGAAGTGAACCGTAAAAAAATCATGGAAGTTATCTATGCTTTTGAGATTGGAGGCTCTGAGCGGCTTGCGGCGGCCATTGCTGAAAAGGTATCCCAGCTTGGTGAAAACGTCTCTGTGTGCGCTATCAATGGTGAAACGGGTCCAATACGTGAACAGTTGGAGAAGAGCAATATTTCTTGTTACGGCATTGGCGGAGGAAAAGTATCTGCTCTCGCAGTAAGGTATCGACTCTATAGACTGTTTAAACAGGTGAAACCAGATGTTCTCCATATGCACCATATTACACAATTAATCAACTGCTATTGGCCGGCTAAATTGGCGGGCGTTCCTCGGCTAGTTGTGACAGAGCATGCAAACTACTCCCTTCGTACGGTCAAAAAGTTAAATAAACGTGCAAAGTCCTATACTAAGCGTGCGGATGCATTGACTGTTGTTCACGGTGGTTTAAAAGAATATTTTGCAAAGGAGATGGATGTTCCTGAAGAGATGATTACCACGATTACCAATGGTGTTGATACAGAGGTTTATACCCCTGGAATTCCATCCGATGAATTTAAAGCCTCAATGGGTATTCCTGGGAATATGACAGTATTGGCTTGTATTGGTCGCCTGGTGGAAGCCAAGGATCACCTGAACTTGTTAAACGCGGTTAAGTTTATGGTTGATCACGGGCATATAAACTTTCGGTTACTGATTGTTGGGGATGGTTTGTATCGTCAGCGGCTAGAAGTGTGTGTCACGGAACAAGGTATCAATGATAATGTGTTATTTCTGGGTGCCCGCAGTGACATCGTAGATATTTTGCATAATACGGATATTTGCATACTCTCTTCGAAACGAGAAGGTTTTCCGATGGTTCTGCTAGAGGCAATGGGGTGTGGTGTTCCCTGTATCTCAACACAAGTAGGTGGTGTGTTTCAGTTAATTAATGAGAGTAATGGCCGGATTGTGCCACCTGAAAATAGCGTAGCCCTTGCAGAGGCTATGATTGATTTATACCAGGATGACAAAGCAATTAAAGAGCTTGGTGTTGCTGCGAGAGAGACTATTTTGAAGGGCTATGAAATTGAAGACGTACTGGATGCCTACAAACAGATCCTTGTTGATAAATAGCGTTTTTTAGGGATTGAGTGCTATGTATTTGGTTAAAAATAATCTATTGAAGCTGATGAAGCCTCGGCGGGAAGCCTATTTCAATAACTTCATTAGTTTGAAAAAAAAGCCTCTAGATGAGGTTTGCCGTGACCAACAAACGCTATTGAGTAAGATGGTGTTACACGCCTATCACAATGTGCCCTTTTATCGACGGTTTTATGGTGAAGCCGGATTGGCTAAGCAGCTCAATGCGGGCATTGTCGAAATTGAATCACTGCCTGTTTTGACTAAAGATATGATACGCAGTCATCAGGATGAAATGATTTCATCGACTGTTAATAAGGCTGATTTAATTTTCGGAAAAACGGGCGGCTCAACCGGCATTCCCCTTGAGTATTATTGTGATGCGACCGTTTATGAGAAGATGTGGGCCGCCTCGCGTTTTTTCTACAGTTTATGTGGTTGGCAGCCAGGTGAGCGGATACTGAATTTCTGGGGTGCGCGTCAGGACACACCGACACATAGGAGTTTAAAGATCAAGCTATCTGAGTGGTTGGTTGGAGAGCGTACTATCGCCGCATACGAGTATGATGAAGCTACCCTAGGTGAATGGTATAAACAGTTACTCAGTTACAATCCTGTCATTTTACAGGGCTACGCGTCGATATTGTATGCATTTGCAGATTATCTTTCCCGAGTGGGCAAGTCGGTACCGCCCCTGAAGGGGGTCTACTCAACGGCAGAAGTGCTGTACCCCTTCCAAAGAGAGCTTATTGAGCGGGTGTTTCAGTGTAAAGTCTTTAATCAATATGGTTGCCGTGAAATTCCAGGTATAGCCTGTGAGTGCGAAAACGGTAATATGCACTGTTTGCCTACGACATCCTATGTTGAGTCATTGCCATCAAAGCAAGGAGAGCCTGGTCGCTTAGTGATAAGCTCCCTCACTAATTGGTCAATGCCTTTTATTCGCTATGAGTTAGGTGACTTTGGCGATTTAAAAGAGGGTCGCTGTACGTGTGGAATGTCACTCCCAATGATGGATATGGCGGTAGGGCGTAGTAATGACATTATTAAGCTCGCGGATGGACGGCACATTTATCCATCCTATTTTATCCACTTGATGGATGAAACTCCCGAGGCAGGGGAATACCAATTCAAGCAGACATCATTAGATAGCTTTGAATTGCTAGTTGCCGGCGATTACCCACAACACGTGGTTGAAAAGCTGCAAGGTTTAGGTGAGAAAATAAGTAAAGATCTTAAGCTAGCGACAATCAATTTCTCAGTTAGTTTTGTCGAGCAAATTCCACGCACCTCGGCAGGTAAATTTAGATTTGTTATTTCAGCGTTATAACCCTTTTTTTGGATCGATAAAATGAAGCCAGTTCCCGTTTCTGTTTTTATGTACCACACTGTTGGTCGGCAGCACCCTGAATGGCTCTGGCGCTTCCTTACGATTGATTATCAAAAGTTTGATCAGCAAATGGCTACCCTGAAAAAAATGGGCTGCAATTCGGTTACGCTGGGCGAGCTGTATGACTATATGGCCAGCGGTACCCCCCTGCCAAAAAACCCATTTGTTTTGACATTTGATGATGGTTATTTGGATAACTGGGTGGCTGTAGCCCCCATTCTGAAAAAGTATGGGTTTCGTGGGACAGTTTATATGAACCCAGAATTTGTCGACCCTGCTGAGACGTGCCGCCCGACACTGGAGGATGTATGGAGCAACAATGCAGCATTGTCTGATTTAACTTGGGATGGTTTTTTGTCCTGGGCTGAAATGCGGCAATTGGAGAAAGAGGGTGTTCTAGATATTCAGTCCCATGCCATGTCGCACACATGGTATTTTGAATCACCAGAACTGATAGACTTCCAACACCCCAATGACTCTTATATCTGGATGTACTGGAATAAATATCAGGATAAAAAATATAGTTATATGACTGATAATGTCGAATTGCACAAAGAATACGGTGCCCCTATTTATAAGCATGGAAAGTCGTTGGCAGTGCGTCGTTACTTCCCCAATGAAAGCATTCATAATGAACTGGTAGAGTTTGTGACGAACAAGGGACGAACAGAGTTTTTCCAGGATGCCAAGTGGAAATTAAATCTTGAATCTTTGTATTCCGAATTGCTAAAAAATCATGGTGAAGGGCGTTATGAAACAGACGAAGAGTATCAGCAGCGGATCGATTACGAGTTAATTACGTCAAAGAAAATATTGGAAACAAATTTAAATAAAAAAATCGACTTCTTCTGTTGGCCTGGTGGTGGGTATAATGATTACTCGCTCGCGAAAGCACATGAGTTATATAAATCGATTACGCTAGGGTCTTGGGATCAGCAGGATAAGCGAAACATTCCAGGTGATGACCCCCGGCTGATTAAGCGGACTGGCTTGCCATATGTTGAGTATGGGA
>Ga0256839_1002969_pt1 | contig 18096 bp, 13 predicted proteins | sample 354166metaG_FD_185968 | JGI IMG/M metagenome (GOLD analysis project Ga0256839, IMG submission 185968) | Hydrothermal vent microbial communities from Mid Atlantic Ridge, Atlantic Ocean - 354-166 | ecosystem: Environmental > Aquatic > Marine > Hydrothermal vents | place: Atlantic Ocean: Mid... | reverse complement strand
ATGGGCGGTGGTGGTGGCGGCATGGGCGGCGGCGGTGGCGGTATGGGCGGCGGCATGTAAACCTTCTCGACCCGTTATAACCCGCATTGATGCACAGATGCATGCCGTGTAAACAACACCGTAAAGCGCTCATGGTGCTTCACACCTGATATGTGGACGAATCCACATAAAAAAGAAAATGACTCTGTTTTTTATTAAACAGGGTCTTTTCTTTTTATCTAAACTCTAAAAATGATCGTGTTTGCAGAGTATTTATACCCGTTCTTTGAGTGCAAAATTCAACGCCGTCATGTGCAGGACTTAGATAAAAATCTCGGCCGCAAGCGACCGAGTTTTACTAGAACAAATTCAGCTGCTTTGATTTTGTTTCTTTCTTATCACTCTCCACCAACTGATTTTGGACATATTTTCGTATCGTTTCCTCATTTGCATTTCCAATCGTTTCAACAAAGTAACTTTGCGTCCACAATTTTCCTTCCCAAAAATAACGCCGTTTGGTCTGTAGAAATCGTCGAAAAAACTCTCTGGCCGAGATACTCTTTATCACCTGCATAACATCACTCGGCGATTTTTTAGGCTAGCCACGTACGACCATATGAATATGATCTTCTGGCATCTCCGACTCAACAATGTCGATATCGTAGTCGTAATCTATTTTCTCTATAATCCCTTTTAGCACCGTTTTATACGGCTCACTGAACACTTTATGCCGATATTTCGCTATCCACACAAAATGATATATTAATCGATAAACGTGATGCCAATTTCGCTGCAACTCCATAAGCCCGATAGTCCACAATGGGGAAAAATACCCCTTATCTGCAAGGCACTGGAATAAATCATATCAAGCAGGTGTAACTTTTTGTGAGCTTATATATGCCTCGCAGTCTGCCACTGTACAGCATCACGATAAGCTGGATGATTATTCATAAACTCCTCATGCCGTCCCACGGACAAACTGCCATCATTTTCAAAATAAATAACTTTTTCTGCGGTACGAATAGACGAATAGCGATGTGCAATCAATAAAGTTGTGCGATTGGCGCGCAAGGCATCCAGCGCTTGTACAATCACTTGTTCAGATTGGCTGTCTAGCGCTGACGAAGCTTCATCCAAAATCAAAATTGGTGCATCACGCAAAAAGGCCTGCGCAATGGCAAGGCGTTGTTTTTGGCCGCCGGACAATTCCGTACCACCTGCACCCAGCACTGTCCCCAAACCATCTGACAACACCCCAATAAACTCCCAGGCATGACTACGCTGACAGGCCGCGATCAACTGTCTCTCGGTTGCATCTGGCTTAGCCATTAATAGATTTGCACGAATCGTATCATTAAGCACAAATGACTCTTGCCACACCACAGCCACATTCTGGCGTAACGAAGCAATCCCCACTTCACGTAAATCTTGTCCATCAATCAAAATCCGCCCTTCTTGCGGGTCATAAAAACGCAACAGTAACATCGCCAGAGTAGACTTACCCGCACCACTGGGGCCGACCAACGCCACTGTTTCGCCACCCTGAATGTGGACCTGTGCATGATGAAAAATGCTTGCCCCATCAGGATAGGTGAACGACACCGCATCGATATCAATCTGCCCCTGGCGCACACACAAGTCCGGTGATGTCGGTTTATTCTCCACCATCGGCTGTGCATCTAACAATTCTAAAATGCGCAGCGCCGCAGGTACATTACCGGCATATTGAAATATAATGCCTGCGAGACCACGCACCGGCATACTGAGATACCCCATATACAATAAAAAACTCAGCAACAAGCCCACGGGCATTGTGCCACTGCGCACATCATCCAGACCAAACAGTGCTATCACCAGACCCACCAAATAAATCAACAGCGTAAAACTCACACCAAAGGCCACCCCCAAACCACGTTCGCGCACTGCCCAGGCACTGACTCTGGAAAATACTTTTTGATGCATCGCTGTTACCTGATCCTCAGCAGTATTTGTACTCACACCTCGTAAATTAGCCAGCCCTTGCTCTTCAAAAGACAACAATTTTCCGTTAGTTTTCAAAAAACCTTCCGTTGCTCGTCGTTTACGCTCTGAAAAAAATCTCTGGTGCAATACAAATAACGGCACAGCAGACAAAGCGATCAATGCCAAACGCACATCAATCCAAAATAACATGCTGGTGTATAAAGTCAGCGTCAACAAATGAGACACCCGCATTAACCGTGCATCAACCAAAATAGCACTGACATGATCCACATCATTACTCAAGCGAGCTAACAGATCACCGCGTGCCACCTGCCCCGCCACTGGAAACGACAAATTCAACAAACACGAAACGATAGCATTACGCATTCGACCGATAAAACGTAGACTCAACCAATTAGTCAACCAGCCACCACCCAGTTGTGCCGCCTGATTCACCAACAACACAAACATAAATAGACCTAATACCATAGGCAACTCATCATACTGCCCTGATTGAATCAAACTTAGCGGCCTCCCCATGAGCCAGATCATTATCGTATTAGTCAATACGGCAATAACAATAAAAATAATATCTAACGTGAAATAACCCTTATCAGGATCAGCATATTTACGGAATCGACCATAATGTTGTCGCAGCTCTGCCCAGCTGGGTTTAGTGGAGTGAAGTATCGTTTCTTTGGGGATGGGTTCAGGCATTTATATTTTCCTACATTTACCCGGTAATTTAACACAATGACAAACGATACTCCGGTAAAACTCAAATAAACTACTCCACAGCAAGCTATCCCGCTAACGCTCGACTTTCGCTACACAAAAGCGGAGTATCAAAACCATTACGTCACTCCGGCGAAGGCCGGAGTCCAGGGGACTCACCAAAAATAGGCGTTTTTAGACGATCTATGGATTCCGGCTAAAAACATGCCGGAATAACGGCATTCACAGCAAGCTGTGGGGAATTAAACCCCAAGCGATTAAAATTACTAAAAGGCTCCCTTCCCTATCTTCGCTTCCTTTGTATCCTCTATGATAAAAATCACTAACAATTCATCGATGAGCCACGTCACTATACTCGTGGCATTTGAGGTTTAGGTATCAATGTGTGTCATGTTTATTTCATGGCGCTAAAAGTGGACACTATTAAGCGAGGTGACACGACAAGTAATAGTCGTTCTATTGCGAAGACAATGGGATAAAAAGGGCGTGCAGTGGGATCTCAATCGCCACGAGTCTATAGTGAAATATCGTCACGTATCGAACCTGAAAATCATAATCACATTTACTCGAACACAATTTCCTGATCTATAAATTTCTTTTCCTGACGCATGGCTGGTAACAATATTTCATCAGAAAACTCACAGCCAGTGGTGCCGGGGTCTTGTTGTGCTTGCTTATTCGTCATTGCAGGTTGATGGCTTTTTTGTTGTCGCAATAACGTCAACATAAGCTGATAGCCCGGCGGCCAAGCACAGACTTCATTAAAACGTTGTTTCAATGCTTTGAGGATCGCCATGCCGGAATAGTCCAGGTCACCCCAAAAAAAGACCGGCCATTTATTCGTTTGTTGTGTGAACCACCATGCTTCCAATTGTTGTTGCATCACCTTGTTGCTTTTACAATGATAATGCAGACTAACCCCATCCGGCTGCCTGACTCGTGCTGCACTACCTTTAAACCCCGCCATATATACCAATATATGATTTTTACATAGGGCCATATTTCCTGCGATAGCATTGGTATACGTGTCTTGGTTTTCAATAAACAAAATACCCTCAACTATTGCAGGAATGAAAACACTGACCATCACAGGGCGAGGTGCAATATAAAAATTTGGGTAAAGCTCACGAATCAATTCTTCACGGTTATCCAAAAACTTGGAGTCTCCATAGAAACAGCGGCTACTCAATTGTCGCAGGCTCAACCCTGCCTGTTGATAATCGGCAAGACAGACGAAAACATCAAGAATGGCTTTTTCTTCCATGCCTTGTACCGCAATGCGGTGGGCAGACAGTTTTTCTATTTTCCCCGGAAAATGATGTCGGTTTGTAGCAACAACGTTGCGCCACTCTTGTAATGAAGACAAACCTTTTTCGCGCTGTAGCCAGCTACGTAAAGTCTCTTCTCCCTCATCCTGCAAAGTCAGGCGCGCTTGGAGATATTCCGGAGCAAACGGGTCTTGTTGTTGTTTTTTCCGAATGTGAAAAACCCGATGATCTTCCTCAAGGCTTTTGATCAAATCCCAGAGATTATCCGCAACGTCACCCTGCCTGAACAGACTGGGAATGGTTTTTTTATTCAGTGTGATGCCAACAGGCTGCTGGCGTACCGATGCAGGCTGTTTATTCAGGCGGTCAATAAACTGATTGCACAGCTCCATGATTTCGACGGTGTCATTTAACCAGACAGGAGGAGTTGTCATGTTTTACGGCCTTTATTTCAATCGTTACGAGTATATTTTGTCAATAAACTACCCCGCAACAAACTATCTCGCTGACACTCGACTTTCGCTACGCGAAAACGGGGTATCAATACCACCACGTCACTCCGGCGAAGGCCGGAGTCCAGAAATTTCACCAAAAACAGACGCTTTTCGGCAGACTCTGGATTCCGGCTAAAAACATGCCGGGATGACGGTGTTCGCAGCAAGCTGTGGGAAATTAAAACCTGGGCGATTAAGCTTCCAGAACTTCATCCATGAAATCCAGTTCAGCCTGTTGGTAAACTGTCCGTTTATGGTTAGCCCACAGCTGTTGAATTTTTTCGGTATTACATTGTTTGCGGTCTACCAGTACTCGTGTATTAAGCTGGCCCCGTGGATGTTCACTGGGACATTTGGCAAATACAAATTCATTACTGATCAAGTCCATAAACGGCCCACATTTACTGGTGGGCATGATGAAAATCAATTGCAGACCAAGAGCTCTGGTTAAATAGTCAATCACTTCCCGCGAGCGGGTTTCATCCATTTTCGAGAAGGCTTCATCCACCAATACCACACGCAGATGACTGTGGCCCTCAGAAAAACGAAATGCAGAGGTGATGGCGGCTGAACGAATAATGTAAGCCGGGGTTTCCAATTGGCCACCACTGCCAGTGCCGTATTCACTCAAAGCAATAGGTTCTTTACCTTCCACTTCTTTGTAGATTTCATATTTTCGGTAGTTGCGGTAATCACCAACACGATCCAGCTCACGCAATGCCTTGTTTTCGTCTTCATCCAGTAACATTCGCATCAAGTCCTCTCGGACTTTTTGTGATTTTACCGACAGCTCCATTTTAAACAGGTCGATTTCATCACCGACACCGGGCTGCTTGATGATTTCTTCAAAGAAGCGGGCATAGTCACGAAATTCAGGAATCCAGTCACTGTCAAACCGAAAGCGCTCACGGTCATCACCAAACCGATGGTGTTGCAACTCCTTATTGAGCTGCTCTATCTGCCGTTTTCCTGCGTTGATGGCCTGATGAATGGTATGACAAAAATGGGTAACAAAAGCATTATTGAAGCTTTCTTTGAGTTGTCGCAAATTGTCGTATTTTTCCACCAATATATTATTTTTTAGGCGATTAAAAACACGATCCAGATCACGTTGCAGCCCGCAAATAGCACAAAACAGGGCCGCATTGTAGTCACCATTAAAACTGTGATAGACAATGGCATCACCGGGCAAACAATGCTGGTTATGTTTCTGGATTGCCTCATCCATTTTTCGTTCCAGACTATGCAAAGTGCGCTTGATTTCCTGACGATAGTTGATAGCAGTTTCAACCGCATCATTGTTCAGTTCGCTGGCCTCTTTCTCTGCCGCGAGCAGTTTTTCATCTGCATCAAATGCGGGCCATTCACTGGTAATAGCCAGCAGGTTTTGTTCACAACCTTCTGCTGCCTGTTGGGTTTTTTCCTGTTCGTCGGCCAGGGTTTCGCAGCGCTTGCTGGTTTTGCGCATTTTTTCCTGTAGCTCACCTTTACCTTCTTTCAGGCTACCTTGCTGTTGGCGCAACTGTTGTTCCTGTTCACGCAATTCGGTCAATTTATTTTCCAGGTCTTTGTGTTCGGACAGATCCAGTTGTGCTAACAAGTTTTCCAGCTTTTGCAATTCACGATGTATTTCCAACATATGAGTAATGGCATCGGCATAGTCCAGCGACTGTAGTTTTTTGACATTATCGAGCATATGGCTGGCTTGTTGCATCTGTTCGTTGGCCTGTTGCCATTGCGCATCAAGGCTGTCCAGTTCTTTCTGTTTGGCTTTCAGCGCCCGTTCACGCGCAGCGATACCAAAAACCAATTCACCTTCGGGCAAGTCACAGCGAAATAGACTGTAACCGCCAGCCCCCATACCTTCAGCGGTGAGGCCACGGCGGGTCTGGCGCAGCTCATCGACAGAGGCAACCTGTACAACGTTGCCGTAACTGGCGGTCAGGTAATGTTTGGCGGTGGCGTGACTGAACGACAGCAAATGAATCATCGAATTAGTCAACAGCGCGGAGCGACCGGCATCCCGTTGCGCCTTGTCACCCTGAATAATGCGTGCGCGATTATCACGCCCCGGTAACTGGCGCACGATGCGAATAGCTTCAGCTTCACAGGCAGCATCCACAATGATGGAGAAACGTGCCATGCCCAAATAGCCTTCAATGGCCATTTGCCAGCGCGGGTCGCTAACCTCCACATGGTCACACAATACACGCGGGTCTGCCTGCGGGCAGTCCCGGCGAATGGCGACCAGTGCGCGCTCAACAAAGGCGGGGTAACTGACCTGCTTTGCTTCCAGGCGCTCAATATCCTGCTCTTTTTGCCGACATTGGTTTTTCAGTTTTTCATAACGCGCTTCCCGGTTATGCACTAGTTTTGTCAGCTGTTCATGCAACGAATCATGACCCGCTAAACGGTCAGACTGATACCATTGTTCATACCACTGGTTGTGCAAGCGCTGGGCAGCACGGGCTTGATCCAGATGCAGTTCCAGCGGTGACAAATCATTCAACAGATCTTTTTGCAACAATGCCGGAATGTCCAGCTCACCACGCCCGCCTTCCTTCACCACATTTTGTGCAAGCTGACGCACCTGTAAATCTGCAATCAACGGCAGCTCATCCATTAAACCGGCATGTTGCAAATCCTTTGCGATGGCTCGGGTGGCTTGCAGGTTATTGTCCAGCGAGTTGTCCTGTTCCAACAGGCGGCGCGCCATGCCGGTCAGCTTATCCTGCTGTTGTTTCCGTCGTTGCTCCAGCTCGTCTTTTTGTTGCAGGGCGCTGATGCCCAGGCGTTGGGCCTCCAGGTGCACCAGCTGTTCGTTCAGTTGCTTTTGTCGTTGTTCGGTCAGTTCCGTTTCGGCTTCGTTTTCTTTCAGGCTGCGCTGGTAGTCGCTTTGTTGTTTTTTAGCCTTGATATAGTCCCGTTGACGTTGCAGGTAATCATACTGGGCAAGGGTGAAATTGAGGCTATTCAGTTCGATCCATTGCTGGATATAGTGGCTAGCCTGTTGTTCGGCGTTTTCCAGAAGACTGATGGATTCCACTAACTGAGCCGCATCACGTTCCATGGCGTGAATGGTTTTAAGCTGCCCGGAAATCGCACGAATAGCCTCACCCAAATCCTTTCTTTCGAGAATTTCGTGAGCCACAAAATCATTGATACTGCGTACCGGTTTATAGGCCATAAACCGGGAAAAGGCCCGCGCGGCTGCCGTGGCTTCCGCTTCGGAAACACTGTCGTGCTGGCCGCGTAACGCGGCATAGAGGCGGCGCAGATAGGTTTTTTTGGTGTCGTATTTTTGCACACGACGCTGGCCGAACTCACGGATCAGCAGGCTCTGGATTTTATCCAGCGGCGTAATATATTGGCCGGATTGTTTATCACCTATTTTATCTTCGCGGACAAAATGTGCCAGCGTCAGTTGCTCACCCGGCAAAATCAGAAACAACAAACCGTCCTGCCGTGCCACCTGTTGTCCACCGGTGGTATCCAGCCAGGCGCGCACACCAATAACAGCCGTAAAGGGTTCCGCTGACTCACCTTTGGTGGGACAAAACACCGCAGCGAGATACCCATCGCTCGGGTCAAGCCGCGCATAACTGCCATCGTCACACCCCAGCACATAAGACGCCAGGGTACGCACCCGCTTGCCACCACGACCACGTTGGGTCGTTTCATCCTGCCCCGGATTGTACTGAAAAAGATTTTCGTGGGCGGCGGTCATAATCGTCTGAATGGCATCCGCCGCCGTGGTTTTTCCCGAACCATTACCGCCTGACAGCAGATTGACAGGACCCAGCTCAAACTCAAGCTGCGGGATATTACCCCAATTAACGAAGATAAATTTTTTCAGGAACATGGATGATTAACTCTGGGGAATATGAAAACGTTGGACTCGCTGCGCGTTGCCCAGCCTACTCCGTGGTTTTGTTTTCCTGTGTTGTTGCGAGAGACAGCGCCTGCACAGCCTCGTCATTAACAAAGCTGACAATCATGGGATGAATTTTCAACCAGGCTTCGCCGCTCACCAGGTCTTCCTCGCTACGAAATTCGATAAGCCGCAAACGGCGCAAATGAATAAACAACTGCTTTCGTTCGGTCAGTTTTTCCGGCAGGCTGCGTGCCAGAATATTTTTCATGGCAATACTCAACGCTTCGATGGACTCGGTGACGTAACCCTTGTCGTCCACCTGACCTTCACGCAATGCCTTGTCATATTGCAGACGCAATACCAACACCATGGCCACCTCTGACTGAGACAACCGGTTACGCAGACTGCCTGCAAAGGCCGAAACATCCGCTGCTTCCATACCGGGAGTCTGGCCGCCCGGCGGATAAAGGCGCAGGTATTCAAAACGCCGATCATGAAATACCGTGATGTCCAAAACATGCAAATAGTCCTGCACCAGATCGGCAATGCGCAGGTAGCGGTCATAAAGCTGTTGCTCGGTCTGGCTTTCGCCCCGGCATAACACGCCGTAGTTAAGCAGGCGAATGGTCAGTTCACGAAACTCATCAAGACTCAGGTTTTCTTTTTCGAGTTGTTGCTTCAACACATCAGTCAGCATGGGGCATTTCCAGAGAGTGATCCACCAACTCGATGATAAAGTCATCGGTCAGTTGATAATAATCGGTCTGCACCTGCTGGCCAGTGGGTTGCACGCGAAAATGAAACTCACTGGAACGACGCCCGGCAGCACCCGCTTCAATAGCATGAGCTGCCATCAACAGATCGCGGGCATTTTGCACCGGCAACTGCTTACTATGAATACGATGGCCATTGTTGAGTGCCGCGATAATAAACTGCCCGACCTGTTGATTATTAACCACAAAAGCCTTCTGCAATGACTGCTGAATAAACAATTCACGTCGTGAAGCCTTGTCCATGGGCACATGCGCTTCCGCCGCACTATTAACCAGCCGCCGTTGTCGCCCGGTGTGCAAACGCAATGCACCGGGGTCAGTGACACCTAGATTCAGTGTGGCCATGGCATCAGCCACAGCATTTAATGCCTGCTGTTGCTGCTCACCGGGCAATGCACCCAGTTGCTGACAGAGGTTGAGCAAATCACCCTGCTCACCGCCAAGCGTATAACTGAGCTGCCGAATAATGATATCAGCACGCCGGGTGAAGCTGTGTAAGGCATTACGCAGCGCAGGCAGCATAATGTCACTGGCGCTGTGAATGCGCGACTCGATACTGTCGAGAATATGATAATACAATGAGGCTTGTTGATCCTGTAACAACTCCGGTGCCAGCTTACGCAACTCGATTTCAGCACCGGTCTTGAATTTCTTCTGTTTGCGTTTAGCCTTGCCCAACAGTGACTGAATTTCATCACGATATCTTTCCACGCTATCTGCGGACAAACGCACTGAAAGATCCGGCATGAAACGCTTTTCCATAAAATCGAAAAATTCATCACTGGCCTGCTGGATAACCTGCTGAGCCTCTACCTCCCTTACCAGCATGCGCTTGCGCTCATCCAGCTCGGCAATCACATCGCTAAAATCACTGATAATACGTTCGGAATATTCATAGGCATCGAGCAGGTCATACACCTCACCACGTTCAAGAAAGGATTGCAAAGCATTACGAGTGTTGCGGGTATTGCGATGTCGGGTACGAAAACCACCCCCCGCCGTTTCCACCATAGGCTGAGTGAACAGACGACCGACGCGACTGAAGGCATAGCTGCTTTGCAGCGTGGCCTCATCGGCATGGCGCTCAACCCAGCCATGCTCCAGCAACAGATTGAGAATCCAGTTGGCCTGCTCCCGTTCACTGCGCACTGGTGAGGAAAAATCCTCTTCCTCCTCGTCCAGCACGGGAGTGCGGGTAATAGCTTCGGTGAAAGACTCCAGCACCTGATCCCGGGTAAAGGCACGCTTATAATCAGCCAGTGAACCGTAAAGACGGGCATGCAGAATACGCAGACACTCCACCACCTGCTCTCGATATTTACCGAAAAAAGGACGGAAAAAATGGATGCGATTGTCTGTAAAAAACATGAAAATGAACAAGGTCTGATAATGGAGAGACCGTACTATACCGAAAACTACCGGAATTTGGGCGGATAGCATCGACCCCGTCAGCTTTTTTAACCGCATAGCGCAAATCCTAAGGGCTTACTCCCAAGCTGGATAACCTATGGAATTACAACGGAATACGTATCATGTTTACCGACTAATGTACATTTTCTGTGGATACCAAAATATCGACATAAAATATTCGGTGAGCCGTTATTTATTTTCTCTCTGTTCCCATAATGTCATCAGCTCGGACATTTCCGGCTGTTTTTCATATTGTGGGATGGATTTGTCCAGCGTAACCCATGGCTGCGCACTGCGAACCCACAAGTGGGCGATAGGTTTGAACCATGATGTATCGTCAAATGTACCTGGTTTCAACGCGATGATGCTTGGGTATTCATCTGCTGAAAACCAGAATGATGTACTGCATTGCGTACAATAGTGTTTTTTTACTTCTATACCATTGCAGTCAAGCGTATTGACAGCAATTTCACCTTCAGTCACTTCAACATCTTTATCATTTACGATCATGGATAACCCGAAGGCTGAACCTGATGCCGTCTGGCAGTCCGTACAATGACAGGCATAACATGTCAGCGGTTCACCCTGAAACTGATAACGGACAGATTGACATTCACAACGACCTGAATACATTTTATTCTCCTGTTTCTACAAAGCATTTTTCAATAAACGACCCCGCAGCAAGCTATCTCGCTAACGCTCGACTTTTGCTACGCAAAAGCGGGGTATCAATACCATTACATCACTTCGGCAAAGGCCGGAGTCCAGGGGGTTCACCAAAAGCAGGCACCTTTAGGCGATCTATGGATTCCAGCTAAAAACAGGCCCACAAACCTCACTACAAACAACTCTCCGGAGTTAATAAATACCCGTTAATGACTTGTTTTATCCAATGTTGCAATTATACCTTTCAAAGCTTGGTTAAATGCTTCAGGTTTTACCTGAGCAATAAAGTGACCGACATTCGGCATCATCGTGACATGATCATTAGCAGGTAATTCTTTGCCTGTGGGTGCCGCATTGATGTTATACAGAATATCAGAAAAATGCTTCAGGTCTGCGGAAGCCTGTTGGGCATTCCAGTTAAACAATTCGTGCATGGCACTGACACCGACGTCAGCATCGGCTGCCAGAAACTCCGCAACCAATGATTCAACAACCGCAGGATCAGCTTGCGGTGTAAACATAGAACGCACCATTTGTTCACTCGTTTTGCGGAAGTCCGTTTCAAAAGGCTTCACAAATGCAGTGATCTTTTCCTGACTGGTGGGGTATTCAAACGAGGTATAAAAAGTATCAACACCAACAATCCCGATAACACGTTCACCCAGCAGTTTGGCTGCTTCCACTACGACAGGCCCACCCATAGAATGTCCCACCAATATGACTTTTGGGGCATCAATCTGTTTGACAACGGCTGCCACATCCTGACCAAATGCCTGCATGGTGTATTGTTGTCGATGACTGCCCGACTCACCGTGACCCGCCAGATCCAGCCAAACAACCCGATGACCTTTGGAAAAATAATTAATCTGCGCATCCCAGAAAGTATGATTACAAGTCCAGCAATGTACAAAAACAATCACAGATTCACCCTGTCCCCGCACGCCATACACGATGGGGCTGCCATCGACTGACTCAACAGTCGCCGTTGTCAGTCCATTCGTGGTGGGTGTCGTAGTGGCACACCCGGCCAGCCCGACAAATATGAAAGCGGTTAACCAGGCTGCTAATTTACCGGAATAATCTCTCTTCATGTGAATACCATCTCCTTTAAAATGCGAATTAAGCGCTAAAAACGCTTCGTTTCAAAAAAACCAATGAGTATTAAACGCAAAGATCGCAAAGGCGCAGAGGACGCAAAGTTTTCATTGATGAAGCCTTGTCGATGCTGTTGCTTTAATTTTATGTATCTTTTCCTGTTTCCCGATAAACCATATCTGTAAATGCCTTTGCCAGCTGGGAGAATACCGGCCCCGGACAACACCGCACCGGACGGCTATCCACTTCACGCACGGGAATCAGCTCTGCACCTGTTCCTGTCAGAAAAATTTCATCCGCAGTATACAAATCATACGGTGTTAATGTACAAACTGTCACTGGTATTTTTTTTCCGGCGGTAAGTTTCATGATCACGCTACGGGTAATCCCTTGCAAGGCACCATCCGCAGGATGCGGGGTAAACAGTTGGTCATCACGCACCACAAAAATATTAGCTGCACTGCCCTCTGCAACATGCCCTTGTTGATTAAGTAAAATAGCTTCATCAACTCCAGCCTGACCGGCCTCCATACGTGCCAATATATTGTTCAGATAATTAAGGCTTTTAATACGGCCATCGAGTCCATCTACCGGCAAACGACGGGTAGAGGCGATAATAACCTTTGCACCTTGCTGACGCTGGCTTTCTTTGATCATCGACAAATGATCGGCAATGAGAATCACTGTAGGCTGTGTACAGTTGTCCGGATTCAAACCCAGCGGACCAATACCACGAGTCACAATAAGTCGGAGATAACCTTCTGGTTCTGCAAAAGCCGCAACGGTATCGACAACCGCCTGTATCAATTCTTTCTGTGTGTACGGAACAGTCAGGCGAATAGCTGAGGCTGAATCCATCAAACGTTTTAAATGTTCGTTTAACCGAAAGGCACGTCCCTGATAAAAACGTATACCTTCAAACACACCATCACCATAAAGCAAACCGTGATCAAACACCGAAATATTTGCTTCACTACCCGGCATCAGCCGACCGTTAATCCAGCACTGCGCCCCCTCAGACATGAAGCTCTCCTATTGTTACAGTAAGTATTGTGGTCAAATAAATCTGCTTAACCCACACCTTGCTTTTACTCCTTCTACCCTTGAGGAGGGAGGTTGGGATGAGGGGTGAAATACACCGAAGTGATACCCGAATCCTCACCTCATCCCTTGGAAGATATGTTGCTGACCTGCATCCGTTTGCCCACCATTACCACTACCACCACCAACAGTGCAAAAAACAATGTACGACCACCCAGTTGCTCACCCAATAATAACGCTGCTGCCGCAAGTGTAATAAACGGTTGCAATAACTGTATTTGACTGACACGTACAATCCCTCCCAATGCCAGCCCCTTGTACCAAAAAACAAAACCCAGCAATTGACTGCCCAGCGCCAGATAAATAAAACACAGCCAGGCCGTTATCGGAATCGATTGTACATCCGATGGAAAATACACTCCGGAAGGGATCAGCACCAACGGAAAAGCCAGTACCAACGCCCAGCAAATCACCTGCCATCCACCCAGCTCTGTGGCTAAACGCCCTCCCAGTGCATAACCAAAAGCGGCGGAAATAATCGCAAGCACAAGATACACATCCCCTACCAGCACATGCTGAAAACCTTCCGGATAAGCAAAGCGTATCACCACAAAACAACCAACCAGGCCAGTTAACCAAAAACCCGGTGACGCTCTTTCGCGCGTTAACAACGCACCGGCAATAGCCGTCATTATCGGTAATACGCCAGCAACCACTCCACCGTGAACAGCCGTCAGGGTGTTCATCGCCAGTGCAGAAAAAAGGGGGAAGCCGATGACCACACCCAGTACCACAATCATTAATTGTGCAAACTGACTACTTGTCGGAACAGGTACCTTGAACATCAACAACACGACACCCGCCACCAATGCCGCAATCACAGATCGGCCAAACCCGACAAATACCGGGTCGAAATACACAATGGCATGACGTGTTGCAGGCAGGGTCAAAGCAAATATCGTAATGCCTGCAAAGCCTGACAGCATTCCTTGTGTTTCTTTTTTCATCGCTGATCGTTTACCCGTTGACAGGCATACAGACTAATCGGCACACTGAAAACAATACAGATTCAGGATGATAAAACATTAACCGGTACAGTTATGCTTTACCCCTATCTGTATTGCGTTACAAACGCTCAAACTGTACTGCATTCCACTGTTGAGGTATGAATTTTGCGCAAGCTCTACGAAACCATTGCCCGGCAATTGACTGACCGTATTGACCAGGGGCTGTACCTGCCCGGTGACCGGATACCAGGCGTGCGCAAACTGGGCAAGCAGTTTGGCGTCAGCATTTCTACCGTGGTGCAGGCACAACGTTTACTGGAAGATGAAGGTCGCATCGAGGCACGTCCGCGTTCCGGCTATTATGTGCGCACACAGCCCTGGCCGACTCCCAATCCCCCTGCCCTGTCTCGCCCGTCAACAAAACCAACGCCAGTCACCGGGCAAGAGTTAGTTTTGCGTCTGGTGCAAGCGGCCAACGAAACGGACTTTGTGCAGTTAGGTGCGGCAGTGCCTCACTCACGTTTTTTACCCACGCAAGCTATTCAACGCTCATTATCATCCGTTGCACGCAAATATAGCCATGAACTTTCGACGTATCAGTTTCCACCTGGCAATCCGGAATTGCGCCGACAAATTGCCCGTCGCATGGCAGAAGCGGGCTGCCAGACTCACCCTGATGACATTATAATCACCAGCGGCTGTCAGGAAGCACTCACGCTTTGCCTGCAAACCATCGCAAAACCCGGTGACGTTATTGTCATCGAATCCCCCGCGTTTTACGGCCTGCTACAAGCTATCGACGTGCTGGGTATGAAGGTGTTGGAAATACCGACAGACCCGCACACCGGCATCAGCCTTGCCGCACTTTCCCTGGCCCTGGAAAAATGGCCCGTTAAAGCCTGTGCTCTGGTGCCCAATTTCAGCAACCCGCTCGGTTGCACAATGCCGGATGAAAACAAACAGGCATTAGTGGACTTGCTCACACATCATGATATTCCATTAATTGAAGATGACATCTATGGTGATCTGGGTTTTGATGCCAAACGACCCCGGGCCGTAAGCGCTTTCAGTAATAATGAACAAGTACTCTATTGCTCATCATTTTCGAAAAGTCTTTCACCAGGACTCAGAATCGGCTGGGTTATTGCGGGAAAATACCGGGAGAAAATCGAATATCGAAAATACGTCACCAATCTTGCCACACCCACCCTGCCACAATATGCCATTGCTGATTTTCTCCAGCAAGGCAGCTATGACCGTTATTTGCGACAGGTACGACGTGACTATCAACGCCAGGTAAGTATTATGATTCGTGCCGTGGGCAAATATTTTCCGCAGGAAACCCGAGTAACACAACCGCAAGGCGGCTTTGTCATCTGGGTTGAATTACCCAAAAAGGTAGACTCCCTGCAACTCTGTCAGCAGGCGTTAGTAAAACGTATCAGTATTGCGCCAGGACAGATATTCTCCGCCACACAAAAGTACCGGAACTTTATCCGGCTAAACTGCGCACAACCGTGGAATGAGACACTGGAAAAAGCAATGATTACACTAGGGCTAATGGTATATGAGTTAAATAACGCGACTTAACCCCCATTAATCAGTCGAGATACCATCAGCAACGATGACCATATTGGAAATAACAGCATCAGGAATAAATATCCCCGCAGTCAGCCCCATGTGTTGAAATATTACCATCACATGGAATATGTCTGCGGAGAACATAACCTCAAATTTAATTTCCTACATAACGAACGATATCTGCCAGAGTTAACTCCCCGCCCTTAGCAACACATTTATCGGGTTTCCAGCCCTTATACCCTTTGGGTAGATTAAGAATACTCTCACACTCTTTCAGCATAGTAATAAACACCTCCAGAAGTATGGCTGACCCAACAGGCCCTAGCCTCTTTCCATTACCCAGGTTTTTGTCACCAGCCTCGGCCATCAGATACAAAAATAAAGGCGTAGCATGAGTCAATTTTTTCCGTAGTGCAGGGTCGAGGCACTTCCAACCAGAAAGTTTAGACATATCCGGTCCATGAGCCGGAATAGCATAGCCTTTTGCCTTGATTTCCTGTGCGACGGTCTGTCCACTTGGCAAACCCAATGCATAGGCACGTAACAAATTACGGAATGCAAGCGAGCGATCATTATCACTGGCAAAACGACCAACAACAGGGTCAGGCAAACGAACCAGTTCATCCGCAAACAAATGATCGAATGCTTTTGAGTTGACATAATCGTGACAGGGTTCAACATCAAGCAAGAAACGCCAATCAACGGTAAGATCGTCAGGAACAGCACTAAAACCTTCTGTCCCAAAGCGCTCATCAAACAAATCAACAACTGGGTATTCCCCATTAACAGGATAATGCGAACGCACCAATGTATGCCCGAAACGGTAAGCCGCAACAGAAAATTCGACAGGCATACAGACACGCCCACACTTATCTTTTATATCGAATTTTGGAAAGCTATCAAGGTGGCCGATAACTTGATTGTATATGTTTTCATCGCAGATACGCTTCAAGAAATCATGTAACACGATCCACTGATAATGAAACCGGGCATCCATCTGCGCTTCTTCAAAAGAGCGGCCGATGAGGCGGCGATTATGAAACTTAAGAAACAACAACTGCATTTGCGATATGAACAGGTTTTCATCATTGCGCGGATCGCCGATCAATGCAGTACCATCCGTATTTCGTGGCACATCATTTTTATTGACTTCATTACCAACCAGCAATCGACCTGCCTGCCTTTGATCATACAAAAAAGGAGATGCTTCAGGCCCAAAGCCATAAACGCAATCCAAGTCCAATGAGGCTGAACGTAAATTTGGCAGATGACCAACCTCTTTTGAACTAATGGGATTCCCGTGTAGATTACTTGTCGTATCGAGTGTGACATCATGATCAACAAATTGTGCAAAAAATGTATATGCCGCAGGTACATCACTGTCACCAGATGATGAATTTGTATCATGCATGATACCATTGCCACCACCCAAAGCAGCAGCAATTTCAGCTGCTTCACATTGCTCTGTGATCTCACATTCATCAGCCCAGGACTTAAGCTTCGGAAACATCTTACAAAAACTCCCCAGTCTTGCGTGACTACAGCCTTTTGCCTTACTGGTACCGTGCATAGGTTTTGCTTTTTTCATAATTTTTCCCTGTATAAAAAAATAATCACAGCACAAATAGCACATGCCATAATTAATTTGTGAATGTCATGCGTTATCCCTTCAACGTGCCTCCACTAAAAACGCGCACTTGAATAAAGTCCAAATACGAGAAACAGTATATAAAGTGGTAACAATAATTACCATAATCATACATGGTATAATTACCACAATTGATCAAAACAATATAATCAATAAATACAGGCTAAAATATCACTTTCAATAAACGTTAATATTTTTTATATCCTGTATTTTTAATGATTCTACTTACTGATTATCTCCATTCATTTAACAAATAAAAATCATCTTTATTATTTTTTAATTTACACGACTTGGTTAATTTAAAACTATTTTTTTATATACTATAAATATAAATAATATTACTTCACGAGTTTTATTTCATATAATTTATAACCAATGATTTGCATTCATTATGCCTTACATCATCAGCTGTACGGTATGCTTTCAGTAAATCTTGCGGAAGTGTATTTAATTAAAAGCTCAAGTTTCGGGGTTCAAATCCTGAGCTTTCGAATAAAATCGCTCACGACTCAAACTCCATTTTCAACGTAAACGCATCAAGCTGGAGTGCCTGAACAAAGAAC
>Ga0256839_1002968_pt1 | contig 18097 bp, 10 predicted proteins | sample 354166metaG_FD_185968 | JGI IMG/M metagenome (GOLD analysis project Ga0256839, IMG submission 185968) | Hydrothermal vent microbial communities from Mid Atlantic Ridge, Atlantic Ocean - 354-166 | ecosystem: Environmental > Aquatic > Marine > Hydrothermal vents | place: Atlantic Ocean: Mid... | reverse complement strand
GTATCTAACGGCAGGCTACGCAGTGTGGTTAAAAACAAAGACAAAACCCGCACCTTTAATTGGTTTGTAAGCAACCCCATAAATAATTACGGAGTAAATATAAACATTGGCGACTATGTGCGTTTTTCGGAAATATACACAGGCGAAAAAGGCGACTTGGACTGCGATTATTATGTATTGAGCTATAACTTAGATAAAGCCAAAAAGCAGTTTAAAGATGCTGCACGCACCTTACAGGCCTTTGAGCATTGGTTTGGGCCATACCCATTTTACGAAGATAGTTATAAGTTGGTAGAAGCGCCATACTTAGGGATGGAGCACCAAAGTTCGGTAACTTACGGCAATGGCTATCAAAATGGCTACCTAGGTCGCGACCTTAGCCAAACTGGTTGGGGCTTACAGTGGGATTTTATTATTGTACACGAAACTGGCCACGAGTGGTTTGCCAATAATATTACCTATAAAGACATAGCCGATATGTGGATTCATGAAAGCTTTACAGCTTATTCTGAGAATTTGTTTTTAGACTACCACTATGGCAAAGAGGCAAGTGCCGAATATGTAATTGGCACCCGCCAAAACATTCAAAACGATAAACCCATAATTGGCCCTTACGGTGTTAATAAATTGGGCTCGGGCGATATGTATTATAAAGGAGCCAATATGCTACACACCTTACGCCAATTGGTAGATGATGACGATAAATGGAGGAATATTTTACGAGGATTAAATAAAGAATTTTACCACCAAACTGTAACCACTCAACAAATTGAGGACTATATAAGCCAACAATCAGGCAAGGATTTATCTGCTTTTTTTAACCAATATTTACGAGATACACGCATACCGGTGTTGGAGTATGTAATTAAAGGAAGCAGACTGCAATACCGGTGGAGTCAAGTTGTGCAAAACTTTGATATGCCTGTAATTATATACATCAATGGTAAAAAAGAATGGGTTTTTCCTTCGGCACAATGGAATAGGAAGGAAATAAGGGAACACATTACAGACGTTAAGGTAGATGTTAACTTTTACGTAGCTACTTTTAATTTGGAGGGTTAGTGAGAACATTAGCATTCTGCCTTGGTTTTACTTATTTGTTTTTTGCTTTTGCAAGCAACCCTGAGTTTAGTTGGAAAACCAGTAAAGAAAAGGGCAAAGGTTCAATTACAATTTTCTGGCACAAATCTGAACCCTTTGTTTTTTACGATAAAAATGGAAATCTAACCGGTAAAAATACGATGTTTTTGCAACGAAGAGACGCATCGATATAAACAGCCTGTTCACCTTTGGTGCGTACATCCGATAAATAATCGGATGTGTATTTATAGTTTAAGCTAAGTTCTCACTCTGCCTCTTCCATCATTACCTCATATAAATAACCATACCCAAAGTCTTTATTTAGGGCAATTTTTCCTGTAATAGTAATAGTATCCCCTACTTTAAACACGTTGGCTGAAGTAGCCACCAAATCAAATTTCTTATTGTGTTCCGTTCCATCCTGCAAATGAACCCAGTTTTTATTCATAATAGCCGCACTAAATTTGGTTACTTGTGCTCTGATTTTTACAGTTTTTCCTTCATACTTTTCTTTGTTAGAAAACAGCTCTGCAATCGTAATCCCATCTTCAGCAGGCTCTACATCAATTTCACGTTTTACTAAAGTTGATTTTGCTGTTGACGTATAAGAGGAGGCAGATTGCGCTGGTTTTTTTAAAGCATCAGGGCTTGTTGTTACACCTCCAAGAAAAAAAACAGATTCAAAATTTCTGCCTAACTCTTTGCTTTGAAAGTCTTTCATTTCTACACCATTCTTATAATAATAAGTTGCACCTACTTTAGCTTCCATTTTGGGTACAGCCAGCCAGTTTTCAATATTATTTTCTTTTACACGCAAATACGTATATGAAGTGGTTTGAAGAACTTCAAGAGCTATCGCTTTATGAATACCTGAACTATTAACATTAACCTGTGTTTGTGTTTGTCCCTGCGCCTGCTCTTGCCCTCCACAGTTAGACATAACAAAAACAATCCCTATACTAATTAAAAAAAGTTTCATATGTTTTTATTATTTTAAAGTTGCAAATTAAGTTTTAGCCTGATATAAATTCTTTGCTTATAAAAAACCAGTTGCTCGGTTATCGGAGATTAGTGCAAATTAATTAACAAAGATTTACTAATGTTTTATGGTTACAAATGTACGTACTAAGGTATTAATAATTAATAAAAACTAAAATAAAGAGACTGAACGCAAAAGCAGTTTTTGGCAAAATTAACCCCTGAAAATTGTGTTTTTCTACTTTTGAAGGCTACTTTTGATGCTTCATTTATTTTTAATAAATGAAGCATTATAGGTTAATAGGTATAAATATATTTTAAGATAAACGAGCAATTAACAACAGCTATACTATGAGTTAATAATTGTCAAATTTCTGAATATGCTATTTTGAAAACTTTATTTTTCAAACGTACTATTACTTTTGTGTTGGTTGCAATATTACATTGCAACAGCCTGTATGCTCAAAAAACCCCCAACCACTTGTTTAGTGTAACTCAGGGGTTACAATCTCCGGTACGAATAGCCATTGATAAGCAGGATATTATTTATGTAACAGATGCCTTTCAAAAGCATATAGTCAGGTATGATACATCAGGCACTCAATTAGGAGTAATTGACCCAGGCGGTGTACCTGTATCAATTGCCATAGATAACACAGATCAATTATTTATCGGAGATGCTAAAACAGGAGCCATTCTTAAACTTGATGAACTTGGTGTTGCAACTGAGTTTTATACCGAAACTATCTTTCCTTCGTCTATGGTGTTTAGCCCTGATAACCTTTTGTATGTAGTTGACAGCAAGCTTAAAAAGGTTATCGTACTGGATGTAACGGGTAATGTTACCCAAATTATTGGCGATGGCACTTTTACTTCGCCAACAGGCATAGCGTATGATCCACTTAATGGCTTAATATATGTATCAGAACATGGCGGAATTGGTACAGGTTTTAAACCCACTGTTAAAATATGGATATTTGATTTAGAAGGTAATTTGCTAGGCAGTTATGGATCGCATGGGAAACTGGAAGGTCAATTTTACAGGATTCAGGGCTTAGCTGTAGGAAGGTGTGGCGACTTATTTGCAACAGACCCATTTCAGGGCACAGTTAGTATATTCGATAACTCAGGCTTTAACACTAGATTTGGTGAATATGGAGATGAAGCGGGCAATCTAAATACTCCGTTGGATATAGCTATTGACTCTCGTGAACACATTTGGGTAACCTCTATGAATAATGGAGCTCTCGAAGTATATTCTACCAATCTTTCAGGTCCAACTTCATATATATCCAGTACAAATCCATCCGTTTGCACTGGAGACTCAACAGATATTAAAATTAAATTTACCGGAACAGCCCCTTGGACTTTTACCTACACAATAGATGGGTTAAATCCTGAAACAGTTAACAACACAACAGAAAACCCTTATGTTTTAACGGTAACAGAACCAGGAGTATATGAAGTAATAGCACTTTCAGATACAAATAGTACAGCAACTTGCTTTGCTGGTAAAGTAGAGATACGTATAAATGCTTTACCAACTGTAAATCTTGGTGATAATATTACTGCCTGCCAATCATTTATAGTAGATGCGGGCTCTTCTTTTACCAGCTATTTGTGGAACGATGGAAGCACCAACCAAACACTGGAAGTTACCACCTCGGGCACGTATACTGTAACAGTAAGTGATGGAAATGGCTGCGAAAACTCCGATGAAATTGAGGTGATAATTAATGCACTGCCAACGATTAATCTGGGCAATAACATTGCTTCGTGCAAACCAATTACCCTAGATGCGGGCTCTTCTTTTACCAGTTATTTATGGAGCGATGGAAGCACCAATCAAACACTGGAAGTTACTACCTCAGGCACGTATAGTGTAACTGTAAGCGATGGAAATAGCTGTGAAAACTCTGATGAAATTGAAGTGGTAATTAATGCCCTCCCCTCTGTTAGCCTTGGCTCAGATGCTATTATCTGCGAAAACGAAGTATATACCTTAGATGCTGGCCCTTCTTTTGCCGGTTATTTGTGGAACGATGGAAGCACCAACCAAACACTGGAAGTTACCACCTCAGGCACGTACAGTGTAACAGTAAACGATGGAAATGGTTGTGAAAGCTCCGATGAAATTGAAGTAACTGTAAGACTTTTACCCATTCCAGAATTTTCTTATAACAAAAATTATTTAGAAGTAGAATATGTAAACAATTCAACAAATGCAGACACCTATTTATGGGATTTTGGTAACAGCGAATCGAGCAATGAAATAAACCCTGTACATATTTATAAAACACCGGGTAATTATATGGTAACGCTTACTGTTTCTAATATAAACTGTACTAATGAAGTTAGCAAAATGGCAGATTTATCAATAGATGCTTATGAAGGTGACTTTGCTAAAATTTACCCAAATCCCTCCACTGGAATATTTACCATAGAAATCCACAACCCTTATAACTCAACTGTAGAAATAGGAATAGTAAACTTTACAGGTCAGAGGGTTTACTCTAACATTTATAATACAAGTACATCAACCGATAGAGTCGATTTAAGTGATTTCCCTAATGGTATATATACAATAAAATTCACTTCCAATGACCTGACAAAAATGTATAAAATAGTTATTAACGAATAATTAATTAAAGCTAAGAAAGGATTAGTACTTAAGGTTAACACAAATAAAATATGAAAAGCAGAAACGTTAAAATATTGAAAAAACCAGCCTTTTTCCTGCTCCTTCTTTCCCTGTTTTTTATATATGTAAAAGCAAATGTTCCACAATTGCTTAATTTCTCCCTTTTTAATAATTCTGAAGAGCTGGCTTTTGCTGCCCCCCACGGAGGCTGCAATTCCTGCCATATTTTTCATGCAGCACCCGGTGCTCAATTAGGTATGATAGACGGGAACGCCAACTTATGTATAAGCTGCCATAACCCAGTAGGAAATGCAAGTGCAAAACCATTTAGCAATGCCGATAAGGCAATACCCGGAGTTAGTGGAACCTCGCACGCTTGGAATATGCCGGCAGTTAGCACTACTTATGGGGCAAATATGCCATCAGATGCCCAAATGGCATTAAGAGTAGTAAGCGATACCATTGTTTGCTCAACCTGCCATAACCAGCACTCGCAAGACTACCCTCCTTTTTTAAGAGTAACAAACACGGGCGATGCCTTATGTAAAGACTGCCATTCGGTACGAGATGTTGGTATTTACAGCAGCAACCCTACAGTTAATAAAGGAAGCCATCCTGTGGGTGTTGCTTATAATGGAGCCGATACCCGGTTTGAAACCACGCCCACGAATCCAGACATCCTGTTGATAGACTCGAATGTAGAGTGTTCCAGTTGCCATCAATTGCATTATGCCAATACCAATGACGGCTACTTGTTACGGGCAACCAATAATGATAATTTATGCATGAGTTGCCATACATACAGCTCTCATGAAAGTATGGGCTGTTCTACCTGCCACCAGCCACATAACCCAAACAGTACTAATATTTATATGATACGCGATACGATACAAACTCCCAATAGTGGGTTAAAACCCGTTTTGTTTACGGCTCAAACTGGCCTTAATTCTTTTGCCGATGGAGATGCAACATACGATGGCATTTGTGAAGTTTGCCATACAGGCACGGATTATCATCGAAACAATAGTGGTGGCGACCACACGCATAATATGGCATTAGATTGTACCTCATGCCACAGGCACGAGGATGCTTTCGAGGTTAATTGTTCCTCTTGCCATGGTTTTCCACCCAATGGAGTTGCCAGCCCAAACCTTGATGGAAGCCATACCACACATTTTGCCCCAACAGCTTTTGGCCCTCAACTTAGCTTATGCGAAGAGTGCCACCTGTTTTCTGGAGCAACTCATGAAAACGGAATGGTTGATTTTGCTGACAATCAGCTACTTGCAACCACAAATGTGTGCGATAATTGCCATAGCACCGGTGGCACGTTTGATGGTGTTAACCATCCGGATTATGGGGCAAAAAACAATTGGACAAACGGGGTTTATTCAGGAGGCAATTTGCTGCCGGGCAAAGAAAATTGGTGTGCGGGCTGCCACGATGATGCACCTGCCAGTAGCAACCAAGACGGCACTGGTATTTTAGCACCTGATGTTGCCGGTGATGGTAGCACGTATGGTTATTATTATTCGGGGCATGGAAAAAACCTTACTGTTGATTGTACAGGTTGCCATGATGCCACCTCCACACACCTTGACGGTGAAGCAAGAACCTATGCCTATACCCAATCCATTGCAAATTTAAACGGGACTGAATACCGCACCGGTTACAGGTTAGCACTAGTTGGCGGACTTGAACCCATGCGTATTCCGATTAGCGATGAGGCAATAGTATCCCAACCTGACCCCAACAATTTCCGTTTATGCTTAAGCTGTCATCAATGGGATAGTCTAGCGGACAATACTGTGCCTTACGCTACCAATTTTAACCATTCGGGTGCAAATGCCGGCTATTCTTATGGGTACGATGTTGGGGCAGCTATGAACAGCCATGTGGAATATCATTTGGATATGCAAGGGCATTCCGGCACTCAACCCTATTGGGATTCGGATTGGGATACTAACACTACAGCAGACCAAGTAGGCAATATACCGGAAATTAATGGGTATGATTCGTTTATCACCTGTGTTACCTGCCACGATGTGCATGGAGGACAGGCTTTTGGTGGAAATACCGAGGGTAATATGATGCGCGATGGCAGGCTACAAGGCCGTTGGCCAGGGTTAAAATTTACCTATTTAATAGAAGCGCCCAGTGGACTTCCTATGGTTACCTCAGTAGGAGCTAATAAAGCAAACAGCATTGGTGGGGTAGTACGTAGTGGTGTTGATTACCGGGCAGGATATGACGGAATAGAAACCAATTCGATTTGCGGTGGATGCCATGGGGAACGCTTCCCTGCTACCGATGAGTTTGATGCCTCGGGCACAGCAGGCAACTCTTGTTTCCCATGTCATATGATGGGAGGTGGTTCCGATAATTATTTTATAGATTATTTTAGAAACCCATAGCTATTTTAACCTGTTAAAGGCAAGTCATAATTTAAAAAACAGGTGCATAAAAAAATAACGGATTTAGTAGAGACAGGATGGTTTCCCTCCTGAGTTTCAGCCTAATGGAAGGCACGGGAATATAACGTTTGCACATGATGGATATCATTGGTCAAACTGACCTGCATCCTGTTTCCATACGGTTATAATTTCGATTTTTGAACTTTCTAAGGGTTTTCTTATGAGGGTTTTGTATTTTTAAAATACAGGGAAATCTCCTCGTCTTAATACAAACATTAGTTTAAAGTTATAAAAAATGAAATTATTTAAGTTTTTATTTTCTGGAGCATTTATGGGGGTGCTACTCACAGTATTTGCCATTGTTATTGGTTATGCTACTTTTATCGAAAATGACTATGATGCCATATCGGCCAAATTAATTGTTTATAATACCACTTGGTTCGAGTTATTGCTACTGCTTATGGTTGTTAATTTCGCAGGCATGATTTTTACCAAAAAGCTATACGTAAAAAGTAAGTTAAATATTCTTATTATACATTTGGCATTGGTAATTATAATTATTGGAGCCGGAATAACCCGCTACATTGGCTTTGAAGGGCAGATGCACATTCGTAATGGAAAAACCACCAACATATTCCGCTCGTCCGATACGTATTTACAAGTACAGCTAAAACAAGGAGATCAAGTACTTAAAATAGAGGAGAAAGTTTTACTATCACCAATTAAAAACAATCTTTTTAACAAAACGTATAATTGGCAAAACAACCCCATTAAAATAACTATAGCCGATTATATGCCCAATGCAGAGCAGGTATTAGTAAAAGCAGAAACAGGGGTTTCTTATATTACAGTTGTAATGGGTGGTGCAGATGGCAGGCATGAGTTTAGCCTGCAAAAAGGTGAAACTAAAATTATACACGACATTGGCATAAGTTTTAGTGATACTACCCGTGCCGATGTAATTCAAATTATACAAAAGGAAGGCGCCCTTTTTATGCGGTTTCCTCAACCTATGAACGTTAGTACTACAGAAAATAAGCAAGAAAATTTTGTAATAGAGGGCTTTAATCCTTTAACCACCATGAGCGTACACACGGTTGGTAATACCTCGTTTGTAATAAAAGAATTTGTTAAAAACGGGCAGGTACAATACCGACCAATAAAAGATAATACGCAACATGGAACACCTGTAATTAAGGTGAAGGTTAACGAACAAGATGTGTTTTTGTCAAGTGGAAAGCAACAGGTGCTAATGGCAGGCAATACCGAGGTAACCGTAAAAGTAGGCTACATAATGCTTGAGCTACCCTTTTACATTAAGCTTAACAAGTTTGAGCTGGAGCGTTATCCCGGCTCGAACAGCCCATCTTCCTTTGCCAGTTCTGTTACCTTAATTGATAAGATTAACAGTATTGAACGGCCTTACCGCATATATATGAATAATATTCTAAGTTATGGCGGGTATCGTTTTTACCAATCTTCGTACGATCAGGATGAGCAAGGCACAATTCTTTCGGTTAACCACGATTACTGGGGTACTGTGGTTACCTATTTTGGTTACTTTTTACTTTTTGCCAGCTTAATTGTTTCTTTTTTTACAAAAAAAACAAGGTTTAGCAGAATAACTCAACAAATTAAAGAAGTACATCAAAAAAGAAAATCTTTGCTGGCTTCATTCGTGTTTTTTGTTTTAAGCTTTTTTGCAACTCAACCTTTAGTAGCTCAAACTCTGGACGGGCAAAATGTTAACAAAGAGCATGCGGCTAAATTCGGACACTTGCTAATTCAAAACAAAGCAGGAAGAATAGAACCAATAAACACTGCTGCCTCCAAAATTTTAATGAAAATCTATAAAAAAACGGAGTACAACGGGCTATCAGCAGAACAGGTATTATTGGGTATTATTACTAATCATGAAAAATGGATGACCGAACGCCTTATTAAAGTATCGAACCCTGGGGTTCAAAATGTGTTAGGTATTTTAGATGAATATGCTTCATTTTCAGATTTTTTGGATGAAAAAGGACAATATAAACTGGCCAAAGTTGCCGAACAGGCCTACATTAAAAAGCCTGCATTAAGAAACACGTATGATAAAGCGTTAATTAATGTTGACGAACGTGCCAATGTTTTTTATATGGTTCTTAACAGTTCAATGTTATCCATATTTCCAATAGCAAACCACCCCGAAAACAAATGGGTAACCCCTTCCGAGTTTCATCAAATGATGGGACATGGCACTACGCTGGGCGATTATTTTGAAAACTATACAAAAAATTTAAACGAAGCGAAACAAACTGGCAATTACCAGGAGGCCGATAAGGCATTGGAGGCAATTGTTAATTACCAGCAACAAGCGGGGCAGGCGGTAGTGCCTGGCGTATTTAAAACTAAGTTGGAGATTTTTTATAATAAGGCAGGGCTTTTTGCTAAGCTTGTTCCAGTTTATCTTATGGTTGGGGTGCTAATGGTGGTGCTATTTTTCTGGCAAACTTTTAATCCTTCGTATGAATTTAAGCGAGTAACTCCGGTGCTATTAGGAATTTTAGGGCTAGGGTTTTTAGTACATACATTTGGCTTGGGGTTACGCTGGTATATTGCAGAGCATGCCCCCTGGAGCAACGGATACGAATCAATGATTTACATTTCGTGGGCTACCATTTTGGCAGGCTTTTTATTTATGAAAAAATCGCCCGCAACCATTGGAGTTAGTGCGTTGCTCTCGGGCATTACGCTGCTTACAGCCCACATGAGCTGGATGAACCCCGAAATAACCAACCTTGTACCGGTATTAAAATCATATTGGCTTACCATTCATGTAGCTACAATTACTGCCAGCTATGGGTTTTTGGCTTTGGGCTGTATGCTTGGGTTTCTAAACCTGTGCCTAATGATATTCAGAAATAAAACAAACTTGCAACGCATAGATTTAACCCTAAAAGAACTAACCCTTATTGTAGAAATGTCGTTAATTGTTGGGTTGGTATTTTTAATTATAGGCAACTTTTTAGGGGGTATTTGGGCCAATGAGTCGTGGGGGCGTTATTGGGGCTGGGATCCGAAGGAAACGTGGACTTTGGTAACCATTATTGTATATTCTTTTACATTGCATATGGCCTTAATACCTCAAATGAAAAAAACTTTTTCGTTTAATTTTATGGCTGTTATAAGTTTTGGAACGGTACTTATGACCTATTTTGGCGTAAACTATTTCTTATCTGGCTTGCATTCCTATGCAGGAGGCGACCCGATACAGGTTCCTGAATTTGTATATTATATGTTGGCTGTAATAGGTGTAGTAAGTGCATTAGCAGCTTTTAATTCATATAAACTAAAGGCACCCTCTATTACCTAAATTGAGCGATTCACTAAAGCGATAAGCCTACCTGGATTGGCAATAGAGGTGTCTTAAAAAACAGATTCATAGCGTTGCTATGCGCCTATTTTTTTCCTTTACCAAACTAAAAATAAGTTCGACTTAACCGACACTAGAGGGTTGACACGACACTAGCTTTAGTGGGGGAATAAAACCTCTCCGTTCTTTTTTATGCTTACTTTTTATAGCGTAAAGTTCCCATCTCAATAGGCACTGCTATTTTAACCAAAATAGAGAAAACAAATGCCCCTAAAGCCCATATTCCAAGGGTAACCCCCACTTCTACCCAAGTAGGAAAGTACTCTACTATATCACCCCAAGGGCCTGGTATAAAGCCAGGTATAATAAGACCCATACCTTTATCAATCCAGATAGCAATAAATAATAAAGCACACGAAGCATACAAAATCATGTGATTTTTTCTAAACCTGTTAAAGGTAAGTGCAATGGTAGCAAGCAGGTTTAGACCTATTGATGTCCATATCCAAGGCACTAAGGCATTTTTGCTACCTACGCCAAAAAACATATACAAGGCACTGCTGCTGTGGTGGGTAATGCTGTAAAACTCTTTAAATAGTTCCGAGCCCAACATAATAAGGTTTACCTGAGCGGCAACCGTGACCACCATCGCAATTTTATCAATGGTTTTATCAGGAATTGTGTAATTCATAAATTTACGAATTACGGCCAATGTTAAAATAATTAATGCAGGGCCGGCTGCAAAGGCAGAAGCTAAAAACCGGGGACCTAACAACGCACTGTTCCAAAATGGACGGGCAGGTAATCCGGCATATAAAAATGCCGTTACTAAATGGATGCCTACCGCCCAAAAAACTGATATAAGCACACCAGGAAGGTAAACAGATTTGTTGGGTTTTTTACCTTGATAATGATGATACAAAAGATAAAATGGGATAGATAGGTTAATAAAAAGGTATCCGTTTAAAACCAACACATCCCAGGCAAGCATTGAGTTAGGCCAGTTTAAACTGCCTATACCTGGTATAATATGCCAAAGCCGTGCTGGGCCGCCCATATCCACAGTTACAAAAGCCAAACACATGATTAATGCCGATACGGCTAAGCCTTCGCCTATAAGAACGGCTTGCGAAAAATCAACATCTTTTAAAATATAAGTAGGCAAAACAAGCATTACTGCTGCGGCTGCCACACCTACTAAAAAGGTAAAGTTTGAAATGTACAATCCCCAGCTTACACGGTCAGTCATGCCAGTGGCTGATAAGCCATGTACTATTTGTTGGTAATAGGAGTAAGCTCCAAATAACATAAGTAGTGTAAGAACCGACATCCAAATATGGTAGGCAGTGGTGCCTTTTGTGGCTTCTTTAAAGCCATCTGAAATCATACTAAGTGCTACCTTCATTCTTTTTATTTTTTATCGTCATTGCAATCCGCCAACTGGTGGGGAAGCAATCTTTTCATTGTGACTAGCATGTCGCAAAATAACATGCTCGATTATGTTTTTTGCCTTCCCGCCAGTCTGGTGGGCAGGCATTGGCGTTTATTTATACCAAGGCTAATCCATGAAATACCAAAATTTAGGCTCTGTGCCTAAGTCTTCTTTTAACCTAAATACTTTTTTATTTTCTATTACCCAGCGTATGGTGCTGTTGGGGTCCAGCAGGTTGCCAAAAATTCTGGCACCTGTGGGGCAAGCCTCAACACATGCAGGATTTTCGCCACTACGCGAGCGTTGAATGCAGAATGTGCATTTTTCCATCACGCCTTTTTTTCGAGGGCGGTTACCCAAATAATGTTGGTCTTTGTTTAATTCGTTTTCTGGCACATGCGGGGTTGACCAGTTAAATCGTCTGCCATCGTAAGGGCAGGCTGCCTGGCAATAGCGGCAACCAATACACCAATCATAATCAATAACTACAATGCCATCTTTTTCTTTCCAGGTGGCTTTTACGGGGCAAACATCTACGCAAGGCGGGTTTTCGCAATGAAAACATTGGGTGCCCATATAAAAATGACCGGCTGCAGGCACTTCGTGGTAGAAGTTATCATCGGCCATTTCAAAATTCATTTGCCCCTTTTTAAACTCGTGAATGCGGATGTACTGCATTTGCGAATCTCTATCCTGGTTGTTTTCTTCTACACAGGCATTTACACAATCCATATAGCCCTGGCATTTTGATATATTAAAAGCATAACCATAAAGCACATCTTTAGCAGCTCCTTTATCCGAGATATTAATTTTACCTCCATTATTAAGTGCATACATCTTTTCAAGGCGTGCTACCGTTGCCTTTTTTTCTTCGGCAGTCATTAATTGATAATTCCCTTTAAAGTACTCATCCCATTTAAGGGAGGCTAGTTCTTTATCGGTATCACCAGCTGTTACACTGCACGAACTGTTTAAAAAACCGGTTCCAGCCAATAGCCCGGCTGTTAATCCTTTTAAGGCAGATCTTCTATCCAGTGGTTTTTTAATTACCTGATCAAACCCATCGGCTTGTTGGCAACCGCAGCTATCACCACCACATTTTTCCGTGTGTTGTGGGGCTGTTTCTTCGTTAACATTCTTTTTTTTCTTAAAAAACATAGCGGTTATTTAGGATCAAGTTCTTGAATTTTTACGGTGTTTAATCGCGAAGGCCAGCGAGTTTCAAAAGCAGGCGAATGAGGGTCGTGGCAATTTACGCACGTGTTGGAAACTCTTGGCGGAGCCCAACCTCCTATTATTTTACCATGCGCTCCGCCAACCCAGTCGTTAGATTGAGTAGAATGGCATTGTGCACAAACTTTTTGACTTTGATTAAAGTGTATTTCCTTCTCATTATTTAACCTCAAATACTCTACATCGTTACTGCTATGGCAAGTAAGGCAAGTTAAAGCTTCGTCAGTAGCATGGTTTAGCTTAATGTTCCAATGTGCTTTTTTACCCGATGGGTCATCAGAAACCATATTGCCAAGTGCCTGCGTATGGCAATTATTACAAGGAAAAGATACTAAATGATTAACTCTGTTGGGTATAAAAAACAGCGTATCTTTTTCGGAATTGGTAACAGCTACTTTTTCAATACCATAAGTAAACGGGTCGGAGCTAACCGAATATTCAATATTGCTATTGCTATGCTTTTCTATTTGAACTAAGGGGCTGTGGTCATTATGCGATGGCCCTGAACAGGAGGTGGTTAGCAATAAAACAAACCCTATGAAACCCGTTATTCCTGCGTAGGCAGTAACCTGTCCGAACACTGTGCTCCATTCCAAGGGATTCCCGCCTGCGCGGGAATGACGACTTATAAAAAGGGAATGACGGTATGAGGAGCTGTTTTTTATCTTGTCCATATCTTGGTGGTATTCTTAGCATTATCGTTTAAGGCATGGCATTGTCGGCAATTAACCCTATCGGGGTGCGAAACCCTGATTTCTGCAGGTGCAGAAGGCCCTGCATGGCAAGCCAAACAATTATTTCGCATCTCAAGGCTATGCGGAATAATGGGAGGGCTACCTAATAAGGCTTGTTGCTTTGCTTCGGGTGCATCTGTCTTTTTCCAACGGTTTGGCTTAAAGACTCCTGTAGTATTTACCGGCAAGTGGCACTGCTTGCAATTGATGTACTCAGTATGCGGAGTAATAGGGGCAAACGCTTTATATTCATCCACATAGCCTCCATTTTGATGGCACTGCAGGCAGTCGTTGCCCCCCATACTATGGGCTTCTTCGGTTGGGTGAGGTATGATAGGCGGAGCTCCTGGAAATGCTCTTCTTTTATAATACTCCTCTAAATTTGTAGAGGTTGCTCCCATATTTGGCCGCTGCAAAAACGCTTTAGCACTACCAGCAAGCCTAAACATTCCTTCTTCAACAGGCAATGCGTTGGTGGCAGGTTCAGCAATAATTTCACTATAATTTAAAGCTTGCTCTTCGGTTAAACTAGCTTTAACAATAAAGCCGGCCGCAATTAAAAGTACTATCCAAAAACCTATGATTACATAACCTTGTTTCATAGCTATACTTTTTCAATTCTAACGGCACATTTTTTATAATCAGGCTCTTTTGAAATAGGGCAAAAAGCATCTAAAGTAACATCATTAATCATCATGCTTTCATCAAAAAACGGAACAAATACTTGGCCCTTGGTTGGCAAGCCTCGCTCATTTATTGATGCCGGTAAAATGGTTGTTCCTCTTCGTGAAATTACTTTTACCTTCTGCTTATTTCTTATGCCCATTTGTTTGGCATCATCAGGGTGTAATTCTACATAAGCATTTGGTACGGCCTGGTGCAGCACCGGAATTCTGCGTGTCATAGAGCCGGTGTGCCAATGCTCGATTACCCGGCCAGTATTTAACCAGAAAGGATACTCATTATCTGGTATTTCAGGGGCAGGTTCGTAGGGGCGTTGCCATATTACGGCTTTACCATCAGGCTTTCCATAAAAATCAAAGTCTTTATCCTGATTACAGGCAGGGTCGTATTTTGAGTTAAACCGCCACTGAGTGGATTTGCCTGTTTCTTCGATATACGGCCAAATTACACCACTTTGTTTTTTAAGTACTTCCAAAGGAGCCATATTATGTTTTTTGCCTGCATGAAACTGGCGATACTCATTATAAATTTCTTCGTGGTGATTTTCTTTGCTGTAAGGAAACAAGTCTCCATATCCCATTCTTCTGGCAATTTCTATCGTCATCCAAGCATCGGGCATAGCTTCACCGGGTGCTTCCACCATTTTATCCCAATATTGGGTTCTGCGTTCGGAGTTGCCGTACAGTCCACTTTTTTCTACATGCCATGCTGCTGGCAAAATAACATCGGCTACATCGCTGGTAGGAGTAGGAAATACATCAGAAACCACCACAAAACAGCTATCTTTTTGCATAGCGGGGCGGTATCGGCTGGTTTTAGGCAGGGATACCAATGGGTTTGTTACCTGAGTCCAGATAAACTTAATATCGCCTCTATCCACAGCCCTAAACATTTCAGTAGCATGGTAGGTAGGTTTGTCAGGAATACGCTCGTAAGGCACTTTCCAAATTTTGGCTGCCAATTCACGGTGCTTTTTATTCATAACTACACCTTTGGGTAGTTTATGTGTAAATGTGCCTACTTCACGGGCAGTACCACACGCACTAGGCTGGCCGGTTAGTGAAAATGGACCATTACCGGGCTGTGATATTTTACCTGTAAGCAAGTGAATGTTATAGACCAAATTATTTATCCAGGTGCCTCTGGTATGCTGGTTCATACCCATGCACCAAAACGAAACTACTTTTAAGTTGGGGTCGCCATAGAGCGATGCCAAATATTTAATGTCTTTGGCAGAAACGCCTGTAATGGCTTCTACTTTATCGGGTCTGTAATCTTCTAAAAAAGATTTGTATTGGTCAAAATCTATGGGCGTAGCCTTATCCTTAAATTTGAATTTATCTTCTAATCCATAGCCAATATTAGTTTTACCTTTATTAAAAGCAATATGCTTTTCAACAAAACTATTATTTACCCAACCGTTATTTATTAGTTCGTAGCATATAGCGTTGGCAATGGCCAAATCGCTTTGTGGTTTAAATAAAATTGATTTATCCGCTGCTTTACTGGTTCGGGTGGTACGAGTAGCCAAATCAATTATTTTAACATTTTTACGATTAAGCCTGTTATCTAGCATTCTGGAAAATAAAACAGGGTGCATTTCAGCCATATTATTGCCCCAAAGCACAAATACATTGGCGTGCTCAATGTCTTCGTAACAGCCCATAGGCTCATCAGCACCAAACGTGGTTAAAAAACCAGTTACTGCGCTTGCCATACATAACCGGGCATTGCAATCTAAATTATTAGTGCCGATAGCACCTTTCATAAATTTGGAAGCCACATAGCCTTCGGGTATAGTAGATTGACCAGAAGTGTACATCGCTACTGAATCCTTGCCATGTTTTTCGATCGTTTCCTTCATTTTAGAAGCCACCAAATCGAGTGCTTCTTCCATCGAGGTTTCTACATACTTGCCATTCTTTTTAACCAGCGGCTTGGTAAGCCTATCAGCCGAGGAAGTACACATAATTTGATGATATCCTTTTACACAAAGCAACCCTTTGTTTACACTACAGTTGGGGTCGCCTTTTACAGCTACCGCTTTCCCTTTTTGCGTACCTATTAACACGCCACAACCAACCCCACAAAATCGGCAAGGGCCTTTAGTCCAGTTTATATCTCCCGAGAGTTTTTTATCTATTTGATCTGAGGCAAAGAGAATGCCTGGTATCATAGTGGCAGCGGCAGCCATGGCCGAAGCAGCCGCAGCTTTTTTAAGGAAATTTCTTCTGTTCATCATTATTAGGTTATTTTTTCGCTAAACCCTGAAACCAAATTCAGGTGTTCAATTTCTTCTATACTATCTAAAATTTGCTGAAGGGCTTCTTCTTGTTGGTCATCTTTGGTATCAGTAACCAATACCAATACTTCTTTATTAGTAGCAGGCAATACTTCGCAATGTTTGGTGTTTTCCAACACTTTAATGAGTTGTTCTTTTTCTCCTTTACGAGGGAAGGCTACGTAGCTTTTAATAGGCATCTATTAACGGTTATTATTTATCTATTTACTCTGTGAAATGAATCACACTGCAATGTGAATGAAAAATACAAAGAAGAAAAATGATACCTATCAGTTTTGAGAAATAAATGTGATAAAAATTACAGAATGGGTTTTTTGCTTAAAAAATCACCCCTTTCTCCAAGTTTGTTGTTGACTATTTCCTGAGTTGAGCTATTCACTCTCTACTGAATCGCTCAATTTAGATATTTAACTTTTCAAAGAAAAGACTGTTTTGTCTAGATGAAATTGAAAGAAGTTTGATATTTGCAATAAAATTATAAGTAAAGTATAGTTTAATGGTTAAAATAAAAACCTAATACTCTAACCTGAATTATTATGAATAGTTTAGGCTAAATTCCTTTAAAACTTATTATTTATCTAAAAAAACCTAATTAATACGTTGTCCAAACTTTATTATCTAACTCCAAAACATGGCATTTACTGGGCAATAAAGTGTTTATTTTATCGTTTGCCCAAATGATGCGTCTTTTTTTTATATCCCTGTTTTTTCTTCCCTTTTTTTCAATTGCCCAAGTTAATGATGGCAGCAATGATGAAATGTTTACCATTTCTACACCCATAACCATTGACCTTGGCAAAGAAGAAGAGGTGTATGAGAAGAAAAAAAAGAAGAAAAAAAAGAATGTTTATTATGGGATGAAAACCAAAAAAGGCTTTGCCCGAAAAGGAGTTGGCACCAAAACCACCTTAGAACTTTTTAATACCCTAAAAACACCCCAAAAACCAAATGCCTACGTGCGTGATATTTACTACTACGATTTTGAGCGAAAACAAATTCGTAAAACCAGAAAATACGACCCCCGGAAAGGCGTTTTACTCCACGGTCCTTACAAAAAAAAGCGAGGCGATGTTACTATTGAAGAAGGCATTTTTTATGTAGGCACTAAACATGGGCGCTGGGTTAGAAAAGATAAAAACGACATTTTAATAGATAAAGAAAAGTATTATAAAGGTTGGCCAAAAGAATCGTTGGTGCGCTATTATGATAAGGAAAGGACCCAAATAAAGGAAATTATTCCTGTT
>Ga0256839_1002967_pt1 | contig 18100 bp, 19 predicted proteins | sample 354166metaG_FD_185968 | JGI IMG/M metagenome (GOLD analysis project Ga0256839, IMG submission 185968) | Hydrothermal vent microbial communities from Mid Atlantic Ridge, Atlantic Ocean - 354-166 | ecosystem: Environmental > Aquatic > Marine > Hydrothermal vents | place: Atlantic Ocean: Mid... | reverse complement strand
CGATATGCCGTGCGGAATACTCTCTAAGGTATCGCAGATAAAGCTTTTCCGCCGGACTCCCCTGCCCGCGGGCGGCATTTTTATGCCACTGTAAGGTTAATATTGCATAAACGTGCAGTGGGGTCTGCGGGGAGGCCTGTATAAGAGGAAGCATAATATAATGAGGGAAAAGATAAAGAAGGCTTTCAATGACAGTATAGCCATCAAACAGAAGTTTGTTGCTGAAAACATCGACACTATTGTCGAGGTGTCCAATCTCCTTGCGGAGACGTTCAACAGGGGCGGCAAGCTCCTGCTCTTCGGCAACGGGGGCAGCGCCAGCGACGCCTCTCATATCGCGGCCGAGTTTGTCAACAGGTTCAGAAAAGAACGCCCGGCATTCCCTGCCATCGCCCTTAATACGGATACGGCTGTCCTGACTTCCATTGCAAACGATTATGATTATTCGGATGTTTTCGTGCGCCAGTTAAAGGCCATTGCCCAGGAGGGCGATGTCGTAATCGCCATAAGCACAAGCGGAAGCTCGCAGAATGTCATAAAGGCCGTGGATGCTGCAAGGACAAGGAAACTGCGGACGGTTGCGTTTACAGGCGCAAAGGGGGATAAGCTGGCTTCCAGATGTGACTATATATTCGCCGTTCCGTCCGATAATACTCCACGCATACAGGAAACCCATATCACGCTCGGCCATGTCCTCTGCCAGATGGTGGAGGAGATACTCTTTGAAGCCTACAGGCGGAGGGACAGGTGAGCCTTGCTTCCTCCCGCCGGCTTATGCAACATTAAGGTTTACAAGTACAGCGGCAATGGAATATCGGCTGCCGGAAATGCTAATATTTGCATATGAAGAAAACGGCCTGCTTGCTGATATTCCTGCTTGTTTTGCCGGCAATCTCGAGGGCGGATCCCTATTCCCTGAAACTGAGGGCCAGTTATCATCCCGGCTTCCTGAGAATAGTGCTGGAAGGTCCGGAATCCGTGATAAAAAAGGGGATAGTAAATCAGAAGGCACAGAGTGTGCTCGTTACCTTTCCCGATACGGGTTTTACGATAAATGCGGAAAAGGGAGTGATTGTTTACAGGAAGACGGACGACAATGCCGTCATGTTTTTCCCCGGCGCTTTCAGGGGGCTGAAGGTTTTTACGCTGAAGTATCCGGCAAGGCTTGTCATAGACGTCTATAAGGACGCAGGCGGGGGGAATATACTGTCTCCGGCGTCCCCCACTGCAGAGAGCCCCGAAAAAAAACCCGCTAATGCCCTGCGCAGGGTCGGAACGGTTGTCATCGATCCGGGACACGGAGGCTATGAAAACGGCATGGTCAAGGATAATTACAGGGAGAAAAACGTTGTCCTGGATATAGCGAAAAAACTCCGCGCACTTATAAACAGGGGCTCATCCCGCGGTTTCCTTACGAGGGGCAGTGACCGTTTCATGACACAGAGTGAGCGGGTCGAATTTGCAAACAGCAGGAATGCCGATATCTTTATAAGCCTCCATATCGGTGACCACAGCGGCATCGTCCTTTACGTTCCCGTGATCACGGAACATGTCCCTGATGCCGTGAAACCGTACCTGGTCAACCAGGGACAGGAGGCATATACGGAAAAGACGGTAACCCTCCTTAATGCCATGAAGGAGGCGGTTATAACGAGGTTCGGGGCCGGCTCGGTATCTGTGCGGCCGCTTCCATACAGTATTCTCTCCAGGATAGAGGCGGCAGCCCTGATGATTGAACTGCCGTCGTTTGAGGATGCTTACTATATCGGGGAACTCAAGACGGAAATGGCCGAGACGCTGTACAAGGGCCTGTATATCTATGAAGAAATCGGGGCGAGGTAGGGTCAGGAGGGCACGCAGGAAGAAAAAGAGCATTTGGCTCTTTATGTTCGTCCTGCTTATAGCTTTTGCAGCCAGTACAGCCCTGAGTTATTTCTATTTCAAGGAGAAGTTCTCCTTTGAGTCATCATTTATTGCGGAGATCGAGTCAAGGTCTGCAGATACAGGCTCCTCCCGGCAGCGGCAGGATGAACTGAGGCTTTATGAGAACAGCAACCGAACCGCCGGAGTCAAAGGCGGGGCTATCTCCAGGAAAGACGCCCTGCTTGTCGCCGCGGAGGATGTCATCAGAAAACACCTGAAACCCTACAGGGTAAGGCTGCTGGACCTGTACATGGACAAGGAAGGGATAATTTACATAGACATCGGCAAGGAAATAAAGAGGAATTTCAGGGGGGATGCATACGGGGAGTTAAAGATTATAGGCGAGTTGTACAAGGGGATCAAGTCAACTGTTCCCGGTTTCAGCGCCCTCAAGATTTTGATCGAGGGCAGGGAGGCTGAAAGCTTCGGCGGCCATATCGATATATCGAGGCCCATAGGAGGAGAAATTGCAGAGAGTATCCGCTGAGATGCCCATAGGCATATTTGATTCAGGCATCGGCGGTCTTACCGTCATGAAGGAGATAACGAGGCTGCTGCCTGAAGAGGATATTATCTATCTCGGCGATACGGCGAGGGTCCCTTACGGGATCAGATCCCCTGAGACCGTCAGGAAATACTCGCTTGAAAATGCATATTTTCTCATGTCGAGGGGCATAAAGATTCTGGTAATCGCGTGTAATACATCATCCTCGGTAAGCCTCGACCTGCTGAGTGAAAAGCTTCCCGTTCCCGTCACCGGCGTGGTCGGTCCCGGCGCCAGGGCCGCGGCCTCTGCGACAAAACTGAAAAGAGTGGCGGTGATCGGAACAGAGACCACCATCAACAGCAGGGCATACGAGCGGGCCATCAAGGAGATCGATGATTCAATCAGCGTGACGGGCGTTGCCTGTCCCCTGTTTGTGCCGCTGATCGAAGAAGGATGGACCGAGGGCGAGGTTGTCAGGCTTACCGCCGAGAAATATCTCTCTCCTGTAAGATATAATGGTGTGGACTGCCTTGTACTGGGCTGCACCCACTATCCCATCATAAAAGACGTGATAGAAGATGCGGTGAAAATCCGGTTGATAGATTCAGCGGCGGAAACGGCGAAAGAGGTGAGACGGGTGCTGAAAGACGCCGGCATGCTGCGCCGGAGCCGGGCGGATGTGTCCAGGGAGTTTTTTGTTACCGACTCCCCCGGGAAATTCGTCTCCGCCGGCGAGAGATTCCTGGGACGGAAGATACTTAATATTTCAAGGATTAACCCGGAAAAGACCCTGCAGGTTTATTCCGGCTAATGCGGAAGGAGAATCTGATGCGACCTGACGGAAGAAAGGCTGATGAACTGAGAAACATAAAGATTTTGAAAGATTACCTGAGGACCGCCGAGGGATCAGTCCTGATAGAAATGGGAGATACAAAGGTCATATGCACGGCCTCCATTGAAGACAGGGTGCCCCCTTTTCTGAAAAACCAGAACAAGGGATGGGTCACGGGCGAATACTCCATGCTTCCCCGTGCCACCCAGGTCAGAACAGCAAGGGAGTCTTCACTCGGCAGGGTGGGGGGCAGGACCCACGAGATACAGAGGCTTATCGGCAGGTCCATGCGCTCTGTTGTTAATCTCGATGCGCTGGGCGAAAGGACCATCTGGCTTGACTGCGATGTGATACAGGCGGACGGCGGCACGAGGACCGCATCGATTACGGGTGCCTTCGTGGCCCTTAAAACCGCCGTGAACTACGCCATGGAGAATAAAATAATCGAAAAGCAGCCGATAAAGGGGTATGTTGCCGCTGTGAGCGTGGGAATAGTCGAGGGAGAGCCGAGGCTTGATCTTTCCTATGCGGAGGATTTCATCGCAGAGGTCGATATGAACGTCGTAATGACGGACTCGGGAAAACTGATAGAAATACAGGGAACCGCCGAAACCGCGCCGTTTGACCGGAACCACCTGCAGGATATGCTGGACATGGCGGAATCGGGGATCAGGAAGATCATCTCTGTTCAGAAGAGCGTACTGGGGGAAAACGAATAGGTGCGGTTGGTTTCGGCCGGAAGGGTTACTTGAATCCTTCAAGCTGAATCCTGTATCCTGTATTGTGTATCGTGGAATATCAGAGCATAAAGAAATGGCCGGAGGATGAACGGCCGAGGGAAAGGCTCCTCAGGTTCGGCGCGCACAGCCTGAGCACCGCCCAGATTCTGGCCATAATACTGAGAACCGGCGGGCAGGACAAGAGCGCCATAGGGCTGGCGAGGGAAATCCTTATGCGTTTCAGCACGTTGAAGGATATAGAGGATGCCTCTCCGGCCGAGTTCTCGGACATCAAAGGAATGGGCAATGCAAAGATCGCCCAGTTGAAGGCCGCGTTTGAGCTCGGCAGAAGGCTGCTGCAGAGCGGAGCGGAGGATAACATCCTGAGCCCCTCGCTTAAAAACAGCAGGCAGGTGTATGAGTACTACCGGCCCCGGTTTTACGGTCTCAAAAAGGAGAGGTTTCTCTGCGCAATGCTTGATAACAAAAACAGGGTGTTCAAGGAAACGATCGTCTCGGACGGCACGCTTACCTCTTCCCTCGTGCATCCGAGGGAGGTCTTCAGGTATGCCATCAAGGAGGCCGCTGCATCGGTATTGTTCATCCACAATCATCCCAGCGGGGACCCGCATCCGAGCAGGGATGACATCAGCATAACGAAAAGACTCATAGAGACGGGGAAGCTTGTGGGCATAAATGTCCTGGATCACATCGTGATCTCGGACGGCAGGTACATGAGCCTGCTGGAAACAGGCTATGTCTAACCAGTTACCGTTGCATTACCCTTAATGTTGCATAAGCCGGCAGGAGAGTCCGGCGTGAAACCTTTATAAAGCGATTGGATATTGAAATATGTCCCTGTTGCAGGATTCAACGGAGAGAGAAGTTCAAAAAGATGTCGATATGCCGTGCGGAATATGTCCTGAAGGTATCGCGGATAAAGCTTTTCCTCCGGACTCTCCTGCCCGCGGGCGGTGTTTTATGCCGCTGTAAGGTTGATTCGGCAGACTCTCCCGTGAGATTAAGGGATAAATGGTAGCGGACCGTTACCGGTTTTTTTTATGATAAACACCGATGTGAATAGAGGAGGATAAAATGGCAAGGGTGCAAAGGGCGCTTATAAGTGTCTCTGACAAGACCGGGATTGTGGAGCTGGCAAAAGGGCTGAGGGCCCTTGGTATCGAAATACTTTCCACGGGAGGGACTGCAAAGAGGCTCAGGAATGAAAGGGTCAGAATAGTGGATGTTTCGCAGTACACCGGCTTCCCGGAGCTTCTCGGCGGCAGGCTTAAAACCCTCCATCCCAAGATTCACGGTGCGCTGCTCTGGAGGAGGGACAGCGATCAGGATGCAAGGGAAATAAAGGCCAACCGCATAAGCACCATAGACATGGTTGTGGTCAACCTTTATCCCTTTGAGGAGACCGTGTCCAGACCCGGTGCAACGTTTGATGATGCTATTGAAAATATCGACATAGGCGGCCCGACCATGTTAAGGGCTGCCGCCAAGAATTTCAAAGACGTCATTGTAATCGTTGATCCTTCGGATTATTCAAGGGTGCTTGAGGAGCTTAAGTCGCATGACAGGGAAGTCAGTTACGACACCAAGTTTTATCTTGCCAAGAAAGTATTTTCACATACTGCAAGATACGACACGCTGATCTCCAATTATCTCGCCACGCACGGCGTCAAAGAGGCGGTATTCCCCGACACGCTCAACCGGAGTTATCTTAAAGTCAGCGACCTCAGGTACGGTGAAAATCCGCACCAGAGGGCGGCCCTGTACAAGGAGCCCCTGTACAGGGACATCTCGCTTGTTGATGCAAAGATACTGCAGGGAAAAGAGATGTCCTATAACAACTATCTTGATTCGAGCGCGGCCGTTGATCTTGTAAAGGAATTCAGCGAACCGGCGGCGGTTATCGTAAAGCATAACAACCCCTGCGGTGTTGCGGTTGCGGATACAATACACGCCGCATACAAAAAGGCGTTTGAGACCGACCCTGTATCCGCGTTCGGGGGGGTTATCGCCCTGAACCGCGATGTCAACGCGGCCGTCGCAAGAGAGATACTCTCGCTTTTCGTCGAGATAATCATTGCGCCGGTGTTTGAGCCTGATGCGCTGAAACTCTTGAGCGAAAAGCCCAACATAAGGCTGCTCGTTCTTGATCTGAACAAGAAATCGCCGCTGATGGATATAAGAAAGATACAGGGCGGACTGCTTGTCCAGGACAGGGATTCGGGCATGATAGATGACTTTGAGGCCCTGAAGGCGGTTACAAAGAGAAGGCCGTCCGATGACGAGCTTGCTGCAATGGAGTTCGCGTGGAAGGTTTGCAAGCATATCAAGTCAAACGCGATAATATACACCTCAAAAGACCGGTCCCTCGGCATCGGCGCAGGCCAGACAAGCAGGGTTGACTCCGCCAGGGTGGGCGCCATGAAGGCGGGTAATTCCGGTATATCACTGAAAGGCTCGGTTGTCGCCTCCGACGCGTTCTTCCCCAACAGGGACGGCATAGACTTTATAGCAGAGGCCGGGGCCACGGCGGTCATCCAGCCCGGCGGGTCAATCAAGGATAATGATGTCATAGCCGCGGCTGATGAACACAACATGGCCATGGTGTTTACGGGAATGAGGCATTTCAGGCATTAAGCAAACCTTCTCCCCCCCTGTCCGGAGGGGGTCGGTCAGGGGGAGGGTGAGTAAAACAGGAGACGGATTATGAAGGTTCTTGTAATCGGAAGCGGGGGCAGGGAACATGCCCTCGTATGGAAGCTCAGCCAGAGTCCGAGGGTGGACAAGATTTTCTGTGCCCCCGGTAATGCGGGAATTTCGGAGATTGCAGAGTGTCTTGATATAAAGGCGGATGATATAGACGCTTTGCTGGACTTTGCCAGATATGAATGGGTTGATCTTACGGTGGTCGGCCCCGAGGCCCCCCTGACCGCGGGGATCGTTGATGCATTTGTCAGGGAAGGCCGCAGGATATTCGGCCCCGATGCCCTCGGCGCGCGGCTTGAGGGCAGCAAGATATTTGCAAAGGATTTCATGCGCAAATACGGAATTCCCACGGCGGAATACAGGGCGTTTTCATCCTACATGCATGCAGAGGAATATGTAAGGCTTAAGGGGGCGCCCCTTGTGGTCAAGGCCGACGGTCTTGCGGCGGGCAAGGGGGTCTTTGTCGCTGAAACCGTTGACGAGGCGATAAGTGCCCTGAGGCGGATTATGAAAGACAGGGTCTTCGGCGATGCCGGCAACAAGGTGGTGGTGGAGCAGTGTTTGAAAGGAGAAGAGGCATCTTTTATGATCCTGACGGACGGAAAGACCGTTGTCCCTCTTGCGACCTCACAGGACCACAAGGCTGTTTTCGACGGTGACCGGGGGCCTAACACCGGCGGGATGGGCGCTTACAGCCCCGCGCCCGTTATTACGGAGGCCCTTGAATCGGATATCATGCAACGTGTTATAAAGCCGCTGATAAAAGGGCTTTCAAAAGAACGGATAAACTTCAGGGGTGTTGTTTATGCCGGCCTTATGATTTGTGACGGAAGGCCGTATGTGCTTGAGTTCAACTGCCGTTTCGGCGACCCCGAGGCGCAGCCTGTTTTGATGCGTCTTGACAGCGACCTCTTCGACATGCTGAAGGCCACAGCCGAGGGCAGGCTCCGGGATGTCAGGGTCTCCTGGAAAAATGACGCATCCGTCTGCGTGGTTCTCGCTTCAGAGGGATACCCCGGCCCCTATGAAAAAGGCAAGGTTATCAGGGGGCTTGATGCCCTGAAGGACAGTAAAGACGTGGTGGTATTCCATGCCGGGACGAGCCTGAATAACGGCGGGATAGTGACCTCGGGCGGAAGGGTGCTGGGAGTGACCGCCTCCGGCAGGGACATAGCGTCTGCAAAGGACAATGCATACAGGGCCGTGGAAAAGATCCATTTCGATGGAATGCAGTACAGGAAGGATATAGGTGACAAGGCTGTAAGGAGACAGCAGGCGGTTACCCTTGAAAGGACGTAAGGAGAAGACATGAGTGCAAAGGTATTGATTGTTATGGGCAGTGATTCCGATTTGCCGGTGATGGAGGGTGCCGGAAAACTGCTGGAGGAGTTCGGTATTCCATACAGGCTCACCGTCTCATCGGCTCACCGCACTCCGGAGAGGACGGTCACGATTGTAAGGGACGCTGAAGAAAGCGGAGTGGAGGTGATTATTGCGGGCGCGGGGGCTGCTGCTCACCTGGCCGGCGTGATAGCCTCCCATACAATACTCCCTGTAATAGGCGTGCCCGTGGACTCGTCCCCGCTCAGGGGCGTGGACGCCCTTTATTCAACGGTCCAGATGCCGCCCGGCATTCCGGTCGCTGCAATGGCGGTCGGCAAGGCCGGCGCAAAAAACGCCGCCATACTGGCGGCTCAGATTCTGGGCATCAGGGACGGCAGGATTGCCGGGGCGCTTAAAGAGTACCGCAGCAAAATGGCCAGGGAAGTGGAAGAAAAGGCGAGGAGGGTTGAAAAGAGTTAAACTTAATGCAACTGTAAGGTAAACCTTAATGTTGCATAAGCCGGCTGTGGAGTCCGCCGTAAAACCTTTATAAAGTATAAAGCGGGGCTCTTGAAAAGTCCTCAGTCCGTCACCTCGAACGGAGAGAGAGGTCTTATACCTCCATCGATACCGAAAGATTTCTCCCTCCGGTCGAAATGACATATACGGGCATTTTCACACTTTTGCAAGAAGCTCAGGCGATGGGATATGTCCCTGTTGCAGGACGTAACGGAGAGTGAAATTCCAAAAGACGGCAATATGCCGTGCGGGATATGTCCTGAAGGTATCGCAGATAAGGCTTTTCCGCCGGACTCCACAGCCCGCAGGCGATGTTTCTATGACACTGTAAGGTTAATAGTCAGTACACACGGGGTTTCTCGATTTCCATGACGGGATAACCACCCTTGAAGATGCGCACGTCTCCTGTCGACTGTGAGACGGTCACGGCTATGGCGCTTGTGATAGTCGTTATGGCGGCCGCACTGTAGTGACGGCTGCCCCAGCCCTGCGGCAATTTCTGAGGAATCAGTTCCACCTTCAGGAACGCCCCGGCGGTTTCAACGGTCCCGTCCCTTTTTATGATGAACGCGCCGTCCAGTTGGGCAAATTCCTTGATGGTCTCTTTCAGTTCGGGATTGAGGATGTTTCTTTTCTCCTCCGGATACCCCTTGAAGGGATTCAGGATCATCTGGCGCACATGCTCCATCACCTCTTCGGCATCCCCGATAACAAAAGATGTGCCCACGGACTTGCCTTCCCGGCCTTCGTTTGCAATCTCTACTGCTATGCGGACGACTTCCTCGAAAACCTTGGGGTCAACATCCTTCGTGAAATCTATTATCCTGTCTGAAGTGAGCATTTCGAACTCCTTGCCGATTTCCATCACCACCATGGTATCCAGAAACCCGAAACGCGGTATCCCCGACAGGCAGACGATGTGATCGCCCTTTTTCAGGAGGTTCTCCGAGACGGCCATCATTACAGCGACCTTTATCTGTCCCATCCTCGTCAGCGGGATGTTCGGCACAAGCAGGACCTTCCCTGCGGTTTTCTCCACTTCCCTGAATATCTTCTTGGTTCTGGCTACAAGGAAGATATCAAAGACCTCCTTCTGCCCCTGCCCGTGAATGACCTCAATTGAAGGACATACATCGGCGTATATGAACAGGGCCTTGGCCTTGATCTCCCTGCACAACTCGAATGACTTCTTAAGTATCGAGGCGCTTATTTTCTGGTTCCGGTTTGTTGACTCTGTTGACATGTCAATCCGCTCCCGCTGTCCGACCGCAGCCTGCGTCCGGGTATTTTGAAAATTATACCATTGCAAGAGGGAAAGGTGACAGCCTGAGCTTTCGATATTTTGCAATAAAACGAGCGAGGATATAAAATATCCGTGATATCCCTGATGTTGCAACCGGCAGGAGGGCGCCGCAGAACCCGGGGAGTCTCTGCCCGCAGAGGGCGCTTTTATGCCGCTGCAGGGGTATTTCACATGATGGTGATGGTGAAAGGAGGATTTATGAAGCCTTACGGCACGGCTGTCGCCCTGTTTATTCTGGTGGTATCACTGGCCGGCTACGCCTTTGCACAGCCGATACACAGAAAGTTTACGGAAGAGGAGATAAAAAGAATGGCGGAGACCACCGCAATTATCGAGACGAAGTTCGGAAACATCACGCTCAGGTTCTTCCCCGATGTTGCGCCCAACCATGTGAATAATTTCATAGAACTTGCCGGGAAGGGGTTTTATGACGGAACGGTCTTTCACCGTATCATCCCGGGCTTTATGATCCAGGGCGGGGATCCGAATTCAAAAGGCCCTGACAGGTCAAGATACGGCACGGGCAATCCGGGCTACACACTGAAAGCTGAATTCAATAACAGGCCGCATAAAAGGGGCACCCTATCCATGGCAAGATCCTCCGACCCCGACAGTGCCGGCTCGCAGTTTTTCATATGCGTTGCGGATGCGCCGTACCTCGACGGTAAATACACGGTTTTCGGCGAGGTTGTATCGGGAATGGATGCAGTGGACAGGATAGTCAGCCAGCCGAGGGACAGGCGCAACAATCCCTATGACCGCGTGGAGATGAAGATCAGGATCGTGGAGAAGAAGGACGCAGTATTTTCCACCAGATAATACACAGCAGAACACCCAGCAGCACAAACGGCAGGAGCCGTAGAAAAAAGCGTATATCCAATTCCCCGGCCCATTTTTCAGCAAGCACGGGCGCGGCAAACACTACTGAGAGGGCGAGCCAGATAATGGTGACAGTCAGGTACAGCGATATGCCGTGTCTGCCGGATGCGTGGGCGCCTCCCCTTCCGGCACTTAAGGCGTCACGCGCGTTTTCCCGTGACTTGCCGAGGGCGCGCAGTGAAGTCGTCACCGCGGTCACCGCACTTACGGCGGATGCAATCAGGGCTATGTTGTCCAGCAGCATATTGTGAAGTTTATCAAAACGTGGCTGTTTATTTAAACCTCCACGCACTTGGCGCACACCTGTAACCCGGCCTCGGGAATCACCCGCCCCACGTCCACTTCCTGATCTCCGGCATGTCTTCGCCGTATTTCGTGATGTATTCCCTGTGCTCGATCAGTTTGTCCCGCAGGGCCTGTTTGGCGTAGGCGGCCACATACCCGAGTTTTTCCACCCTGTCTATCACGTCCGACACGAGATGGAAGCGGTCGAGGTCATTTCGCACGACCATGTCAAAGGGCGTGGTGGTTGTTCCTTCCTCCTTGTACCCCCGCACGTGAAGGTTTTTGTGGTTTGTCCTCCGGTAGGTGAGGCGGTGTATGAGCCACGGGTACCCGTGGTATGCAAAGATAATGGGCTTGTCCGTGGTAAAGAGCGTGTCGAATTCCCTGTCGGACAGGCCGTGCGGATGCTCCTCCATGGGCTGGAGCGTCATCAGGTCGACCACGTTGATCACTCGCACCCTCAGGTCGGGCGCATACCTGCGGAGCAGTTCGACGGCTGCGAGGGTTTCGATTGTCGGTACGTCCCCGCAACAGGCCATCACCACGTCGGGGGCGATGCCTTTGTCGCTGCTGGCCCATTCCCAGATCCCTATGCCCGAGGTGCAGTGCTTCACTGCGGCGTCCATGTCGAGCCACTGCGGCTGCGGCTGCTTGCCGGCCACGATCACGTTGACGTAATCGCGGCTTCTCAGGCAGTGGTCGGTTACTGAAAGCAGTGTGTTGGCGTCCGGTGGGAAATAGACGCGCACGATATCCGCCTTTTTGTTGACGACGTGATCGATAAAGCCCGGGTCCTGGTGGCTGAAGCCGTTGTGGTCCTGCCTCCAGACATGGGATGTGAGCAGGTAGTTCAGCGATGCGACAGGCCGGCGCCACGGGATTTCCTTGCAGACCTTCAGCCACTTGGCATGCTGGTTGAACATGGAATCAATGATATGTATAAACGCCTCGTAGCATGAGAAAAACCCGTGACGCCCTGTAAGGATATATCCCTCAAGCCAGCCCTGGCAGGTATGTTCACTGAGGATTTCCATAACCCTTCCGTCCGGGGAGAGGTGCTCATCCTCGGGCAGTGTGTCGGCTGTCCATGCCCGTCCCGTTACTTCAAACAGTGCGGTAAGCCTGTTCGATGCAGTCTCATCCGGGCCCATTACGCGGAAATTCTGGGCGTCTTTATTGAGTTTCATCACGTCCCGCAGGAACCGCCCCATTACGCGCGTGGCTTCTCCGAAGACCTTGCCGGGCCCGGGCACTTCAATCGCGTAGTCCCGGAAGTCGGGCATCTTCAGGTCCCTCAGCAGCAGGCCTCCGTTGGCATGGGGATTGGCACCCATACGGCGGTTTCCCTTTGGAGCCAGGTTTGTAATTTCAGGGACAGGCCTGCCGTCTTCATCAAAAAGCTCTTCCGGCCTGTAGCTCTTCATCCATTGCTCCAGCAGTTTCACGTGCCCCGGTTTCGTCGCCATCTCCGCAAAGGGCACCTGATGGGAACGCCAGAACCCCTCGGTTTTCAGACCGTCCACTTCCCTGGGACCTGTCCAGCCCTTGGGTGTCCTGAGGATAATCATCGGCCACCGGGGGCGGGCGGTGGCGCCGCTGGTGCGGGCCTTATCCCGGATATCCCTGATCTCCTGAAAGACCGTATCCAGGGTCGAGGCCATCAACCGGTGCATTGCCTCAGGGTCGTCCCCTTCAACAAAACAGGGCTTGTACCCGTAGCCTATGAACAGGCTTTCCAGCTCTTCACGGCTGATACGCGCCAGAACGGCGGGATTGGCTATTTTGTATCCGTTCAGGTGAAGTATGGGAAGCACCGCACCGTCGTGAACGGGATTGAGAAACTTGTTTGAATGCCAGGCGGTTGCAAGCGGACCGGTTTCCGCTTCACCGTCGCCCACCACGCAGGCAACAACAAGGTCGGGGTTGTCAAAGGCGGCGCCGAAGGCATGGGAGAGGGCGTAACCGAGTTCACCCCCCTCGTGGATGGAGCCGGGGGTTTCAGGCGCTGCATGACTCGGGATCCCTCCCGGAAAGGAAAACTGTCTGAAAAGCCTTTTCATGCCGGCTGCATCCTGTGAAACATTGGGATAGAACTCGCTGTATGTTCCCTCCAGGTAGGTGTTTGCCACTACGGCGGGGCCGCCGTGGCCGGGGCCTGAAATATATATCATATTGACGTCCAGGGTCCTGATAATGCGGTTGAGATGCACATAAATGAAATTCTGTCCCGGCGTGGTGCCCCAGTGCCCGAGGAGCCTGGGTTTTATATGTTGCAGCTTCAGGGGCTCTTTAAGCAGGGGATTGTCATAGAGATATATCTGGCCTACTGAAAGGTAGTTCGCCGCGCGCCAGTAGGCGTCAATCGCTTTAAGCTCTTCCCCGGAAAGAATGTCGGACATTTTATCCTCCTTTGTGCATGTTACTGTTGACGGGACCTGAGGTAATTATACTACTATTTTAAGAAAACACCATCTTTTACAGTTCAGAGTTAACCTTACAGTTGCATAAAACCACCGCCCGCGGGCAGGAGAGTCCGGCGGAAAAGCTTTATCTGCGATACCTTCAGGAAGTATTCCGCACGGCATATCGACATCCTCTGGAATTTCACTCTCCGTTACCTCCTGCAATAAAGACATATTTCCGATATCCCATCGCTTTATAAAGGTTTTACGCCGGACTCTCCTGTCGGCTTATGCAACATTAAGGTTAACGTTGAGGATCATGTGTTATGAAAAAATCGTTTTCTCGATCAGTCTGTTTTCGTATTGAGGAAACTCCTCGAGGTTGAGGGGTTTTTTCCTGATCATGTTCAATTTTATAATCTTGAAATTAAGCTCCCGGAGCTTTTTCAGGCGTTCCCTGTCATCATCCAGCGTGTCGATGAAACTCCTGAGGTTCACAATTTCCTTCCTGAGTTCAAGCTCAGGGGGCACATGCCCCGAGTTTTTCAGAACCCTGTAGGCAACCCTGAGATCTTCCGGGATCCATGTTTCATCTTCAAAAACAATGGGCTTGCCCTTTCCCTGAAGCTCGTCGAACATGCCGTCTTCCATGGCTTCCTGTATCTTTCTTTCGGCTATTTTCCTGAAGATGTCCATTTTCAACCTTACAGCGGCATAAAGATACCCGCGGCCCGCAGGGGAGGCTGACGGAAAAGCTTTGCCCGCGATACCGTTAAGGTCAAACCGCTTTCGCTTCCATGGCCTTTATTTCTTTCAGCTTGCTTTTCATACGTTCGAGGAGTTTCGCAAATGACTGTTTAACTATAATCTTGTTGTACTGGCTCCTGTAGGTGCTGATAAAGCTCACCCCTTCGATGACGACATCATAAATCCACCATTTTCCGTTCCTGAAAATAACCTTGTAGTCAATCGGGATGTCGACATTCTTTGTGACGATTGTCGTATTGACTATCCCGTATTTACCTTTGCCCCTGACGGTTTCCCTGTCATAGGTGACTTTTTCATTCGTATAAGCCTCGATCTTACCGATATACGAGGCTTCCAGCAGATCCGAAAAAACACCTACGAACTCTCTTTTCTCCTCAGGGCTTAGTTTCTTCCAGTGCCGGGCCAGCGAACGCCTCGACATCTCCATGAAATCAAAACGGTCCCTGATGAGCGCCCGTATCTTCTCGCGCCGTTCCGCTCTCCTGCCGGGCGCCGCAAGGTCTTTGTCCTTCATTATATCAAGAACGGCGTCAACTGTCGATCTTATCGCGTCTGCGGGTGTGTTTTCCGCCCTCCCTGCTCCGGACATGCCCATGGCCAGGGCCGTTATAATTATGATTTGCAGTGTTCTTTTCATCATTATCCGCCTCCTTGTTTTTTTTAGCGCTTTAAAAGTATCGCCTTTCGCTTATGCAAAGTTAACCTTTCAACCACCGCTCGTTTCAAATATCCGGGCTCCTGCAAAAGCCGTCTCCCTGTCACCTCGAACGTAGAGAGAGGTCTTGCAACTCATCGCCGCCGGAAGATTTCTCCCTCCGGTCGAAATGACACATGCAGACATTTTTACATTCACACTTTTGCAGGAGTCTCATCCCATTGCATTGTAAAGGTCTCACGGCAATTTCATCCGCCCGGTTTTCCAACATTAAGGTCTACTCTTTCTCGAAAATATATTTGCTTATGAGTTCCTCCAGCTCAATCGCGGACTCGGTCTCCAGAATCTCGCCGTTGTCGCCGATATACTCATCCGCCCCGCCGGTCTTGATCTTTATGTACTTATCGCCGATTATGCCCTGTGTCCTTATGGATGCTATTGCATCTTCCTGCAGTTTCACATCCGGGTCGATCAGAAGCTCCACGTCGGCCTCATAGTCCTCAAGCCTGATGTCCGCGACCTTTCCCACCCTGACCCCCGCAATTTCTACGGCGGCCCCCTTCTTCAGTCCGGATACGTTTGCAAAGCGGGCCTTGACGGTGTACTGTTTCGTCCCGAACAGGCTGACATCGCCCAGTTTCACGGAAAGGTATCCAAGGCTGAGCAGGCCGAGGATTATAAAAATCCCCACCGCGGTCTCAATGTTTATCTTTTTCATAATTCACCCTCCATTTCGCTTGAATAAAGCTGACCCATCGTGGTTTCGACAAACTCCCTGATCACGGGGTCGTCCGAGAGCTGGAACTCTTCGGGAGTAATACAACTGTGAATCAGGCCGTTATGAAGCAATGCCACGTAATCAGCCAGCTTGAATATCTTCGGCACATCATGGCTGACGATGACGGCGGTGTATTTCAACTGTGTCTGCGTGCGGAAGAATACGCGGTATATCTCGTTGCTCTTTGCGACGTCAAGCCCCGTAGTTGGTTCATCAAAAAAGATTATCCGCGGCTCCAGGACGAGCGCACGCGCGAGACCGACCCTCTTTCTCATGCCGCCGCTGATCTGTGCGGGATATTTGTCGTCGCTGCCGGTGATGTCCATAAGGGCAAGGTTTCTGTCCACGATTTTTTTTATCTCGGCCTCCGGAAGCCTTGTCCGCTCCCTGAGGGGAAGGGCCACATTGTCATATACGGTCATTGAATCAAAGAGCGCCGCATTCTGGAACAGGACGCCGAAACCGGCCCTGATCGCGCGGAGTTCCCTTTTGCCGGCCCTGCTTATATCCTTTCCGTAGACAAGCACTTTGCCGCTGTCCGGCCTGACCAGCCCGAGGATATGTTTGATGATCTGGCTCTTGCCCTGGCCGCTTCCGCCGACGATGACGGTTGTCTTTCCCTCCATTATGGAGAGGTTCACTCCCTTCAAGACCTGCTGCGGGCCGTATGATTTTTTTACGTCTATAAGCTGTACAACCGCTTTTTCACTCATAAAAGCACCGATGTCAGGAAATAATCGAATAACAGTATGCACACGGACGACATGACCACCGCATTGGTGGTTACACTGCTTACGCCTTCGGCCCCGAACCCCCCGCCTTTTGTCAGATGGACGTAGTAACCCTTTGAAGAGCATATCCATATGATCAGGACCCCGAAGCAGAGGGATTTGACAAACCCCATGTAAATATCACCGAACTCCACATCGTTGTACATGCTTGAAAAATATGCCCCTTCATTGATTCCGAGGAGGCCGACTCCAACCGCATATCCCCCCAGTATCCCGATAACGTTAAAGAGCGCGGTCAGCAGGGGGAGGGAGACGATGCCCGCTATGAACTTGGGGGCCACGACATACTTGTGCGGATCAATGGCCATGCACTCCAGTGCGTCGATCTGTTCGGAGATGCGCATGATGCCTATCTCAGCGCATATTGCGGAGCCCGCCCTGCCCGTTACCATGAGCGCCGCCATGACGGGGCCCAGCTCCCTGATAAGGCTGAGGGCCACGGCAGTCCCCAGGAGCCCTTCCGCCCCGAACTTGCTGAGGGTGTTGTACCCCTGGAGTCCCAGCACCATGCCCGTGAAAACACCGGTGAACAGAATGACAAACACCGACCGCGCGCCTATATGGTATATCTGCTTGACGACGGGGAACACCTTGTACGGCGGCATCAGCATGCTGACGACCGAATAAAAGAGGAATATGCCCATCCTGCCGATCTGGTTGACCTGGTACAGGACATCAGCCCCCAGCTTTTCAAAGAAACGTATCATAATCTTCCCGCAATAAATGTTTTCAAGAAAGCTTAACCCGCATCACGCGCCGGTCGTCACTCAGGTTTTAAACGTCCGGCGTTAGTTTTTGTTCGGCATAACAGCCGCGGTTCTTTAAAATTTTTCTCAGGTGCCCGGGTGAAAAGCGAAAAGACGTGGAAGGCGGGTAAGTTACGAGGGGTAAGTTACGTGGAGTCAGGATTTAGGGCCGGGTCTCCCGCCGGGTGACAAAACTATTATCCCTATCCCGACACACGTCAGTATGACACCGAGGGCAAAGAGGTACTTGTAAGGTATTGCAACCAGAGGGCTGCCCGCTGCCCCGGCATTACCGGAGATGGTTGCTCGTTCTCCGCCGAATGCCACTATCATGTTGCCCATATTGCCGAAAAAGTTTGATGTCAGGCATACGTCGGGTTTGGGATGAAACTCCGTAATAAAGGGAAGCGTGGCCGTGGGCAGGCAGATCCCCACAAGGAGAAGAATAATTCCGATTTTTTTTGCTCTTGTCATTTCCTGATACTTTTCGGGAGTGCCGCTTATTAATATTGTTAATATCTAAATTAACACCAACAATCCCGGATTGTCAATTTCAGCATCCTTGACGTTGAACCGACCTTGATGTTGCATAAGCGTTTATGCCGCTGTAAGGTAGACCGGCGCGCTGCAGGGGGAGAGTCTCCGCCCGGAACGGCCTAAAATATCGAAGCCATCCGTTCGGTGGACCTGTTGAGCCGTTTTGATATCACGAGGAAGATGTGCCTGAGAAGCTTCAGCCCCAGCATGGGGTGTTTTTCCATAAGCTTCTCGAAGTCCCTGCTGGAGAGGGTTACAATGTCAACGGGCTCGAGTATCACGGCCGTGACGGACCTAGCCTGATCCGTGAGCAGGCAAAGCTCGCCCACCACCGTGCCTTTCGCAAACGTGCCGACAATCATGTATTTCCCCTCGAACTCTGTTTTCTTCTTTATGCCGATTTTCCCTGAAATGATAAAAACCGCGTAA
>Ga0256839_1002966_pt1 | contig 18101 bp, 20 predicted proteins | sample 354166metaG_FD_185968 | JGI IMG/M metagenome (GOLD analysis project Ga0256839, IMG submission 185968) | Hydrothermal vent microbial communities from Mid Atlantic Ridge, Atlantic Ocean - 354-166 | ecosystem: Environmental > Aquatic > Marine > Hydrothermal vents | place: Atlantic Ocean: Mid... | reverse complement strand
TGATCCAGAGCGTGCCGTCGGGCGCGCCGGCGATCGAAGGGAAGTCGTGGTGGCGGAGCCGCGTGCCGGAAAGATCCGTCGCCGAGACCAGGCGCGTGACCTCCACCCGCCCGTTCAGAAACCGCCGCCGCTCACCCACCTCGAGGCCCATCGGCTCGAAGGTAAACCGGCCGTGGTTCGTCTCCACCATCACCCGCGTGGCCGGAGAGCCCGCTCCCCTAAGCAGCAGGCCCTTGGGCAGCAGCAGCGGCTTCATCACGCCGAAGATCTGCTTGTGGAAGAGGACGTTCTCCACTTTCGGGGCGAGCCGCCACCCGCCCTGGGGCAGGATCCGGTCATCGGGAACCTCGAAGCGGTAGCCGTCGAGGGCATGAAGATCGCCAGCGGCGACGCGGACGCGTCCTTCCCAACGCGACGGCTGGGCGTCGCCGGCCCCGAACAAGACGAGCGCCTGCCAGAGCTTGCTTTCCGGGGCGCCGCCGGGCTCGGTGGTGCGCGATTTCGTATAGGCGATGTCGCGCTTCGCTCCGGCGGCCAGCGCTTCGGCCCCGCCGGCGGACTGATCGGGCAACTGGGCGGCGGCGGCCCCGGCAAATACGAGAATGGCTAGGCAGCCCCCCGCCCGCAGAATGCTTGCACGCATCAGCTCATCCTTTCCGGCGCAGCCGCTTGCCGACCTCGCGGAGCGTCTTGACGTCCTCCGGGTGGATGGAGCCGTCCGGGAGCGGTCCGGTGTTGAGCAGCAGGTTGGCGTTGAGCTTCTCGGCCTCTTCGAGAGCCCGCATCACCCAGTCGGCGTCGCGGTGCTTGCGGTCGTCGTCCCTCCGGTAGCCCCAACTGCGCTCCTGCAGCGTGTCGCAGATCTCGCCCGGCTTGCCCTTGTTCAGCTCCCAGGCGCGGCGGCCGACTTCCCCGCCCCGGCGGTGCGCCCTCATGGTGCGCTCCGGCGCCACGAAGTCCTCGTCGCCGTTGGCCCCCTGTTTGAAACAGATCAGGCAGCCCGGCTGGGTGGAGCGGATCAGCGCGTAGGTCTGTTCGATGGGGAACAGGTCCGGCCGGGCGTAATAGCCCATGATCGGGTCGAGCCACAGACCCTGGATCGGGCCGTACTGGGTGAGCAACTCCTTCATCTGGGCATGGACGAAGTCGATGTAGTGTTTGAAGTCCTCGTCCTTGCGCCACTTGTATTCCGGCTGCGGCTCGGGGTAGTCGGGCCGGGCGGCGCCCCAACGCGGCAGACCGGCTTCGCGGGAATAGAAGTAAGGATGCCGCCAGTCCAGCGCGTAGGAGTAGTAGTAGAAGATGCCGAGGCCCTTCTTCTGGCAGGCCTCGGTGAGCTCGCCGATCAGGTCCCGGCGCGCCGGCGAGTTCAAGCTGTTGAAATCGGTCTGCTTCGTCTCGAACAGGCAAAAGCTGTCGTGGTGCCGGGAGGTGAGGTTGACGTACTTCATCTCGGCCTCGAGGGCGAGATCGGTGATGAAGTCGGCGTCGAAGTTCCTGGCCGTGAACTGGTCTTTCAGCTTGGCGTACTCGGCCACCGGGATCTTCTCGCGGAGCTGCACCCACTCGCCGCGGCCGAGGATCGAGTAGACGCCGTAGTGCATGAAGAGGCCGAAGCGGGCCTTGGTGAACCATTCGAGGGTCTTCTCGCGGGTGCGATCGGAGCCGCTGGGGGGCGGCAACGCCCGGGGATCGGCGCCGGCGGAAACGAACGTGGCGGCCAGGCCGGCGCCGGCGGTGTGGAGGAAAGCGCGGCGGTCCATCGTGCGCATATCGCTATTAGTCTATCGCCGCAAGGCCTGTTCGTTAACGTTTCAGGCCGGAAAACAGCAAAGGCGGCGGAACCCTCCGGCCGCCGCCGCCTCGCGCCGCACCCATGCGTTCTCACGCCGCCCGGCGCCACGGCCGCACCGGGACGCGGTCCGGCGTGGGGGGAGGAAGGGGCACCGCGGCAGGTTTGACGCCGCGCACCGTCGTCGAGAAGTACTCGTTCAGCGGGTAGAGACCATACGGCTCCAGCTCGCGGAAGACGCGGCCCAGCTTGTGCATGATCCGGTAGACCATGTGGAAGAAGTTGCCCCGGCTGAGGCCGAACTTGCGCGAGCACAGCTTCCAGTCGGCGCCCAGGAGGAAGTGGTATCTGAAAACCCTGTATTCCGTGGGAGTCAGCGAGCGGCGGCTGACGAGGATGAAATCGGCGACGTACTCTTCGTCCTTGCGGCCCCAGGTGAGCCGGCGGTCGGTGCCGCGGGTGAACTGCAGCGACACCTTGGACATGTATTTCTCTTTTTCGACGCAGTGGCGGAACCGAGCGTAACAGGCTCGAAAGATCGCCCGCAGGACGCAGTTGCAAGGGTTCGACTTGCCCCGTTTGCCGAAGACCAGGCCCAGACCGTGACAGGAGGTGCACCGGTTCGAGGCAAGCGCCAGTGTGTCTGATCGGGTCCATTCCTTCATCTGTTTTTGCCTTTCTTGAAGTGTTTCTCTCCAGTAGCCCGGCGGAAAACCGGGCTGTCCCTAAGCCTGAATTCATGGTAAATATAGAGGCAAATACGTCAACCCGGGACCAGAGAGGACCGCCGCAACGACCGGAGGGAGGAGCCGGCGGCTCGGAGATAAGCCTATGTATATCAATATGTTATGCAGATCCAACAACCTCCGTGGCCCAGCCGCTGGCCGACAGGGTATATCGGAAATTTTGAGAGAAATATTTACACCTATTTCACGGAGCAATATACTGGAACAAGGGATGACTTTCGAACGGCTTCTCGAGCGGCTGGCCAGGCGGCTGCGCACCACGATCCGCAATGGAGAGCTGACCGAAAGGGGCTTCGCCCGGCGCATCGGAGTCTCCCAGCCCCATCTGCACAACGTCCTCGCCGGCACGCGCGCCATGACCCCACGGGTCGCCGACCGGATCCTGGCGGGGCTGGGAATATCGGCGATCGACCTGCTCACCGACGAGGAGAGGCGCGGCGCGGCGGAGCGGGGTCAGGCTCCGGAACGGCCCCGGGCCACCTCGTGGTAGACCTCGACCACTTCCCGGGCCGTCTTCCGCCAGTTGAACCGCCGCAGTTGGGCCCGGCTCTTCTCGATCAGTTGCTTCCGCAGCTCCTCGTCGAGCAGGGCGTCGCGCAGGCCCCGCTCGATGTCGAAGACGTTCTCCGGGTTGACGATCACCGCCGCCTCGCCCACCACCTCGGGCAGCGAGCTCACATTCGAGGTCACCACCGGAGTACCGGCGGCCATGGCCTCGAGCGGCGGCAGGCCGAAGCCTTCGTACAGGCTGGGGAAGGCGAAGACGCTGGCCGCCTCGTAGAAGACCCGCAGCGTATCGATCGGGACGAAGCCCAGGAAGCGGACGGCGTCCTCGGCCCGGCTGCGCACCACCGCCTGCCGGACGGCCGGGTAGCGTCCGATCTCGTCGCCGATGACGATGAGCCGCAGGTCCTTGTATTGGGGATGGTCGGTGAGCTTGGAACGCAGCACAGCGAAGGCTTCGATCAGCCGCGGCACGTTCTTCTGGGGCCGGATGTTGCCGACGTACAGCACGAAGGGATAAGAGATCTGATAGCGCTCCAGGATGCGGCGCCGGTACCGGTCGGCGGCGCCGGGATCCCCGTCCCGGCCGCCGGGGTTGAGCGGCTCGAGAAAGCGCGGGTCGGGGGCGTTGTAGATCAGGCGGATCCTGTCCGGCGGCACGCCGATCAGCCGCATCACGTCCCGGCGCGTAGCCGAGGAGACGGCGATGACCTTGGCCGCCCGCAGCAGCCCGCGCCGGATCTGGAACTCGAGCAGCTTCTGGCGCCAGCCGGTCCGGCGCGGGAAGAGGAACTCGGCCAGGTCGTGGACCGTCACGACGTACGGTTTGGGCGTCAGGAACGGCACCCGGTTCAGCGGGATGTGGCAGACGTCGGGCGAGTGCTTCCGGGCGAAGAGTGGAAACCGCAGGCTCTCTCGAACGAAGGACTCCGGTATGGCGCAGGTGACGACCTCGACGTTGGAGGGAAGCCCTTTCAGCTCGGCCGCGTCCTCTGGCCGAAGAAAAATGATGAAGTGATCTTCCGGGTCCACCTCCGGCAGCGCCCGGGTGAGGTTCCGGATATAGGTGCCGACGCCGAAATCTTTCAGGTGCCGGCCGTCGATCAGGATTCTCAAGCCCATTTCAGGCGGTGCTGCGGCTGAGCTTCCAGCCGTAGAGCGGGAACTTCTCCACCAGCGCCGCCACGCGCTCCCGCACCGACTGGATGCTCCGCTCCAGCCCCTCCTCGTCGCCCGCCGCCAGCCGGTCGAGGATCTCGGCGATCGAGGCGCCCACCTCTCTCATCTCCGGCTCCCGGAAACCGCGGGTGGTCACCGCCGGCGAGCCGATCCGGATACCGCTGGGGTTGAGCGGCGGATTGACGTCGAAGGGGATGGCGTTCTTGTTCACCGTGATGCGGGCCCGGTCGAGGGCGTTCTCGGCGTCCCGGCCCCGCACGCCGCGGCAGAACAGGTCCACCAAAGCCAGGTGCGTGTCCGTGCCGCCGGAAACGATGCGCCAGCCGGCCTCAGCCAGCGCCCCGGCCAAAGCCTGCGCGTTGGCCACCACCTGCCGCGAGTAGGCGGCGAACTCCGGCGTCATGGCTTCCCTGAAGCAGACGGCCTTGGCGGCGATCACGTGGCAGAGCGGCCCGCCCTGGGTGCCGGGGAAGACGCTGCGGTCCACCGCTTTGGCGAACTCTTCCTTGCACAGGATCAGGCCCGCCCGCGGCCCGCGGAGAGTCTTGTGCGTGGTGGAGGTGACGATGTCGGCGTACTCGCAGGGGTTCGGGTGCACGCCGCCGGCGACGAGACCCGCGAAGTGGGCCATATCGACGACGAAGACCGCGCCCACCGAGTCGGCGATCTCGCGGAACTTCCGGAAGTCGATGATCCGGGGGTAGGCGCTGCCGCCGGCGATGATCAGCCGCGGCTTGTGCTCCTCGGCGAGCCGCGCCAGCTCGTCGTAGTCGATCACCTCGTCGTCCTTGCGCACGCCGTAGGGAACGACGTTGTAGAGCTTGCCGGAGAAGTTCAGATGGTGGCCGTGCGTCAGGTGCCCCCCGTGGGCCAGGTTCATTCCGAGAATGGTGTCGCCCGGCTTGGCGACCGCGGCATAGGCCGCTTCGTTGGCCTGGGAGCCGGAGTGCGGCTGGACGTTGGCGTGCTCGGCGCCGAAGAGCTTCTTGGCGCGCTCCCGGGCCAGCGTCTCGACGACGTCCACGTTCTCGCAGCCGCCGTAGTAGCGCCGGCCGGGGTAGCCTTCGGCGTACTTGTTGGTGAAGACGCTGGCCGTGGCCTCCAGTATCGCCTCGGTGGTGAAGTTCTCGCTGGCGATCAGCTCCAGCCCCGAGTGCTGGCGCTCGATTTCGGCCTGGATGGCCGAGTAGACCTCCGGATCGACGTCGGCCAGCGGCCGCGCAAGCCTTTCCTGCTCCGTCATTTCTTCCCCTTTTCGTTCCTGCAAGCCGAGCCCGCCTTCTGCTCCATCTCGGCGATCTTGCCGAGGCGCCGGGCGTGCCGCCCGCCGTCGAACGGCGTCTTCAGGAACGCGTCGATGAGGCCGGCGGCGGTCTCCGGATCGGTGTACTTGGCTCCGAGGGTGAGGATGTTGGCGTCGTTGTGGGCCCGGCTCAAGATCACTTCGTCTTCATTCACGCCCAGCGCGGCCCGGATCCCCGGAATCTTGTTCGCCGCGATCGACATGCCGACGCCGGTGGAGCAGACCAGGATGCCGCGTTCGGCCCTGCCTTTCAAGACGGCGCACGCTACGGCGGCGGCGTAGTCCGGATAGTCGGTGGATTGGGGGCTGTCGGTTCCGAGATCGACCACCTCGTGGCCGAGCCCGGCCAGTAGCCGGCGCAGCTCTTCTTTGAGCTGAAAGCCGGCGTGGTCGGAGCCAATGGCGATTTTCATGCGGAGAATAACCCCTCATCTTAACATGCTAGAATTGTGCTCTTGCCTGTTCCTTCCCGGCGAGGAAGTCTATGTACTGGAGTAAGTTATTCATACCCACGTTGCGCGAGACCCCGGCCGAGGCCGAGGTGGTCAGCCACGCCCTGCTGCTGCGCGCCGGCTACATCCGTCAGCTCGCCGCCGGCATCTACAGCTATCTGTTCCTCGCCCAGCGCTCCCTGCTGAAGATCATGCGCATCATCCGCGAGGAGATGGACGGCATCGGCGCCCAGGAGATGTTCTTGCCGGCCCTGCACCCGGCGGACCTGTGGCGGGAGTCCGGCCGGTGGGACGTCATGGGCGACAACATGTTCCGGCTCAAAGACCGCTTCCAGCGGGAGCTGTGCCTGGGCATGACCCACGAAGAGGTGATGACCCACATCGCCCGGGGCGAGCTGCGCAGCTACAAGCAGTTGCCGCAGATCTGGTACCAGATCCAGACGAAGTTCCGCGACGAGCCGCGGCCCAAGTCGGGCCTGCTGCGCGTGCGCCAGTTCCTGATGAAGGACTCCTACTCGTTCGATCTCGGCCCGGAAGGACTCGACGCAGCCTACGAGAAGCACTACCAGGCCTATTGCCGGATCTTCGACCGCTGCGGGCTGGAGTACATCGTCGTGGAGGCCCACTCCGGGGCGATGGGCGGCAGCCAGTCGCATGAGTTCATGGTGACGGCCGAGGCGGGCGAGGACTATGTGGTCCAGTGCACCGGGTGCGACTACGCGGCCAACCTGGAGAAGGCGGTTTCGAAACCCGTTCCGCCTCAGGCCGCCGATCCCGAAGGCGACCTCGAGCCGGAGAAGTTCCCCACCCCCGGCCGCAAGACGATCGCCGAGATCGCCGAGTTCACCGGGCTGCCGGAAAGCTCTCAGATCAAGAGCCTCGTCATGGTAGCCGGCGGCAAGCCCGTGCTGGTGCTGCTGCGCGGGGATCACGCCCTGAGCGAAACCAAGTTTCAGACCGCGCTCGGTGCCGCCGAAGTCCGTCCCGCGCACCCGGACGAGATCCGTGAGTGGTTCGGAGCCGACGCCGGCTCCCTGGGTCCCGTAGGCGTCACCAACATGCGGATCCTCGCCGACGAAGCCCTCCGGGGCCGCCGCAACATGATCTGCGGGGCCAACGAGGACGGCTATCACCTCCGCCACGTGACGCCGGACGAGGACTTCCAGGCCGAGTATCACGACCTGCGGGAGGTCGCCGACGGCGACACCTGCGCCTCCTGCGGCGCCCGGCTCCGGGTGATCAAGACCGTCGAGGTGGGCCACATCTTCAAGCTCGGCTACAAGTACTCGGAATCGATGGGCCTGAAGGTCCTCACCGAAGACGGCAAGGAGATCCCGGTGATCATGGGCTCCTACGGCATCGGCGTGGAACGGATCCTCTCGGCCGCCGTAGAGCTCTACCACGACGAGGACGGGATGGCGCTGCCGGCGTCGATCGCGCCGTTCGAGGTGGTGATCACTCCGGTGAACAGGTCCAACGACGACCAGCGCAACGCCGCCGAACAGCTCTACGCCAAGTGCAAGGCGGCGGGTCTCGACGCCCTCTACGACGACCGCGACGAGCGCGCCGGCGTCAAGTTCAAGGACGCCGACCTGATCGGCATCCCCTACCGGATCACCGTGGGCAAGAAGCTGGCCGGCGGCAAGGTGGAGATCGTCGAGCGGCGCACGCGGCAGTCCGAAGACGTGGCTCTGAGCGAGGCCGTGGACTACCTGGCCGAGAAGATCCGTCAAGCGAAGCAGTGACCCTGGATTGGGAGAGCGTCCGCACCCAGTTCCCGCCGCTCGAGCGGTGGACGTTCCTCAACACCGCCACCTTCGGGCAACTTCCCCGGCGGGCCGCCGAAGCCGTGGCGCGCCACTTCGCCCGGCGGGACCGCGAGGCCTGCCGCGACTTCCTGGACTGGTTCGACGACGCCGACCGGATCCGCGGCAAGCTGGCCCGGCTGATCCACGCCTCGCCCGAGGACATCGCCTTCGTCCCCAACGCCTCGACGGCCCTGGCGAGCCTGGTCGGCGGACTGGAGTGGAAGCCCGGCGACCGCATCGTCACCTTCCGTGGGGAGTTCCCCAACAACATCTACGCCGCCGAAGCGCTGGCCGCCCGGGGCGTGGAGGCCGTGCAGACGGATTGGGCTTCTCTCGAAAACGCCCTGCGCCGCGGCGCCCGGATGGCGCTGTTCAGCACGGTGAACTACGTCACCGGCTTCCGCCTCCCTCTGGAAGAGGCCGCCGCGCTCTGCCGGCGCCACGGCGCCCTACTCTGCCTGGACGGCACCCAAAGCGTGGGCGCCCTCCGCTTCGACGCCGCCCGCATCCAGCCGGCAGCGCTCTTCGTGGATGCCTACAAGTGGCTGCTGGGACCCACCGGCTCTGGATTCCTGTACCTGGATCCGGCCCTGAGAGGGGAGTTGCGGCCCACCATCATCGGCTGGCGCAGCGACCGCCGCTGGCGGCAGGTGGACAACCTCCACCACGGGGCCCCGGACTTCTCCGACGCCGCTGAGCGACTCGAGGGGGGAATGTTGCCCTTCGCCCCTCTATATGGGTTGGAGGCCTCGGTGGACCTGATGCTCGAGCTGGGACCGGAGCGGATCGAGCAGCGGGTGAACGAACTCACCGAAGCCGCCCGCGCGGCGCTGCGGAGGGCCGGAGGGCGGCTGTTGAGCGACGAGGCCGCGCATTACGACGCCCCGATCATCGCTGCCCGCTTCCCCGGCCGGGATCCGGCGCGGCTCGTCCGGGAACTCTACGCCCGGCGGATCCTCGTCTCGGCGCGCCACGGCTTCTTGCGCATCTCGGTCCACTTCTACAACAACGAGGCCGACCTGGAGCGGCTCGAAGCGGCCCTGGGCGAGCTGCCCGGGCGGTGAAACTCAGACGACCATCTGCTTCTTGCGCGGGTCGTAAGTGACCCGGCGGCCCTTGCGCAGGGCCTCCATCGCCATGCACAGCGTTACCGTAGTCCAGAGGCCCATCTCGACCGTCGCGTTGGGGTCCTCGCGCGACTTGACGCAGGCCAGGAAGTTGCGGATATGGTCGATGGTCGCTCCCCGGAAGCTGCCCGGGCGCTCCACGTCCACGCTCGGCTTCAGCTCGAGTTCCCGGGACTGGGGATAGAGCTTGTACCATTCGCGGCCCACGTCCAGGCGCGCCTGGTTGCCGTGGAACTGCTTCAACTGGTCGTGGAAGGGATGGTACTTCATCGCCCGGTAGCCGCAGGTGAAGATGGCCAGGAACCCTTCCGGGTACTCGATGGCCATCGACGTGGTTTCCGGCACTTCGGCGCCTTCGAGTTGCGGCGCGGCCGCCGCGCAAGTGACGGCCGCCGGGAACGAGGCGTCCATGAACCAGTTGATGGCGTCCACGATGTGGGCGGCCTGGCCCACCATCAGCCCTCCGGAGTAGTCCCAAAAATAGTACCAGTTGAAGAAGCGCACGGGATCGAGGGGCCGCTTCGGCGCCGGCCCGAGCCAGCGTTTCCAGTCGAGCTTGCCTTTCAACTCGCGCTGCCGCAGCGAAGCCTGGTAGTTGAGCCAGTGGGAGGTGACCAGGCGGACCTCGCCGGTCTCGGGCATCAGGCGCTGGGCCGCCTGGAACAAGGACGCGCTGCGCCGCTGGGTGCCGATCTGCACGACGCGCCGCGTGCGCCGGGTCGCCTTGACGATGTCGAAGCCCTCGGCGATGGTGTGGGCCATGGGCTTCTCCAGGTAGACGTCCTTGCCCGCCTCGACGGCGTCGATGGTCATGCGGGCGTGCCAATGGTCCGGCGTAGCGACGATGACGAAATCGAGGCTGTCATCCTGTAGCATCTCCCGGTAGTCGTGGTAGCCCTTGGCCCCGGGAGAGGCCTGCTCGAGCCCGGCCTGGAGGTTGGGCTCGTAGATATCGCAGACGGCGGCCATCTCGGCCCCGAGCTCCTTGAACTGGGCCGTCAGGAACCGCCCGCGGCCGCCGCTGCCGATCACCGCGCCGCGGAGGCGCTCATTGGCTCCGGAAACACGGGCGGCCGAAGCCGCCGTCATAGCAAGAAACGATCGCCGCTTCATCAGGGATCCTCCTCTCAGTCGTCGAACACCACTCTACGGCCCTCGAGATGGAATTTGCCGGAAAGTACGATATTGATGGCTTCGGAATAGATCCGGTGCTCTTCTTTCAAAATGCGCGCCGCCAGCGTCTCCGGGGTGTCGTCGTTCAGCACGGGCACGGCCGCCTGGAGGATGATCGGGCCGGCATCGAGGTGCTCGTCCACGAAGTGTACGGTGCACCCGCTGATCTTGACGCCGTGCTCCCAGGCCTGATGCTGAGCGTCGAGGCCGGGAAAGGCCGGCAGCAGCGAGGGATGGATGTTCAAGATCCGCAGCGGGAACTCGCGGATGAAGTAGGGCGACAGCAGCCGCATGAAGCCGGCCAGGCAGACCAGGTCCACCTCGCGCTTGCGCAGTTCGGCCACCACCAGGCGGTCATAGGCCTCCCGCTCCATCCCCTTCGAGGGGATGCAGACGGCGTTCAATCCCCGCTGCCGGGCGACCTCGAGCCCCCGGGCCGAGGGGCGGTTGGAGATCACCACCGCGATCTCGGCCGGGATCTTGCCGGCGGCGACGTTGTCGGCGATGGCCTCGAAGTTCGATCCGCGTCCGGAAAGCAGGATTCCGAGTTTCTTCATTCGTAGATCACCCTTTCTTTCGCCTTCTTCGGCAGCCGGATCACTTCGCCGATTCGATAGTAGGTCTCGCCGGCCCGCTCCAGCACGAGTCCGGCGGCCTTCAGCAGCCGCGGCGAGACCACCAGGATCATGCCGATGCCCAGGTTGAAGGTGCGGCGGTAGTCGTCCGAAGGGATGTTGCCGAGCTTCTTGAGGAACGGGAAGATCGGCGGGACCGGCCAGGCGGAGGTGCGGACCCGGGCCCCCAGGCCTTCCGGCAGCACGCGGGGCAGGTTGTCGGTGATGCCGCCGCCGGTGATGTGCGCCGCGCTCTTGATGAGCCGGGCCTCGAGCAGGCCGGTCATCGCTTTGGCGTAGCTGCGGTGCACCTTCAGCAGTTCTTCGCCCACGGTGCAGCCCAGCTCGTCGATGTGCGTGTCCACGGTGTAGCCGGCGACGTCGAACAGCAGCGTCCGGGCCAGCGAATAGCCGTTGGTGTGCAGGCCGCTCGAAGGGAGCCCGAGGAGGACGTCGCCCTCGACCACCCGGGCGCCCGTCACCAGGCGGTTGCGCTCGACGACGCCGACGATGAAGCCCGCCAGGTCATATTCGCCTGGAGCGTAGAGGCCGGGCATCTCGGCGGTCTCGCCGCCGATCAGGGCGCAATCGTTCGCCGCACAGCCCCGCGCAAGCCCCTCGACGATCTGCGCCACCACGCCGGGATCCATCTTGCCCATCGACAGATAGTCGAGGAAGAACAGAGGGAACGCGCCTTGGACCAGGATGTCGTTGACGCAGTGGTTCACCAGGTCCTCGCCCACGGTGTCGTGCTTGCCGGAAAGGAAGGCGATCTTGAGCTTGGTGCCGACCCCGTCCGCTGAGCTCACCAGCACCGGATTGCTCCAGCCCCGCAGCCGGTAGCCGGCGCCGAAACTCCCGATCGAAGTCACCACATCGCGGGTGAACGTCTTCCGGGCAAGTTCTTTGACCTTCTCGAGGGCTTTGTGAGCGGCGTCGATATCGACTCCCGCGTCCTTGTAGCGGTAGGAGCGCTTGCGTGCCATGAGGTGCAGACACTATGATACTGCGGCCCGCAGGCGATGGAAAAGAAGCGGGAAAAACGGCTTCTCAGTCGATGAATCCGCGCCAGGTGTTGCCGAATTCGTCCCGCAGCGTGACGCCGTAGGAGTCCGAGACTCCCGAGATGCGGCGTCCGTCGGGATCGCGGAAGATGAAGCGGACGGTGTTGTCGTCGCTCTCTTCGGCGATGCCTTGCCAGACGTTGCCGAACTCGTCCCGGAGACGCACGAAGTCACCGTCGCCGAAGCCGAACATATGGCGGCGCTGCTGGCTCTCGAACCGGTAGAAGCCCGGCCGGGCGACACTGCCCCTCCGCCGTCTCCGATAGATCATTCCGTGGACTATTATCGGCGGCGCCGGCGGCTGGAGAAATAAGCCGTTTCTCCCGGTTCCGTTCGGCGAAAAACCCTAGTACCGGCCGTCCTCAAGGCATCACCCGCGGCTTGACGATGCCCACTCCGATGGCCCGGAACGCTCGCTCGAGTTGCCGGTACATCTCCTCGTCGCGGTAGGTGCCGACGATGGCCCCGCCGGAGCCGGTAAAGGTGGCCGTAGCTCCGTGCTTGCGGGCGGTGTCGATCATCTCCAGGTTCTCGCGGCTGATCCGGTAGAGCTTCCGGCGCAGATCGAAATTGGCGTCGATCAACCGCTCCAGCGTCTCGTAGTCCCGCGCCAGCAAGGCGTTCCGCCCCTGTTCGGCGTAGGAGGCCCAGGTCTTCATCGCCTGGATCACTTCTGGATCCCCGGCGTTCCACCGCTGCCGTATGTTGTTGTGGAAGACCTCGGTGCCTTCGCTCAGGCTCGTCCGGTAGGCGAGGTACAGTTTCGGGAGCAGGGCGGGGTCCAGGCGCTCGTACTCTCCATACCCCCGCGACTCCATGAGTTCGCGGGAGAAGTCCATGTACACGAGCCCTTCGTAGACCTGGATGACCCGGTCCTGGGGGCCGGCCGGAACGTTCAGTTCCCTGGTTTCCGTCTCGAGAACGAGATTCGCCTGGATCGGAAGCGGAATCTCCACGCCATAGTACCGGCACAGGGCGCGCAGCGCCGCGGTGATAATCGAACTCGACCCCCCTAACCCAAGACGTAGTGGAATGGTAGATTCATACTCTATGGTGAAGTTCCGGTTTTCCAGCTCGATGCCTTGCTCACGGCAGTAATCGATGAAGCGGACGATGAGAGCCTGAATGATCCGGATGCCGCCGTAGTAGCCCCGCCACCTCGTAGTCGCATACAAGTCATCGAGACTTTCGAAGACCGGCATGTCCGCCTTCGAAGGTTTGATTTCCAGGCGGGCGCTGGGGTAGAGTAGGACTCTTGCCCTGAAGTTCCGGACGATCAGAGCGATGGTCTTGCCGAAAAAGCCGTCGCTCGGATTGCCGAGCAGCCCGGCGCGGGCGTAAGCGTATGTTTCGATCATTGTCTGCTCCCGTGACCCACTTCTTATAGCATATGCGAGCGGTGATTCAGCGCGTCAGCAGAGCCGGGGTGCGGGTCGAAGGCCGCCCGGCCGGGGCCATCGGACGGGGCCTCGTCGTCCTCTTGGGCGTAGAACGCGGCGACGAGACCGGCGACGCCGATTACCTGGCGGAAAAGATCCTGGGACTTCGCATCTTTCCCGACGCCGAAGGTAAGATGAACCTCTCGGTAACCGATATCGGGGGCGACCTCCTCGTCGTTTCGCAATTCACCATCTGCGGAGACTGCCGCCGGGGGCGGCGGCCGAGCTTCGACCGGGCCGCCCCTCCCGAAGACGCACGCCGCTTGTATGAATACTTCGTCGATCTCGTACGCCGGCGCGGGTTCCGGGCCCCTACCGGGGTTTTTCAAGCTTATATGGAGGTGGAACTCGTCAACGACGGCCCGGTGACGATTCTGCTGGATTCGAAAAAGAACTTCTGACTCATGTCCGCCCGGCCCCGATTCTCTCCCGGTAAGTTTGGCTCCCGCGGCAGGTTCTGATACACTTAGTACCTACGCTTGAGGAGAACCTCTTATGCCTAGACCACGGAAGCTTAGTCTCGACGAAGAAACGTTACTCAGGGCCGCTCTGGAAGGGCTGGAACTGCAGAGACAACGAATAGAAGCCCAGATCGACGAGATTCGGAGACGGTTGGGCGGAGCTCCCGCCGCCAAGCCTGTCAAGGCCAAAGCCGCCAGGGCGACGCGCCGCAAGCGGACTCTCAGTCCGGAAGCCCGCAAACGTATCTCGGAAGCCCAGAAGAAACGCTGGGCGGAATACCACAAGAAGGTCAAGGGAAAGGAAGGCGGCGGGAAGTCCTGACCGCCGCTCCGTCGCGGCGGCGGAGCGACCGCCTCCAGGCGCAGGGTTCGGAACGGCGGAAGCATCGGGCCGCAAGCTTCTGCCGGATCTTTCACGCACCGGACTGCGCTCCGGACAGGGGTTCGAGCTTTGCCGCCGCGGTCCATCCCTGTTCCCTTACCACTTCGGCCACGGATCCCTCTCTGACGATCCGGCCTTTGTCGAAGAAGACCGCCCGCCGGGCGAGCGCCAGCGCGAACTCGGCGTCATGGGTGACCAGCAGCTTCGCTTGGGGAAGCTCCTGCAGCAAGGAGAGCAGCACCCGGCGTCCGGGGGGATCCAGAAACGTGGTCGGTTCGTCCAGGATCAGGATCTCCGGCTCCATCGCCAGCACTCCGGCGAGCGCCACCCGGCGCTTTTCGCCTGCGCTGAGGTGATACGGGGCCTTGTGGATCGCCCCGGCCATGTTCACTTGTTCGAGCGCCCTCTCGGCCCGGCGCTTCGCCTCGGCTTCCGGCAAGCCGAGATTCAGCGGGCCGAAAGCCACGTCTTCGAGCACGGTGGGCATAAAGAGCTGGACGTCGGCGTCCTGAAACACGATGCCGGCGCGGGAACGGATCGTCTTCAAGTGCTCCTTCTCCACCGGAAGCCCGCAGACGCGGACCTCGCCTTCACCCTGTAGCAGGCCGACCAGGTGGAGGACGAACGTCGTCTTGCCGGAGCCGTTCGGCCCGAACAGCGCCACCGTCTCGCCCTCCTCGAGGCGGAAGTCCACTCCGGCCAGCGCCTCGGTGCCGTCCGGGTAACGAAAGCGCAGGTTGCGGACTTCGATCAAAGCGGCCATGGGAACTCCATCCTGCCGGCCAGCCGGATCGCCACGGCGGCCATCGAGGCCGCCGCCGGCAGCCACCACCGTCTCAGGCCTCGGGCCGGGACCCCCAAAGAACGGATCCGGCCGTCGAAGCCCCGGGCCAGCATCGCCTGGTGGATCGCGGAGGCCCGCTCGTAAGAGCGGCCGAACAGCACCGCCAGAGCGCCCGCGGCCCCGCGAAAGCGGATCCGCCAACCCGCCGGGCGCTCGTATCCCAGCTCGCCGCGGCACCGCGCCGCCAGTCTCATGTGCTGGGCCTGTTCGGAGATCACGAACAGGTACCGGTAGAGGAACTGCACGATGAGGATCACCATGCGCGGCGCTCCGAGCCGCTCGGCCGCTCGAAGCAGCCGCGGCAGCGGCGTGGTCGCCACCAGGAGCAGGACGGCGAGGGCCGAAACGTAGCTCTTCACCACCACGGCCGCGGCGCGCTCCGTGTCGCCGGCCAGAGCGGTCATCGCCGCGAAGACTCCGGAAAAGGGCAGCACCACCGCCGCCCGCGCCGCCAAAGGAAGCAGCGGGAGCCCGGCCAGACCGATGCCGGCCAGCGCCAGCAGCACGTAGCCGAGGAACGTCGGAGCCTCGATGCGGGGCGTCGTGGCGACACAGATCAAGAAGACCAGCGCGCCGACAATCTTCATCCGGGCCTCGGCGCGGTGCACCGGGCTGTCGCGCCGGCTCCACTCGTCCAGGACGACGTGATGCAACTAGGCCCTCCTGCGGCGGCCGATCATCCGCGCGAGCGCCCAGCCGAGGGCCGCCGCCAGAAGCAGCCCGGCGAGCCCCGCCGCCGCCTGCGCCGCCCAGGAGCCCGAAATGAAGGTCGCTTCGTAGTCGGCCAGCGGCGTCTCGATCAAGGCCCGCGCCCGCCCGCTGATGCCCACCTCCTCGGCGAGCTTCTCCAGCCCGTCCGGCGCCGCGGAAGCGAAGAGCACGCCCACCGTCACCAGCAGCACCGAAGCCAGCGCCAGCAGCCCCATGGCCGGGCGGGCCTCTGCGGGCCGCCGCTCCACCCATGAAGGGTTGATCCGCTCGAGAGCCTCCAGCACGGCCACGGTGATCACTCCCTCGATGACGGCCGAGACGGCGAAGACGGCCATCGATGCTCCGAGGATCGCCCCCGGAATGCGGATGCCCGACAGCAACAGCTCCACGATCGCCAGGCTGGCGGCGACGAACACCGACAGGGCCCCGCCGGCGAAGACCGCCGCGCGGCGCAGCCGCCCGGCGCCCCAGTAACGATAGGGCAGATAACCGGCCAGCACGCCGCAGACCGCCATGTTGAAGACGTTGGCCCCCAGCGCGAGCAGTCCCCCGTCCTGGAAGATGAGGGCCTGGAGCGCAAGCACGGCGGTCATCACCACCACCGCCGCGGCCGGCCCCAGGGTGAAGGCCAGCAGCGCCGCCCCCAGCAAGTGGCCGCTCGTGCCCGGCCCTACGGGGAAGTTGATCATCTGCGCGGCGAACACGAAAGCGCCCATCAGCCCGAGCAGCGGCGCCTTGGACTCATCGGTCCCCGCCTGCGCCCGCCGCCCGAACCAGCCCACCACGGGGACCGAGACGACATCGAGCGACAGCCACAGCGGCGTCGTGAGAAAGCCGTCAGGGATATGCATGGGATCGGTTACACCGTAACACGGAATTTCCGATTCGTGCCACTTGCGGCCAAACGCGCGGCTTGCCCCGGACCCGGCGGCTCGGCTAGCCTGCAATCAAATGGGACAGCTTAGCCGCATCGGCGTCGCCATCGACTCCGACTTGCTGGAGAAGTTCGACGCGCTGATCGAAAAGAGGGGCTACCCGACGCGCTCGGAGGCTTTCCGGGATCTGATCCGGAACGAGCTGGTCGAACAGGCGTGGGAATCGGCCGACCGCCAAGTGGTCGGCACCGTCACCCTGGTCTACGACCACCACGTCCGCCAACTCAGCGACAAGCTCATCGACCTGCAGCACGAGCACCACCGCCGGATCCTCTCCACCCTCCACGTCCATCTCGACCACGATCACTGCCTCGAGGTGCTGGTCGTCAAGGGCAGGGCCTCGCAGGTCCGGCGCATCGCCGACGCCCTCATCAGCACCAAGGGCGTCAAGCACGGCCGGCTCACGCTCACCACTACGGGCGCGGAACTATGATCGTCGGCTCCGGCGTCGATCTCTGCGAAGTCGAGCGCATCCGGCGGGCGGCGGCCCGCTTCGGACGGCGGTTCCTCGAGCGGGTCTTCACCCCGCGGGAAATCGCCTACGCCGAGAGGAAGGCGTCCAAGTACGAGCGCTACGCCGCCCGCTTCGCCGCCAAGGAGGCGGGGATGAAGGCCATCGGCACCGGCTGGCGGAAGGGCGTCCGCTGGAAGGACTTCGAGGTGGTGAACCTGCCCACGGGCAAGCCGACCCTCGTCTTCCACGGCAAGGCGGCCGAGTTCGCAGAGAAGCTCGGCGTGCGGAACGTCGCCCTCTCCATCACTCACACGAAAGACTCGGCGCTCGCCCACGTAATTCTCGAGAGCTGATCCGGCGGTTCGTGTAGGATCAAGACATACGAGGAATCCCGCTCAGGGGAGGCGATCATGACCGAAATCACGCGCAGAGGATTGGGGCTTTCCGCCCTGGCCGCCGGAGGCGCCTTGGCCGCAGCGCCCAAAGGGCTGCCCCGGCGCAAGCTCGGCAAGACCGGGCTCGAAGTGAGCGTTCTGGGCATCGGCACCGGCTTTCTCGGCCGGCCCGAAGTCTCCCAGGACGAAGTGACCAGCATACTCGACGCCGCTCTCGAAGCGGGCATCAACTACATCGACACCGCCCCCATCTATGGGCTGGCGGAGCGCCGCCTGGGCGAAGCCTTGAAAGGGCGGCGGGAGAAGTTCGTTCTCGTCACCAAGAGTGAAGCCACTTCGGCCAGAGACGCCAACTGGTACGTCCGCGAGAGCCTGATGAAGCTCAAGACGGACTACCTCGACGTCGTTCACATCCACAACGTGGGCCTCACGGACCGGTATCCCAGCATCGACTCTCTGCTCGGGCCCAGCGGCGCCTTGTCGGCGCTCATCAGGCTCAGAGAAAAAGGCGTCGTGCGCCACATCGGCATGACGACCCACCTCAGGCCCCGCCGGGCCTATCCGGTGATCGCCACCGGAGAGATCGAGCTGGTCATGTGCGCCGCCAACTTCGTGGACCGGCACACCTACAACTTCGAAGGCACCGTCTTCGAGGAGGCGCGCAAGCGGGGCCTCGGCCTCGTGGCGATGAAGATCCTGGGCGGGCGCCAGGGCAAAG
>Ga0256839_1002965_pt1 | contig 18103 bp, 11 predicted proteins | sample 354166metaG_FD_185968 | JGI IMG/M metagenome (GOLD analysis project Ga0256839, IMG submission 185968) | Hydrothermal vent microbial communities from Mid Atlantic Ridge, Atlantic Ocean - 354-166 | ecosystem: Environmental > Aquatic > Marine > Hydrothermal vents | place: Atlantic Ocean: Mid... | reverse complement strand
GCACGGCGCTGACCACCGCCCGCCGCGTCTGGTCCGCGAGGTCGCCCACGCCCCGCAAGGGTCCTCGAAGGGCGGAAAGAAGCTCGACCGCGCATCGCTGGGCGGTGGTGACGGCGCGGCTGGGGTGACTCGGAGGGGCCGGCGGGGTGGTTCGTGTGCGCATCGCACCCCAAGGAGATGCGCGCACGAACCACCCCATAGGCCCCGGGGCTCGGTGTCGCCGTGCGCGCCCGTTTCACTCGGGGTCGGGCGGGCCGGGTCACCGACGGGAACGCCGACGGGAACGCAGACGGGTTCGGCCACGGCCACCGACACGGCCACGGGTGCCCGTCCCGGTTCCGGTGCCGGTGCCCGTGCGCGTCCCCGTCCCCGTAACGTCCAGAACTGTATGCTCCGGGCCGCCGCGGCGTCCGTGCCGGCGCCTGTGCGCGTCCCTGTCCCCGTCCCCGTAACCCCCAGCGCTGGACGCACCGAGCCGCCGCGGTGTCCGTGCCGGTGCCTGTGCGCGTCCCTGTCCCCGTCCCCGTCCACCGGAGCGCTGGAGCGACCGCCGAGCATCGGCCGGCGGGTATCCCGAGGCGTGGCGGTGGTCCCGGGGCCGGCCCGCGGGTCCTGTTGCGCGGCACCTCGGGGGCCGGTCCTCGGGCGGTCCTCCGGCGCTTCGGTGCTCCACGAGGGTGTGGTGCCGGGCGGGCCGGCCCCCAAGGCCTCCGCCGCGCGCCACCGGCGGGCCTTGGAGGTTGGCCGGGCATCGGGGTGCGCCATGGGCCGGCCTCCGGGATGGACCGAGAGGCCCCGGCCGCCGCGGTTTACGTTTCGGTGCCTGTGCGCGTCTCTGTCCCCGTCCCCGTCCACCGGAGCGCCAAAGGCACCGCCGCGCATCGGCCGGGGTGTCGCAGGGGGCCCGACTCGACCGGTGGATGTCATCCGGGCGGACCGGGCGGGGTCGGGTACGGGAACGCAGACGGGTTCGGCCACGGCCACCGACACGGCCACGGGCGCCCATCCCTGTCCCGGTGCCCGTGCTCGTCCCCGGAACCCCCAGCGCTGGATGCACTGAGCTGCTGCGGTGTCGGTACCGGACCCGGTGCCGGTGCCGGTGCCGGTGCCGGTGCGCGTCCCAGTGCCCGTCCCTGTAAACCGGAGCGTTGGATGCACCGAACCGCTGCGGTGTCCGTGTCGGTGCCGGTGCGCGTCGCCGACCCCGTCCCCGTAACGTCCAGCGCCGGCCGCACCGGGTCCCGCGGTGTCCGTACGGGTGCGCGTGCCCGTGGCGGTTCCCGTGCCGGTCCTCCCAGGGCTGGACGCACCGGTTCGGCGCGGTGTCCGAGCCGGTGCCGGTGCCCCCAGCGCCGGCCGCACCGTGCCGCCGCGGTCGCCCGGCCCCCTACGGGCAGGGGAAGATCGTGTCCAGGGCGGCGATCCCGGCCTCAATGTCGGCGGCGGTGGGGCAGTCCATCGCGAAAAGATCCGCCAGGGTCTGCGCCTCGGAAGCCGGACCGCGCTCGTCGGCCTCGCGCTGGAGCACCGGTCCGGCGATCTGCAAAAACGCCCAGTTCGCCAGGGCCTCGTTGCCGGAAAGATCCGCCTGGCGCGCCAGGCGATCGCGCACCACGAGCGCGAAGCCACGGTGCAGGGCGTTGTCGAGCTGCTCCCAGCCGAGATCGAAGAGCATCTGCCCCTCCGCCGGCAGGTCGTCGAGCACGGGATACATGTCGTCCGGGTAGAGATCCCGCAGGCAGCGCACGGCGGCGACGCCGTCGAAGACCCGGTTGTGCGTCGTGTCGCTCAAAGCCCGAACCTCACCCGCCAAGCCGATCCCGCCGTCGCGCTGGAATCCACCCGTGTAGTAGGCCCACGAAGAGTCGCAGTCCTTCGCCTTCGAGGTGAAGCACGTGTTCGACTCCTTGTACGTCGAGGTGTACAGGAACCAAAGCAGCGTGGCCTGGATCCGTGCCGCATGGACTTCCGCGATGCCCTCCCCGGTCTGGCCGGCGGCGAACGCTGCGTCCAGGATGGGCTGCATGCGCCCCGGCCCCACGCAGCGGTCCGGGTACTTGTCCACGTTCGACGGCACCGAGCACTGCTTGTCGGGATCCACGGTGGGGTCCCAGTCCTCCATGGGGATCGGCGGATAGTGCAGGTCCTCGCGCCGCTGGATCCTCGATTCGAGGCCCTGGTCCTGGCTGTAGACCACCCGCGCCATCGTGAAGTCGTCGGTCGTCGGGACCTTGCCGTTGCGCCACAGGAGGTCGGCGATCATCTCGTAGCCCTCCACGCGCCCGATGGTCCCCGGCGAGTCCGCGACGAGGTGATATTCTCCATCGTCGGTGATGCACGCGGGCCACATGTCGTTCGCGGACATGTTGTCGAGGGGCTGGTAGTCCGTCGGCAGGGGCGCACAGCTCGACTCGTCGATGGGCGGGACCTGCGGGGTCCCGTCGATCTCGCAGGCACCCCCCGTCCCGCCGGAACCGCCCGTGTCGGTGTCCCCCCCGGTCCCCATGCCGCCGCCCCCGTCATCCCCTGCGCACGCGGCGGCGAGCACGGACCCAAGACACAGAGCGAGGCGGCGAAGGAAAGGTCGGGTGGACATGGCGCCACCGTTTCACCCTGGCCGAAGGTCGAAAAGAGGGCTTTCGTGGATTCACATCGGGGGTTTCCCCTGCTCCTGGACGGGGATCTTCCGTGCGCTGCGGCGCGCGGCGCCGGGGACGACGAGCCTACCCGGGGGTGGTGTCCACCAGGCCCAGGTGGACCGCGTGGCGCACCAGGCCGGCCACGTTCTTGACGTCGAGCTTCGTCATCAGCCGACCGCGGTGCCCTTCGATGGTCTTCGGGGACAGGCCCAGCGCGTCGGCGATCTCTTGCGTGGACAGGCCCTCGGCCACCAGGCGCAGGACCTCCCGCTCCCGGCGCGAAAGGGCCGGGCGATCCGCCTCCCCCGCCCCCGGACCCCCAGGATCGAGGACGTGGGCCGCCACCTCCGGGCTGAAGAACGCGCCGCCTCCCGCCACCGTGCGCACCGCGGCGAGCAGGTCCGAAAGCCCCGCACCCTTGACGATGTACCCGCGCGCGCCCGCCCGCACCGCCGGTCGCACGTGCTGGGGGCTCTCGTACATCGACAGCACGACGACGCCCAGGTCCGGCACGGCGGCCCGCAGGCGCTCGATGGTCTCGACGCCGTCGATCCCCGGCAGGTTGAGATCCACCACGGCCACGTCCGGCTGCAGCGTCTTGGCGAGTGCCACGGCCCGCTCGCCGGAGCCGGCCTCGCCGGCGACCTCGAGATCCGAGGTGCTGGCCACGAGGGCCGCCAGACCCTCGCGCACGATGGTGTGGTCCTCGACCAGGAGGATGCGCACGGGCGACGCCATCACCCGGGATCCTACGACGGATCGCGCCGCGGCGCATCCGGGTCCTCCCCCGCAGGGGCGCTGCGCTCGCCTGCGGGCAGCACCACCCGAAGGCGCGCCCCGCCGGCCGGGGGGCGCGCGATGGTCAGGGCGCCGCCGAGCAGCTCGGCCCGCTCTTGCATGAACGCCAGACCGCGCAGCTCGACGGCCTCCGGATCGAACCCCCGGCCGTCGTCTTCGATGGTCACGACGACGGCGCCGCCGCCTGGGGCCGTATCGTCGAGGGTCACCCGCACGTCGATGCGCCGGGCCGCCCCGTGGCGCACCGCGTTGTGCAGCCCCTCCTGCACGATGCGGTAGATCGCGTGCGAGGCCGCCGGTGCGTCGTGCAGGCGGGCCGCGGCGGCCGGGGCCACCGCGAGGGTGCAGGTTACGCCCGTCGCGTGGCCGTGGTCGGCGCACAGCCGTTCGAGGGCGCGCGGCAGGCCCACGTCGTCGAGCACCGGCGGGCGCAGCCGGTCCACGGCCCGCCGCGTCTCCGCGATCGCCTCGTCGCACAGGGACACGAGCGAGGCGATCGCGGCCTTCGCCTCCGTGCCCGCCGTCGCCGCCAGCACTTCCAGCCGCAAGCGGATCGCGGTCAGCGTCTGCCCCACGCCGTCGTGCAGCTCCCGCGCGATGCTGCGGCGTTGCTTCTCCACGGCGGCCGTAGCCTTCGCCGACAGCTCGCGCAGCCGCGCGTCCTTCGCCCGAGCGTCGTCGAGGGCGGCGCGCAGGGCCGCCGAGCGCCGGGCGACGGTCTGCTCGAGGTCGGCCGCCAGCGCCGCCAGCTCGTCGTGCGCGGCCCGGGCGTGGTCGAACGCCTCGGCCAGGTCGGCGTCGGCCCGTACGGCCTCCGCAAGCGCCGTGCGCCGGATCCACCAGCCGATGCACAACCCGAGGGCGCCGGCACCGGCGAGGGCCCACAGGGCTTCGACGACGGCACCGCCCGCCGGCAGCGCCACCCACACCGATACCTTCTGGGCCGCCTGGGCCCGCGCCCATACCCGCGGCCCGCCCGGCTCGGCCGCGGCCCCGGCCGGCTCGACCCGCGCGAGACGACGGCCGGTCCGGTCGAGGATCTGCACCGCCATGGCCGGCTCGAAGGCACGGGTGTGTTCGAGGCTGGCGAGGATCTTCGGCGTGTCGTAGCGCCACAGCCGCGGGCGGATCCGGGCCTCCTTGCCGAGCACGGCGGCCGTGCGGGCGGCCACCTGCCGCGCGCGGGCCCGGATCCCGGCCACGCGCACCGCGAAGTAGACCGCCGGCGGGGCGAGCGTGACCATCGCCACGGCCAGCGCCAGCGCCGGCGCAAGACGCGAGGCGATCCGCGTACGCACCGAAACGGGCGGGGGCTCGGGGGCGCCGGGGGCGGTCATGGGGCCGTCGGCGGGCGGGCGGGGATCGGCGGCGCGTAGCCCTCTTCACGCAGCACCGCCCGGGCGGTCGGGGTCGTGACGTAGGCCGCGAAGCGCCGGGCCGCCGGCGTGGGTCTGGGCGGCAGCACCACGAACAGGCGCTTGCGGTAGGGGTAGCGGCCGGTCGCGACGGCGGCCACCGTGGGCCGGTGGCCCTCGAAGGGCACGGCCCGGACGTCCGGGTGCCGCCCGAGGTCGCCTTCGGCCACGATGGCCGCGGCCCCCGGCATGGACTCGAGGATCGGCCATACGTCGGCGTCGTGCACGGCCACCCGGTGCAGGCCGCGGGCGCGGGCGCGTTCGATCGCACGTGCGAGCTCGGGGTGGGCGCGGGTCATCACGGCCACGGACGAGTCCCCGGGCTCGCGCAGGACGAACACGACCGGCGTCCCGTCGGACCAGGTGGGGCGTGACCCGTCGAGGAGCGCGGCGAGGCCGGCGGCGTCGAGCGACCGCGCCGGCACGTCCGTGTGGACGGCGACGACCACGGGGGTGACGGCGTAGGCGACGGCCCGCAGGCCCGCCGCCCGCTCGCCGCCACGCAGCGGCCGGGAGGCGAGCGCCAGGTCGATGACGCCGTCGAGGAGGGCCGCCACGCCGCCCGACGACCCCACGCTCGCGTGGACGCGCACCGGGATCCCCGTCTCGGCTGCAAAGCGCCGCGCGAGCCGCCGGATCCCCGGCAGGTTCGTGCCGGAGCCGGCCAGGTCCAGCACGCCGTCGTCGGCGGGGTCGACCGGGCGGACCGAAGCGCCGGGCGGTGGTGGCGGCGGGGTCGGCCCGGCCAGGGACGCGGTCACGGTGGCCGCCGCGGCCGCCAGCGCCAGGCCGAGGCCGGCGGCGACCCGCACGAAGGGGCGGCCGAGCAAACGGCGGAGGCCGGCCGCGCGCGCCATGGGTCCACGATACACGATAGCAGAGGGCGCGGTCCGAGCCCGTCCATCGCCCCCGAACCGAGCCGTGGTGGAAGGCCGCCGCGGCCCCCGGCGCCCGGCTGCAAGCCTGGGGTCGTGCACGGCCGGCGAGCGCCGAGGGCGTGGGGGCCCCGTCGAGGCGATGGGAGGGACGGATGCCTGGCCTCTTCAAAACCCGAGCTCGACGTGCACGATGAGGGATCGGCCCGGGCCGTTGACGCTCGAACCGTGCATGCGGTAGGCGGCGTCCCCCACGTTCTCGAACACGAGGGATACGAGGGCGTAGGGATCGAACCGGTAGCCGGCGCGCAGGTCCACGACCACGTAGCCGGGCGTGCCGCCGGTGGGGATCCGGGGGTCGGCGCGGTCGGCCGGGGCGAGCCGGTCCTGCAAGGTGGCCCAGCGAAGCGCCGCCACCGCGTGGAAGCCGGTGGCACGCGAGCGGTAGCCGGCCTCGACGGTGCCGTTGAGCGGGGGCACGCGCGACATGGGCACGGTGGGCTCGTCCGGGTCCTCGACGGGATTGGGCATGTCGCCGAAGGCGTAGGAGACGGTCGCGCGCGCGAACAGGTCCCACGGCAGGAACGTCACCAGCGCCCCCTCGACCCCCCAGAGCTTGGCGGCGCCGTCGGCGTTTTGGAGCTGGAAGCGCGTGCGCGAGGAGGCGCAGCCGGGATCGCCCACGGGGCAGTCCGTGGCGTCGAACGGCCGGCGCTGAATGAGGTCGTGGACCCACAGGCGGTAGACGAAGCCGTCGATCTCCACGACCGGGTGGCGCACGCGCACGCCGCCTTCGAGGGTGAGGCTGCGCTCGGGGCGAAGGTCGGCGTTTTCGCGCTGGAACCCGGGGCCCGTCTGCTGGCGCGAGGTCAGGTCGTCGAGGTTCGGGGCCCGGTAGCCCTGGTCCAGGTTGCCGACGACGGCAAGCTGCGGGATCGGGCGCACCACGAACCCGCCGCCGCCCACGGCGTGGCCCCACGTGCGACGCACGGCCTTCGATTCGGTGTCCGGATCGCCCTCGGCGCGCGCGTGGGTCAGCCCGGCGCGGCCGCCGGCCCGCAGCATCAACACGCGCCCTACGTGCAGGCGGCTCTCCCCGAACGTCCCCATCTGGAGGTAGAGACTGCCGTCGAGGTACTGGCCGCGGGAGAGATCCGCGGTGATGTCGGTGTCGGACCAGTGGATCGAGGCACGGCTGCGGATGACGTCCTGGTAGAGGTCGGCGCCGTAGGTCGTGGAAAGGCGCAGGCGGCGGCCCAAGGGGCGCTCGTCCGTGGTGATCACGGCGCGCAGACCGGCGGTGTACACATCGTCCCGGCCGGACAGCCGGGTGGGGGAGTTGCCGCCGCGCGTCTCGTCACGGCGCTCGCGCTGGCGCTGGCCGTGGAGGGTCACGCGGACCGTGTGCGCGGCCGGGGGGCCGTCCGTGCGGCGCCAGGACACGTAGCCGAGGGTGCGAAACTGCTGCTCGTAGCGCAGGCAGGCGTCGAGGGGGGCCTCCGGCGGCGGGCACTTGTCCGTGCGGGGTGCGTCGAGCTGGCGGTAGTCGTAGTAGGCGGCGACGATCTCGTGGCCGGGGGCGGGCCGGGCCACGAGGCGGGCATCGGCGGTCCACTCGCGAAACCCCGTGCCGAGCTGGGTCTTGCCGTCGTCGTCGAAGTGCGGGGGGATCTTCTCCACCATGCCCGTGCCCGGCGCGATGAGCTGACCGCCCGCGCGCAGGTTGCCGACGTCGCGGCCGCCCGCGCCCACGAGCAGGGTCACCTTGCGGCCGAGCCGGGCATCGAGGCTTACGCGCCCGCCGATCTCGCCGTCGGCGGTCTGGGTGCGCAGCAAAAGGCGCGGGTGGAGCGCGAAGCGGGGCCACTGGCCGATCGTCGGGTCGTGCGGCAGGCGGCCCGGGTCGATGGGCGTGGAGAGGATCGCGCCGCCGAGGGCGTCGGCTCCGTAGCGCACGGACGCCGACCCCCGCACCACCTCGACCCGGTCGAGGGTGCGCGCGTCCACGGTGAAGAAGTACTGGTTGGGCCCCTGCCGGAAGGTGCTGTTGTTGAGGCGGACGTCGTCGAAGTACAGGACCACCTGCTGCCCCGTCAGGCCGCGCACGTACGGCGAGGCCTGCGAGTGGGCCGTCTGTTGCACGTAGACCCCCGGCTCGTAGCGGATCGCGTCGGGGGCCGAGCGCGGCAGGCGTTCCTCCAGCGTCTCGCGCCGCACGACCGTCGCCGCCCGCCACGGCTCGGTCGGCCGGCCGGTGCGGGGTTCGATCACCAGCACGCGGCGCCCGCCGCCTGCGCCCGCGTCGGCGTCCGCGTCCGGTTCGTTCCCTTCGGGGGCTTGCCCGGAGGCCGGGGCCCGCGCCCCCGGGGCCTCGGCCCGGGCCGGCACCGCCGCGGCACCCGAGCCGGCCGCCGCCGGGCCCTCGTAGGCCCGTGGGTCGGCGCCGGGCGGCGGGCCGGCTGCCAGCGCGACGGCGAAGACGGCGTGCGAAAGCGGCCCCACGGCGCCCGGACGCTACCAGCCCGGCTCCGGAGGTGGGGTGGGGGATTGTCCGCGATGCGAGGGGGGATCAGCCCGGGAAGGGGCCCTCCGGGACCGGCCGCCGGAGCACCTCGAGCAGCTTCGCCTCGCGCGAGCCCGGCTCGGGGTGGACGTCGTAGTCCCATCGGCAAAGCGGCGGCAGGGACATGAGGATCGACTCGATGCGGCCCCCGGTCTTCAAGCCGAACACCGTGCCCCGGTCGTAGACCAGGTTGAACTCGGCGTAGCGCCCGCGGCGCTGGAGCTGCCAGGTGCGCTCGCGGTCCCCGTAGGGCAGGTCCTTGCGGCGGCGCAGGATCGGCTCGTAGGCCTCCCGAAACGCGAGGCCGGCCGCCTCGACAAAGGCGAGGCGCCGGTCGAAACCCGCCTCGTCCTCGACGTATTCGTAGTCGAAGAAGATCCCCCCCACGCCGCGGTGCTCCCCGCGGTGCCGGATGTAGAAGTAGTGGTCGCACCACGCCCGGAACCGCTCGTAGTCGGCCACGTCCCGGTGGGCTTCGCACACGGCGCGAAGCACGTCGTGGAAGTGGGCGGCGTCCTCGGCGAAGTAGTAGTGCGGGGTGAGGTCGGCGCCACCGCCGAACCACCTGCGATCCCCCCGTTCGAGGTAGCGGTAATTCGCGTGGGCGGTCGGGGCGTTGGGGTTCTTCGGGTGCAGCACCAACGACACGCCCGTGGCGAAGAAGTGCGCCCCCTCGCCGGGCAGGGCGCGCTGCATGGCCTCGGACAGCGTGCCGAACACCGTGGACACGTTCACCCCGCCCTTTTCGAGCACCTGCCCGCCCTCGATCACGCGCGTTCGGCCGCCCCCGCCCCCCGGGCGCGTCCAGCGGTCTTCACGAAAGCGGGCGGTCGAGCCGGCCTCGGCCTCGAGGGCCTCGAGCCCGCCGCAGATCGCGTCCTGGATGCGGCAGACGGCCTCATAGGCCCGCCGCTGGGGTGCTGTGCGTTCCGAGGTGTCCATGGGCGGCCAGTCTACGCCCCCCCACGGCGCTTCGGGGCGGCCGCGGCACGCAATGGGTGCCGCAGACCCTCAGACGAGCGCGCACGAATGGGTCGGCGCTGGGCCGGAAGCGGCCGATGGGGTACCGTCGCGGCCGTGCCGGTCGAGCCCCCGCCGCACGTGCGCCTCGAGGACGCGGTCGCGGGGCTTTCCGGGATCGTGGGCTTTTGGGCGCTGCCGACGCTGCTTTCGTACGTGCGGCTGTTGCTGGAGGTGCTCGAGCGGCGCGGGGGTCTTTCGGCCGGGCGCGGCGTGTCGAGCGTCCGCCTCGCCAAGGCGGCCGTGCTGACCGTCGTGACGGCGTTCTTCGCCTATGCGTGGGTGCGCGCGGCCACGGACCTGCGGGACCTGCAGCTCGAAGCACCCGTGCTCGGCCCGTCCCTGCAGGGGGCCGTGGTGGGCGCCGCCGTGTACCTGGTCTACTCGGCCGGGCTCTCCGTCCTGCGCCGGCGCGGGGAACACCGCCGCTGGGAGCGGCGCCTTCGGGGCCCGCGGCTCGGCTGAGGTTGCGCACTGCGCGCAGTTCCCATGGCCGGGCGAAGCAGCCCGTGGTATGCTCTTTGCGAGCGCATTCGGCCGGGGCCGCGCCCGAGGATCCGACGGGATCGGTGGACCGACGCCGTCGCCGCTCGCAACGCACCTTTTACGACAACGACCCATTCGACCGGGGCCGCGCCCGCGTTCCGTCCGCTTGCACGGCGGGGGCGGTCCACCAGCCGGGATCCACACGTGAGCAAGATCGAACGTTTCCTTCCGTTGCTCGAACCGAAGGCCCTGCGCGCCGCGGCGAGCGCCAAGGCCTTCGCCACGGGCGAGACGCTGGCACGAAACGACGCCGTGCGCGACGTGGTGTTCGAAAAAGGCGGCCTGCGCGGCACGGTGATCGAGCGCAAGGCCTCGTTTTCCCCGCGGATCGTCTTCGGCGGTCGCCGCAAGCTCGAGGCCTCGTGCACCTGCGACGCCTTCGTGGATGGCTGGGAGAAGGTCTGCGCCCACGCTGTGGCGCTGGCACTGGCCTTCCGCGAGCAGGTCCGCGAAGGCGGGGACGCCGCGTCCGCCGCCAACCCGTGGGTGGAGGCGGGACTCGCCGCCCGCAGTTCGCGCAGGCTCCAGATCGCCCGCCGCGGCGACGAGTGGCGCGTCAAGGTGTTCACCGGCGGCTCGGCCCTCGAACGGGCGGCGCGGACGGGCAGCACGGGCCCTTCCCCCGTCGATCGCATGATCGACGCCTACCTCGACCAGGAGGTGGACCACACCGACGACGACGAGGCCGTGCTCGAACCCACGCAGCTCGCGGGCCTGCTCTACTATGCGCGTTACGCCCAGGTGGGATGGAAGGGCGTGGGGAAGCTGCGCTTTTCGGACACGCCGCTGACCCTGCGGGTGTCGTCGTCGGCCGCCGACGACGGCACCGTCACCTTGCATGCGGCCCTCGAGGACGCGGGTGGCCGCCGGCTGGAGGTCGGCGACGGTGCGGTCGTCGCGGGGGCGCCCGTGTGGTTCCTCCATGAGCCCACGGCCGAGGCCTTCATGGTGCTCGGGACACCGCCGTGGGTGCTCGAAGCGGTGGCGCGCAAGCCCACGGTCGTGCTGCCGGCCAGCGCGGGCGCAGAGGCCGTGGACGCCTTGAGCGACGGCCTGTCGCGGGCGGGGGTGCCGCGCCGCGACCTGTTCGCCCTGTCGAGCGACGCGCGCACGCCGGACACCTTCGTCGTGACCGTCGAGGGCGACGCTCGGCGGGTGCGCGTGGACCTCGCCGCGCGCTACGGCGAGGTCCTGCTGCCCGTGGGCGGCGACGATCCGGACAGCGCGCGCTACACCGCGACCATCGGCGACGAGGTGATCTCCTTCTACCGCGACCTCGACGCCGAGCAGGCCGCACGCAAGACGCTGGCCGACGCGGGCCTCGTCTACCGGGACGACGAAGGGGCCTTCGTGGCCGAGGAAGACGCCGCCGTCGAGTTCGTGGTCGCCGGGTTGCCGCTGTTGCCGCCCCAGTGGGAAAAGCGCACGCCCCGGCTGCCGAAGATCCGCAGCGGCTCGCCTTCGCCGCGCGTGTCGGTGTCGAGCAAGGGCGGATCCGTGCTCGACATCCACGCCGAGGTGCTCGTGGACGGCGACGAGGGGCTCCTCGCCTTCCGCGACCTGCTGCGCTACCTGCACGAGGGGCGCCGGTGGGTGGAGCTGGCCGACGGAAGCGTGGCGAAGCTCGACCCCAAGGTGCTCGACGCCGTGGCCGAGGCCGCCGGGGCCCTGCAGTTCGACAAGGACGGCCACGCCGTGGTGTCCACGCTGGAGCTTGGGCCCCTGTCGCAGCTTCTGTCCGCCGTGCCCTCGGCGGACGTGGCCAAGGAGGTCCGCAAGCTTCTTTCGGCCATGACGGGCGAAAAGGCCCGCCGTGCCCCGCGCAAGGCCAAGGCGCTGACGGCCAAGCTCCGCCCCTACCAGCGCTCGGGCTTCGCGTGGCTGTGGCAGCTCCACCAAAACGACATGACCGGGATCTTGGCCGACGACATGGGGCTCGGCAAGACCGTCCAGGCGCTGGCGCTGCTTACGAAGGCCAAGGAGGAGGAGGGCGCGGCGCCGTCGCTCATCGTCTGCCCCACCTCGGTCGTGAGCGTGTGGAAGCAGGAGGTGGAGAAGTGGGCCCCGTCGCTGTCGGTGCTCGTCTGGCACGGGCCCGACCGCATGGAGAACGCGCGGCTGCTCAAGAAGAGCGACCTGGTCGTGACGAGCTACGCCATCTTGCGCCGGGACATCGACGAGCTGTCGAAGGTGCGCTTTCGCTACGCGATCCTCGACGAGGCGCAGTACATCAAGAACTGGACCACGAGCACGGCCAAGTCGGCCAAGAAGCTCCAGGCCGAGCACCGCCTGGCGTTGACCGGCACGCCCGTGGAGAACCACCTGCTCGACCTGTGGGCGATCTTCGACTTTCTCGCCCCCGGGTTCCTCGGCAAGCTCGGGGAGTTCCAAAAGCACTACGTGCGCCCCATCGAGGACGGGGACGACCGCGTGCTCGACCAGCTCCGCGCGCGCGTGCGCCCGTTCGTCATGCGCCGCAAGAAGGAGGACGTCGCCAAGGACCTGCCCAAGAAGACCGAGCAGACCCTCTATGTCCACTTCGGCAAGAGCCAGCTCGGCCTGTACAACCGGATCCTCAAGTCCGTGCGCGACGAGATCGAAGGACGCATCGAGGAGGTCGGGGTCGAGCGCGCCCAGATGACCGTGCTCGCGGCCCTGACGCGCCTGCGCCAGGTCTGCTGCGACCCGCGCCTGCTCGGCCTGCCCGAGGGCACGCCCCTGCCGCCGTCGGCGAAGATCGAGGCGTTCCGGGAGCTGATCGGCGAGTGCGTGGGGTCGGGCCGCAAGGTGCTGGTGTTCTCGCAGTTCGTCGAGATGCAAAAGCTCCTGGCGCAGGTCCTCGACGAGCTGGGGATCGAGTACCTGTGGCTGCACGGCGGCACGAAGAACCGGGCCGATCTGGTCGAGCGCTTCCAGCGCAAGGACGGCCCGCCGGTGTTCCTCATCTCCCTCAAGGCCGGCGGATCGGGGCTTACGCTCACGGAGGCGGACACCGTGATCCACTACGACCCGTGGTGGAACCCGGCCGTCGAGGACCAGGCCACCGACCGCGCCCACCGCATCGGGCAGGACAAGCCCGTGCTCGTCTACCGCCTGGTGGTGGAAGACTCCGTGGAACAGAAGATGGTGGAGCTCGGCCGGCGCAAGCGGGCCATCGCCGAGGGCGCCCTCGGCCGCGACGCCACGGGCGGTAAGAAGCTGTCGATGGAAGACATCGAGGACCTGCTGCGCTCGCCCGCGGCCGCTCCGTGGGACGAGTAGCGGCGTGACCGCGCCCGGCCCGTACGCCGGTGCGCGCTCGCGCCCATCCGGGCGGCGCGGCCGTGGACCCGTGCTATGATCGGGGTCGGTGGATTCGTCCGATCGAGCGTCCCGGTCGCCCCTTGCGGCCTTCGGGCCGCACGCGGTGCTGGCCGCGTGCCTGCCCGACGCCCTGAGCATCCACGACGTGGCCGGGCGGTTCGTGGGGGCGAACGAGGAGGCGCTCGCGCTGCTGGATCGACCGTGGTCGGAGATCGTCGGCCGCAAGGTCTTCGACTTCATCCACCCGGACGACCGCGGTGCGGTGATCCAGGCGGCCGAGGCGCAGGCCGGCGGGGTGGTGTGGTTCGAACCCCACCGCATCGTGCGGCCCGACGGCGCCCAGGTGTGGATCGAGGTGCGCCTGCGCCCGTTCGAGGACGACCGCTATCTGGCGGTGTTGCGCGACGTGACGGAGCGCGTCCGGGCCTACGAGGCGCTCGAAGCCAGCGAGCGCCGGCACCGCGCCCTGGTGGATGCGGCGCCGCTGGGGATCGCGATCTTCCAGGACGGGCGCGTCGTCTACGCGAACGAGGCGTTGGGCCGGATCCTCGGCCGGGACCCGGCGACCCTGCCCGCGATGCCGCCGGTGCAGGTCGTGCGGCTGGTGCACCCGGACGACCGCGCCCTGGTGTTCGACCGCGTCAAGCAGCGCCTCGCCGGCAGCCCCACCGCGCCGGTCCAGTACGGTTTTCGCGTGCTGCGGCCCGACGGCGCCGTGCGGCACGTCGAGGTCTATTCGGCGCGGATCACCTACCGCGGGCGACCGGCGTCCCAGACCCTGTGCGTGGACGTCACCGCGCGGGTCCACGCCCAGCGCCAGCTCGTGCACGCCCAGAAGATGGAGGCGGTCGGCCGGCTGGCCGGGGGCATCGCCCACGACTTCAACAACCTCCTGACGGTGATCTTGAACGAGACGGACGCCCTTCGCAGCGCCTGCCCGGACGACGCGCCGACGAAGGAGGCGCTGGACGCCATCGCCGACGCCGGCCGGCGCGCGAGTGAGCTGACGCGGCAGCTGTTGGGCTTCGCCCGCAAGCAGGTGCGGCGCCGCGAGGACGTGGTGCTCGACGACGCCGTGGCCGCCCTGGCGCCGCTGCTGCGCCGCATGGTGGGACGGCACGTGCGCCTCGAAACACGCCTGGCCGCGGGGGACGCCGCCATCTGTGCCGACCCCGCGGAGATCGAGCAGATCCTCGTCAACCTCGTGCTCAACGCCCGCGACGCCATGGAGACGGGAACCGTCCGTCTCGAGACGAGCGTCGTGGACCGGCCCGGCGGCAGACTCGTACGGGTCGCCGTGGAGGACGACGGGCCGGGCATGGCGCCCGAGGTCCTCGCACGGTGCTTCGAGCCCTTCTTCACCACGCGCGAGACGAGCGGCGGCACCGGCCTGGGGCTCGCCACCTGCTACGCCATCGTGGACGACCTCGGAGGGCGGATCGACGTGCGCTCGAAACCCGGGGAGGGGACGCGCTTCGAGATCGTGGTGCCCGCCGAAGACGGGTCCGAAGGGCCGCGGGCGGTGCCGCGGCGGCACGCCGACCGTGCCAGCGTGCTGCTCGTCGAAGACGACGCCTCGGTCCGGCGGGCCCTCGAGCTGGCCCTCGAAGCCGCCGGGTTCTCGGTGGAGGCCGTCGGTTCGGCGGAGGCGGCCCATTCGGCCTGGCAACGGCACGGCGGCTTCGCCGCGGTGGTCTCCGACATCATGCTGCCGGGCGAAAACGGCCTGTCGCTCGCCCGGCGGCTGCACGAGGACGCGCCCGGCACCGTCGTGGTGCTCGCGTCCGGCTACGCGGCGGACCCGACCGTGCGCACGGCGATCGAGGAGGCGCCGTTTCCGTTCTTCGCCAAGCCCTTCCTGGCGCGGGATCTCATCGCCCACCTGCGCGAGGCGGTCGGGACGCCGGCGGCGCCGCCCGGGTCAACGTGACCGCCGCACCGAGCACCGCGGCGAGGCGCTCGCAGGGCACGGCCCCTTCGCGGTGGACGACGACCGCGCGGTCGCCGAGGCAGGCCACCACCGTCGAGGGCACGCCACCGGGGCACGGGCCGGCGTCGAGCAGCGTGTAGCCGGCGGAGCCGAGGCCGGCGAGGACCGCGGCGGGCGTGGCCGGCGGCGGGGCGCCGAACGGGTTCGCCGACGGCGCGGCGATCCCCACCGGGCGGCCGGCGAGCGCGGCCAGGCGGGCCGCGAGCGCGCGCGCCGTGGGCTCGTCGGGCAGGCGCAGGCCCACGGTGTCGCCCCCGGCGAGCACCGAAGGAGCCACGGCTCCGGGGCGCACGGGCAGGACCAGCGAAAGCGGTCCGGGCCAGAAGGCCTCGGCCAGCCGCCGCGCCGTGTCGGGCACGCGGTCCGTGAAGTGCGACACGTCGCCGGCGTCCGAAAGGTGCACGAGCAGCGGCCGGTCCGGCGGCCGGCCCTTGCGGCGGAAGATCGCCTGGACGGCGTCCTCGCGGTCGGCCCGGGCGCCCAGGCCGTAGACCGTCTCGGTGGGGAACGCAACCAACTCCCCGCGCGCGAGGGCGGCGGCGGCTTCTTCGAGGGATTGGGTCACCGGCACGGTGCGGGCGAGCATAGACCGGGCCCGTGCGGTAGGGTGCGCCCGCTCGTGCCCGACCCCGACATCGTCCTCATCGGTGCCGGCCCCAACGGCCTCGCCGCCGCGTGCCGGCTCGCCCGCGCGGGCCTTTCCACCCTCGTCGTCGAGGCCGACCCCGACCGCCCGGGCGGCGCCGTGGGGACCGTCGAGGGCACCCTGCCGGGCTTCCGGCACGACGTGGGGGCGGCCTTCTTCCCGTGGGGGCGGCTGTCCCCGGCCTTCCGGGCCCTTCGCCTCGAGGACGTGGGGCTGCGGTGGATCCTCGCGCCCATCGACAGTTGCCACCCGGCCCGGGACGGCACCGTGGCGATCGTCGGGCGCGACCTTCCGCGGTGCGAGGCCCACTTCGGCAGCCCGGAGGACGGCGCCGCCCTCGGGCGGATCGTGCGCTGGTACCGATCCATCGAGCCGAGGCTGCTCGCGGCGCTGCTCGCCCCTCTCCCGCCCGTGCGCGCGGCCCTGCGCCTTCTGCCCGAGGCGCCCCGTCTGGCCGGCGTCTTCCTGCGCAGCGGGGCCGGGTTCGCCCGGCGGCACTTTCGCAGCGAGGCGGCCCGCCGCGTGTTCCCGGGGCTCGCGCTCCACGTGGACGTGGGCCCCGAGGATCGGTTCGGGGCGGCCCTCGGCTTCATGCTGGGAATGACCGCCACGACCGGGGGCTACGCGATCCCCGAGGGCGGGGCCCAGGCCGTGGCCGACGCGCTCGTCCGGCGCCTTGCGTCCTACGGCGGCCGGATCGTGCTCGGTGCCCGGGTGCGGCGGATCGTCGTGCGCGACGGGCGGGCCCGGGCGGTCGTGCTCGAGGACGGGCGCGAGATCCCGGCCCGCCGCGCCGTCGTGGCGGACACCTGCGTCGCGGCCCTCTTGCTCGACCTGGTGGGGCGGTCGGAGGTGCCGCCGTTCGTGGCGGACTTCCTCGCGCGCTATCCGCGGGGCTTCGGCACCTTCAAGATCGACTGGGCGCTGGCGGCGCCCGTGCCGTGGACCGAACCCCTCGCCCACGACAGCGCCGTGGTCCACGCCGGCGAGTCGCTGTCCGACCTGGCCCGCTTCACCGCCGAGGTTCGCGGCGGCCGGATCCCCCGCGACCCGTACCTGGTGATCGGCCAGCAGAGCCGCTTCGACGCCACGCGCGCGCCGGCCGGCGGGCACACCCTGTGGGCCTACAGCCGCGTGCCGTCCCGGGTCGCCGGCGGCTGGCGGACCCACGCCGACGCCTTCGCCGACGCCGTCGAGACCCGGATCGAGCAGCTCGCCCCGGGCTTTCGCAGCACGATCCGCGCGCGCCGGATCCACACCCCCGACGACCTCGAACGCATGGATGCAAACCTCGTCGGCGGCGACCTCGGCGGCGGGTCGAACGCCTGGCACCGGCAGCTCGTGTTCCGGCCGATCTTCCCCTATTTTCGCCATCGGATGCCCGTCGGCGGCCTGTACCTGGCCTCCTCCTACGCCCACCCCGGGGCCGGCGTCCACGGGATGTGCGGCTGGAACGCGGCCGCGCGGGTCCTCGCCGACCTCCGGATCCGCGAGCCCACCGCCGCGTGCCCCTGACCCCCGACCCACCGCACCGGTCCCGCCCGCCCGCCCGTTCCGGCCCCGGTGCCCGCCCACACGCCCGAACGGAGCCCCATCCCGGCCGCGGTGCCCGTTTCCTGTCCCGATGCCGGTTCCGGTCCCGGTCGCCGTGCCCGTCATCCGTAGCCATGGATGCCCCGTGCCGCCGCGGTCGCCGAGTCGGTGCCGGTGCCGGTCCCGGTCGCCGTGCCCGTCATCCGTAGCCATGGATGCCCCGTGCCGCCGCGGTCGCCGAGTCGGTGCCGGTGCCCGTGCGCGTGCCCGTCGCTGTCCCCGTAGGCTCCATCGCTGGCGGCACCGCCGAGCCCCGGCCGTCGGGTCGAGCTGGGGGGCTGCGGCGGTCCTGGCAGCGGCCCGCGGGTCCTGTCGCGCGCCATCTCGGGAGCGGTGCCATCCGGCCCCGGCGAGCGTGGTCGGTGACGGGCAGGCAGACGGGTTCGGGCACGGCCACCGGCACGGGCACGGATGTCCGTGCTGGTCCGTGTACCTGTCGCCGTCCCCGGAACCCCCAGGGCTGGATGCACCGAGCCGCTGCGGTCTCCGTTTCGGTGCCGGTGCCCGTGCACGTGCCTGTGCCCGTCCGCGTAAACCAGAGCGCCGGAGTCACCGCCGAGCCCCGGCCGTCGGGTGGACCGAGGCGTGGCGGTGCTCCCGGTGCCGGCCCGCGCTTCTGAATTGCCCCGAAAATTTCAGAGAGTCAATTGGCATCGCCCAGCCGGTTCGGTGGACGACAGTGGTTGACGTTGTTGGCGATGATACAGGTCCTCGT
>Ga0256839_1002964_pt1 | contig 18103 bp, 13 predicted proteins | sample 354166metaG_FD_185968 | JGI IMG/M metagenome (GOLD analysis project Ga0256839, IMG submission 185968) | Hydrothermal vent microbial communities from Mid Atlantic Ridge, Atlantic Ocean - 354-166 | ecosystem: Environmental > Aquatic > Marine > Hydrothermal vents | place: Atlantic Ocean: Mid... | reverse complement strand
GCGTTTGCATCAAGTGCATCATACGGATTTAGATTTTGATGCAACAACGGCGGTGCGCTTTCATCCGCTAGAGATTATTTTTTCTTTGCTGATAAAGGTGGTGGTTGTTTATTTGTTGGGGGCAAATCCAGCGGCAGTGATTGTTTTTGAGGTTCTATTAAATGGTGCGGCAACCTTTAATCATAGTAATGTGCAGTTGCCGCTTGCGTTGGATAAGGTTTTGCGTTGGTTTGTGGTAACGCCAGATATGCATCGCATTCACCATTCCTGTGTGCAGAGTGAAATGGATAGTAATTATGGTTTTTCGGTATCGTGGTGGGATAGATTATTTAGAACCTATACTGCGGAGCCGCAACAGCCGCAAACTGAATTGACTATCGGTTTAAAGGCGTTTAGAAAGCCTGAGCAAGTGGGTCTTTTACAGGTATTGGTGTTGCCGTTTAAGGCACTGCGTGAAAAGTAGTGCGTGGTGTTTGAGGTAGCACCTACAAAAATAAAGCAAATTGTAGGTGCTATGTTGCTATTGCTGAGCGGCGAGTGCTTCGGTTTGTTTTTTCAGTAAGTGGCTAATGCCAAGTTTTGCCAGTTCCAGCATCGCGTTGAGCTCTTCTTGTCTAAACGCATGTCCTTCGGCAGTGCCTTGTACTTCTATGAAGGCGGCTGCATCGTTCATAACGACATTCATATCGGTTTCGGCATTGCTGTCTTCTGCATAGTCTAAGTCTAATACGGGGATGCCATTATAAATACCAACTGAAATAGAAGCGACTTGGCCATGCAATGGGTTTTTTTTGATTTTTCTCTGTTTGAGCATCTTTTGAATGGCAAGGGAAAGTGCGACAAAACCGCCTGTTATGGATGCAGTGCGTGTGCCGCCGTCTGCTTGTAGCACATCGCAGTCGATGGTAATGGTGTGCTCTCCTAGTGCGGCTAAGTCAAGGCTTGCGCGTAGTGAACGACCAATTAAGCGTTGAATTTCTTGGGTGCGGCCACCTTGTTTGCCTTGGCTGGCTTCGCGCCCCATACGGGTATGGGTGGAACGAGGCAGCATGCCGTATTCAGCTGTTACCCAGCCTTCGCCTTTGCCTTTTAAAAAACGGGGGACTCGATTTTCAACGCTGGCAGTGCAAAGCACGCGGGTGTCGCCAAATTCTACTAATACCGAGCCTTCGGCATGTTTGGTGTATTCGCAGGTGAATGTTACGTCTCTAAGTTGGTCGGGCGCGCGTCCGCTAGGTCTCATTGTTTATCTCTATATTGATTAAAAAGGGCTAGAGTATACCTGAATGAGATTTATGCGATAGGGAAGAATAAAACTTAAAAGGAATGGGGCTCTGTCAACTTAATGTTGTATGAGGCTCTCATTCCTTTATTTATTGGGCACTATACTTTGATATTCAGTAATGCGCCTTTCATATTGGTATCAGCTTGTAAGAGTTTTACGGCGGCAGAGCTTTCAAGTTCGGCTTCCGTTAAGCTTAATATGGGTTTGAGTATATCTTGCCGTTTGAAATTACTACTACCGACTTCATTGCTTTGTATGGAGGCTTTGCTGATGTCTTCGGCTGCCGTTGTTGCTTTTTGCAATGATGTATTAATGAGCTGAATGGCACTGCTATTAGGTGAAATTTCCATGATACCCTCCTAGGATGGTCGCTAAGAATGCTTTATTGGTATTATCATAACTTATGCAATAGTGTTCTGTGATCAATTGTACAATATTGATTCATAAAGTACACTGTTTATAAGTTGGATTGGGTTGGTGCCTTAAAAATGTTTATTTTAGGTGGATATGTTTTTATGTTTGCGTTCTCATAAAAATGTATATATAATCTGCGTTTCAAATTTAAGTAGGCGAGCGTGGCGGAATTGGTAGACGCGCTGGTTTTAGGTACCAGTATCTTATGATGTGAGAGTTCAAGTCTCTCCGCTCGCACCACTTAAAAGTCAAATAAATTTTTAACGGTAGTCATCGTTAATTCTCCAGGTTTTATGCCCATCGTGGGTAATCTTTAGTCTATTAGTCACAAAATAGTAATCATATAATTAGCAGTCAATATAAAAATTTTTGAGGTAAATCAATGGAAGTTTCTGTCGAAAAGACATCGGAATTAAGCAGAAAAATGACCGTTAGCATTCCTGAGGATGTTGTGCAAGGAAAAGTTAGCGAGCGTGTAAAAAAATTAGCGCGTGAAGTCAAAATTGACGGTTTTCGTCCAGGAAAAGTGCCTCAAAAGGTTGTGCAGAAAATGTACGGTGCGCGTGTAAGAGAAGAGGTTACCGGTGATTTGATTCAGGCTAATTATGTGCAGGCATTGCAAGATAATGATTTGCGCCCAGCCGGTATGCCCCAAGTTGAGGTTGTCGATGCGGAGACGGGTTTTACCTTTGTTGCCAGTTTTGAGGTATATCCTGAAATAACTTTAGATGGCATTGATGGTATTGAAATCGCTAAATCAGTGGCTACGGTTGAAGCGGCAGATCTTGATGTTATGCTGGAAAAATTGCGTGAACAAAAAAAGACTTGGGTTGCCTCGGAGCAAGCTGCGCAGGAAGGTGATAAGTTGGTCATTAATTTTTCAGGGGTAAGTGACGGCGAAGACTTTACTGATGGTAAAGTTGAAGATTTTGAAGTTGAGATTGGCGCAAAAAAAATGATTCCTGGGTTTGAGGATAATTTAGTAGGGCTTGCGGTCGGCGATACTAAAGCGTTTACGGTAACTTTTCCTGAAGGGTATGGTAATGAAAAATTGGCGGGTAAACCTGCTGAATTTGATATTGAAGTATTAAAAGTTGAGTCGCCGGTATTGCCTGAGATTGATGCTGAGTTTATTGAGGCGTATGGCATTGAAAGCGGGGATAAAGAAGAGTTTCTTGCTGATGTAAAAAGCAATATGGAGCGTGAGCTCGCGCAGGCATTAAAAAGTGATTTGAAAAATGTCGTGATGAATGGTTTATATGAAAAAGTAGCCGTTACTTTGCCGACTGTGATGGTTGATGCAGAAATCGAAAGTTTGATGAAGCCGTATTACGAAAACGCAAAACAGCGTAATATGGATGTTAACGATCTGAAATTACCTAGAGAGAATTTTGAAGAGCAAGCTAAACGTCGTGTGGCTTTGGGGTTGATTTTAGCTGATATTATTCAAACAAATGCAATCAAAGCCGATAAAGAGGCTGTTCGTGCTGTGATAGAAGATATGGCGCGAAGTTATGAAGATCCTAATGAGGTTGTAAATTGGTACTATGGCGATGAAAAGCGTTTGGCTGAAGTTGAACAGATGGTGCTAGAAGATGCGACAGTTGATTGGGTATTGTCAAAAGCAAAAGTAACGGATAAGCCGGTTTCTTTTTCAGAAATTATGGAATCAACAAGACAGCAATAAGGGATAATGATGAATAGCCATAATGGAATAGACAGTATTGTTTCTCCTGAAGCAGCAGGTGGGTTAGTGCCTATGGTCATAGAGCAGACCGCCCGCGGTGAACGCTCTTATGATATTTACTCACGGCTTTTAAAGGAGCGAGTTATTTTTCTGGTGGGTCAAGTTGAGGATTACATGGCTAATCTGATTGTGGCGCAATTATTATTTTTGGAGTCGGAAAACCCGGATAAAGATATTCATTTATATATTAATTCTCCAGGTGGCTCAGTGACGGCTGGTATGGCGATTTATGATACGATGCAGTTTATTAAGCCGGATGTCAGTACGATGTGTATTGGCCAAGCGGCAAGTATGGGTTCATTGTTATTGGCGGGGGGGGCGGCCGGCAAAAGATATTGTTTGCCACATTCGCGCGTGATGATTCACCAGCCTTTAGGCGGGTTTCAAGGGCAAGCGTCTGATTTTGATATTCATGCGCGTGAGATTCTAACGATACGTGAAAAGTTAAATAAAATTTTAGCGCATCATACTGGGCAGGCGATAGAAAAAATTCAGAAGGATACGGATAGGGATAACTTTCTGAGTGCCACCGATTCGGTTGAATATGGCTTGATTGATAAAGTATTATCAAGTCGCGTTGAGTCCGAGTAATAACTCAAAATCATTAATAATAGGTTTAAGTGATGAGCAAAGAGATTGATAGCGATAAAATTTTGTATTGTTCATTTTGTGGTAAAAGCCAAAATGAAGTTAGAAAGCTTATCGCAGGCCCTTCCGTTTATGTGTGTGATGAATGTGTTGAGCTTTGCAATGATATTATCAAAGAAGAACTTGCTAATGATGATAGAGAAGACGGCGAAGAGCATGAATTGCCTAAGCCTAAAGAGATTAAGGCGGCATTGGATGAGTATGTTATTGGCCAGGAGCAGGCTAAAAAAATATTGTCGGTTGCCGTCTATAATCATTATAAGAGGCTAAATAATCGAACGCAGTACGATAGTGATATTGAGCTGGGCAAAAGCAATATCTTATTGATTGGGCCGACAGGTTCGGGAAAAACCTTATTGGCCGAGACTTTGGCGAAGGTTTTGGATGTGCCTTTTACCATTGCAGATGCGACTACGTTGACGGAAGCGGGCTATGTGGGGGAGGATGTTGAAAATATCATTCAAAAAATCTTACAAAAATGTGATTTTGATGTAGAAAAAGCAGAGTCTGGCATTGTTTATATTGATGAAATCGACAAAATTTCCAAGAAGTCTGAAAATACCTCCATTACTCGGGATGTTTCTGGTGAAGGGGTGCAACAGGCTTTATTGAAACTGATTGAAGGCACGATTGCTTCGGTTTCTCCGCAAGGCGGGCGTAAAAATCCACAGCAGGAATTTGTGCAGGTCAATACGGCTAATATTTTATTTATTGTTGGCGGGGCTTTTGCTGGCTTAGATAAGGTCATTCAACAACGCACGGAAAAAGGAGGTATTGGTTTTTCGGCGGAAGTCAAAGCGAAAGATGACAGTAAGAATATTGGTGAATTATTTTCCGAGGTTGAGGCCGAAGATTTAGTTCGTTACGGTTTGATTCCTGAATTTGTAGGCCGGTTGCCAGTGGTTGCTACATTGGAAGAGCTGAGTGAAGAAGCTTTGATTCAGGTCTTGACTGAGCCTAAAAATGCCTTAACTAAGCAGTATCAAAAGTTATTTGAAATGGAAGGTACGGAGCTTGAATTTCGCCGGGACTCGTTACATGCGATTGCGCAAAAATCAATGCAACGTAAAACGGGAGCACGTGGTTTGCGCACTATTGTTGAAAATGTGTTGTTAGATACCATGTATGAAATCCCATCTGCTGATAATGTGGCTAAGGTGGTGATTGATAAAATGGTGATTGACGGTGAAAATGATCCTTATTTTGTTTATGACGGTGAGCAAAAAGTAGCCTCTTCGGAGTAGCGATACACCACGATAACGTCATCGGTTCTTATTAAAAGGCGAGTGTTTATGATGAAACACTCGCCTTTTTTGTGTCTGGTACCTTGTTAAATATAACGGGCACCCTTATATTATACCTCATATATTTTAAAATTTAGCGAAGGCTTCTGAGATGGAAATGAATGAAATGGCAGATCTTTTTGATGATGGGTTGGTTCCTGTGTTACCACTTAGGGATGTTGTTGTTTACCCGCATATGGTAATTCCTTTATTTGTGGGGCGTGAGAAATCAATTGAAGCACTTGATGAAGCGATGCGCGAAGATAAGCAGATTTTATTAGTAACGCAAACAGAAGCTGAGCTTGATGATCCCGGTTTTGACGATCTGTATAAAGTAGGGGCGTTGGCTAATATTTTGCAGTTATTAAAGTTGCCGGATGGAACGGTAAAAGTATTGGTGGAAGGCGAGCAGCGTAGCCGAGTCACCGAGTATCATGAAAAAGATGGTTGTATTTTTGCCGAAATAGAAGAAATACCGGATGTTTTAACCTTGTCTGATAAAGAGATCGATGTGTTGGTGCGGGCAACGATGGACTCTTTTACTAAGTATGTAAAGTTAAATAGCAAAATTCCGCCTGAAGTACTGAATGCTTTGTCAGGTGTTGAAGAGCATGGGCGGCTTGCCGATACCATAGCGGCGCATATGAGTCTGAAGGTGTCGGAGAAGCAAGCGTTGTTGGAAATGGCAGATATTGTGCAACGCTTAGAAAAACTGATGCTATTTATGGAAAGTGAGGCAGATTTATTTGCTTTAGAGAAAGATATACGCGTGCGTGTAAAGCAACAAATGGAAAAGAACCAGCGTGAATATTACTTGAATGAGCAAATGAAGGCGATTCAAAAAGAGCTGGGCGATATGGATGATGCCTTAAGTGAAATTGAAGAACTTGAGCTAAAAATATCTAAAGCCGGGATGTCTAAAGAAGCAAGGGATAAGGCCGAAGTTGAGCTGAATAAGTTGAAGATGATGTCGTCGATGTCAGCAGAAGCTTCGGTAGTGCGTAATTATATCGACTGGATGATCAATGTGCCTTGGAAAAAGAAGACTAAGGTACGACATGATTTGAAGCTTGCGGAAGAGATTCTCGATACTGATCATTATGGTTTAGAAAAAGTAAAAGAGCGTATTCTTGAATACTTGGCTGTACAGCAACGGGTAAAATCATTGAACGGACCTATTTTGTGTTTGGTAGGGCCTCCTGGGGTAGGGAAAACCTCTTTAGGGCAATCCATTGCACGAGCGACTAATCGAAAATATATTCGAATGGCATTAGGTGGTGTGCGTGATGAAGCAGAAATTCGTGGGCATAGACGGACTTATATAGGCTCTATGCCTGGTAAAATTTTACAAAGCTTGTCTAAGATTAAAGTGCGTAATCCATTATTTCTGTTGGATGAAATTGACAAAATGTCGGGTGATTTTCGTGGCGACCCTGCCTCGGCTTTGTTGGAAGTGCTAGATCCTGAGCAAAATAAAGCTTTTGCCGATCATTATTTAGAAGTTGATTTTGACTTGTCGGATGTCATGTTTGTGGCAACGGCGAATACGATGAATATCCCAGGACCGCTATTGGATAGAATGGAAGTCATCCGTTTGGCAGGTTATACCGAAGATGAGAAAATTAATATTGCAATGCGTTATTTACTGCCTAAGCAGCTAAAAAATAATGGTTTGCAAGAAAATGAGGTGCAGATAGCTGAAGAAGTCATTCAGGATATTGTGCGTTATTATACGCGCGAAGCGGGAGTGCGTAGTTTAGAGCGTGAAATATCTAAGATTTGTCGTAAAGTGGTTAAAGAGCTTTTGCTAAAAGAAAAGTCAGAAAAAGTAGAGGTGACATCAGAAAATTTATCCGATTACCTAGGGGTACGTCGCTTTAGTTATGGACTTGCAGAAGATAAAGACCAAATAGGGCAGGTTACCGGTTTGGCTTGGACTGAGGTAGGTGGAGAGTTACTGACGATTGAAGCCGTTGCCATGTCGGGCAAAGGCAAGCAAGTCATGACAGGCAAGCTAGGTGATGTTATGAAGGAATCTATTGAAGCGGCAGTGACCGTTGTGCGCGCACGAGCTGATGTGTTAGGTATTGATGTTGAGACTTTTCAGAACAAAGATTTGCATATACATGTACCGGAAGGTGCAACACCTAAAGATGGTCCTAGTGCTGGAGCAGGCATGTGTACGGCTATTATTTCGGCCTTGACGGGCGTGCCGGTCAAGGCCGAAGTCGCTATGACGGGGGAAATTACTTTACGCGGTGAAGTATTGGCTATTGGAGGCCTAAAAGAGAAGTTGCTGGCAGCGCATCGTGGTGGCATTAAGACGGTATTGATTCCTGAGGATAATGAAAAGGATTTAGTAGAAATCCCTGATAATGTTAAACAAAACCTGAATATTCAACCTGTGCGCTGGATTGATCAAGTGCTGGAACTGGCTTTGCAATATCAGCCTGAGCCCTTAGGAAAAGTTGCAAAGGTCTCTGAGACCAAAGTGGGGAAATCTGTCGATAGCTCTATTAGAGCACATTAATTAGATATATACGGCTGTAACGCTTGACATGACTAGGATGTAGTTGGTATAAAGACATTCGCTTTAATAATGTTTTATGTTTCGGCAGAGCGTATATATTTTATCTTGTGTTAATTTCCTATGGAGAAGAGTAAATGAATAAATCAGAACTGATAGATGCAATGGCTGATGCATCAGAACTAACAAAAGCCGATGCAGGGCGCGCGCTTGACGCATTTATGTCATCTGTTACCGATGCATTGAAAAGTGGTGACTCTGTTGCATTAGTAGGTTTTGGGACTTTTTCTGTCAAAGATAGAGCAGAGCGCAAAGGACGTAATCCGCAAACAGGTGCAGAGATTACGATTAAAGCGGCAAAAATTCCTTCCTTTAAGGCAGGTAAAGGTTTGAAAGATAGCGTTAATATTTAAGTTTTAATAGAAATGATAGGTTTTTTAGCAAAACGCTTGCGCAAGTTAAAAAACAGGGCTATAATATCATTTCTTTAGTCGGGTGCTTAGCTCAGCTGGGAGAGCATCGCCCTTACAAGGCGAGGGTCGGGGGTTCGAACCCCTCAGCACCCACCACAGACTTGGAGCGGTAGTTCAGCTGGTTAGAATGCTGGCCTGTCACGCCGGAGGTCGCGGGTTCGAATCCCGTCCGCTCCGCCATATTAAAAACCCCGACCATTTGGTTCGGGGTTTTTTTTTGTTTAAAATTTATGGTTAGAATTGAGCGTAATATTGCATCCTCATTCTTAATTTAAACAAGCCCATATTTGCAAGGAGTGGAGGAACTTAATCGTTCTTTCAAGGATATTTTATGACTTAAATCATAGAGTATCAAAATAGTTAAATTATCAATTGATTAAGGCTAATCATATGTTGACAGAAATAAGAGAAAAAACACAAGGTACTTTTGCTTGGATAATTTTGATATTAATATGTGTTCCTTTTGCATTGTGGGGCCTTCAAAATTACACCAATGGCGGTCAAGAAAAGGCAGTTGTTATTGTTGGCGATAAGGAGTTCGGGCAACGTGAAGTCAACCAGGCTTATGCACAATTTAAACAGCAATATGCTGAGATGCAGATTCCTGAAGAAATTTTGCAAAAACAAGCTATCGAAAAATTGATTCGTGATGAGCTTTTGTTGCAACATGTGACAGAAGAAGGCTTGGTTGTCACGGATGAGCGTGTGCGTCAATTTATTGCTTCCTTACAATATTTCCAGCGAGAGGGTAAATTTGATAAGCAGCAATATGAAACATTGCTAGCTAGCCAAGGTATGAGTTCTGCTCAGTTTATTAATAGAATTCGCAAAGCATTGGTCATGGAGCAGTTTCAAAAGGCAGTAACAGATACCAGCTTTATCTCTGAGCAAGATATGCAACGCTTTTTTAAGATTCAAAATCAAACACGTGATATCGAGTATGTCACGATTAACATAGAGCCTGTGGCCACGACGCCGAGCGATGCCGCCATTAATGATTTTTATCAGCAACATGCGAGCGACTATCAAACTGCTGAACAAGTATCAGTTGAATATGTGGAGTTATCTTTAAATGATTTAATGCAGGATGTCACGCCTTCGGACGAGCAGTTACAAGCTTATTATGCAGATAATATTGAGCAATACTCTACAAAAGAACGTCGTAAAATAAGTCATATACTCTTTGCCAAAACAAAAGATACTACAGAAGCGCAGGCATTAGAGAAAGCGAAAGCGGCCGTTAAGCGATTGCAACAAGAGTCATTTGCTGAGCTTGCCAAAGAGTTGTCCGATGATACTTTGACGGCTAAAAATGGTGGGGACTTAGGTTTATTTGAAGTGGGCGTTATGGAGCCTGCCTTTGAAGAGGCGGCATCACAATTGGCCTTAGGAGAAGTGTCGGCTCCTGTAAAATCTGCTTTTGGCTATCATATTATTACCGTTACTGAATTGGAGCCTGCGGCGACTAAGCCTTATGCTAAGGTTGCTGCAGAGGTTGAGCAAGCTTTAAAAAGAGCAGCGGCTGAAACAACGTATTATGAATTAGGCGAATCACTAACGGAATTGAGCTTTGAAAATTCAGATAGTTTATCCGTTGTATCGGATGATTTAGGTTTGAAAATTAAGCAAACAGCATTATTTTCACGTGATGCAGGGACAGGACTTGCCACTGAAGAGGCTATTAGGAATATGGCTTTTTCTGAATCGGTATTGCAAGGCCATAATAGTGAGCCTGTTGAGCTCGGTGAAGAGCGCGTAGTAGTTTTACGTATGTTAGAGCATCAGCCGGCCGAAACAAAGCCCTTAGAAGCGGTTAAAGATGAAATTATTACGGCCATCAAAATACAACAAGCCAAAGATAATGCCAAGCAATTAATGGCAACGATTAAGCAAAAATTACTGGCAGGACAAGCCATGGCAGATATCGCCAAAGAGCAAGGTTTGCTTGTTAAGAAAGCAGAGGGAGTAACGCGAGAGGGAGCAGAGATTAATTGGCAGGTTAAGCAAGCGGTCTTTAAAGCGGCTAAGCCGGTTGCGGGTAAGCCAACAGTCGTTGTCGTTGATTTGCCACAAGGCGGACACACGATAGTCAGTTTGCTTAGTGTGACAGAAGGCGGGGCTATGGAAGACAAAGAAAAGGCCAAACTTGCAAAAGCGAATATCGCAAAAGCCTTAGGGCAGGCTGATTATGCTGCGGTTATTGCGGGTATCCGCGAAGGTGCGCATATCTCTATTAGGGAGTGATAAGTTTACTTTTAAAAATAAAAAGGGCGATATAATCGCCCTTTTTTATGCCTGAAACAGGGGTAGCTTAGCTGTTTTTTGATAAAGTTAGTAAAAAATCGACTTCAATTTCTAAATTATCTGCTTGTTTTATTTGCGCTAGTATCTCTTGGTTGGCTCGCCATGCAAAAGGAGTCATTTGCAATAAAGCCATGCGTTGGTCTGGGTCTGGCTGAATTTTATAAGTAATTTGCTGACTGTCGATTTGGCTGAAGTGTTTAGGTAAAGCAATATCGGTATGATGGGCTTTTACATCTTTATAGATAAATTCCCTTAATTGCCACAAATGCCGTGGGCCTGGGGTAACAATCAATAATAGTCCGCCAGGTTTTAATAAGCGTTGAACTTCGGCATCGTTTGAAGGTGCGTACACTCTGAGTAGTAAATCAAAGTAATGATCGGCATAAGGCATACGTTTGTTACTGGCAACGATAAAGCGGGCACGCGCTTGCTTTTTGGCGGCCGCTAAAATAGCATTTTTAGCAATGTCGATACCGTGTAAATCTAAATGTACACTATCCTTAGAGTGTAATTCAATTTGGCGGCTGTAATAGCCTTCACCACAGCCCATATCCAAAATATGCATCATAGCATCAGTCGTTCTATGATGGTCAATCATAGCCGTTATGGCTTTAGCCATCTCTTGGTAAAAGCCTGCTTCCAGAAAGTTACGTCGTGCGCGCATCATGGCGCGGCTATCACCCGGTTCTTTGGATTTTTTATGTTGTGCGGGTAATAAATTTAAGTAGCCTTCTTTGGCCATGTCAAAGTGATGTTTTTTGGTGCAGTAATAGCCTTTAGAGGGCTGGTGCTGCATGAGTGGATTTTGGCAAATGGGGCAGATGTAGGGCATGTAATTTATTTATTAAGGTGAGCTCGTTGGTTAAATTCTTAAGTATTTTATCAGTTATTGATAAATTTCACTGGCGGCAATACGTCGGTCAATTTCTTTGAGTATGGCTTGATATTTGGGGCTGTAAATAGATTGATATTGCGTTGTAAAGTTGATGATGTCGAGTTTTTCGGGCAAGTCGCTGACACGTGGCATAAAGGCCTGATAATTTTTGATGGTCGCCATCTTTTTTTGTATTTTTAGAGCTTGTTCAAGATTGGCAGTCGCATATTTACCAAAATATACCCCCGCCCTATCTGCCGCCAAATCAATAAAACTAAAGCCATTACCTTTTTTAGCATCATTGAGTTCTTTTTCTTGGCCAATAATTTGGGCTAAATGGCTGTTGCCTAGTGCAGATAATGAGGCCGATAGCATAAAGTGTTGTGCCATATCGGTGCGGCGATATAGATAAGCAGGGTAATATTGCTGAGTGGCTGTGGTGTGTTGGTAGTGATTGACGTAGTTATTGACTACAAAAATGACTAGGCGATTTTCTGCGATGGCATTGCCTGTGGTAGAGCGTTGTTGCGCAAGCTCAAATAATGGTTGCAATAAATTAGCAAGAGACAGAAGCCAAACGGTATTATGCCTGCTGATGGTTGTTTCTAATTTTGCTTGATACTGTGCTAAAGCGTCTGCATCAATAGAAGGGGATAGGAGTTGCTGAATACGAGAGCGAGCACTGTTAGGTAATTGGTATTTAAACTGTAACTGTTTATTTTCTAAATGAATTTCTTTTAAATGCTGTTTGAATAAAGTCAAGTATTGATTCAGGCGAGTATATGCAATTGCTTTTGCAATCAGAAAACCGGCATACCGGTCGGCAATGGCAATTTTACCGATTTTTAGATTTTTAATGTGTGGGTGGCTATCTGGGGAAATGTGTAGCTGAAAGCGAATATCGACATAACGCCCAAATAAATTATTTGCCAACGTGAAAATCAGCCGAAAATAAATGAAATCAGGGTTTATTTGAATATGTGAGCGGCTATTTGCGTATCGGTTTAATAAATAAGAGCTGGCAATATTAAGGTCATGCTCGGTGAGAGTCAGGTTGATAGCATCCGTATTAGCTTGTTGTGTTGCATAAAGGATATTTTGCGCCCGTTGAATGTCACTATTGTTAAGTTGCCATTGTGGTAGCGTGATCGTTTGGTTGCTTGTGCACAGCGCGATGATAATAACAAGTATGATGGCAGGAATTGCAATGATATTAAATATCGCGCGGAGCAAAGTCAGCATTTTGCTTAGCTGGCGTGTAAGGTGAATTTAGCTTTTGTTAAATACTCGGCTTCTAATTTTAAATCGGCTTGAGTTAATGGTGCATTATCTAACCAGCCCTCGGGAAATTGCAAATTAATATTGCCGGGTGCGAGGGATATTTTAAAATCAGGGAGTGCGGTGTGGCTGCGGTTGCGTAGCAGTAATACCGCAAGCCTTAATATAATGACCATATAAATGGCACTTTTATGCCAAGGCGGCGGTAACTTACTGATTTGTTTGTTAGGAATTTTGCGTCGATGCGCAAGCACTAAGGTGGATAATAAGTTTTGGTTTTGTTGAGAAAAGCCTGCTAAATCCCCATGTTTGATGATATACGCCCCATGTTTATGATATTGGCTATGGGCAATATTGCGCCCAATTTCATGTAGGTCAGCTGCCCAGCTTAAATATTGTGCCATGACTTTAGTTTGCGCGCCTAAAAAAGGCTTTAGTTGCGTTAGCATATAAGTAATGGCGTTGTTTATGCGTTCGGATTGTGCCGGATCGGTATGATAATGTTTAGCCAGTGTTTGTACGGTTTCAGCGCGCACATCATGGTTAAATTTACGGCCTAAATAGTCATAGATTAGACCTTCACGCAAAGCCCCGTCAGAAACACTCATTTTATCTATATTAAGCGTTTGGAAAGTGGCGTATAAAATGGCAAATCCCCCCACAAAGACCGGCTCCCTTTCTGCATCGAGTTCTGCTAAGTTAAGCTCTGTTGTGTGTCGGCAACTAAGAATATGTGTTTTGAGTTTTTCCAGTCCTTCCGGTGTGATGCCGCCTGGACTCCAATCCATTGCCAGCAAAACTTTACGAATGGAGCGGATGCTACCTGAGGCACCGATGGCTTCATCCCAATGCTTGTGGTCAAATAAGTTTTTATAGCTACTTAATTGTTGTCTGACATAAAGAATAGCCTGTTGTAGGCGGTGTGGGCTGATTTCGCCATGCGTAAAAAAACGATTGCTGATGGTGACGCAACCCATGCGCAAGCTTTCTTTTTGTGCCGGTAGAGCATTAGTGCCAATAATGTATTCGGTACTACCGCCACCAATATCCATTACCAAGCGGCGACTGGCATTACTTTGTAAGCTATGCGCAACCCCTTGATAAATAAGTCGTGCTTCTTCAATGCCTGAAATAATATGAATAGGGTAGCCAATGGCTTGTTCGGCCTTGTTTAAAAATTGCACGGCATTTTTGGCCGTACGTAAAGTATTGGTGCCAACGATACGCACATTACTGGCTGGGAAGTTTTGAATGCGTTGACCAAATCGTTCTAAACAGGCGAGTGCGCGTTGCTGAGTGGCTTCATCAAGCATGTTTTTCTGATTGAGGCCTGAGGCTAAACGTACCATTTCTTTTAAGCGGTCAATTGTTTGTAGTTGGCTACCTTGCACGCTACAAATAATCATATGAAAACTATTGGAGCCTAGATCAACGGCGGCAACAAGTTCAGGAGCTTGCTCGGGTTCTTGGGTAGTGGTCATTTGTTTTTATAGAGTTGGTTGATTATCTGCTAAAATTCACGCTTAGGTCGGCACGATTATTTTATACGCAAAAATATGTCGTAAGGCTAATGTACCGCATTTAAATGCCTACGTTAAGTGCAGATAACCGTTGATTTGAATTTTTGTGAGCAAAACGCTATTAATGAAAGCATTATCTATTCGTAATTTAAAAAAAACCTATGCTAATGGCCTAACGGCACTTAATGGTATAGACCTTGATGTTGCAGAAGGTGATTTTTTTGCTCTGCTGGGGCCTAATGGTGCCGGTAAATCAACCACGATTGGTATTATTAGCTCTTTAGTCAATGCAACTAGTGGTGAAGTGCGTATTTTTGATGCCGATTTGCAGCGCCATAAGCAATTGGCAAAGAGTTACATTGGTCTTGTGCCGCAAGAAATTAATTTTAATCAATTTGAGACGGTGCAAAACATTGTCATGAACCAGGCGGGTTATTATGGGCTGCCTAGAAAGCAAGCGCGCAAGCAAACGGAGCACTGTTTAAAATTAATGCACTTATGGGATAAGCGGGATGCTGTTTCCAGGCGTTTATCGGGAGGAATGAAGCGCCGGGTTATGATTGCACGTGCCTTAGTGCATCAACCGCGTTTGTTGATTTTGGATGAACCAACCGCAGGTGTTGATATTGAAATTCGTCGCTCTATGTGGGAAACCATGCAGCGTGTGAATCAGCAAGGTACAACCATTATCTTGACCACACACTATTTGGAAGAGGCCGAAAATTTATGTCGCAATATTGCCATTATTAATCAGGGAGAAATTGTAGAGCATACCGATATGCAAAGTTTATTGGCGCGTTTAAATGAAGATCATTTTGTTTGTGATATTAAAACGTCCCTTAAAAATGCGCCGGCGATTGCAGGGTATGCGATCAGTTTGGATAATGCGCAACAGTTGAGTGTTTCTGTTCCCAAAGCCTTAGGCTTAAATCAATTATTTCAGGGGCTGTCGGAACAACAGATAGAAGTGCTGAGTTTAAAAAATAAATCAAACCGTTTGGAGCAATTATTTTTGGATTTAATTGCATCGGATAACAATAATTAACAATGAGTTAAACATATGCGTATTCATGCATTGCCTGCCCAATTAGTGAACCAGATTGCTGCCGGTGAGGTAGTTGAAAGACCGGCTTCAGTGGTCAAAGAGTTAGTGGAAAACAGCCTTGATGCCGGAGCAACTCATATTGGTGTGGAGATTGAAAAAGGCGGGGCGCAACGCATTAGAATTCGTGATAATGGTTGTGGCATTGATAAGGATGATTTGCCCTTAGCCTTATCTAGGCATGCGACCAGTAAAATTCAGTCATTACAAGATTTAGAGCAAGTTGCAACCATGGGCTTTCGTGGTGAGGCTTTGCCTAGTATTAGCTCAGTCTCGCGTTTGACGCTTATTTCACGCGTTGCCGATGCGGATTGTGCTTGGCGTGTACAGGCCGATGGAACTGAAGAAGTCTTAGACCCACAGCCAGACCCACATCCTTTAGGGACAACGATTGACGTGTGTGATATTTTTTATAATACCCCCGCACGGCGTAAATTTTTAAAAGCAGATAAAACGGAATTTGCGCATATTGATACGTTATTTAAGCGCATGGCGTTAAGTCGCTTTGATGTTGCATTTGAGCTTAAACATAATCAGCGCGATATTTTTAAATTCAAAATAGCGCAGACCCCCGCTGAACAAGAACTGCGATTGGCACAAATTTTTGGCCGTAACTTTTTAGATAATGCGGTCAATATTGATTTTAGTGCGTCGGGAATGCGTTTGCATGGCTGGGTGGGGTTGCCGACATTTTCGCGTAGTCAGCAGGATATGCAGTATTTTTATGTCAATGGCCGTCTTATTAAAGACCGTTTAGTGACGCATGCCATTAAGCAGGCTTATCAAGATGTTTTATTTCATGGGCGGCATCCGGTATATGTCTTGTATTTAACATTGGACCCAAGTTTAGTGGATGTGAATGCGCATCCGCAAAAATTGGAAGTGCGTTTTCGTGAAGGACGTACAGTCCATGATTTTTTATTTAAAGCACTGCACCGCTCCTTGGCCGATGTGCGTCCGAAAACGCAACTTGCTACTGAATCCGCCACAGAGCCGGCGGCAGAGGGGGCTTCTGCATCACGGCCGCCTGTGCAGCAAGTGGTTGATTTTCAACCATTGCCAGCCAGTACGGAGAAGCCGATTGCGCGTCAAAGTTACTCGCCTCGTGCCGCGTCCCGACAATCTGCATTACCCTTAGACGTTGACGCGCAGATTGATGCGTATGCTAAATTGCTCACACCGACACAGCCATTAGCGGTGCAAGAGCCGGCAGTACCGACTGCGCCTGCGCAAACAGAAACTGTACCGGCATTAGGTTATGCCGTTGCACATTTACATGACATCTATATTCTTGCGGAAACAGCCAATGGTATTATTTTGGTTGATGCACATGCGGCACATGAACGGGTCACTTATGAAAAATTTAAAACGCAGTACCACCAAGGCACAATTCCCTCACAGCCGTTATTATTGCCTGTACAAGTGCAAGTAAGTCGTGTCGAGGCAGATTTGGCGGATGACGAACAAGCTTTTTTTATGCATCTTGGGTTTGAATTAAATCGCATGGGCGAAGAAATGCTTGTTGTGCGTGCCATACCCGTTTTGTTGATAGGGACAGATATTGCCTTGTTAATAAAAGATGTTTTGGCTGATATTATTGCGCACGGTATGAGTCAGCGTATTGAGCAGTACAGCAATGACATTTTAGCCTCTATTGCTTGCCATGGTTCTGTGCGAGCCAATCGGCATTTGACCGTGCCCGAAATGGATGCCTTGTTGCGTGATATGGAAAAGACTGAGCGCAGTGGTCAATGCAATCATGGCCGGCCTACTTGGGTCGAGTTGACTAAGAAAGAATTAGATCAACTGTTTTTGCGTGGTCAGTAATGTTGCATACTCACGAGGTAAATAATAGGATTGATGCAGACTTCCCGCCCGCGCTCTTTTTAATGGGGCCGACCGCTTCAGGAAAAACGGCATTAGCAGTGCGGCTTGCTCAGCAATTTAATGCCGAAATTATCAGTGTTGATTCGGCATTGGTGTTTAGAGGCATGGATATTGGAACCGCAAAACCGACTACCGTTGAGCGCGCGGGGATTTTGCATCATTTGATTGATATTTTAGACCCGACAGAAAGCTTTTCTACCGGCGCCTTTCGCCAGCATGCTTTGGCTTTAATGGCGGATATTACGGCGCGAGGTAAGTTACCATTATTGGTAGGGGGAACAATGCTATATTTTAATGCATTGTTTTATGGTTTGGCTAAGTTGCCAACAGCAGATGCCGTGTTGCGAGAGCAATTAGCGACAGAAGCATTAAAAATTGGCAAAGTTGCCATGCACGCACAATTACAGCAAATTGATCCTGTAGCGGCTGCGCGTATTCACCCTAATGACCCACAACGAGTACAGCGCGCCTTAGAAGTATATCGACTGACCGGCAAGCCGATTACCCAGTTGCATGCAGAGGCAAAAGCGGATGTGCTTCCTTATCGGCAGATTAAATTAATTGTTGTGCCGCGTGATCGGGCTGTTTTACATGAGAAAATTGCCTTACGTTTTCAGCAAATGTTACAGCAAGGTTTGGTGGCTGAGGTTGATGCTTTGTATCGGCGTGGCGATTTAACGGCCGATATGCCGGCGATACGTGCCGTTGGCTATCGGCAGGTATGGTCTTATTTAGCCGGGGAAATAAGTGCAGAATTGATG
>Ga0256839_1002963_pt1 | contig 18105 bp, 20 predicted proteins | sample 354166metaG_FD_185968 | JGI IMG/M metagenome (GOLD analysis project Ga0256839, IMG submission 185968) | Hydrothermal vent microbial communities from Mid Atlantic Ridge, Atlantic Ocean - 354-166 | ecosystem: Environmental > Aquatic > Marine > Hydrothermal vents | place: Atlantic Ocean: Mid... | reverse complement strand
GTCGTCCCGGCAGATTTGTCCAAGCCTGATTGGCGGAGAGGCAGGGATTCGAACCCTGGGAGGGCTACAAACCCTCAACGGTTTTCAAGACCGCCGCTTTCGACCGCTCAGCCACCTCTCCATGGGCGCTCGCATGAAGCGAATTGAAAAGCGCTGTTATTCTACATGAATTTTTACGCTACGGAAGCATTGACTTTTGATTCATAAGGGATTTACACAAAAATATAATCCCGAAAGAGGCCGGACGACCTTGTATTCATACCCGATAGTCACTATATTTTCCCCACACGGTTACAACAAGAGGACATTGCAAACGATGAATCCATTGAATACCGGCATCGGCAGAGCGCCAAGCTCCGTTCTTGCCACCAACAAGGTCATACGCAACACCTACATGCTGTTATCCATGACGCTGCTTTTCAGCGCGGTCACGGCCGGTGTGTCGGTTGCCTTCAAGCTGCCTCACCCGGGTCTGCTGCTGACGATCGTCGGGTTTTTCGGATTGTTGTTTCTGACTCACAAACTGCAGAACAGCGTGTGGGGGCTGGCGTCGGTCTTTGCCCTCACCGGCTTCATGGGCCTGACCCTGGGTCCCATCATCAGCGCCTATCTCAGCATCCCCAACGGCGACCAGATCGTCATGACGGCCCTGGGCGGCACCGGCGCCATCTTCCTCGGGCTTTCCGCCTACGCCCTGGCCTCCCGCAAGGATTTCAGCTTCATGGGCGGCTTTCTCATGGTGGGCATCCTGGTGGCGTTTCTCGGATCGCTGGCGGCCATCTTTTTCAACATCCCGGCCTTCAGCCTCGCCATCTCCGGCATGTTCGTCCTGCTCATGTCGGGCCTCATACTGTATGAGACCAGCCAGCTCATTCACGGCGGCGAAACCAATTACATCATGGCAACCGTCAGCCTCTATGTGAGCATCTATAACCTGTTCCTGAGCCTGCTGCACCTCATCGGCGCCTTCAGCGGCGACGACTGAACACTCAGCACTCAAGATTGGTTCGACAGAAAAGCCCCGGTATTGTCCGGGGCTTTTTTTTGTTTGGCGCATCGTCCACAATGCAGGCATGAACGCACATCCATTCGCGCAATACGTACGCACCCTGGGGCGGGGCAAGAAGGGCGCCCGGCCCCTGACCATGGAGGAGGCCCGCCAGGCCATGGGCATGATCCTCGCCGGCCAGGTGGAGGACATACAACTGGGCGCCTTCCTCATGCTGGTGCGCATCCGCGAGGAAAGCCCGGAAGAGCTGGCCGGCTTCGTCGCCGCGGCGCGTGCTTCCCTGCAACTGCCCCCCGCGCCGCCCCGGGCCGAGCTGGACTGGTCCACCTATGCGGGCAAGCGGCGCCAGCTTCCCTGGTTCGTGCTCTCGGCGCTGCTGCTGGCGGAGAACGGCATCCCCATCCTCATGCACGGCACCCATGGCTTCAAGGACGACCGCGTCTACACGCCGGACGCCATCCGTTCCCTCGGCCTGCCCCTGTGCCGCGATTTCCGGGAAGTGGGCGACCGGCTGCAGGCGGAAAACTTTGCCTTCATCCCCTTGGAAAATTTCTGTCCCAGGCTCAAGGAAATCCTGGATCTGCGCCATCTCCTTGGGCTGCGCTCCCCGGTCAACACACTCCTGCGCATGCTGAACCCCCTGGCCGCCCCATACATGATGCAGGGGATTTTCCATCCCGGCTACAGCGCCATACACCAGCAGGCGGCCTTGCTTCTCGAACAAGCACACATGGCCGTATTCAAGGGGGAAGGCGGAGAAACCGAGCGCAATCCCGACATGCCCTGCCAGGTCCTGTCGGTGCGCGACGGGGCCAGCAGCGAGCAGGCCTGGCCCGCCCTGTTCAACGGCCCCCGCCACCTCAAGGACCGCGCCATGGATGTCTCCCGGCTCGCGGGGGTGTGGCGGGGAGAGAGCGAAGACGAATACGGCGAGGCGGCCGTCACCGGCACGGCGGCCATCGCCCTGCGCCTCCTGGGCAAGGCGGATGATATTGCAACGGCTGAGACGCTCGCCCGGCGCATGTGGCAGTCGAGAAACCGCGGGCGCTTCTGACCATCCCCTGAAGCGGATAGTGAAACGGCGCTCTTCGACGCCATTCGCTATGCGGATGCGGGAGCCGTGCGCCTGTTAGTGGAAAGGGGCGCCCTGGTGGATATGAAGGGGAGTGGCGTCCCCCCCTCTGCCTGGCGCGGCAGGCGGGGAAACCCGCCGTCATCCAGCACCTGCAACAGCATGGCGCGGGCTGTCAATGAGGAGACACCCAAAACGGCTCAGGACGACTGGTCCGGCCTGAACCACGCCAGGGTCCCGTGGAGACGCACCACCTCTCCGACGATCAACAGCGTGGGCGCATGAACCGTCTCCCGCCGCACCATTTCCGGCAGGCTTTCCAGCGTCCCGGTAAAGACCCGCTGCCGGGGCGTGGTGCCCTGCTCCACCAATGCCGCGGGGGTCGTACTGTCCAGGCCGTGAGCGGCCAACTCCCCGCACAGCCTGTCCAGGCCCGCCAGGCCCATGTAGATGACGAGGGTCTGCTGGGGCTGGATGATCCGCTCCCAGTCCAGCGCCACGGCCCCCTCCTTGAGGTGGCCGGTGACGAACAGGACGGACTGGGCATGGTCGCGATGCGTCAGGGGAATGCCGGCATAGGCGGCGCAGCCGCTGGCGGCCGTGATGCCGGGAATGACCTGAAACGGGATGCCCTCACGGGACAGGCTCTCGATCTCCTCCCCGCCGCGTCCGAAAATGAAAGGATCGCCCCCCTTGAGGCGCACCACCTTCTTGCCCTGCCGCGCGTGCTCCACCAATAAGCGGTTGATCTCCTCCTGCCGCACGGTATGGTAATCGCGTTTCTTGCCCACATAGATACGCTGCGCGTCACGCCTCACCATATCCAGTATGGCGGTCGCCACCAGGCGGTCGTAGAACACCACGTCGGCATGCTGCATGAGGCGCAGGGCGCGGAAGGTCAACAGGTCGGGATCGCCGGGACCGGCGCCGATGAGATAGACCTCGCCCTGCGCCTGTTCTTCGGCCCCCTGCTCCAACTGGCGCCGGATGAGGCCGGCGGCCTCCCGTTCGCGCCCGGCGAATACCATTTCCGTCACCGGCCCCAGGAGGACCTTCTCCCAGAAACGGCGGCGCTGATCTGTTCCAGAAAATCTTTCCCTGACCTTGGAGCGGAACTCGCCCATCAGGGCGGCGAGGCGGCCATAGCCCGCGGGAATCACGGCCTCCAGGTGGGCGCGCAGCATGCGCGCCAGCACCGGCGAGGCGCCCCCGGTGGACACGGCCACGGTGACCGGCGCGCGGTCCACGATGGAAGGAAAAATGAAACTGCACAGGGCCGGCTGGTCCACGACGTTGACGGGAATGTTCCTTTCCCGCGCCTGCTCCGAAACCCGCCGGTTGAGAGCGGCATCGTCCGTGGCGGCCACCACCAGCGCGGCGTCATCCAGGCGCGCCACTTCATAGCCGCCCTGCTGCCAGTGAATATCGCCTTGCGCCTCAAGCGCGGCAAGTTCCTCATTCAGTTGCGGGGCGGTCACATGGACCCGCCCCCCGGCGCGCAACAGCAATCCCACCTTGCGCGCCGCCACGTCGCCGCCTCCCACCACCACGCAGCGGCGTTCGCGGATATCGAAAAATACGGGTAGATACTCCAAGGATCCGCTCTTCAGCCGATGACGGTCATGCCGTCCATATAGGGCTGCAGGATGGGCGGCACATGGATGCGTCCGGCTTCGTCCTGGAAATTCTCCATGATGGCCACCAGGGTGCGCCCCACCGCCAGGCCGGAACCGTTGAGGGTGTGCAGCAAGCGGGGCTTGCCGGTTTCAGGGTCGCGCCAGCGCGCCTGCATGCGGCGCGCCTGGAAATCCTCGAAATTGCTGCACGAGGATATCTCACGGTATTGCCGCTGTCCCGGCAGCCACACCTCCAGGTCGTAGGTCTTGGCTGCCGAAAACCCCATATCGCCGGCGCACAGGGCGACGACACGGTAAGGCAGGCCCAGGCGCTGCAAAACGGTCTCGGCATGCCCCGTCAGTTCCTCCAGCGCCTCATAGGAGCGCCCTGGAGGCACCGCCTGGACCAGTTCGACCTTTTCGAACTGGTGCTGGCGGATCATGCCGCGGGTATCCTTGCCATAGGAACCCGCCTCGCTGCGGAAGCAGGGGGTATGGCACACGAAACGCAGCGGCAAGGCCTCATGTTCCAGAATCTCGTTTCGCAGCAGATTGGTCACCGGCACTTCCGCCGTGGGGATGAGATAGAACTCGTCACAGCGGCCATCGCGCTCAATGGCGAACAGGTCGTCGGCGAACTTGGGCAGCTGTCCGGTCCCGCGCAGGCTGTCGGCATTGACGATGTAGGGCACATAGACCTCGCGGTAGGCGTGCTCCCTGATGTGCAGATCCAGCATGAACTGGGTCAGGGCGCGGTGCAGGCGCGCCAGGGGGCCCTGCATGGTCATGAAGCGGGAGCCGGTCAGTTTCGCCGCGGCGTCGAAATCGAGCAGGTCCAGGCCCTCGCCCAGATCCACATGATCCTTGGGTTCGAAATCGAAAGCCGGTGGCTCCCCCCAGGCGCGGATCTCCACATTGTGATTCTCGTCCTCGCCGTCGGGAACGCTGTCGTGGGGAATGTTGGGAATCTCCAGGGCGATTGCCTGCAGGGCCTGCCGGACTTCCTCCAGACGCGCCTGGGCCGCCTTGAGTTGTTCCCCCAGTTCGCTTACCGCCGCCTTCAGGGGGGCAATGTCCTCCCCTGCCGCCTTGGCCCGGCCAATGGCCTTGGAACGCGCATTGCGCTCGTGCTGCAGCGCCTCGGTCTGCACCTGGAGGGTCTTGCGCTCCTGCTCCAGCGCCTCGAAGCGCCCGGTATCCAACTGGAAGCCGCGCCGTTGGAGCTGGCGGGCCGTGGCCTCCAGCTCATTGCGTAAGCGATGTGGATCTATCATGGTGATCTTGCCTGCTTGCTTGAGAGTCGAATCGCCGTCCTACTCCGTCAAGGTACCTTGGCGGAGTACTAGCGGCAAGACCGGTATAGTAGGGCCTGGGGGATATCCTGGCAACTGCCCAGACAGGCAAAAAAAAACCGAACTGCCGGAGAAGGAGTGGGCAGTTCGGTTCTGGGCAATCAGGCAACGATCCTTAGGAGGAGGAGGAAGAGGAGGAGGAAGTGGAGTCGTTGCCCTCTGATTCCCTGTGTGATTATTATCATCAAACGGCGGCGGCGAAACTGTGAAGCAGGTCACAAAATACACGTTTGTCCGGGCGGCGCCCTCGCTCTCTCCTCAAGGAAGGATGTCGCAAAAGTCAGTTTTCTGTAGGTTGGGCTGAGGAACGAAGCCCAACAGCAACGGCTTGAAAAACCAGAAATGTTGGGCTTCGTTCCTCAGCCCAACCTACGGATAACTTTTACAACATTCTCAAGGAGAGAGGGGGTAGGCGATTAAACCCTGCCGGCCAGTTCCGCCGCCTTGCCGACGTAGTCCGCCGGCTTCAGGGCCAGCAGGCGTTCCCTGGCCGGGGCCGGAATATCCAGCGTCTCGATGAAGCGCTGTATCAGCGCCTCATCCACGGCATGGCCGCGCGTCAGTTCCTTGAGTTTCTCGTAGGGATTCTCGATGCCATAACGCCGCATCACCGTCTGTACCGGCTCCGCCAGCAGTTCCCAGGCCCCGTCCAGGTCGGCGTGGATGCGCGGCCCATTGCACTCCAGCTTGCCGATGCCCTTGAGACAGGCGCGGTAGGCGATGGCGGCATGGGCGAGTCCCACCCCCAGGTTGCGCAACACGGTGGAATCCGTCAGGTCCCGCTGCCAGCGTGAAACGGGCAGCTTGGCGGCGAGGTGGGAAAAAACGGCATTGGCCATGCCGAGGTTGCCCTCGGCATTCTCGAAGTCGATGGGATTGACCTTGTGGGGCATGGTGGACGAGCCTACTTCATTGGCCACTGTCTTCTGGGCGAAGTATCCCAGGGAGATATAGCCCCACACATCGCGGCAGAAGTCCAGCAGCACCGTGTTGAAACGGGCCAGGGCATCGAAGAACTCGGCCAGGTAGTCATGGGGCTCTATCTGGGTAGTGTAGGGATTCCATTCCAGCCCCAGATCCTCCACGAAGGCGCGCGAAAACGCCTCCCAGTCCACTTCGGGATAGGCCACCACGTGGGCGTTGTAATTGCCCGTGGCGCCGTTGATCTTGCCCAGCATGGGCACCGCGACGAGCTGCTCACGCTGCCGCTTGAGGCGCATCACCACGTTGGCCATTTCCTTGCCCAGGGTGGTGGGCGAGGCCGGCTGGCCGTGGGTGCGCGCCATCATGGGCTGTGAGGCGAAGCGGTGGGCCAATTGCCTGATGGCGTCGATCACTTCGTCCAGCAAGGGGATGACGGCCAGGTTGCGCGCCTCGCGCAGCATGAGCGCGTAGGCGAGATTGTTGATGTCCTCGGAGGTGCAGGCGAAGTGTATGAACTCCGCCACGGCCTCCAATTCGGCATTGCCGGCAATCTTCTCCTTGAGAAAATATTCCACGGCCTTCACGTCGTGATTGGTGGTGGCCTCGATGTTCTTGACCCGGTGCGCATCTTCGAGGGAAAAATTGTCCCTGAGGTGCTGGAGGATCTGCTGGGCATGCTGGCTCAGCGGCGGGACCTCGGGGATGTCCGGATGCGCCGCCAGGGCCTCCAGCCAGCGGATCTCGACGATGACGCGGTGCCGGATCAGGCCGAACTCGCTGCAGATGGGACGCAGTTCGTCGGCCTTGTCGCCATAGCGTCCGTCGATGGGGGAAATTGCCGTCAGTGCTGAAAGTTCCATTGTCGTTCCCGTATTGGTGTCAGGGCTCCGCTCACACGATCATCAGTTGCTTGGCGGCCTGGTGAATCTTTTTGCGTTGCAATATCAATTGGGGGCGTGTCCCGCCCGACTGCCGCCACAGCACAGCGGCGCGGATGCCCGCCAACAGAATGGCGCGCACCTTGTTGGCATTACTGGTATCGGACAGATAACCGTGCTCGCCTTTGATAATGATGCGTGGCGTCAGGGTGCTGATAGTGTTCACGTACAGGTCGGCCAGGGCAGCGATGACATTCTCATGCGCGAGGCTGAAGTGTTCCACCTGTCCACGCACCCGCTCGATGCCCTGCGTCAGCTCCTGCAGCATATCGCGGCGCTTGGCGAGCTTTCTTTCCAGGTGCATGATGGAAATGACATACTTGGTGATCTCGAAGTAATCCTTCTTCTCGCCAATGCCGAACTGCTCGCGGACGATGCGCAGCCCCGTGGCAAGGCGGTGACGGCCGCCGAAGACGGCCTCGGTGTTCTCGGGGTCCACTTCCAGAATACTCCGGACGCAGGTCTCCAGATCGTCCTCCCCCACTTGTCCGCGGGTGGCGACCTGCTGGACCAGGTGCGCAGCCTGGAAAATGCCGGCCAGGGCCAGGGTGCTGTCTTGAATGGATTGTGTCATGAATTATCTTCTTGCTTAGTCAGCCATTGGCGGCTTCTGGCAATTGTGCTTCGTTGCCGGTTGCGGAGACTATGATACCACCCCCGAGGCAAACGTCACCCTGGTAGAAAACGATGGATTGCCCCGGCGCGATGGCGCGCTGCCTGTCGTTGAAAGTCACCCGATAGCGGCCGCCGCCAATGGGTGCAACAGTACAGGCCTGGTCGGCCTGACGATAACGGATCTTGGCCCTGACTTCCAGGGGAAATGCCAGATCCCCCCTCGAAATCCAGTGTATATTCTGAGCGATCAATCCGCGGTGATAGAGCAGCGGGTGATGGGCGCCCTGGGCCACATAGAGTATATTGCGCGCCACATCCTTACCCACGACATACCAGGGCTCGCCGCTGTCTTCGCGGCGCCCGCCAATGCCCAGCCCTTTTCTCTGGCCGATGGTATGGAACATCAGGCCGTGATGCCTGCCGATCACGACCCCTTGCGGGTCCCGGATCTCCCCATCCCGGGCAGGCAGGTAGCGCTCGAGAAAGGCCGTGAAATTGCGCTCGCCGATAAAACAGATGCCTGTACTGTCCTTCTTTTCGTGATTGGGGAAACCTGCTTCACGGGCCAGGCCGCGAATTTCGCTCTTCTCGTATTCACCCAGGGGGAAACACACCCGCGCCAGCTGGGCCTGCCCCAGGGCATAGAGAAAGTAACTCTGGTCCTTGCCGGCATCGCAACCCTTGAGCAACTGGTATTCGCCCCGATGATGCCGCACCCGGGCATAGTGCCCCGTGGCGATACGTTCCGCTCCCTGCGCCAGGGCGTAATCCAGGAAGGCCCTGAACTTGATCTCCTTGTTGCACAGAATATCGGGATTGGGCGTGCGCCCGCAGCGGTATTCCTCAAGAAAATGGGCAAAGACCTTGTCCCAGTATTCCCTGGCGAAGCTCACCGCGTCCAGGGGGATGCCGATGAGGTCGCACACCGCCAAGGCGTCGCGGGCGTCGATCTCCGCCTGGCAGGGACCCTCGGGATCGGTTTCGTCCCAGTTCTTCATGAAAACGCCGCTCACATCGTATCCCTGCCGCTTCAACAGCAAGGCGGCGACGGACGAGTCGACGCCGCCGGACATGCCGACGATGATGCGTTCCCTGGACATGGTTTTGGCTGACATGACACCCTGTATTCGCAAAATGACTGGCGGGCTATTGTAACAAATTTTGCGCTCCAGGCCGGACTGGCCGGGATTCCCAATCCGGCCCCGGCGATACCAAGATCGTTTGGAATGAAGGCGGGCCATACCAAGGGCGCCCTGCCCCCCTCAGAGAAGCCCCTTATCCGTTAGAAGCCTTTTGCTCAAGGCGCTCTGCAAGCCAAACCTTGATGATTGACTGGCGAGTCACGCCGAGTCGACTGGCTTCCCTGTCAAGGGATGCGATCATCCAGACGGGAAAATCCACATTGACTCTTTTTTGTTCCTGAAGGGGTCTTTTGGCCTTTGAGAGATCCAGAGATGCAATGACGTCTTTGCCCCTATCGAAGTCTGCATCAAATTTCTTAGCTTTCATATAGAGCCACCTCTTCTTTACGGGAACGGCGAACGGAAATGATTCTGATTTTGTTGCTGCGGAACGTGATAACCGCCGACCAGTGCTTCCCCCTGATACGGCCTATGACGAGATACCGGGGTTCATCTGAGGTTTTTGCTGGAATCTCTATCAAATATGGGTCTAACCAAAGCTCCTGAGCCTCTATGAAATCGATACCATGCTTCTCAAGATTCGCCTGACTTTTCCCTTCGTCGAACTCAAATACACACATGGTATAATAAATATACTGTTTCTAAACTCCTGCATCAAGCCCTAGTGTCATGTCAAGGCTCTATTGTCGCCTTCAGCTCATGTGCTGCACGAATTCCAGGGGGAAGCGCCTGCCGTCCAGATAATCATCGATGCATTGCATGACCATGGGACTGCGCAGTTGATGGGCGCGCTGCAGGATCTCGTCCCGGCTCAGCCACATGGCGCGCAGAATGCCACTGTCCAGCTCCCGTTCATGCCGTCGCAGACAACGGGCGGCGAAGCCTACCCGCAGGTAGGTCTTGCCATTACGGGGATTCCGCCACTGGTAGAGGCCGGTGATGGCCTCGGGACACACGGACCATGCCGTCTCCTCCAGGGTTTCCCGGACCAGGGCCTCCTGCAGGCTCTCCCCTTCCTCCAGGTGCCCCGCGGGCTGGTTGACGACGATACGGCCGTTGCAGGACTCCTCGATCATGAGAAAGCGTCCATCACGCTCCACCAGGGCCGCCACCGTGACATGAGGATTCCAGTCAGGATTGATGCCCGGTTGAAACTTGTGTAACTGAAACATATAAGGATTATCGGCCTTTTCCAGGCGCGCCTGAAGCCAGTCCGCGTGGGGTTAGATCATTTGCCCGGGAGCTGATAAGATACAGGCCTTTTACCATGATGGGTGCGCCTATGACTTTCCAACACATCGAGATCCCGGGCCAGGGAGAAAAAATCACTGCCAACAGCGACCTTTCCCTCAATGTGCCCGACAACCCCGTTATCCCTTATATCGAGGGGGATGGCATCGGGGTCGATATCACGCCGGTCATGCGGCATGTGGTGGACAGCGCCGTTTCAAAAGCCTATGGCGGAAAAAAATCCATCGCCTGGTGTGAAATCTATGCGGGAGAAAAGGCGACCCGGGTCTATGGCGTTGACACCTGGCTGCCCGATGAAACCCTGGAGGCCGTCAAGCAGTACCTGGTCGCCATCAAGGGCCCCCTGACCACGCCGGTCGGCGGCGGCATACGCTCCCTCAACGTGGCCCTGCGCCAGGAACTGGATCTCTATGTGTGCATGCGGCCGGTGCGTTATTTCGAGGGCACGCCCAGCCCCCTCAGGGAGCCGGAAAAGACCGACATGGTTATTTTCCGCGAGAACTCCGAGGATATCTATGCCGGCATCGAATGGGAGGCCGGCACGCCGGAGGTCAAAAAGATCATCGACTTCCTGCAGAAAGAGATGCATGTGACCAAGATCCGCTTTCCCGGGACTTCCGGCATCGGCATCAAGCCCGTCTCCCGGGAAGGCACCGAGCGCCTGGTGGACAAGGCCATCCAGTACGCCATCGACAATGACCGCGATTCCGTCACCCTGGTGCACAAGGGCAACATCATGAAATTCACCGAGGGCAGCTTCAAGAACTGGGGCTATGACCTCGCCAAAAAGAAATACGGCGCCAGGGAAATCGACGGCGGCCCGTGGTGCGCCTTCAAAAACCCCCGGAGCGGACGCGACATCGTCGTCAAGGACGTCATCGCCGACGCCTTTCTGCAGCAGATACTGCTGCGCCCCGAAGACTACAGCGTGATCGCCACACTGAATCTCAACGGCGACTATATCTCCGACGCCCTCGCCGCCCAGGTGGGCGGGATCGGTATCGCGCCCGGCGCCAATCTCTCGGACACCATCGGGCTGTTCGAGGCCACCCATGGCACGGCGCCCAAATACGCGGGCCAGGACCGCGTCAACCCCAGTTCATTGATATTGTCAGGGGAAATGATGCTGCGCCACCTGGGCTGGACCGAGGCCGCCGACCTGATCATCACCGGACTCGCCGGGGCCATCGCCGGCAAGACGGTCACTTACGATCTCGAACGCCTGATGACGGGCGCCACCCTGGTGAGCTGCTCAGGCTTCGGCAAGGCCATCGTAGACAATATGTGATCCTGACCGCCGCAGACCAGGCCGCATTGGCCGAATTTGGATGCGGCGGTCATCGCCCACCCCGGTCGTTAAGCCTGGCGCTTCAGGATGAAATGCTCAGACTACGAACGCGCATAGCTTAGACGTCTTCCTGTGCCGGGCGGATGTTGGCGGCATACAGCCCTTTGGGCCCTTCGGTAATATCGAACTCCACCTTCTGGCCCTGCTTCAGACTCTTGTAGCCATCCATCACGATTGCTGAAAAATGGGCAAACACGTCGTCCCCCCCACCCTCTGGAGAAACGAAACCAAACCCCTTGGAATTATTGAACCATTTAACAATACCAGTTGCCATATTTCTAAATACCTCTACATGCACTAGAGACAAACGCCTACCGAAGTAGTAAGACATTGTTAATTATAGAAAAGGCATACCCGGACTACTGCATCCAAACAAACATGGAAATCCTGGCCGTCATATCATAACCAGCTTCATGACATTACCCCCTCCCCTAATACTCTGAGCAATATTAAGGTTATAGTCAAGTGCAACAGGCATTTGTTGGGCTGATATCACCCGCTCCTTCCTGGCAAGTATCTTGCAAAATCACAATCGTCTTAAATGAATAACATTTCCTGACGATATATTCAGTGTAGAGACAAGGGAGATGGAGAAACCGACTGTTGTTATTTTCATGAATGACCTCATTATATTAGAGCACAGGGCTGGCTTATTTTTTTAAGATTTACGATATAATCGGGTTCATGAAGAGTATCAAACAGGGTCTGAACAACGACGACGGTTTGGCGCTTCAGGAGGCAAAGCCCAAGGTCAAACGCCCGCCGATGTACAAGGTGCTGCTCCTGAACGACGATTACACGCCAATGGAATTCGTCGTTCACGTTTTGGAGAACATCTTCGGCATGGGCCACGAACAGGCAACGAGAATCATGTTGCATGTCCATACCCGGGGAGTCGGCGTCTGCGGTGTCTTTACACGTGATATTGCTGAAACAAAGGTTGCGTTGGTGAACCAGTTTGCCCGCAAAAATGAACACCCGCTCTTATGCACCATGGAAAAGGCATAACACGCACAGACAAAATAGGGACCTCCGATGCTGAGTAAGGACGTTGAACACACGCTGAACATCGCTTTCCAGGAAGCGCGAGAAAAGAAACACGAGTTCATCACCGTTGAACACATTCTGCTCGCCCTCATCGACAACGCGGCCGCGGCCTCCATACTCCATGCCTGCGGCGCGGATCTCGAAGTGCTCAAACAGGAGCTGACCACGTTTCTGGACGAAACCACACCCCTGCTCAGCGACGACGAGAAGGAGACCCAGCCCACCCTGGGATTCCAGCGGGTTCTGCAACGCGCCGTGTTCCATGTCCAGTCCTCGGGCAAGCGCGAGGTCAGCGCCCCCAACATCCTGGTGGCCATCTTCGGCGAACAGGATTCACAGGCCGTGTACTTTCTCAACGAGCAGAATCTCACCCGCCTGGACATCGTCAACTATATCTCCCACGGCATCTCCAAATATGCCAGCGAGGACAACGAGGGCATGCCCCTCTCCCCCGATGTGGAGAATGGCAATGCCGAGACGCCCGAGAGCAGTCCCCTGGACAACTTCGCCACCAATCTCAACCTCATGGCGCAGGAGGGCAAGATCGACCCCCTCATCGGGCGCGAGGCGGAACTGCAGCGCCTGATCCAGGTCCTGTGCCGCCGGCGCAAGAACAACCCCCTGCTGGTGGGGGAAGCCGGCGTCGGCAAGACGGCCATCGCGGAAGGCCTGGCCAAGAAAATCGTCGATGAGGAGGTGCCGGAGATCCTCGCGGACAGCACCATCTACTGCCTCGACATGGGCGCCCTGCTGGCCGGCACCAAGTACCGCGGCGACTTCGAAAAACGCCTCAAGGGCATCCTGGCCCAACTGCGCCAGGAGCCCAACGCCATCCTCTTCATCGACGAGATCCACACCATCATCGGCGCCGGCTCCACGTCGGGCGGCGTCATGGACGCCTCCAATCTCATCAAGCCCATGTTGTCATCGGGCGAACTGCGGTGCATCGGCTCCACCACCTACCAGGAATACCGCGGCATTTTCGAGAAAGACCGCGCCCTGGCGCGGCGCTTCCAGAAGATCGAGGTCAACGAACCCAGCGTGGAGGAGACCGTGCAGATCCTGCTGGGCCTCAAGTCGCGCTTCGAATCCCATCACAAGATCAAGTACAGCAAGGATTCCCTGCGCTGCGCCGCCGAGCTGTCGGCGCGCTACATCAATGACCGCCACCTGCCGGACAAGGCCATCGACGTCATCGACGAGGCCGGGGCCTTCCAGCGCCTGCAGCCCGAGGGCAAGGCCAAGAAGATGATCGGCGTGCGCGACGTGGAAAACATCATCGCCAAGATCGCCCGCATTCCGGCCAAACACATCAGCAGCTCCGACAAGCAGAAGCTGCGCACCCTCAACCGCGATCTCAAGATGGTGGTCTACGGTCAGGACAAGGCCATCGACACGCTGGTGACGGCCATCAAGATGTCCCGCTCCGGCATCGGCAATGAACACAAACCCATCGGCTCCTTCCTCTTCGCCGGCCCCACCGGCGTCGGCAAGACCGAGGTCACCAACCAGTTGGCCCGCATCATGGGCATCGAACTGATTCGCTTCGACATGTCGGAATACATGGAGCGCCACACGGTCTCGCGCCTCATCGGCGCGCCCCCCGGCTATGTCGGCTACGACCAGGGCGGCCTGCTCACGGAAGCCGTGACCAAGAATCCCCATGCGGTGCTGTTGCTGGACGAAATCGAGAAGGCCCACCCCGATGTCTTTAACCTGCTGCTGCAGGTCATGGATCATGGCACGCTCACGGACAACAATGGGCGCAAGGCCGACTTCCGCAATGTCATCATCATCATGACGACCAACGCGGGCGCCGAGCAGATGAGCCGTCCCTCCATCGGCTTCTCCAACCAGGATCATAGCTCCGACGGAATGGAGGCCATCCGCCGCACCTTTACGCCCGAATTCCGCAACCGTCTCGACGCCATTATCCAGTTCGAGTCCCTGCCGCCTGACATCATCGCCAACGTGGTGGACAAGTTCATTTTCGAACTGGAAGCGCAACTGGAAGAAAAGAAGGTCACCCTCAAGGTGAAGAACTCGGCGCGTGAATGGCTGGCCATGCACGGCTATGATCCCAAGATGGGCGCGCGCCCCATGGCGCGAACCATCCAGGACTACATCAAGAAGCCGCTGGCAGAAGAACTGTTGTTTGGCAAGCTGGCCAAGGGTGGCCGCATCACCATCTCCGTCAAGAATGATGCCCTGTCATTCGATATCAAGGGACATAAAGAGACTGCCAGAAGCTCCTGAAGAAGGTGACTGGCAGCACGACGGGTATCAGGAAGAAAAGCGGTCAGCGTGCGCGGAAGACGATGCGCCCCTTGCTCAGATCGTAAGGCGTCAGCTGCACGGTGACCTTGTCACCGGTGAGGATGCGGATATAGTGCTTGCGCATCTTGCCTGAGATATGCGCCGTCACCACATGGCCGTTTTCGAGCTCTACCCTGAACATGGTGTTCGGCAGGGTCTCGACGACCGTCCCTTCCATTTCTATGTGTTCTTCTTTCGCCATTCGTTTTTCAAAGCCTGCTGATTCAAGACAGGGGAGTATAAATCATCCCGGAAAATTTATACAACCCGGATGGCTTCCTGGCGATGAATGGCGGCTGGCCACCTGAACCGGCCTGTCATGGATCCAGGGCAGGCCTGCTACCCCCCATAATAATAATCTCTATCAGCTCATCCCGGTTCTGCAGAATATGCTCAAGGGTGTATTCATCCAGCACTTCGAGAAAGCTTTGCGCGGCGCGCCTGAAAACGCCTTTCAACTTGCACACGGAAGAAATGACGCAATTCTCCCTGTCCCCGGAAAAACATTCCATGATGTTGAAATGAGATTCACTTTGCCGCACAACCCTGCCGATATTGATCTCGCCGGGCTGGCGGGCCAGGCATACCCCGCCCCCCTTGCCACGCAAGGTCTGGACGATACGCTGGTTCGATAGATTTTGAATGACCTTTACAAGGTGATTCCGTGATATGCCAAAATGACCGGCCATCTCGGTAATCGTGGCCCGTCCACCATCCTTGAGCCCCAGATACACGAGCACCCGCAGGGAATAATCCGTATGATTCGTCAGTTGCACGGACCGGGTTCCTCTCCGCACAGCATATAGAACAACCAGCATCCTGCGCGGCCATGACAGGACATCTTTCGACAAGCCATATTATCACCTCCATGTAGCAGTGCTTCCCAGCCCTTGCGATACGCAACGCCAAGATCCTCACGCCCCACTTACACGGACGATGATATCCACCGCTTCTTCCAGCTGTCAACTTACCCGCAAGGGGATGAGGAACATATCGCAGCATTTATTCACCCCCCCCTTCCATGGAGCCATTTTCATTTCTCAGCGGATCCCCATCGGGTACTTCAAGGCACCACACACGCAGCATATCTGCAAACCTTTCACGGGAGATTTCACGCGCGCCGAGACTGAGGAGGTGGGCCGTACTGACCTGGCAATCGACCAGTTCATATCCCCATGCCTGAAGCCGCCTGACAAAAACGACAAAGGCCACCTTGGATGCATCAGGCATACGATAGAACATGGATTCACCGAAAAACACCCGCCCCATGGCGACGCCATAGAATCCGCCCACCAACTCACCTTCGTTCCAGGCCTCCACCGAATGCGCCCAACCCAGGCGATGCAGTTGTATATAGGCCTGTTCCATCCCGCTCGTAATCCAGGTCTCCCCTTCACCCTGACGCGGCGCGGCACAGGCCCTGATCACTTGGGGAAAGGCCTGGTTGACGGTAATTTGAAATATCCCTTTCCTGATGGTCTTGCGCAGACTGCGGGAGATCTTGAGTTCCGAGGGAAAGAGCACCAGACGGGGATCGGGGGACCACCACAGGATGGGCTGGCCCTCGCTGTACCAGGGGAAGATTCCCTGGCGATACGCCTGTAGCAGGCGCCCTGAAGAGAGGTCGCCCCCGATGGCCAGCAGACCATTGGGATCATCCAGCGCAAGGGAGATATCGGGAAAACCGGCGCCCGGCGCCAGCGAATGAAGAATGAACGGGGCTTTCATGACCTGGATTTTCCGCCCCTGTCCGCGTCAGGCCAGGTTTCTACCGGGCCCGGCCGGCGGCAATCAGGCAACCCGGAAAACCGTGATGATTATTTCATGGAATGTATCTTGGTGGCGATTTCATAGCACGCCTCGTCACCGCACTCGCCATTCCCCCCTGGACAGACACGCACCACTTCCACCACGGCTTTCAGGGTGGGTATGGACAATGTGCCCGGCTGTATCCTGACTTCGAGCAGATCTCCTATCCGGGGCACTTCCTCCGCAATGAACAGCATGCCATTGCCACTGATGTTTTTTGCCACCGCCGCTCTTGGCGCATCTTCTTCAACGTACTGGTATGTGATGCCGCAATCAATGGTCATCCTTGGAAACTCGCGGTTCTCCGCCAAATTCAACATGTCGACCTCCTCCTCTCGTCGAGTATGGAAACTGTTTGCAGAATCCGGGCCATGTGCGCTTGAGTGCCCCGATTGTTCAGGACCGGCAGGAATCTGCCAGTTGATCCAGGTACCGTTCCGCGTCCAGAGCTGCCATACAGCCTGAGCCAGCGGATGTAATTGCTTGACGGTAAACGGAATCCGCCACATCCCCTGCGGCAAAGACACCTTCCACACTGGTCGCCGTGGCATTGCCGTGGGTACCGCTTTTCACGACGATGTATCCGTTTTCCATTTCCAGTTGGCCTGCGAATATCGAAGTATTGGGCTGATGGCCGATGGCGATGAATACGCCGTGAACATCGATGACCTTCTCGCCGCCATCCTGGACATGCTTGATGCGAATGCCGGTCACGCCGCTGTCGTCGCCCAGCACCTCCTCCAGCACATGATTCCACTCGATTGTTACATTACCATGTTTCGACGCCTCGATCAGTCTATTTGAAAGGATTTTTTCCGATCTGAAGGAATCCCGGCGGTGCACGACTGTGACATGGGAGGCGATATTGGCCAGGTACAAGGCCTCCTCGACGGCGGTATTCCCTCCACCTATGACGGCTACCTTCTGATTTTTATAGAAAAAACCATCGCATGTGGCGCAGGCGGACACCCCCCTCCCCTTGAAGGCCTCCTCGGAAGGCAGGCCCAGGTATTTGGCGGATGCGCCCGTGGCGATAATCAGGGCATCACAACTGTACTGGCCATTGTCGCCGCGCAGCATAATGGGCCTGCTTTTCAGGTCAACCTCGGTGATATAATCAAAAACTATTTCTGTATCAAAGCGTTCCGCGTGCCTTTTCATTCTTTCCATCAACTCCGGACCAAGCACCCCCTGGTCGTCGCCAGGCCAGTTGTCCACATCCGTGGTGGTCATCAACTGGCCACCCTGTTCCAGCCCCGTGATCAACACAGGATCGAGATTCGCCCGGGCCCCGTAAACTGCCGCGGAATACCCCGCGGGTCCCGATCCCAGGATCAAAAGACGGCAATGCTTGATATCAGCCATTTTTGCAAACTCCAGAATTATTTCTTGTCATTATCAACCCGGCAGCAATATATATGTTGCCGGGTTGATAAACCAAACGGTTTTGTATTTTGCACGCAGAGGTTACTATTAACCCGGCAACCATATATATCGTATTCAGCCATTGCGTGCCGGTTCGCTGCAAGGCGGCGAAATGCCGCTGTAGTCATTCTACAGCAAATTTCGCCAACGCAGTCAGCGGGCCGGCACGCAATGGCCTGTCCTTTGATTTCAATCTGTTAGGGACTTCAGGCCTGCGCCGGCACGGCGTTGCGGCGCTTGC
>Ga0256839_1002962_pt1 | contig 18109 bp, 14 predicted proteins | sample 354166metaG_FD_185968 | JGI IMG/M metagenome (GOLD analysis project Ga0256839, IMG submission 185968) | Hydrothermal vent microbial communities from Mid Atlantic Ridge, Atlantic Ocean - 354-166 | ecosystem: Environmental > Aquatic > Marine > Hydrothermal vents | place: Atlantic Ocean: Mid... | reverse complement strand
TGGGCCTGGCACGGATCCAGACGTCCGTCCGCACCGTCCGCGTACTAACCCTAATGGGCCTGTGCCCCATCCACGCGCCCTGCCCAGAACGTCCAAACGCATAATTTCAAGAACTAGACCTGATCTTGTAACTGGATCCTCGTCGCGCCCGACATCAAGACCTGCGCCTGTTTCTAGGCCGAAGTCTGTATCTAGGCCAAAGCCTGCGCCTGTTTCCAGGCCTAAATCGTCCTATAAACCAAAACCGATGGTGAGCCGTCCTGTGCGTAGGTCGAACCCGCGCACCAATACCGGGAATAGCATAAAGCGCCAGATGAATTACTATCCGCGCGATTCTTATTATAATCGAGGACGAACGGATTATGTGGTGCGCCGCTCGTGTAGTCGCCAAGAAAATTTGCGGGTGTTTATTCCGCGCGAACGCTTGGACGCCGCTGAAATCAATGGGCTAATCCTCTATCTACGCCCGCGTGGCGGGCAAGAAGAAGTCCTAAGCCTTCCGCCTAACTATATTAGTGGTTTTAAGCTGGCCGCATGGTCACCCGAGGGTAGCCAACTGACTATTTCTGGCAAACCCCTAAGCCCAATACAGGCAGCGCAAGCCCCCATTCCCTATCGGGGCAATGTTGCAAGCACGGGAAAAACAGACCCTAACAAGCCAATTATTTACGGTGAGAATTAGACCTTACCTATTTGGTAATTTTATTTCATTTTGAAAACCTATCCTTAAGGGTAAGCTGTTATGTCTTGGTTTCTGGTATATTCGGGAAAGGGATAGAATGGCACTTGCGCCACAGATAAAACTCAAACAAGGCCAGCAATTGGCCATGACGCCGCAATTGCAGCAGGCGATCAAGCTGTTGACTTTGACCAATATTGAACTGGCCGCATTTGTAGAAGAACAATTGGAGAGCAATCCTTTGCTAGAACGCGGGACGGGTACAGAAAACCGTCGGGAAGATGCTGTTGAAATTAAGCCAGACAGTGACATTGGCTTGACCGAGCTAGATTTAAATACCCCGTCTGCTGCCGCTGCTGACGCCATGGATGTGTCTGAAAGTCAATTAAACGTGGAGGCAACCGCCGCAGATATTGCCGCTGATAATTCTGTGGGTGCTGTATCTGTCGGTGGGGATGTGGATTGGAGTAAGGCGGGTACAGGCGGTAGTTTTTCTGGGAATAATGATTACGACCCTGCGGCCAATACCGCCCACGAAATTACGCTCAACGCGCATTTAACCGCGCAACTCGCTATGGCCATTGACGATGAACGTGACCGGATGATTGGGGCTTATCTAATTGACCAAGTGGACGAAAACGGATATTTGCGCGCGGATTTACAAGAGCTGTCGGACAGGCTAGGTGTTGATTTAAATCGAGTGAAATCAGTCCTCACCGTTTTGCAAACCTTTGAGCCTACAGGTGTTATGGCGCGGGATTTAAGTGAATGCATGGCCTTACAGCTAAAAGAACGCGGTGAACTTGATGGCCCCATGCAATTATTGTTGGATAATCTGGAATTGCTGGCCAAGCATGATTTGCCAGGGCTTGCCAAGATTTGTGGTATTAGCGTGCAGGCATTGGGTGAATATACAGCCCGCCTGCGGGCATTGGCGCCGAAACCTGGCTTGGCTTACGGATCGGACACTGCTTGTGTGGTTGAGCCGGATGTATTTGTGCATGAGCGCCCGGACGGCGGTTGGGCGGTTGAGCTGAACTCGGACACTTTGCCGCGCGTATTGGTAAATTCGCGTTATTACGCCGAAGTGTGCAGCAAGACAAAAGACGAAAAAGTCAAATCATATATGTCCGAATGTTCCCAAAGTGCTAGCTGGCTGGTTAAAAGTCTGGATCAAAGAGCGCGGACAATTCTCAAGGTTGCCAGTGAAATCGTGAAGCTCCAAGATGGGTTTTTCGCCTATGGTGTCGATCATTTACGCCCGCTTAATCTAAAAACTGTGGCAGATGCCATTGATATGCACGAAAGCACGGTTAGCCGTGTCACCTCCAATAAATATATTGCCACCACGCGCGGCACATTCGAGCTTAAATATTTTTTCACCGCCGCCATTGGTTCTATGGACGGCGCTGAAACCTATTCGTCTGAAGCTGTGCGCCATAAAATTAAAATCCTGATTGATGAAGAGCATAGCGTGAAATCCGTGCTTTCGGATGATAAATTGGTTAAACTCTTGCAAGCTCAAGGTATTGATGTGGCGAGACGTACCGTTGCTAAATACCGCGAGAGCTTAGGTATTGCTTCTTCGGTGCAAAGACGTCGCATCATTAAAAATAAACAATAAATATCATTTTTCACCTGACCTTAGCCACAAACAATGCTATGATAGGGTACACTCAAACAGGAGAACCCCCCTATGCAAATCCATATTGTTTCTAAAGGTATCGACGTTTCATCGGCACTTTCGCAGCGTATTCATGACAGGCTAGAAGAAATGATGGACAAGTATATTCACAGAGACGGAGAAATTCACGTCTCTATTTCTAAAGACGGTCCAGGGTTCCATACGGTCATTTCTGCCCATTTACCCTCAGGCGCTGCCATGCAAGCTAATGGCAATGCGCCGGATGCTTATGAGGCTTCGGACGAGGCGTTGGAACATTTGGAAAAACGCTTGCGCCGGTATAAGCGCCGCCTCAGTGACCACAGAGCCGAGGATAAAGCAGAGGCGCTAGCCATGTATATATTACAAAATCCGGTCGGAGCGGAAGACGACGGTACGGATAGCCAAGCCCCGAGCGAACCTATGGTAATCTCTGAGCTTAAGACCGAAATCCGTACCATGACGGTCAGCATGGCTTCGCTGGAATTAGGTCTAACAGATTCCTCCGCCGTTATGTTTCGCAACGCAGCACACGGTGGTTTGAATGTGGTATTCAAGCGTGGGGACGGCAATGTAGGGTGGATTGACCCGCAGCGCTAGTTGCGCTAAGAGCCTTTCCTAAAGCTGGAAGCTAAAATTAAAGCTGTTTAATCAGAGCCGGGTAGCCGTGCCAAACGCGCAGGGTTAAGCGCAATAGAAAGCATAGACACATGAGTGTTGGAAAATTATTTGCGCCAGATTGTATCGCGCAAAATCTACATGCCGTAAGCAAGAAGCAATTATTTCAAGAAATGGCAGAGCTTGCCATAAATTGCGGTGCAATAGATGGAGACAACAACAAAGCTCGCGATATTGTCGCGGCAGTTACCGAGCGCGAACGCCTCGGGAGTACCGGTGTTGGTTATGGTGTTGCTATCCCCCATGCAAGATTAGACGGTATTGATGAGGTTCGTGCCGTATTTGCTCGCTTGGAAACGCCACTTGATTACGAGGCCATTGATGAGCGGCCTGTGGACTTGGTTGTGCTTTTATTGGCACCCTCCGGGGCAAGTAGTTTGCATTTGAAAGCCTTAGCACAAGTGTCGCGGCTCCTACGCCGGGAAGATATTCGTGAACGCCTTCGCAGTGCGCCTAATGCCGAGGCTTTACATTTACTTCTTAGCGAAGATAGATCGGCTAGTGCGGCCTAGAAAATAATCTGAAATGCAAGCAAAAAACCTAGGGCAGGCGCAAAAACAGCGAATAGGCGTTATTGATATTGGCTCCAACTCTGTGCGCTTTGTTGTCTATTCAATATCGGGCGCAGCATTTGCACCGATTTACGATGAGAAAGTTTTGGCTGGCCTTGGGCGTGATTTGCGCCGGACAGGTAAGTTATATCCGGGAGGGCGCGTACAAGCACTTGCGGCACTGAAACGATTTGCATTATTGGCGGAAACACAAAAGCTGGATGAAGTATTGGTTGCGGCCACGGCAGCCATGCGTGATGCGAGTGATGCGCCGGAATTTATCGCGCAGGTTCTGAAACAAACCGGACTTGATATTTCACCACTTAGTGGTGAAGGGGAGGCTTTGATGTCTGCCCGTGGTGTTATGGCTGGCGAACCTCGGGCGCACGGTTTGGCGGTAGACTTGGGCGGAGCTAGCCTGGAGCTTGTGCAAGTAAAAGGAGGGCAGGCGCACGGCGGTGTTTCTTATCCATTGGGGCCTTTTTCTATGTATGAGGAGGATTTTGATGCTGCTTTATTGCGCCCGAAAATAGAAGATATTTTGGGGGCTAGTATTACGCAAAACTACCCTAAAATTGATACTTTGTATTTAATTGGTGGCGCATGGCGCAATTTGGCCAATATTGATCAGAAGCGAAATGGCTATCCACTGCGCGTGACCAACAATTATAGCCTCGGCGTCAAGCACGCGCAAGACTTAGCAAGTTGGGCATGTTCAGACGAAGGCATACAGGCGCTTTTGAACTGGCCAAATATATCCCAAAGGCGGGCGGATACCTTGCCTTATGGCGGTTTAATGCTCAGCATATTATTGGAGAAATTCAACCCAAACTATGTTGTTATCGCACCGGGAGGGCTAAGGGATGGGCTCGTGTATGAGTATCTCTCCAAGCAGGTCAGTGGCCGCTATGCACTATATGATGCGTGCGCCAGTATAGCCGGGCAAAGTCGGGATGGCGCACATTTGGGTGCGGCGATTTTCGATTTTTTATCTGGGGTTCATGGAGAGCTACCTCGGACATTTGATTTAGTAACGGAAAACCGTATACGCAAAGCTGCGAGCCTTTTAATTGGTACTGGTGCGGGCTTGCATCCCGACCATAGAGCAAAAATTGTTTACGAAATAGCTTTGTATGGCCCCTTGCCAGGGTTGAGCCATAAAGAACGCGCCTATCTAGCATTTATGCTGTTTCGCGCCTATAGGAGCCGTAAGACGCCGCCAGAAAATGCTATCATCCAGCATTTTTTAAGCGAAACGGAGCAGCGTTCTGCCCAAATATACGGAGAAGCTATCCGGGCAGCCGTAGTATTAAGCGGGCGTAGTCCATCCGTATTAAATAAATTTACCTTATTTGTGCAAGGGCAACATCTTGTACTCGCCGCAAGTAAATTGGCAGAGAGCCTTGTTGTTGAACGTCCGCAAGCTCGTTTTGATAGTCTAGCAAGAATGCTTGGCAAAGCCCAAAGATTTGAAACTTGGAATTGTTAACGGGGTTTCACAATAAAAGCTTTGCAAGCTTACCTAAAGTGTGTTTTGTTGTTTACCGATAAGTAGGAGAAAAATATGTTTGGCCAAAATAGAATAAAATTTGTACTCTTAATGAGTTCATTGTTAGTAGTCCCAGCGGGAGGTTTACCCGCATTTGCAGCATCTGTACATACGGGGTTTCCGAAAGCTGGAAAACCAGCAAATGAAACGGTTGTCCGTGTTAGTGCGACGTCACAAACAGTCGACGCAATGGTTTCTGTTGCCGCACCTTATCGCCAATTTGTACCAAAACAACAAACTCAATATTCAACAATTGATTATGAAGTCTGGGACACTGCACTTCAAAATATTGTTTTGAGGCTGGGGCAATCCATACGCATCCGCGCACGCCGCCCGGATTCAATTGTTGGGACACGAATTGTTAAGGGGCATAAATCAGGGTATCGCCTTGAAGGAAGTCGTGTAACATTCTCATTTTTGAACGATGAGTACAAAAAGGGATTAACGGAATATCGCAAGGATTTAGAGCGAGTGGCTAATCAGGTGGATATTACCCGCTTGAGCCGTGACGAACAATTAGCTTTTTGGATGAATTTACACAATGTCACTCTGATTGAGCAAATTGCACATAATTATCCGGTGCGCAAACCCGAGGATTCACGCGTCGGCCCCAATAAAGAGCGTCTTAATGATGCAAAACTTCTGAATATTCGTGGTGTTGATTTAAGCCTTAGGGATATACGTGAAAACATTGTCTACCCAAATTGGTCAAATCCTGATGTGATGTATGGTTTTTTTCGGGGCAATATTGGCGGGCCGGCATTGCAAAACTTTGCGTTCACTGGCAGTAATGTCCACGCTATTTTGAAATTGCAAGCGAATGAATTCGTTAATTCTTTACGCGGCGTGCATGCAGCTGCTGGTGCCATGAAAGTATCAACTTTGTACGATGAAGTTCGTCCTTACTATTTTAACAATTGGCCAGCCGATTTAACACGCCATTTGCGTAAACATGCTGATTCTGATGTTCGAGAGTTGCTGGCAAAAGGTAAGCCTGTTAAACTGGATAGATATGACCCTGTAGTAGCGGATCTCCTTGCTGGCGATAGGCCGTCATTGCAGAAATTAAATATACAGGTGGATGGTCAGGTTAACTCTACAAGTATCCCGCCGGAAATTGCGCGCCTCTTGCGCGAATTAGAGCAGAAAACGGATATTATGCGCAAGCGCGGTATGTTGGGTACACGCGGTACTGTTACAATCGATGATATTCCGACAATTGATGTAGATATTCCCGACGCGGATACTTCAGGTACTGAAGAAAAATAATATGTCTCTGTTTGGAGCACAAAAAACCCGCCAACATCGCTGGCGGGTTTTTCTTGTTTGATTTTTGCGCGAAGCCTTATTGGCAAGCAAGGCATTCGTCATAATCTGTTGGGGCGGCGGCTTGCATGGCGGCTTCCATATCATTGGCTGGCTTGTCCATACTGCCCGCAAAGGCGGCGCGTTGTACGGATTTTGAGCGGCAATAATACAGAGACTTGATGCCTTTTTCCCATGCATTCCAGTGCAACATGTGCAAATCCCATTTAGCAACATCACCGGGGATGAAGATATTGAGGCTTTGAGCTTGGCAGATGAGCGGGGCACGGTCTGCTGCCAATTCGATAATCCAGCGCTGATCAAGCTCGAACGCGGTGCGAAATACGGCTTTTTCGTCTTCAGACAATTCGTCCAAATGCTGCACCGAGCCTTCATGTTCCAAAATCGAGTTCCAAATTTCCGGTGTGTTCACGCCTTTTTCGTCGAGCAGTTCTTCCAAAAATTTATTGCGTACAGTGAACGAGCCAGACAAGGTTTTGTGGGTGTAGATATTGGCCGGAATAGGCTCAATCCCCGCAGACGTGCCGCCGCAAATAATTGAGATAGAGGCGGTAGGTGCCACGGCCATTTTGTGGGAGAAGCGCGCCATCATGCCAGCATCCGCCGCATCCGGGCAGGGGCCGCGTTCATGGGCGAGTTTGACACTGGCTGCATCGGCTTGACTGCGAATATGCTTGAACAGGCGTTTGTTAATAGCCTTGGCCATGCCGCTTTCAAACGGAACGCCTTTGGACTGGAGCATAGAATGAAAGCCCATCAAACCAAGGCCGACAGACCGTTCGCGCATAGCAGAATACACCGCGTCGGCCATTTTATCTGGCGCATTGTCGATATAGTCCTGCAAAACATTATCCAAAAACCGCATAATGTCTTCGATGAAATCAGGATTGTCTTTCCATTCGTCAAATTTTTCGGCGTTGACCGAGGACAAGCAGCACACGGCGGTGCGTTGCCGCCCGGCTTTGTCTTTGCCAGTGGCCAGCATAATTTCGGCACATAGATTGGATTGTTGTACCCGTAGGCCTTGCTGTTTTTGGTGGTGGGCAAGGGCTTTATTGACTGTGTCCGAGAACACCATATATGGCTCGCCAGTTTGCAAGCGCATTTCCAGGATTTTTTGCCACAATTTGCGGGCATCAATTTTCTTGATGACTTCATTGGTTTTTGGCGAACGCAGGGCAAATTCTTCGCCGTCGCGCACGGCTTCCATGAACTCGTCTGTTATATTGAGGCCGTGGTGTAGGTTAAGGCTCTTGCGGTTAAAATCACCGCTGGGCTTGCGAATCTCTAGGAACTCTTCGATTTCCGGGTGGTGAATGTCGAGATACACCGCCGCAGAGCCTCTGCGTAATGAGCCTTGGGAAATGGCCAAGGTTAAACTGTCCATAACCCGGATGAACGGAATAATGCCTGAGGTTTTGCCCGCCCGGCCAATTTTCTCACCAATAGAGCGAACATTGCCCCAATAGGTACCAATACCACCGCCATTAGAAGCCAGCCAGACATTTTCGTTCCAAACATCAACAATACTATCCAAGCTATCATCGACAGCGTTGAGAAAGCAAGAAATCGGCAGGCCGCGCTTGGCACCGCCATTGGACAGGATAGGCGTGGCAGGCATGAACCATAGCTGGGACATATAATCATACAGGCGTTGGGCATGGGCTGAATCGCCTTTGTCGGCGTAATGTTCGGCCACACGCACAAACATGTCTTGGTAGCTTTCTTCGGGCAAAAGATAGCGGTCAACCAAGGTGGTTTTGCCAAAATCAGTCAGAAGCTCATCACGCGAACGGTCAATTTTGACCCGGGAAACCAGCTTTAAATTAGTGGGTTCGTGTGCCGTAATATTGTCAGAAACAGGGTGTTCAATTTGGTGGTCGTCATTGTTAATCTCTATAACTGCCGTCCCTGTGTTTACGTCTTCAGACATATATTTTCCCCCTTGGTCAATTTGCTTTATGCCAGCCCCAGTGCTGGGCACGATTATTCGTATTTCAACGTTTTTGCAGCGACGAATACCGTTTAGGTGCCAGCCAACACCCATTTTCAGGTCAATAATAATTGGAAACCAAATCGGTCTTCGTACTACATATAGTGTTCATTTACGCCACCTCGTCAATACCTAGTGTCTCACTTTGTCAATTTTATTGTTAATAAGCTGTTAAAAACCATGGTTAATAATAGGTGGAATTTAAAAAATCCTGATATTCCATAGGCTTGCACGCCAAATTTTTTTTGCGCGGAAAACCAATTTTTTTTTAGAAAATTCACATAGTGCCAGCTTTGCCCCGGCTTTGCCCCGGCTTTGAATGATTCCAATTTTCAATCAGGCGGAACATAAGGTGATTGCGGTGAATATCCGGCAAGAATTGACCGAAAATTGACGCATATACAACTTAAAGACGGTTCGCTTCGCGAAACATTTTAGGGTAAATTGTGCAGGCATTAAATCTGTTGGATTCTAATGGGTTTGAGGTGAATTCTCAAATGGCGAGTAGTTGAGCCAATCCACCAAAACGTCGCACTTGCACAAAATTTGTGCGTCACCATATAGGTCTTAACAACGAATTTTATGGTGTGTTTGGTTTTTTCTGGGCATGCTGGAAGTGGAGAGACTTATGAACATTGAACAATATACCAACCGGGCGAAAGCTGTGGTGCAGGCTGCGCAAAACCTAGCGCTTGAGCATTCCCACCAACAAGTGACACAAGCACATATTCTGGCGGCGCTTTTGGATGAGGACGCTGCTCTTGTGGCCAATCTTGTGCGCACATCAGGTGCGGATGCCAATACCCTGAAATCTGGGGCGCGTGATTTGCTGGGGAAAATCCCGGCGGTGGACGGCTCTGGCGTCGGGAATTTAACCCTCAGCCGGGAGGCTGGCAAAGTATTTGCGAACGCCGAATCAGCGGCCAAGAAAGCTGGTGATAAATATATCACCGTCGAGGGCTTGTTTTTGGCGCTTATTCTCAGTGCCGATAAAGATATGAAAACCCTCTTAGAAAGTGCGGGCGTTGAGGTGTCGCGCATAGCCGCCGCCATTAGCAATTTGCGCGGCGACGAACCTGTGACCAGTGAAGCGGCTGAAGACGCCTATGAAGCTTTGGCCAAATATACCAAAGACCTGACCGCCGCCGCCCGCGAAGGTAAGATGGATCCGGTGATTGGCCGCGACGAAGAAATCCGCCGTATTATTCAGGTCTTATCGCGCCGCTCTAAAAACAATCCTTTGCTGATTGGTGAGCCGGGTGTGGGTAAAACCGCTATTGTCGAAGGCTTGGCCTTGCGCATTATCAATGGTGATGTGCCCGAAAGCTTGAAGGACAAAGACCTGCTCGCCCTAGATTTAGGCTCTTTAATTGCCGGGGCGAAATATCGCGGTGAATTTGAAGAACGCCTCAAAGCGGTGCTTAAGGAGATCGAGAAAGCAGAGGGTAAAATCATTTTGTTTATCGACGAAATTCATATGCTGGTCGGGGCAGGGAAAACCGATGGGGCTATGGATGCGGCCAATCTCTTAAAGCCGGCTTTGGCCAGAGGCGAGCTACACTGTATTGGCGCGACCACTTTGGATGAATACCGCAAACATTTAGAGAAAGACGCAGCCCTAGCGCGGCGCTTCTTAACCGTATTTGTAGATGAGCCTAGCGTCGAAGACACGATTTCTATCTTGCGCGGCATTAAAGACAAATATGAGGTGCACCACGGTATTCGCATATCTGACGGGGCGATTGTTGCGGCGGCCACATTGTCTGACCGCTATATCACCGATAGGTTTTTGCCAGACAAAGCCATTGATTTGATGGACGAAGCTGCCAGCCGTTTGCGTATGCAAGTGGACAGCAAGCCCGAAGAACTGGACGAGATTGACCGCAAATTGGTGCGGGCGCGTATCGAGGTCGAAGCTCTCAAACAAGAAAAAGATAAAGCCTCCAAGGAGCGACTGGAAAAACGCCTAGAGGAAATTGCCGAGCTTGAAGATCAGAGCAAAGAGCTGACCGCCCGCTGGCAAGCCGAGAAAGCCAAGCTTGCAGGTGCGACCGAGCTTAAGGAAAAGCTTGACCAAGCTCGCAATGTGCTGGCCGATGCGGTCAGGCGCGGCGATTATGAAGCCGCCGGGCGTTTGCAACATGTGGAAATCCCCGAACTGGAAGAGCAATTACGCGCCGCCGAGCAAGCGGATGCAGATGATGCGGACCAAGAAGCCGCATTAGAGGCCGACGTGGTGAGTGCGGATATGATTGCCGGGATAATTTCGCGCTGGACGGGTGTACCGGTTGAGAAAATGCTCGAAGGCGAACGGGATAAACTTTTGGCCATGGAGCAGGTTTTGGCCAAGCGCGTCGTCGGACAAGCCCAGGCCGTAGCTGCCGTATCAGATGCTGTGCGCCGGGCACGGGCTGGTCTCAAAGACCCCGCACGTCCCATTGGCTCGTTCATGTTCTTGGGGCCAACAGGTGTGGGTAAAACCGAACTGACCAAGGCGCTCGCCGAATTTATGTTTGACGATGACCAGGCCATTACCCGCATTGATATGTCTGAATATATGGAGAAACATTCCGTGTCGCGTCTCATCGGCGCCCCGCCTGGATATGTGGGCTATGATGAAGGCGGTGCCCTGACCGAAGCCGTACGCCGTCGTCCCTATCAGGTGGTGTTGTTTGACGAGATCGAAAAGGCCCACCCGGATGTGTTTAATGTGCTGCTGCAAGTGCTTGATGATGGCCGCCTCACAGACGGGCAGGGGCGCACGGTGGATTTCAAAAACTGTGTCATTATCCTGACCAGTAATATCGGCGCGGAATATCTGGTGGCGCTGGGTGATGATGATAATGTGGATATGGCCCGCGAAGCCGTCATGGAACAGGTGAAAGCCCATTTCCGTCCAGAGTTTCTCAACCGTCTTGATGAAATCTTACTGTTCGAGCGGCTCAAACCAGAGGTCATGGGCACGATTGTTGATATTCAAATCAAGCGCCTGATGGGCTGGCTCAAAGACCGGGATATCACGATTGAACTAACCGACGCCGCCCGTACATGGCTGGCCGAAAAAGGTTATGACCCGGCTTTCGGTGCCCGTCCCCTAAAACGTGTCATCCAAAAATCCGTCCAAGACGAATTAGCCCGACAAGTGCTAGCAGGCACAATAAATAACGGCGACCACGTCAAGGTCGATGTGGGGGATGATGGTTTGACGATTACGGTTGACTAATCTGTGCGGCGGTGAATGGCTGAACCTAACTATTCGCCGCCGCATTGTTTTTTTACGGCGCGCAGTAAATCGAAAATGCGGGCTTCGGCTGTGGTGTCGTCCAGGGGTTTTTTGGTGGTTGTGGCGCGCCATTTCATGACCCAATGTCCGGCATCATTATCCCAAACCACATTCATGGGGATGTCGTCTTTGCCAGCCCTGAGGATAAACCGGATCAGGCGGCCATCTTTTGAACCTAGGGCTTTGGATTTGGCATAGTCTTCATTATTGGCTCCTGCATAGGCATCCAAATCCCCGCCGCCAAAATTGACGGACATTTTACACACTTGGTTTTCGCTATCGCCGAAATTTGTCGTCCGAAACAGGCGCTGTTTAATGCCGTCTGGCTTGCTGGCTGGATAAGTGTGCAAAAGTTCAAAATCCGCTTCGGCCAGCGCATTGAGGGTGGCTTGGTCCTTGGTCGGGATAAGCAGACGGTTGATGACATTGCCCGCGCCGTCTTTGAGGGCACCCGCTTTGTCAGAGGCGGCGTCCACCATTTTGCCCGCAGCATCTGTGACCGCAACAACGGGTCTGGTCACCAATTTATAAACGCCATAACCAAAGCCCAAAACCGTCAGCATAACCACGGCAATGGCCACCCATTTTACGGCGCTAAACGCATTATTGGCCACCTCCGCCACATTGCTGGCTTTGTCTGCGACCTCGGCAGTTTTGCTCAGGGTGGATTTGAGTTTATTCTTATCCGCTATCTCGCCCTTATCTGGCTTTTGTGTCGCATCGCTCATATATACCTCCCATGGTATATTTATAAGTGGGTTATTTGTAGCGTGTCAATGCGGGTTCTTAAAACTCGGCGCCGAACGAAATGGCGCAATATTCTGCATAAACTTATTGATAAACGATAATTATGTGCTTATATAGTGCCAATACTTTGAGAGCGACTATTGTGACATTATCTGCAAATCCTGGCGACACCGTCTCTATTCAGCTATTCCCGGCGGCACGCCATGAGGGGATTGTTGGCCGGGATGGTTATATTATTTGCCGTTCGCGTCGGTTTGGCGGGGTGGTATCAGTGCCGCCGTCTGTGTTCGCCGATGGGCGCTTGCGGGAAAACCATGGCTATATTGGCACATTAGACCCAGAAGAAACCGTGCGGCGCGCCGAAAGTTTAATCGGCGAACGCGGCTATGATGTGCTGCACCATAATTGCGTGCATTTTGTGAATTGGGTCAATGGCTTGCCCCCTGATACCCGCATGTCCAGCAATCTCATGCAGCACCCCAACCTGTCAGAAGTCGCCAAAAACCTGCTCTGGCCACGTTGGTAATTACCCCCAAGCGTTGCAATTAGGCTTGACCGATACCCTTGTTTAGGTGATGAAAGCCTATGACGACACATAATCCGGCACAGATAGATTTATCTCCACTGCAGGACGACCCTCGCTTTCGCGCCGCCTATTTATATTATTTGCAACTGGCCAATAGCTATATCGCCCAAATCTTTTTTGACAGCCTTAAGGGCAGTGATCGCGCCAGTAGGCTTTATGAATGGCTGAACGCCAACCAGTATAAAAACTGGGATAAAGCCAAAATCAGTACGCCTTTATTGCACGCCATTTTGAGCAGTGACTGTGACCTATCTTTCTTCCCCCGCTTGCGGGGGAAGTGCCGGAGCGTAGCGGAGGCGATGGGGGGACACACTATAGTCTTGCACCATACGCGCGTTGTTCCCCCCATCCCCCCTGCGGGGTACTTCCCCCGCAGGCGGGGGAAGGAAAACACACAAGCACCTTCGTTGACAATCTGTCAGAATCTTCGCGTTTAATGCGCTAAGTTTAGACCGTTCGCGTGAATGCGTGCCGGAGCGCAGCACCGCAAGGGTACTCCCAAGAGGTCGCGGAGGCGACACGCCACGCAAGTGTTGGCGTTGCGGGTGGGGGGACTAACTTTAGTCTTGCACCATACGAGAGATGTTCCCCCCATCCCCTTACTAGCAAGGCTATGGCATATAATTTCTCATAAACATCTTACCCCCTCACCTTGTTCCTCTCCCCATGGGAGAGGAGACGATGCCTGAACATTTGTTTTTGATTTAACGAAAAGCGCACATTTTTATCAGCCATCATCAAAGAAAATGTAGTTTTCTCACCTCTCCTTTGGGGAGAGGTCGGCGCTCTTGCGCCGGGTGAGGGGCTGGGATGTTGCTTCTACATCCTCATCCCGCTTGGCTCTTAACTCTCCATGGCTCTTTGTAAATATGGGTAGACGTGTTCCAGCAAGCTTGGGTCGCCAGCGCAGACTATGGCGCCGCCGTCTTTGGCATTGCCTGCCTGCCATGTGGTCACTGCGCCGCCGGCGGCTTTGATAATGGGGATGTGGGCGCGGATGTCGTAAGGGGCGAGGCCGGCCTCTATGACCAGATCAATCCGTCCTGCCGCCGTGAGCGCATAGCCATATGCATCAAGTCCCAGTCGGGTAAACCGCGCCGTGCGCCTTATCATTTCATAGGCCGCGAGTTGCCCGCGCGACAACATCGCCATAGGCTCGGTGCAGGACAAAACCGCATCATTGAGCCGGTTACAGGCTTGGGTCTTGAGCGCCGCACTACCCGCCGCAGTTTCGCACCAGGCTTTATCACCCGTCTGGCTCAGCACACCAATATAGCGTTCGCCAAGGGCAGGATGGTCGATAATGCCGATGACGGGCTCGCCTCTGAAACTGACCGCAATCAGTGTGCTCCAAACGGGCACGCCCGCCACAAAAGCTCTTGTGCCGTCAATAGGGTCAAGGCACCACGACCAATCATTATCGCCATATGTATCGGGATATTCTTCGCCGACAATACTATCGCCTGGGAAAGATGTTTCAATAAGGCTGCGCAACAGCTTTTCGGCACCTTTGTCGGCTTTGGTGACCGGGTCAAATACGCCCGTCTTATTTTTATTATCAGCCCTTATCCCGCGCACAAATGCGGGTTGGGTCAAGGTCCGTGCTTGATCCGCCATATTGCAGGCGGCATTTAAGCGGGCTTCTATGTCGGCTTGGTTCGGCATGCACCAAGCCTAGCACGAATTAACCGTGAACGGTCAACATAGATTTTTGTGCCATTTTCTGAGCAAGCTTGGCGGCATTGGCCGTGGTCTCTAAGGACTTGGCTAAATCCAGCAAATGCTTGCGCGGCATTTCGCCCATGGAATAATAGGCGCGCACCAAGTCCATGGTTTCTTTCTTGGATAAAATATCCGGTGCCAAAACGTCTTGGTCAGGCGTCCCGGTATCAGAATCGTGTTCGGACAAGCCTTCGTAAAAATGCTGTACGGGCACGCAGAGCGCTTCGGACAATTCAAACAAACGGCTGGCACTGACACGGTTAGCGCCACATTCGTATTTTTGGATTTGTTGGAAGCGAATGCCGACCTGATCCCCGAGGGCTTGTTGGGTCAGACCCAAAAGACGGCGGCGGCGGCGTAGGCGTTTGCCCACATGTAAATCAATATCACTGGTCATTATGTTTCCTCATCCTTCTGTATATCCTAAACGGCGAAATGCCAAAATAAGGTTCACTCCCCCCAAAGGAGAGCAAATGCCGTGCCAGTTATGACGGGGGTTGTTCCCCTAAAAAGCGAATATGCAGAACCAATTTGGTGCATATGTGGCTGCGATCGCGGCGAGTTCAGACACATTAACCAAAATATGTATCAATTTGGGACGAGCCTATATCCGCATTTGTTCATTACAATCTGTCCATAGTGCTTGTGATAAATCCAATACACCCCATATCTAAGTTGTAGCGACAGCTACTCCTCCCCCTCAAACTGGTCACGCTTCGGCGTGACCTATTTTTTTGTGTCTTACTCTGCCGCCAAATTGTTGGGCATATCCAGATAGTTTTTTATGTGTAAAATGGCGGTTTTCATATTGGCCGTCAGTGGCGCCATGCCAGCATGGGGTTCCAGCGTATCTGGGTTTAAATACAAATCTTTGTTAATCTCGATTTGCACGGCCTCGATCTTGTTATGCCTCTGGCCGTAATGGCTGGTGATATAGCCGCCCGCATAAGGCAGATTTCGCACGACCCCATAGCCCAAAGATATGAAAACGTTTTCTATATAGTCTATGGTGTCTGGGTGACAGGTCTCGCCGTAGCAATTACCCAGCACAATATCAGCGCGGCGATTACCGGATATGTCATGGCTGGGCATAGAATGACAATCCAGTAACAAGGCATGGCCGCATGTGCGCCGGGCTTTGTGCAATAAATCCGCCAACGCATTATGATAAGGGGTATAAAGGGCGTCTAGGCGCCCCTGCACTAAATCCGCCGTGATGTCGTGGGGGTAAATATCGCTGTCAGCCCCCACCCGCACGGGCACAAGGCCAAGCCCAGCACGGGCGCGCGGCGATATGGGCCATATATCTGCAGTGCCGTCCCCAGGGCGATCGGCCAAAGCTTCTGGCGGCCATTCGTCCGGAGCGCGGTTAAGGTCTAGATAGATGCGCGGAAAATTTGCCGCGATAATCGGAATACCGCTTGCCGTGAGGGGGGCGAGTATTTGGTCAATATAGCAATCTTCACTTTGGCGAAGTTGGTGCGTGCAAAGCCGGGTTTGTGCTAAGAAACTTGCAGGATAATTGCGGCCTGAATGGGGCGAGCTCAGCACGAGGGGCGTGCTCAGCACGTCTGGTACGCTGTGCGAAAAGGGCGGGCGGAAACACTCAAAGGCGATTTTATCCAGCCGTATTTGTAGCCTTTGGCGGGTTTTAATATTGGCCCTTTGACGCGGCGTTTCAGTATTTTTTGTCCACATGCAACACTTCCTTAAGGGCGATGGTCTATAGAAGCCGCACTTGGCGGGAATCCTGCACATCTATGTACACATCTTGGTTTATGTACCATAATAGACCAAAAACAGGCTAAATGTAAAAACAATAAAAATAAGAAACGGTAAGGGCGGTATGGCAACAATATTATATGCAGAAGACGATGACGCAATGCGCAAATTTTTCGAAAAAGCGCTCGAAAAGGCGGGGCATCATGTCATAGCGTGTTCGGACGGTGAACGGGCGCTACGGGCGTTGAGATTCGCAGATGGTGCTTTTGATCTGTTGCTCACCGATATTATGATGCCAGGGCTGGACGGGATTGAGCTTGCCAAGCAAGCTGAAACCCTGTCGCCGGGCATAAAAATTATGTTCATCACAGGTTTTGCCGCCGTTGCCAAAAACGATGCCAGCACCTCACCAGATGCCCGCGTGCTTTCCAAGCCCATACATTTACGCCAATTGGTCGGTGAAATAGAAAAGCTGATTGCCGCCTAGGGCGCTCAAGAAATCTGTAACAGTCTAGACAGCAGAGTGGGGGCAGAAAATTTGCCGTCGCCTAGATTTATCTATTGCACAAGGCTAGCGACATAGCGTATATGCCCGTCCACGGACTCTGATAAGGACGATTAGCTCAGCGGTAGAGCACTACATTGACATTGTAGGGGTCACTGGTTCAATCCCAGTATCGTCCACCATTTTACTCTCACATTAGGTAGTGTACTCACAGTCTCACTTTCATTGAGGAACTCTCCAATAATTGAGCCGTAAGTTTGAGCTACCCTTGCGGTGTAAACCCGTTTTTAAGATGCGTTTTGTCTTGGGATATGTAACTTGGAATTTGTAAAAGGCAGGCGAACGGTCGCGGAACTGGCAAGCCAGTATGGTGTTCACCCAGCACAAATACAACAATGGAAAACAACGTCATTGGAGGGTGCGCGAATTTATGTTTTTCTTGGGCTTTAGCACAGGTCTCCAGTATAGCATTTCCCTCGACTTTTATTCATCTGGGTAGAGCAAATAGGGGGATCGGCGGGCTTTGAAACTGTTTAGCCCCTGTTCCCAACTGGCACGAATATCATCAGCGCTTAGGCCGGCTTCTATTTGCGTCCTGAAGATGTCCGTACCCATAAGTTTATCGAGCCATTTAGGTCTATTCAAAAATGGTTGGTTCAAGTCTTTTGCGCGCCCGTACCATTTTTGGAATATTTCAATGTTCAAGCCGGCGATTTGCTCCATTCGAAAATCTTTCCCGTAAAGTAATTGGCCTTCCAATTTTGGATTAAGGGCTGCCCCCGGTGTTGACACAGGGGTGAATGTAAAGTCGCCAAATCCTGTATGTGCGCCACCCAGAACTTGAAAGGGAAATTCGGTGCCGCGTCCGACGCTAATATTGGTTGCCTCAAACAAGGCAAGTGAGGGGTATAACTTAATGGCTTGTTGGTTGGGCAGATTGGGAGATGGCTTTATTGGCAAATGATAAACCGTAGAGCGGGTATAATTTTTCACGGGGATTACGGTGAGGTCGCAAACCAAACCATCCGCCAGCCAGGCTTCACCGTTAATCATTTGTGCCAGTTCGCCTAGCGTCATGCCGTGCAAAACGGGAATAGGATGCATG
>Ga0256839_1002961_pt1 | contig 18109 bp, 19 predicted proteins | sample 354166metaG_FD_185968 | JGI IMG/M metagenome (GOLD analysis project Ga0256839, IMG submission 185968) | Hydrothermal vent microbial communities from Mid Atlantic Ridge, Atlantic Ocean - 354-166 | ecosystem: Environmental > Aquatic > Marine > Hydrothermal vents | place: Atlantic Ocean: Mid... | reverse complement strand
GGTTTGAACCGAAATCACTGGCACTGTAAAACCGATATAGGTGGCACAGTTTGAACCGTAATAGCCACCCAAATCAATAAATAAATAACTTCTATTTTTCGGGCAAGCGTAACTGAACTTACGCCTGCCGTTTCAGATAACCAGAAGCAAAAATTACGGGATAAACCACTGCACTTGCAAGAACTTAGGCTGCTGGATAACGGCATTTTTTCTTACACAGTGTTACCTGCCTTTACTTTCATCTTCCTGTCAGTAAATATGAGCAAAAACGTTCGAATTTCGCACAAAAACTGGCAAGTGGCTTCTTCTTCTAGCCAGTGAATAGCGGTAAGCTTTCGTAACCCACTAAAATTGGCAAAAATCGCATTTCCCCAGTGCATAAAATTGGAGAGTAGAAATAAAAAAATACCACAAAGCAACCTGCAAGAGATGCTGCAAAAGTCAGGACACACCTAGAAAGTAATTGCTTGCAAATAACGAAAAAATAGACTTGCGGAGATGAGATTGTAAGCAACTTCGTCCTCAAATTCGATATGGTTTAAAAGCAAAAATTTTTGAGGAACAGAATAAGTTTGCTACTCCGAAATGTCCACAGTTGGCTTTGTTTTTTTAGACGATGAAGCTTGAGTTTAGCAGGCATGGCAGGTAACGTATTGCGGCTAATCTGTCGTAGTGGGCTTTCCACCACCATGTATCCACAATTGATAAAGTTAGTGGATATTCCTGAAATGTCAATATACAGAAAAGCCCACTATGCAGATCTTAGCCGCTGTTAGCTTCTGTAAAGGGGACTAGACCGCTTCTCTGTCTGCGCCCATCTTTGGCGATGCATGTTTGAAATGAGTCAATGGCTAATATCATAGATTATTAGACCGTTGCGAATTGGTCTCGGGCATCCGCCAGCTAGGCTTGTCAGGAGTTAGAAAGTCCGACTAAACCCCTAAATTAAGGCATAAATCCTTGACTTTGTGACGAAAAACGGTTAACTTCAAGTCTTCGTGGACGTTTCCACACGTCAGCAAGCCCGCTTGCACGGTGTAACCGCACGAGACTTGGCCGCTCCAACAAGTCTCCACGGCCTTCCTTAATTAAGTGTTTTAGTCTCCAAAAGCAATCCCTGAAAGAATAGCCAGGTTGCCAAGAGCAAACATGCCAGCTACAGGCCACTAGCCCCCTTTATTGATTCTAACGGGTTTAGCTAAGAGGCGTGGCGGGCATCACACCTACGTAACTGTCCCCGGAAGAATAAAGTTAGTAATTTATACTGAAATGTCAGCATACCTAAATGCCGCCATGCCCCTAATCCTTGGTTCGTGTCCCCACGAAACAGCAAAAATAAAAGGGCAAAATGGTATAAACTTACTTTATTTCGGTTGAGTAAACCGCTTCGTTATCCATTTTATCCGTTACTATTAGTTTTATTTTACCCTTAAAATTAAAACTACCCATTGGTTTTTCGGCCCAAATTAAGTTTTTCTTCGGGTCGTAATTCATTAAAATCCATTGCTTGTTTACAAGCAGCGTTATTTTTTTAATACCAGATAGATTATCGTTTATTTTAAAAACCATTTCATTATTGTTTAAAATAAGAGGTTTAATGGTAGGCGAAATGCTATCTGCCAAAATGGTATATCTGCCAAAATTTCTACTTTTAAAACTAACCTGATTGCCACTCCACTTGCCGCCTACAAAAGAGGAGTTTTTACCCCATACGGCATAAACTGCCAGGTATTTTGTATTGGTTGGCAAGTTGGCTGGCTTAAAAGTGACCGAATAGTTTTTATTAAGCGGAATAGTTGAATTGCCAATGGTAATAATTTCAGCGCCTGTTAAACTATCGGTTTTAGATTCAAATGTGAAATAAAAATCTTTAAATAATGTGGTTTTCCAAAATTGAATATCGGCTACTTTATCATAAAATTTGTAAGCCACCCCTGCTTTAATATAAGCCTTAATTGGCAAGGCTAACATATACCCATTTACAGCCACTGAATCAGGTATAAATGTGCTAAGGTTATGAAGGTAAACGGCCTCTTTATTTTTTGCATAAGCTATTGTGGGAGCAATTGACTTGCCATTCGTATAAAATAGGAGAGTATCGATATCCCTTGTTTTATAAGTTAAAATATCATTATCAACTCGCCATGGTTTTACACGAAGCGTATTGCTTGCAGGGGTACGAGTAGTGGCTCCTTTAACCACAAAGCTTACATAGCTTTTATTGTTATAAGAATCCGTAAGGGTAATATTAACCGTATAAGTTTTACCGTTTTTCACATTTAAATATCCTTGGTTGGTTGCAATCGAGTAAAAATCCAATGTATTGCCTTTATCAATGTATAGTTTATGGTATCGCTTATTATTATTTGCCAGTGCTTCATAATTTACATACGTGTAAAATTGCCTGGCTTTCGAAAATGGCCAGGTATCAATGGTGGTAATTAAATAAGTTTCCCCATTTACCAATACTTCAATTTTATTAATACCCGTTTTAAACCTTGTATTATTCATACGGTCGTAGGCATATAGCTCTAACCCAATACGGCCTGCTGCAAAAATAGTGTCTTTAATAAAGTAGTTGTTTTGTATGTATTCAAACGGAATCTCAATACGTCCAAATTCGCCACTTACTCGGCTATTTATGGTGGTTGTTACCAGTGCTAAATTTTTAGCCAAAGGAGGTCGAATGTCTGTAATTTCATCAAACCCATAATGCAATGGATTTAGTAAGTCTTGGTTACGATTGCGAACATCAAAGTGAAGGTGAGGGCCACCGCTGGAACCTGAATTGCCTGAGAGGGCAATAATATCGCCCCGCTTTACTTTAAATATACGGCCATCAGGAAATACATTAAGCTTAAACTGTTTTTTGCTGTACTGTTGCTTCCTTACATAATCTGCAATGTCTTTTCTAAACGATTTTAGATGTGCATAAACTGTGGTATGCCCGTTGGGGTGTTTAATGTAAATGGCATTGCCATAGCCACCAGGATTTACCGAAATCCGAAAAATATAACCGTCATCTGCGGCCAATACGTTAAGCCCTTCTTGCCCACCTGTTCGTATATCTATGCCTGTATGAAAATGCGAGGAGCGCAATTCGCCCATAGTGCCCGCAAGGGTATTGGCTATGCCGGGCTTAATTGGGAAAAGAAGCTGAGATTGAGCTAAATGAGAAGAAAAAGAGAATAGTAATAGGTAAAATAGGTTTTTATTTAATAGCAACATATAGCATTTTTTCAGTTCCAATAAAACATTCTAAGGTATCACCTATTGCAACTGGTCCTACGCCTTTAGGTGTGCCTGTAAAAATAATGTCTCCTTTTTTTAGGAGAAAAAATTTAGATAAGTAAGCAATTATATAATCGAAACTAAAAAGCATAAGGCTGGTATCGCCTTGCTGTTTTATTTTTCCATTTTGATGTAATGAGAATGTAAGATGATTAAGGTCAAAATCTTTTTTAGGCACAAAATTCGAAATAGGAGCGGAGTCGTTAAAGCCTTTGGCAATGGCCCATGGCAAGCCTTTTTCTTTGGCTTTGGTTTGCAAATCGCGTGCAGTAAAATCTATGCCAATGCCAATCTCATCGTAATAGGTATGGGCAAATTTTTCTTCAATGTTTTTACCCACCTTGCAAATTTTTAAAAGTATTTCTACTTCAAAATGAATATCGTTTGAAAAGCTCGGGTAATAAAATGGGCGGTTGCGAGTAAGTAAAGCTGTTTCGGGTTTTGTAAAAATAACAGGTTCGTCAGGGCGTTCGTTATTGAGCTCTGCAATATGGGCAGCATAGTTTCTGCCAATGCCAAAAATTTTCATACCAGCAATTATTTTGAAAGTAAATAGTGATTTAAATTTCAAATTTACTTTATAATGTTAAATTGGCATTAAAATTTAACTACTATGATTCAGATAAATAAAATAATTCACTTTTTGGTTTTAATAGCCTTTGTATGGGCGTGTGCTACCGTACCTTTAACTAACCGCAGTCAGCTTTCGTTGGTTTCAAATGCCGAGATAATTCCGTTGAGTTTTCAGAACTATCAACAAGTATTAGCCGAAGGCAAACTTTCGACTAATGCAGAGCAAACGGCCATGGTAAAAAGGGTTGGGGGGCGTATTCAAAAAGCAGTGGAAGATTATATGGCTCAAAATGGACTTAGTAGCCAGCTTAACGGCTTTGAATGGGAATTTAATTTAATAGAGGAGAATACCGTAAACGCCTGGTGTATGCCTGGAGGTAAAGTGGCTTTTTATACGGGGATTTTGCCAATATGTAAAAATGAAACAGGAGTAGCGGTGGTGATGGGGCACGAGGTTGCCCACGCCATAGCCAACCATGGCAGGGAGCGTATGAGCCAACAAATGGCTTTAAATGGTATTTTGAGTATTGGTTCGGTTGCTGCCGGAACAAGCCAAAACCAATTGGATGATATGCTGTTACAGGCAGTTGGGATAGCCAGCCCTTTGGGCATGTTAAAATTTGGTCGCGATCAAGAATCAGAGGCAGACCGTATGGGGCTCATTTTTATGGCAATGGCAGGGTACAACCCTGCCGAGGCACCCCAGTTTTGGGAACGGATGTCGGCACAGGCAGGTGGTAGTCAACAACCAGAATTTTTATCAACTCACCCTTCTTCCGAAACACGCATTACCGATTTAAACAAATGGCAGGCGGAGGCGAATAAGTATTATAAGAAGTAGGTTGCTCGGTATGAGAGCAATAATGTATTTTACTTAAATTGAGCGATTCTCATCTCTACTGAATCTGAATCGCCCAATCTAGGTATTAATTTTTTAACGCCTTGTTCCTCCGCTAAAGCTTTTAGCGAATGCATAGAAACTGCCAAAGCCCCCGCCACTTGGTGGGGCAGTTCAAGGCTCTTTTCTAAGAGGGTGGATTTTTACTCATTTTTTGTAAAAGACTCACCACATTTTCGACTGCATTAATATTATACCTAGCTACTGTTTCAGTAAAGCCTACTTTTAAGGTGTAGGCATCATTAGGTAGGGCTTTAAATGTGTCTTCATCGGTGTAATCATCACCAATGGCCAAAACAAAATCATAAGCTTTGTTTTCGATAAGTCTTAGCGTTGCCTTTCCTTTATTTATTTCGTCATTTTTAACTTCCAATACTTTATTACCTTCCATCACATGAAGTCCTTTGCCTACAATAAATTGACTTAATTGCTCTATTAACTCGTGTTGTCTAATTTCAGCTAATCCTGGGTCGGTTTTACGATAATGCCAAGCCAGTGAGTAATTTTTTTCTTCGATAAACGAGCCTGGTGTTCTATCTACATATTTTTGAATTAAGGGAGCTAAGCTTTGCTTCCACTCCACATTTAGGTGGTTAAACTGCACCCATTCGCCCTCAACAGATCTATGCCAGGCACCGTGCTCAGCTACTAAATCAATTGCGTATTTGCCAAACCATTTGCCCAATGTTTCCTTGTCTCTGCCACTAATTATAACCACACGGTTGTTGGCATCATTGCTTAGTTTTTCAATAGCAGTATATACTGATTTTGTTGGCCTCGCACTGTTAGGATTTGCTCTAAAATTAACCAAAGTGCCGTCATAATCTAATAGGATAAGCCGCTGCTTAGCTTGCGCATATTCTTTTAAGAGTACCGCTTCTTTTTCTTCGTCAAAGTGGTTTTTAAGAATTTGCAGCGAACTCTCGCGTACTTCTAGTAAGTTATCAAGAAAAATAGAAGCCCAACGGTTTACATTATTACGCTTTACTACCTTTTGCATTGCTCGGGCATTATCAATTATTTCATCCTCTTTCATTACCAAGGCTTTGTAAATAGAGTCGGCAATATGATGCAAATTATTGGGGTTTACTTGCAAGGCACTCACCATTTCTTTGGAGGCACCAGCCATTTCACTTAAAATAAGAACACCTTTGCCATCATCTTTAGCCGCAATATACTCTTTGGCTACTAAATTCATCCCATCTCTAAAAGGCGTGATTAGTGCAATTGGAGCTACTTTATACCAAGCAATTAATCTATTAAATGAAATAGATCGGTAGTAATAGTGTACGGGTGTCCACGAGATATTGCCATATTTGCTATTAATACCGCCTACTCGCTTATCCAATTCTTCTTTTAAAGCATTATAATGTTTGATATTGTCTCGAGAAGGAACCACAATCATTACCATTGATACCTTGCCTTGAAACTCTGGGTATTTTTCTAAGAAAAGCTTAAAAGCTCGAACACGTTGTGGAAGACCTTTTGAATAATCCAACCGATCAATGGTGATAATTATTTTTACATCCCCAATTTCCTTTTTGTAGCGTTTAACTTCTTTGAGTACCGCTGGTTTTTTAGCAGCATCTGCATATTTATCATAATCAATGCCCATCGGAAAAGAATCCACTTCAACCACTCGGTCTTCCAACCTAATCCTTCCTAAAAAATGGTGTTCATGCCCCAATATCCTTCGAACGGCCGAAATAAAATGACGGGTATAATCATGGGTGTGAAACCCAATTAAATCGGCACCAAGTACTCCGTTGAGTAACTCCCTGCGTTTAGGCATTGTGCGCAGCAGTTCGTAAGTAGGAAAAGGAATATGCAAGAAAAAGCCAATAGAGGCCTGCTTGTATTGTTGCCTTATAAGTTGAGGCACTAGCATTAAATGGTAATCTTGCACCCAAAAAATATCATCTGCATTGGTTGTTTTAAATAGCTGCTCGGCAAACAAATAATTTACATATTGGTAATCGCGCCAAGTGCGCTCGTAAAAATCAGAATATTGTTGAAAATAGTGAAATAGTGGCCATAAGGTTGAATTACTAAACCCATTATAATAACCCGAAAATTTATCCTTTGGCACAAATACGGGGGTCATATTTAGTGCTTCGAGCTTTTTAGTAATCGCCTGTTGTTTCTCTTTTTTAGACGTGTTAATGCCTGGCCACCCAATCCAATGCACTTCGTGGTTCGATTTTAACGAATTTAAACCAGTTGCTAGCCCCCCAGCACTTGGATTTAGTATCAACTCTCCATTACGTTCGGTAATAGAAACGGGCAGTCGGTTAGCAATAATGATGAGTCGTGACATAAAAATGGAGTGCTAAAATCTTAAACGAAGGTAGTAATTTAAGATTTCATACGAGATTCAATCTTTATAAAAATTTGCGCAACTGCGGGGCATAACGTTACATTTTTTTTGGTAATGGATAATATACCTTGCTGGTTCACTCGGTTGGTATGAGGGTATTCTCTGCACGCTTTGGGTCTAATTTCGTATATGGAGCAGTAATTATTAGCGCCTAAAAACGTGCAAGGCATTGTTTTAAACACATAATCATTATCCTCATCAACTCGTAAATACTTGTTAATGAATTGGGTTGGTTTTAGTTTTAAATGCCCAGCAATACGATCTATATCTTTATGGGTAAGTAATGGACCCGTGGTGGTGCAACAATTAGCACATTCTAAACAATTAATACTTTCAAAGGCTTCATCGTGCAGTGTATGAATCAATGAATCCACATTTCCTTTGCGCATTTTTTTGAGAGCCTCAATCGTTTTCTTAATTGCCTTCGGCTGCTTATTAACTTGCTCAAGAAGTGATAGATACTCGGGTTTCATAGCATGCCAAAGATAAATGTAAACTTGGAGATTAGTTATTTCGTATGTTTATCTATGCGCTATTTTTTGTTATCGGTAATATAACTAATTCAACGCAATGCAAAAAACAGGAATGCGCAAAGTAAAGAAATTTAAGCATTTGCTGTTAAAGGATTTTGAAGAATTGAAAGGATGTACGCTGTATGAAATAAAGCCAACCATCAATAAATGATGTTATAAAAGAATTAAATTATACACCTTTGAAGTTAAAACAAAGGTTGGAACTTACTCACTTCAAACATAGGAACTGCGTAGGCAGGAATCCGTACATATGGTTAAGTGATGGGAATAGAGAAATTTTGTACCTTAATATTCCATATTGACATATTTATCGCTATTGGTGTATGTATATAAATGCCTACCTCTATTGATTTTACATTCATTTAGCTTACCTAAGCAAAAAAATAATTAACCTTGCAGGTAAATTTAATTCAGCACTCATCCTGCAATGAACCAAATCAAAGTAATTATAGCAGCTCTTTTCTTGTTTTCTTCTTGTGTAGAAGTTGAGTTTAAGCACCCAATGCCCCCGAAAGGAAAAGTACTTGAGACCATCCCCTCAGAGGTAATAAATTATTTTACAATGCTTGAAAAAAACTCAACTTCGGGGGATGAAATTAGGAATATAGTGGGGGGAGATTTTGATATAAATGCGCCATTACCCAAAGACGTGGTTTTTAAAAAATGGAAAGGGAATTATTATTTTAATCAAAAAGGAGAAAATGATAATTGGCAAGTCTATATCGTAAAACCAAGCCCCAATAATAGCTATGAGGTTTACCAATTGGATGGCTCCAACCAAGCCACTATCAACAAGCTAAAAACCATTACCAAGGTAGAAGAAGTATTTTCTGATAATGGAGATCTTGACCGCATTGTTCTTGACCCTAGTTTTAAAGAATTTAAGAAAATGCTCAAATCAGATGCTTTTGAAAAAATGGATCTGTTTGATAATTAGTGCACAATACAGACTCATTTATGTCAAGATTTTTTTACTACCTCTTCCTCAAGCCAATTTCGTATTTGCCACTAGGCTTTTTATACCTTATTTCCAATTTTCTGTATTTCTTATTGCGGTATGTAATTCCGTATCGAAAAGAAGTAATAATTACCAATTTAAAAAACTCATTTCCCGAAAAATCATCTAAAGAAATAGAAGATATTAGAAGAAAATTTTACCGGTTTCTTTCAGACTTAATGGTAGAAACCATCTGGAATTTTAGCCTCACCGAAAAAGAAGCGCGCAAGCGGATGGTAGTAAAAAACCCAGAAGTACTAGACAAATATTATGACGAGGGCAAAGATGTAATTATTGTAGTTGGGCATTATAATAGCTGGGAGTTTTTGCTTATTTCGTTCGACCTTATGGTAAAACACAGGGGTGCTGTAATTTATACGGCACTTACCGATCAGTTTTTAGACAAGGTATTTAAAGAGTTTAGAGAAAAGTTTGGGATGAGATTACTCACCAAAGGGGAAGTGAAGCATGCGTTTCAAAATGGATTGGATAAGCCCATGGCCATTTTATTTGGTTCCGACCAAGCACCTGCTTCTGCTAGCCGAGCCTATTGGACTGAGTTTTTAAACCAAGATACAGCAGTAGCCATTGGAGTTGAAAAATATGCCATTAAATATAATTTACCCGTATTTTTTGGAGGTCTCAATCGTGTAAAACGAGGTTATTACTCCATTAACCTTGAGTTGCTCACCGATAAACCTTTAGAAACCCAAGAAGGAGAAATTTCTGAATTGCATGTAAAAGCATTGGAACGACTCATTATAGAAACGCCCCAATACTGGCTTTGGTCGCATAAACGTTGGAAACGAGAGCGAGGAGCTTGGTAATAACTCTTTATCTTATTGCAAAGTAACCAATAGTTATTTTGCCAATGTTCTTATATAGTTTACAACTGCCCACCTATCTTCTTCCGAGAGGATTAGTTTCCAACCTACCATGGGCCCTCTGCCTTCAGATATTTTCCAGAAAAGCTCCCCATCAGTTTGGTTTTGCACATAAGCTTCCGTGTGGTTTGCAGCCGCTGGGCTTAACGATTTGCCAGCTGGGCCATCACCTGCCCCATTTGCCCCATGGCAAACTACGCAACGGGTTGCATAAATAGATTTTCCTTTGGTTACGCTTGCATCACCTGTAAAAGGATTTTTTATCTCTTTAGATGAAGCCGGAGCTACCCATTTATCCTGAGTAAAAACAACGTTAGAAGTAAGTGTAAAGCTCATAAAAATAACTGCACCTGCCAGAAGCAAAAAACTCAATATTGTTTTCATTCGATTATTTTTTTTAGAATTAGAAATGTAACATTACAAACTATTAACAGCCTATTCAAATTAAAGCATAAAGAAATAAAGTTATGGCATAATGGTGTAGTAAATATGGGCAGGTTGCTAAAGGTTAAATGGTATTGTTGTTAGTGTAAAGACTCCTTTGCTTTTCTTCTTTGATTCTATTTTTAGAGTGTTTAATTCTTCTTCCATTACTCACTTCGTTTTGATATTTGTTGATCGTCCATTTCTGTTGGAAAAAAATCAGTTACATAAACTATATCTTTGAGTCCACTCCGAAAACTCACAAAATCAAAAAAGACTCTTTTGGCGATTTTTTCATTTTCCTCAATTAGCTGATACTCAGGCATCTCCGAATCTCGTAAAATAAAAATCTCATCCAAAATAGCCCATTTTATGAAAGATGTTAGTTTTCGGAGTGGACTCATCTTTAGCATTTTCAATGTAATAAATAACTTTGATATCTGTTCGTGAGGTACGTTTGTACAAAACAAAACGATAATCTTTGAAACGGTGTGCTAATCGAGATTCAGGCGTTCCTCTTTCTGGTTGATAATGTAATTTATTTGCTGTATCCCTTAGTTCATTAGCAATTTGTTCCGCTCTGTCTAGGGGATAATTATCGTACAAGTATTCCAAAACTTCGTAAAAACTTATTTCTGCGGGGTCAGTAATAATTACTTCGTATTTGCCCTCTTCTCTGCCTTCCAATTTTCAAAGTTTGTATTAAATTGATTAAAAGACTTTACTTTACCAGAGGCTATAGCTTGTTCTGAAGCTTCAGCTCTAAAATTCATTTGCTCATTGGTTAATAAGTTCTTTATATAGGCAAGAACCGTTTGCTGTTGATTTGATTCTAGCATAAGTAAATGACTAATCAATTCCTTATCTATAACTTTTTCCTTTTTCATTGCCTTTGTTCTTATAACCTGAGTTCGAACTCAGGTTTATAGGTAAAGATAACGTATTCATCATAATTTCAGTTTAATAGGTTTTGTTTTTATCTTTTGGTTGGTGCGTAAGAACACGCACTAAGGATAAGATACTTTTCAGACATACTCAAAAATAAGCTTTATGCACTCCATGTTAATGCATTACGCTAAAAAGCTAAATGCGTCAGCGGATTTTTATTGCTCTTACCTTTTTTGGGATACGATAATAACTTCTGTGCCAGTTAATAACATTCCGCCTGCACCTACTCCAGACATTATCATTTTAAGATTGTTAAATATCCGTTTAAGTTATTTTTAATACCATTAATGTCGGTGTAATATACTATCCAAAAATAGGTTCCAGCAGTGCTACCTTGTCCATTCCATTCTATCATTGGGTTTTGGGTTTCAAACACTTTACTGCCCCAGCGGTTATAAATAATTGTGTTCATTGAAACAATTCCTTTGCTAGTTATCGGAACAAATAAATCATTGACCCCATCATTATTAGGGGTAAAAATATTGGGCATTTCAAGAGTAATTTCACACGCTTCTTTATATATTAATATTGTATTAGTGAAAGAACAGTTATTTACTGTAACCTTAACCCAATAAGTGCCTTGTTGGGTAACGCTAAAAGTTGGGCTTGTGGAATTATCCTGCCATAAGTAGGTTGCATTTGCAACTGTGGCATCAAGTATTATAGTCTCTCCTTGGCAAAGGGTAGTGTCGCTGCCCAAGTTAACTGTTCGAAATTGACATAGTTCTTCAACCGTAAAATCATCGAACCACATAGAATACTGCGCAAAACCTCCACTTAAAATATTAAATTTATGGTTTCCGGCAGACATAGTAACCGTAAAACAATACTGTGTCCATGTTGTTCCAACAGGCACAAGCACATCCTGCCCTACCTGACTCCCATCAACCCCAAAAGAAAAATGCGCATTAGCAGTATTTTGCCCTGAGGCTCCTTGCCCCTGAGGGCCTGCGTACCAAACGCATAATTTAATTTGTTCGCCTCCAATAAAATTTACATTATCTGTATTAATTTGATCTCCTGCGGCATAAAAATACACATATCCAGTACCACTGTGTGCCCCAATTGCACTGGCATAACTGGTAATATTATCAAAAGTGCAGCCCTTATCTCCAACCACAAATACAGGATGTATGCCATCAATCACTCTTCCGGCATCATTATTACACGTGTATTCGGTAGGGCAATGACAACCCGTAGTTAAGCCTGATTCAAAATCTGAATTAGAAAAAATTTGTGCTTGAACCACAGTAATAAAAGAGTTTAGCAAGCATATTAATAAAATGAGTCCACTCCGAAAACAGACAAAACCAAAAAAGCCTCTTTTGACGACCTTTTCATTTTTCTCAATTAGCTGATACTCAGGCATCACCGAATCTCTAAAAATGAAAATCTCATCCAAAATAACTCTTTTTGTGAAAATTGCCTGTTTTCGGAGTGGACTCAAGTGTTTCATAATAAGAGGATTACCTATCTAACCAAGTTTTAAATTCGCTTACTTTTTCGCGGCTTACCACTGCATCTCGCTCTTTTAAGTGTTTTAATTGCAATAATAAGCGACTGTTGCTAAAAGCCACAATATCTTCAATGGCATCAATATGCGCCAAGTATTTTCGGCAAATTCTAAAAAAATGACTGGGGTTAATCAACGCTTGTACTTGCTCCAAGGTATAGTCTAGCACATACGAACGGGCATCGTTGGTTTTTATAAACGTGGCCTTATCCTGGCTGTAAAAGTACAGCACGTCTGCCACGGCAACAGATTTAAGATGAACGCCCACTTTAATTACAAACCTAGTTTTATAATCTTGCTGCATCATTAACCGGGCATCCTCCATTTGAACTACTGCCTTATCCGAATTAAAAACCGAATGCATTTGATTGTATTTTTCAAGGGCTAAAACAAGTTCTTCCTCATTAATTGGTTTAAGCAAATACCCAATACTGTTTAGCTTAAAAGCCTCCATGGCATATTGATTAAAAGCAGTAATAAAAATTACAGGGCACGCTACTTTTATAATGTCAAACACTTCAAAACTAAGGCCATCGCCTAATTGAATATCCATTAATAATAAATCGGGTGCAGGGTTATTTGCCAACCATTTGGCGGTATTTTTAACCGAATCCAACTGAGCCAAAACAGTAAGACCTTGCCGCTCCAATAGCATTTGCAAATGGGTAGCAGCAGGCTTTTCATCTTCTACAATTACAACTTTTTTAACTAAGCTCATTCTACTGTAAGTAAGGGCAGTTTTACAATAAACTCATTGCCATCATCTACTATTATTACTGGGGTATCTGATAGTAGTTGGTAGCGTGCTTTAATATTGGTTAAGCCAATATTAGAATTATCACCAGGTAATACCTGCTTTTGAGCAATTTTATTCTTCACGCAAATCATCTCTCCTTCGGCAAATACGCTAATTACCAAAGGGTTATCTTCGGTAATTTCGTTATGCTTAATGCAGTTTTCGATAAGCATTTGCAGCACCATTGGGGGTATGTATTTATTCTTAGAATTATTGCTCAATTCAATTTCAACATGAAACCTATCTTCAAATCTTATAGATTGCAAGAAAATGTATGAATCAAGTGTTTTTAATTCTTCCTCCACAGTAACTACTTTGTTTTTGCCCGAGGCAAGCACCGAACGATACACATTAGAAAGCTGCCCCACATACTTGGCCGCTAAATCCTGATTTTGGTAAATAAGCGAGGTAAGCGTATTAAGGCTATTAAACATAAAATGAGGATTTACCTGACTTTTGAGCATCTCAAAATTAGCCGTTAGTACTTCACTCTTCATTTGAACTTCTTGCAAAGCCAACGTTCTCCAGGCATACAAAAACTGCTTTAGGTACATGGCACTTATTACCAAAACTGAAATGCCTGCTGTAAGGGTTAGTATTACAGGGCTATTATCTGTAATGTTAATGCCTATTGCCATAACAAATATTTTTTTTAAGGCAAGCATTGCCAGCACCGAATAAACAGCAGATGCAAAAATTCCAAGGGCCAACCTTTTTCCTGGGTCTTTTAACCATGTATAAACCTTATCCATAAGATGCGACACATACGCATTGCCAAACCACATTACCAGCCAAATTATATAAGTGATTAAAAACCGCTTCCATGCATACTCCCATTCCTGAGGATAGTTCATTCCCATTAAATAGGCCATAATGGATGATAACAAAAATATCAGCAGTAGCTCTTTACCTATTTTTTTTAATTTCTGTTTACTCATTTGGGCTCTAATTTACTACTTAGTTGATGAACTGCATTTTGCCAGCATTGATTCTACTTGTGGTTTGCCCCAGGCTGGCAATATACCTCTTCCCTGTGCTTCTTCTTTTTCAAATATTTTTTTAGCCTCACTAAACTTTTGGCAAGCCTCACTGGTTCCGCTACCAAAAAACTGGGCAGTACCATACAGCATTTGCGCCATTAGCAAATTTACCCGTGGGTTCTGGTCGTCCAAAAGGCTTGCTTGTTGTAAAAAACTGGCCGATTTCATCGAGTATTCCTGCCCCCTTGTGGCAGGGTCAACGCTTATGCGCATCATAGTAGAAAAACCTTTTAATGCTAATATTTCTACCCTATCAGCTTTTTTAAATTTAGTCGATTTTTCTAGCATTCCATCGGCTGTATCTAAATAGCTGTCCCATTTTGTTAAATCTTCCTCAACGGTGGTCATTATTATATAGCAATAAGCTGCATAATAATACGGCAACCATTTATTTTTTTCGGCAGCTCCTATCCGCTCAAATTTATTGGCTACGGCCTGTCTATCTATTTGCGTTTCTGCCTTGTGCATCTGTTTCAGTGTGCTTTCCATGGCTGCTTCATAACCTCCTTTGGTAAATGAAAACAGAAAAATGCTTAGGATGGTGAGTGTGTATATTAGTGTATTTTTCATTTTTATTTGTTTTTTTATGTAATATTTTCCATAATTAGGAGCTTCTTCACTCATAACCGTCATTACGAACCCCATCCTAAGTTCTAATATTTAAGTTGATGGATGAAGGGGTGAAGTAATCTATTAAATAATAACCACGTGATCAACTATAACAGATTGCTTCATCCCATTTACAATGTTGAAATTTTTAAATTAGTGCAGGGATTCGCAATGACGTTTAATTATTAATCTATTTCAATGGCCAGCTTCACATTTTTGTCAGTAATCGTAAATACGGCCTCCTCATAATCAGGTGGTCCAAACCTGCTTTTGCCGTCCATCGAAATACCATAAGGCTCTACGGGTATGCCCATAAAATTAGTGTCAAGTTCTCCATTCTTGTTTTCATCGTGCATTACTCTTACCGTATAATTTCCGTTAGGTACTTCAAATTCAAAAATCATTTCGCCTTTTTTGGCACCTTTAGATTTGTTTACAAGAGGTTTACCCAAAAATGTTGCTTTGGAGTTACAAACTGCTACCCCTACATTTCCTTTAGTAGATTGTATGTTAGTAACTTTTACAACTAATTTGTGCGTTGTTTGTGCGCTGCTTAGCCCGTAGCATCCCGCTACGATGGCTAATGTTAAGAGTAGTTTTTTCATAATTTATTTGTTTAATTGTTTGTGTCATTGCGAGTGCAGCGAAGCAATCTGTTATATTGTTAGGGATTGCTTCGTGCCTCGCAATGACGGTTAAAGTGATCTTAATTGGTTTAAAGTAGCCTCCTTGCTAAAGGTTATAAATACCCCCACAAAAAGAAATCTTGGTGCAGGTAACTCATTTGCTTGCCCTATATAGTTTCCTTGGCTATTAGGTGCCTCGCTGTAGGTATATCCGAAAATATTATCTCTGCCCAACACATTGGTTACACTGCCATATACAATAATGCTTTGGGTTGCCAGGTAGCTAACACTCAGGCTTAGATCTATGTAAGCAGGTGTTAGCTCTCCATTAAATTCAGGCGTATTAGGATTGTTGTAAGTTCTTGGAGATGCCACCGAAAATGTACCGCTAAACTGTGTTTTTAGGCTATTTACCCAATATTTGGATACAATAGATAAATTATGCGAGGAAGCAAAGGTAGGAACCGCTATGGTTGGAAAATCTCGATAGTCCCTTTCGGTATCCAAAAACGAGTAAGAAACCCAGTAATCCATATTTTTAATAGTTTTATTATCTCTCCAAAAAAGGTCTATCCCTTTTGCATATCCTTCTCCTGTATTAGTATATGCAGCTGGGTTAAATTGGTCGTTCGAATCAAACTTTGCCAAATCTCTATAACGCTTTAGGTAGCCTTCAATTCTAAATGTTTGATTTGGGTTAACCACTTGATAGTTTAAAATTAGGTGGTCTGCTTTTTCAAAATCGAGGGTGTTATTTATACGAAGTAAATCATCGGTAGCTGCTTGTTGAAAGCTACCTCCTGCTAAAGCCACCTGTGCATTTTCGCCTGTTTTATAGGCCAATGATACACGAGGAGCAATGTAAGCCCGGTTATTTAGGCTGGTATATTCTACCCTGCCTCCTACTCTTGCCAACAAATTATTTGAAAAATAAATATCGGCTTCGGCAAAGCCAGCAATAAGTGGGTTTTGGTAACTCTGCCTGTTTTCAAAGCCATCACTTTCTCTCTTATACGCTTGTTCACTTTCTGAATAAAGTAACTCTGCACCCGTATTTAGGCTTATTTTGTTAGTAATATCACCACTAAAAACAGATTTAAGATGAACTCCTTTGGTGGTTTCTTTTACTTCTTCGTTTTTCAAGGTAATATCATCGGTATTTAGGGTATAGGAAACGCCTGTTTTATAGGACCATGAATCGCCCAATGTATTTTTTAACGAGGCATTCCCATATACATAATTATTCTTGATAGTAACCAATGTTTTTTCTGTTGGATTTAGCAAGTCGTACCAGTACATACTAAGCTGATTAGTAGAAATATTGCCATATACTTTTAACATTCCGTTTGTACCAACTTGCTGGCGTGCGGCCAAATTAGCTTGTATTGTTTCCGATGGCTTAACCCAATCTACCGACTGCGATACCACACTGTTATAAGGTGCCATATTATAATAAGCTCCTTGCACTGCCAGCGAAGATTTAGCCCCTGATTGTGTGTGGCTTAATTCGGCACCAATGCTCATTAAGCTTAAATCGGTACGGGTTTGAGTGGATTTTTCTTTAGTGTTGAGGATAAGCGCAGAAGATAATGCCTGCCCATATTCGGCCGAGTATCCCCCTGTGCTAAAACTTGTACCACTAAACATAAAAGGCGAGAACCGGCCACGTGTGGGCGTATTAGGAATGGTAGTAGAATAAGGGCTTAACACTTGCAACCCATCGATAAAGGTTTTGGTTTCCGAACCATCGCCTCCACGCACAAACAGGCGACCTTCCTCCCCCACTGTTTGTGTGCCGGGTAAGGTGTTTAAAGCTCCAGCAATATCGGCAGTAGCTCCGGCAGTGGTAACGATATCCAACGGTTTTAGCACTTCGCTTTTAGTGCCAACACCTGCTTCAAACGTACCTGCCGATATGACTACCGCCTCCATTTTGTTAATTGACTCTTTGAGTGAAAAGTCGATGTTGTTATTTGCTTTGAGTGTTATTTTTTGAGTTAATTCTTCATAACCTATATAGGTTGCTATTAAAACCACTCCGCCTGTAACAGTAGTCTCAAATGTATATTTTCCATTTACATCAGTGCTTGCACCATCATAGGTATCCTTAATAAATACATTGGCTCCAATTAGAGCTTCGCCCGATTGGCCGATTACCGTACCGGTAATTTTTGTTTGGGCTAATAGTGTTGAGCTTAATAGAAATAATAAGACCAACGTGTTGATTATGTTTCGTGAGGATATAAACCAGAGAGTTGTGTTTCGTGAGGACACGAACCAAGGAGTTGTACGATTGATATATTGTATTGCTTTCATAACAATACAAAGGATTGGGAATTAACTGAGGTTAAAAAAAAAGAGTTACTGAACTGTAGGATTAGGAGGATGAGCTGTAAAGTTTATCCTTAATTGGATTAATTAATGCAATTAAAGCACAAACGAGACGCTCTAGTTTAAATTATCCTCCTCAATTCCTTTAAACGAACCTCGCTATAGGTAAGTGTTTTTACGGTTTCGGAGAGTTTGGTAGAGACTTGACTGGTGTCTTTAATATCTGTTTTTTGGCTGTGAATAGCATTCAAAATCGTAACTTTAGCAACT
>Ga0256839_1002960_pt1 | contig 18122 bp, 13 predicted proteins | sample 354166metaG_FD_185968 | JGI IMG/M metagenome (GOLD analysis project Ga0256839, IMG submission 185968) | Hydrothermal vent microbial communities from Mid Atlantic Ridge, Atlantic Ocean - 354-166 | ecosystem: Environmental > Aquatic > Marine > Hydrothermal vents | place: Atlantic Ocean: Mid... | reverse complement strand
CAGCCCTCAACCGATCCCAGCGTAGCCAGATCAGAGGCCAGGGCGACGGCCTTGGATGCCGTGCGGTTGGCAACCGTGATCTGCTCAGGGTGGCACTCCAGCAGCGGTCGTAACACCCCACGCGCCGCGCCACCTGCACCGAGCAGAAGGATGCGAGCACCCGTCAGAGTCGCCCCCTGGTTCTGTTGCAGATCCCGAACCAGCCCGATGCCATCGGTGTTATCACCACGCAGGCGGCCATCTCCCAACTGGATGATCGTATTGACCGCCTGAGCCGACTCCGCACGGGGACTGAGCTCATCGACCAGCTGCCAGGCATCCTCTTTGAAAGGGACTGTGACATTCAACCCCCTGCCACCTGTGTTTAGAAAATCAGCCACATTCGCTGCAAAGTGCCCAGGCTCGCCCAGCAGGCGGATGTACTCCAGCTGCTCTCCGGTCTGCTGTGCAAAGGCACGGTGGATCTGTGGCGATTTGCTGTGCTCGATAGGGTTGCCAATGACGGCGTAGCGGTCAATGCGCTTATTCATGATCCGCCGGTCAATCCTGTAGCCACTGTGCCGCACGTTTGGCAAAATAGGTGAGGATGCCGTCTGCACCCGCCCGTTTGATGCAGAGCAGGGACTCCAGCGCGACCGCCTCTTCATCCAGCCAGCCCTGCTGGGCGGCAGCCATCAACATGCTGTATTCGCCACTTACCTGATAGACAAAGGTGGGCGCGCCAAACTCACTCTTTACCCGGTGTACAATATCCAGGTAGGGCATGCCGGGTTTGACCATGATCATATCGGCACCCTCCTCCAGATCGAGCGCCACCTCGCGCAGTGCCTCGTTGGTGTTGGCGGGATCCATCTGATAGGTGTGCTTGTTACCTGCACCCAGGTTTGCCGCAGAGCCGACCGCATCCCGAAAGGGGCCGTAGAAGCTGGAGGCATACTTGGCTGAGTAGGCCAGGATGCGGGTGTGGATATGACCTGCGACCTCCAGCGCCTCACGGACGGCACCGATACGGCCATCCATCATGTCGGATGGGGCGACAATATCGACACCGGCAGCGGCATGGGAGACAGCCTGTTTGACCAGTACCTCTACCGTTTCGTCATTCATCACATAGCCACTGCTGTCAATGAGCCCATCCTGACCGTGGGTAGTGAAGGGGTCGAGGGCGACATCGGTAATCACCCCCAGCTCCGGCACTGCCTCTTTCAGGGCGCGTACAGCACGTTGCGCCAGGCCATCGGGGTTGAATGCCTCACGGGCATCCTCTGTTTTGGCTGATTGGGGCGTGACCGGAAAGAGTGCCATGGCAGGGATGCCCAGCGCATGAATCTGTCGCGCCTCTTCGATCAGCAGGTCGATGCTAAGCCGCTCAACACCTGGCATCGAGGTGATGGATTCGCGGTTGCCCTCCCCTTCAAGCACAAACATGGGGTAGATAAAATCTGCGGGAGTCAGCTCAGTTTCACGCATTAACTGGCGGGAGAAACCATCCCGGCGCATGCGGCGCATGCGAGTAATGGGAAAACGAGCATTTTTTTGGTGCATGGCTTTCAGCCTCAATTAAAGGTAGTAGTGGACAATAACAATAAGGTATTATCGGGTCTCTTGGGTTGGATGTTGCCCACCCAGGTGAGAAAATCCCTACAGGCTTATTGCTGGCATACGATACCTCAGCAACAGGATTTGCGCCAAGCTGTTCGTCCAGCCCGAACCCCAGACGAAGCGGATTCTCAAAAATCCAGAAAGCGCCCCAATTGCAGTTAACATACTTTGGATCTGGTCGCTGCTTGATATATGCGCTACTAACAGGTGATGAACATGGCACATCTACAATTACGTTATCCATCAAAGATCTGCGCAACCATCGGGTTGTTGCTGTTTTTATCTCTCTCTGTCGCCTCAGCCGGGACGCTGCCTCCGCCAGAGACCGCAATACAGAGTGTCTCAGAGTCTCTAAAAACGCTTTTACAGAATAACCGGGAGCGCATCAAAACCGACAAGGCCTATGTCTACCAGCTGGCGAATGAGGTGGTCGCACCCCATGTGGATTTTAACCGGCTCTCCGGTTTGGCTTTGGGTAAACACTGGCGCCGTGCCACGCCAGAGCAGAAGAGTGAGTTTATGCAGCAGTTTCAGCGCCTGCTGGTCAGAACCTACGCAACCGCTTTTCGTGAATTTGGTGAGTGGTCTCTCAGGTTTATGCCGCGACATGATGCGGCCAATGCAAAAAAGGTTCTGGTGCGCAGTGAGGTGGTACGTTCGGGTGCCCCCCCGGTATCAGTAAAATACAGGATGCACCAGAAAGATGGTGACTGGATGGTGTATGACATTGTTATTGAAGGCATTAGTCTGGTAACCAACTACCGTACCACCTTCGCCAAAGAGGTGCGCCGTAACGGCATGCAGGGTCTGATCGAGCGCATTACCAAGCTGAACAATCAACGTGTTGCAGCTGCTCAGCAGGCGTTGCTTTAACCTGGAATCCGCAGTTGACCGCTCCATTCTGAACGGGGTGAGGATTCCAGGTTTAATCTCGCTTAGCGGTTCTGGTAACGGTTCAGATCGAATAGCCCGGACAAGATGGGGTTGCTGCGCGCCAGCTTATCCTGGAACCAGTCCGCCAGCTCCCAGAATGCAGGGTTGGTGCGCCTCACGCCATACTGATCCACAAACCTTTCATAATCATTGTAATCACGGATGGTGGCACAGCGTTGGGCAAAATCTTCAATATCGGACTGTGCCACAGAAAAAAAGAAGTTGGGATAGGAGCCTTCCAGCCACTTCACCACGGTCATCGTATCTCGCCCAATATCAGAACGATCCCGTTCATGCTCATCCGCCAGAAAAGAGGTGACGTTCTTGTAGGCCTTATTGCGAATCAGCGTATAGGCCAGATCCTGTTCCGGGTTATCCATTCTGACCCGCACAAAGGCAACATCAGGGAAGGCATGCAGGTTGGCACCCTGTAGCTGTGCCAGCTTGTTCATGGCACGATCCACCTCTGTCTCCACCCTCTCTGGCAGCCCATCGCAGCGGTCAGCGCCACAGTGGTTCATGGCCTGCGCCTGTTGTGCCACACCGGCCAGCCTCTGCTTGATCTGCTGGTAAAGCTCTGACTGCGGATCATCCGTTTGGTAGCCGCTTACCGAATCGATGCTCAACCAGTCCTGTGGCGCAGAAAACAGCTTCTCAACAGCGCTTCGCTGGCCAATATACCAGGCATCCCGTATCTTCTTTCGCTGGTTTGCAGGGAGAAAGGCCAGGAAATAGTCCTCCCCCTCCATGCGCAGAAAATCCATGTAGATTCGCGTGCTCACCCGATGCCCCATGTTACCGTAGACATTGAAGCCGGCCACCAACAGGTAATGTATACGTTCAAACAGCGGGTAATCAATGACCCAGGCGGTTTCCGGGTTGCCACCTATCAGCCCATACGCCACTGAGCCACTGTCGAAATGGCGGAAGACGGTCAGCGCGGCATTGGGGTTTTCGCCATCACCGTCCCAGATATAGCCCATGGCATGGCTAATGTCATGCCTGCCCATCTCCTTGAACCAGGCCTGCTTTTCCTGCATGTAGCGCCGCTGTCCCTGCCAGTAATCTGTCCAGATACGGAGCAGATCAAAGTTGCTGCTGCTCTCTACCGGAATTTGCAGCTCATCCACCATCTGCCCAATAAATTGTGCCGAGTTGGTGAACACAGGTTGATCCGGGTCAAAGAACATCACCCAGAACTGATCTTCTATGACATCCAGAGCAATCTGCCCACGACAGACCGGCCCCTTGATGAAGCCCTCAATAAAGAAGTACGCATCATCCAGCAGAAAACGGTAGCGTGATGTTGCGGGTATCTCTGCAAATGCCTTGAATGGGTTAGAGGCAATCTCCGGTTCATAGGATGGCAGCTCAGGCACCTCATATTCAGGGGTGAGGAAAAGTGTGCGATAGCGCTCCATGCGCTCATCAGAGAATTCATAGACGATGTGGTTCTTGACCACGATACTCGGGTGGTATCTCAGCAGCCGGTAGTAGAACGGTGCGACACCCGGATCATCATAGGGGCGCAAGGTCGGGATCTCATCTATCGCCTCTCCTGGCGGGGTGGCGGAGCGCACCAGACGATAGAACTCCCGGCTTGGGGTGTTGGCAAAATGGATATGTGCATGAAACAGGTGTTCATAGAGATAACGGCTGACCAGCTGCTGCTTATTGGATGGCTGGTTTAGGAAGTTCTCCCACTGCTTGATCTGTGGCAGCACCGTGCTGGAAGGATCAGGCGGCACCGGTACCGATGCACCCTGGGCCAGCCAGGAGACAAGGGTTCGGTACTCCTGCTCTGACAGGTTTGGCATGGCATAAGGCATGCCCCACAAGGGGTTTTTCTGAGTGAATTCATCCACCGTTTCCAGTGTTGGGCAGGTCTGCTCGCGACTCAGCTCCAGGGTAAAACTATCCGGCAACAGATCGGTTTGCGGCTGTGGGTGTCGTTGCTTCTGTTGCAACAGGCGGTACAGCACCGAATTTTTCAGATTCTCTTCCGGGGTCTGCTGCCCCTCATTGAGTACCGGATGAAACCCGCGGGAACGCCACTCCGGTGTACTCTTGGCATCCACAAACAGACGTGTTGGTTGCATGGGTGCAATACGCCGGGGATTGTAGATAAACTCCTCACTGGCGCCTCTCCGCAGCCCTTCACCAGAGGAGAGCTTCAACTGGCAGGGCGCATCGTAACAGCCGTGGCAGACCACGCAGCGCCGCTCCAGAATGGGCTTGACCTGCTGCTCGAACAGCACTGGATCATCCTGTATGAAGGGGGGCAGCTCCTGCTCGGCGCCCGCCGGTTTACCCCCCTCTGCAAGCGGTGGCTCCAGTACTTTATGGATGAGAATTCCAGACAACAGGGCAATGGACACTATTATCAGTGCCCATCTGCTGGTTGCTGTTTTTTGCTGTCTCATCACAGGCCGCATGTTACCAGAAGGCGCTTACGGGCGGTCACAGAGTTTGAAGAAACAGCTGGCTTGATTTTGGAGGTGGGGCTATTTTCCGATGCAGAAGCTGGAAAATATCTCGCCTAAAAGATCGTCCGCAGAAAACGCCCCTGTGATCTCTGACAGGCTGTTTTGGGATTGCCGCAGGTCTTCTGCCAGCAGCTCTCCATTACCGGTCTCGCAGAATACCTTTTGTCCCTGAAGGAGATGGGTCTCTGCTCTCGACAGTGCATCAAGATGTCGGCGCCGTGCTATAAACTCCCCCTCGCTTGCACCGTGATAGCCCATGCTCTGTTTGAGGTGCTCCCGCAGCAGATCCATCCCTTCACCCGTGCTGGCTGAGACGGAAACCTCTATGCCTTCTGCTGTCTCTCGAATCTTTGCTTCGCGCCCTGTGAGATCAATCTTGTTGCGCACCTGCGTCAATGGAATATCTGCCGCTAACCCCTCGCGATCCAGGGTGCTGTTTCTTGGGTCGGTCTGATCATCAAATACCCAGAGGATGTGATCGGCCCGGCTGATCTCCTCCCTGGCACGCCTTATACCCTCCAGCTCAATCCGGTCTTCGCTCTCTCTCAAGCCAGCCGTATCCACCAGATGCAGTGGCATACCATCTATCTGTATCTGCTCTCTCAACAGATCACGGGTGGTTCCGGGGATCTCGGTTACAATGGCGCTCTCCCGACCCACCAGGGCATTCAACAGGCTGGATTTTCCTGCATTGGGTTGACCTGAGATCACCAGCTGCATGCCATCCCGCAGCAGCCGTCCAATCTTGGCTTTTTTTTGCACATCCTCTATTTGGTGGATGATTGACTGTAAGTCAGCACTCACTTTTCCATCGGAAAGAAAGTCTATCTCCTCCTCCGGAAAATCCATGGCGGCCTCCACATAGATGCGAAGCTGCGTGATGGCGTCGACCAGGGAGTGGATGCAACGCGAGAACTCCCCTTGAAGAGAGCGATTGGCCAGACGCACTGCCGTTGTTGTATCAGCCTCTATGAGATCGGCAATAGCCTCTGCCTGAAGCAGATCCAGTTTACCATTGAGAAAGGCACGCTCACTAAACTCACCGGGGCGCGCCAACCGGGCACCCTGCTTTATAACCTCTTCCAGCAGCATATCCATCACAACCGGGCCACCATGGCCTTGCAGCTCAAGGATATCTTCTCCAGTAAAGGAGTTGGGGTTGGGAAAATAGAGGGCTATTCCCTCATCAATGGTTGTGCCGGAGGTATCTTTGAAGGGGGAAAAGGAGGCTCTGCGTGGTTCTGGAAGTATACCAAGGATGGCCTTGGCTATCGCCTGACAATCCCTGCCGGAGACCCGGATAATACCAACGCCGCCACGCCCCACGGGGGTGGCAATGGCGGCGATGGTATCCTGTGAACCTGTCGACAAGACTGGAACAGCGGGTTTGAGGTTAGCTGGTTTCCTGTTCAATCTTTCTGGTGATATACCACTGCTGGGTAATGGATACTAGGTTGTTGACAACCCAGTAAAGCACCAGCCCCGAGGGGAAGAAGGCAAAAAAGATACCAAAGATGAATGGCAGGCTCATCATGATCTTCGCCTGCATGGGATCCAAAGGTGCCGGATTGAGCTTTTGCTGCACAAACATCGAGGCTGCCATCAACAGTGGCAACACATAGTAAGGATCCTCTTTCGAGAGATCATCCAGCCAGAAGATAAAGGGAGCCTGGCGCAGCTCTACACTCTCCAGCAGCACCCAGTAGAGTGCAATAAACACCGGGATCTGTACCATAATCGGTAGACAGCCGCTCAGTGGATTGATCTTCTCTTTTTTGTACATCTCCATGGTGGCCTGGTTCATTTTGGCTTTATCATCGCCATAACGATCCTTGAGCGCCTTCATCCGTGGTGCCAGCTTGCGCATATTGGCCATCGACTTATAGCTGGCCTCAGACAGCTTATAAAACAGCCCTTTAATAATGATTGTAAGGAAGACGATGGCCCAGCCCCAGTTTTGGGATATAGAGTACATCTGCTGCAGCAGCCAATAGATTGGTTTAGCCAACACGGTCAGCCAGCCATAATCAACCGTCAACTCAAGCCCTGGTGCTGTTGCCTCCATCTCTGCCTGAAGCTTGGGGCCAACAAACATTTTACTGGTGAAATCATGGCTACTGCCAGCTGCCACCTTTACCAGTGGTGAGTACATACCAACCAGATATCGGTTGTTGGGCAGTTTGTTTGTATAGAGATGGGTCTTCTCATCGGCAGGTGGGATCCAGGCACTGAGAAAATAGTGCTGGATCATAGCTATCCAGCCGCCTACTGTATCCCGGCTGAGCTGGGCATCGTCTATATCGTCGAAGGAGTACTTCTCATACTTCTCCTCCTGGGTATAGATAGCCGGGCCGGTATAGGTATAGAGAAAACGGTTGCCCTCACCCTCTGGTGGCCTGCTTCGCTGAAGCTGGTGGTATATGCGTGCAGCCCAGTCACTATCACTGTTGTTGATAACCTCGTGCCGAAGCTCTACCACATAACTGCCGCGCTTAAAGGTATAACGCTTGTTTACTGTGACACCTGATGGGTGATGCCAGGTCAATACCGCCTCAATAGTCTCTTCACCTTCTGCCAGCCGATACTCCTGTTGTTCAGGCTGGAAGAGTGCCTCATGGGTCGGTGCTCTCTCTTTATCAGCGCCAATCAGGCCAGACTGAGCAATAAAACGGTTAATCCTGCCCGAGTTCATCAGCTTGAACTTTACATCCGGATTCTCTTTTGTCAGTGGATAATCCCGCAGAAAGACATTCAGGATATCGCCGCCCTGTGTACCTATCTCAACATCCAGCAGATCCGTTGTGACCTTGATGCCAGGTGTTGTAACCACTTCCATAGCTTGCGGCACAGCGGTTGCTGACGCAGCAGGTTCCGGCGCAACCGTCCGCACATCAGGAACAGCACCGGATATATCCCGGTTTAGCGTCTCTGAGGTTGGCGCATCTGCCTCAATAATAGGTTGTGGTTGTGGGCCATAATCCCGCTGCCAGGCCTGATACATCATAATCAGAACCAGTGCGAGTCCACCAAACAGAAAAAGGCGAATATTATCCATGACGGATTATTTTTTCCCAATGCTTAGTAAGGGAACGAAATATTTCATGATTGGAGCGTTCAATGATCTGACGACGGCTCAATATCACAATATCTACGCTCGGGAGGCGGTAAGTTTCCAAACGAAAACTCTCTCGGGTAAGGCGTTTTATGCGATTCCGATCTACAGCGCGCTTGGCGTTTTTCTTGGATATCGCTAACCCCAAACGAGGATAATTTAAATCATTCTTCCGCCAGAGGATGGTAAAGCAGTCATCGACAGACTTCTCAGGTTGTGCAAAAACTCGACTATATTCAGAGGCTTTAAGCAACCTGGCACAGTGCGGAAAGGGTTGATTTTCCGCTGGCAAACGACTGTTCAGTCTACGGTGTTAGGCGAGCACGCCCTTTGGCACGCCGCGCCTTAATAACTTTGCGACCACCATTGGTTGCCATGCGCGCACGAAAACCATGGGTACGGGCGCGCTTTAGGGTACTGGGTTGAAACGTTCTTTTCATTGCAATCTTCCGGTATTCAGCCAAACCGTACCAGAACGGAAAAGCCATTTAAAAAAGGTCGCATAGAATACTTATGTAACCGGCATAATGTCAACATAAATGGCTATTTTATAGCCATTTCTTTATAGCCTTTTCTTTTTTAAATTAGACGCCTATAAAGCCATCAGCCTGTGGATAACTCAAACCAAGCAGGGTAAACTTGGCTGGAATCAGCTTGTGATACCAACACGACAACAGATCTAACCAGCATACAAAGCGCTTCCTGCCTACTGCTTGATAGATACCCTTAACTTTGAATCTATTGGGGAACCGCCTCATTGAACCGTTGGCAAAGGTGCATCAATCACCTCGAAACAGAACTTCCCCCTCAGCAGTTTAATACCTGGATCAGGCCTCTGCATGCCATTCATGAACCCAACCAGATTCGTCTTTTGGCACCCAACAAATTTGTACTGGACTGGGTTAACAGCCACTACATTGAGCTCATCAACTCATTTTTTACCCATATTGAAGGCGAGAACAGCCTTTTGGTAGTGCTTGAAATTGGCAGCAAGCCACGCAAGCAGGAAGCGGGCGCAATCAATGGTCTTCAGCATGTTCAAAAAAGCCGCATGCCGCAACAGGCCAAAATCAGCCAGCTAACATCTGAAGCTGTCTTAGAGAGCAATATCAATCCTAATTTTACTGTCGACACCTTTGTCGAAGGCAAATCCAACCAGTTGGCAAGAGCCGCAGCCATCCAGATTGGTGCCAACCCAGGTACTGCCTATAATCCACTCTTCATCTACGGCGGTGTTGGCCTGGGGAAAACCCATCTTCTGCATGCGGTTGGCAATATTATCCTAAGCAACAATCCGGCCGCACGCGTAGTCTATCTGCACTCTGAAGCCTTTGTTGCTTCAATGGTAAAGGCCTTGCAAAACAATACAATAGAAGATTTTAAACGCTGTTATCGGTCAGTTAATGCGCTTCTCATTGATGATGTCCAGTTTTTTGCGGGTAAAGAGCGTTCACAAGAGGAATTTTTTCACACCTTTAATGCACTCTTTGAATCACGACAACAGATTATTCTGACCAGTGACCGCTTCCCAAAAGAGGTTACAGGTCTGGAAGAGCGACTGAAATCAAGGTTTGGCTGGGGGCTGACGGTTGCTATCGAGCCCCCCGATCTTGAGACGCGGGTTGCCATTCTCAAACGAAAGGCTCAACAGTTGTTTGACGTAGATCTGCCCAACGAGGTCGCCTTCTTTATCGGCAAACGGGTACGATCCAATATCCGGGAACTTGAAGGTGCACTGCGCAGAATTATCGCAAGCGCCCGTTTTACCGGCAAACCCATATCGCTCGATTTTGCCAAAGAGGCGCTAAAAGATCTGCTGGCTGCACACGATAAGCAGGTCACTATTGAAAATATTCAAAAAACCGTGGCGGAATACTTCAAGATACGTGTCAGTGATCTGCTGTCCAGTAAACGTAACCGCTCTATTGCCAGACCACGGCAGATAGCCATGTCACTTGCCAAAGAGTTAACCAACCACAGTCTGCCAGAGATTGGTAATGCCTTTGGTGGTAAAGACCATACAACCGTCCTATATGCAACACGTAAAATTGCTGCGCTAAAAGAGAGCGACACACGGATTGTGGAAGATTATGGAAACCTGTTAAGAACACTTACGAACTGATGTGGATAAACTAGGGGTAAATAAGTGGCAAAAAAAGTATAAATGTTATCCACAACATTTATACAGTAAGATTGCTGGGTTACATCCAGCTTAAACACAACTGATTTTCAATATATATTATTGAAAATAAAGACAAAAACGCATGTATTCACAATTTATAGACCCCTTAATAATAATAATAATATTGTTTTAAAAAATAATATTATTATTATTAGAGAGCGATATCATGAAAATAAAACTCCATAGAGATCACTTGTTAAAGCCACTGGCGCAGGTTGGAGGTGTCGTTGAGAGAAGACAGACACTCCCTATTCTCTCTAATGTGCTCATTAAGATAGAGAACAAAGAGCTGGTCATTACAGCTACCGATCTGGAAGTGGAGCTAAAGGCAAGAACAGAGATTAAGAGTGATGTTGAGCTGGAGTTCACCCTGCCTGCACGAAAACTCATCGATATCTGCAAAGCACTGCCTGCTGATGCAGAACTACAGATTGATATAAGCAGTGAGCGTGCAATACTTAAATCCGGGCGTAGCCGTTTTACACTGAGTACCCTGCCTGCGCAGGACTTCCCTGCAATTGAAGCTAATGTGAGCAGCGAGAAATTTTCAATCCCCGGAAATATATTAAAACGGTTGATTGAAAAAACCCAGTTTGCCATGGCTCACCAGGATGTTCGCTATTATCTAAATGGTATGTTGCTAGAGATAAAAGAGGGGAAGATACGCACGGTTACAACAGATGGACATCGTCTGGCCTTAAGTGAGGCTGATTTTGATGAGGCATTGGATCTAGATCTGATTCTACCTAGAAAGGCGGTATTGGAACTTGACAGAATATTGGTGGATTCGGATGAAAACGTACAGATTGAAATCAGCAGCAACCATGCAAAAATCACCGTTGGAAATATAAGCTTCACCACAAAACTTATTGATGGCAAGTACCCTGATTATCGGGGGGTATTACCACGTAATACAGATAATAAAATGGAAGCGGATAGGGAAGAGATGCGTCAGGCACTGCAACGTGCGTCTATCCTCTCTAATGAAAAATACCGTGGGATCCGGTTTAAGGTCTCAAAAAACAGACTGGAACTTTTGGCACATAATCCAGAACAGGAGGAGGCGGAAGAGGAGATTGAGGTTGAATACAGCGGTGATGATCTGACGATTGGCTTCAATGTTGGATATTTTATTGATGTCCTTTCGGTTATCTCCTCAGAAAAGGTTTATGTTGAACTGGCTGATGTAAGCAGCAGTTGCCTTATCTATGCCACAGATAATAATGAGAGCCGGTATGTTGTCATGCCAATGCGGCTGTAGCTTTGTAGTTGATAAAGAGTAACACCTAAATCCTGCAAGTGCTCGCACTCACATAGCGCAAGCTATTGATCCGTATAGCGATATGAAACTTTTCGGCCATCACAATAAGGATGACACTCAAAGTTGTCATTCACTCTATGAATCAATATCTTACACTCTGCAAGCACGATCACTTGCAGGATTTAGGTAACAGGGAATCATGCCCCTGAGTCTGCTACGGATTCGCCACCTTAGAAATATCCAGAATATCGAGATTGAACCAACGGCATCTATAAATCTGCTCTGGGGTGGCAATGGGGCGGGTAAAACCTCCATCTTAGAAGCGATCTATCTGCTAAGCAGGGGGCGATCCTTCAGGGGTACAGAGATTGGCCCTTTGATTTCATCCGGGAAAAGCGAAGCCGTCGTTTTTGGTAGGCTGCTTGGAGGAGATGAAAAAAGAGATGCTATTGGGATCAGTAAGCAGCTAAAAGGGGTTACACAAATAAAAATAAATGGTGCGGCCGTAAATCGTCTCTCTACACTTGCACAAACCTTACCACTACAAGTGCTTACCCCAAAATCACATGAGATCCTTGAACGGGGCTCCGCATACAGGAGACGATTTATCGATTGGGGTGTGTTCCACGTGGAACATAGTATTATTAACCTTGCTAATAATTATGCCAAAGCATTAAAACAGAGAAACGCAGCATTGAGGAGATCACCTCAATCGGCCTTCGCCTGGGACTCAATACTGATTAAAAATGGCACACAAATTGAGTCGATAAGAAGATGCTATCTAGATAGGCTTACCCCCATATTTACCGAGAAAACAGAGAAGCTGATAGGTCGGGGGGATATTACAATCAACTATCGGCGTGGCTGGTCTGAAAATGAGAGCTACGCAGAGAGTATAAAACGTAGAGAAAAAGATGATCTCAACAGAGGCTTTACCGGCACAGGTCCCCACCGGGCAGATATAAAGATTGAGATTGCTGGGCTACCTGCAGAGAAGGTGGTATCACGAGGTGAGCAGAAGCTTATAATCGCAGCACTCTATTTGGCACAGGCAAAGATTGCGTCAGCTGAGAGCAGGGTTAAACCACTCATCCTGATTGATGACCTGCCTGCCGAATTAGATAAAGAGAAGCGAGCTCTTTTTCTAAATGAACTAACCGATCTTAATCTACAGGTTTTTATCACGGGGATAGAGCGGGATTACTTCTCTGCTATAGAGCCCTCAAGTGTGTTCCACGTGAAACACGGGCGGATTTCCAGGCAAAATTAACTCTACCTATCCTAAGCGGCAGAGCTGCCAAGCATGTATAATGCTGCCACCACAACAGGAGCATCAGCATGACGTATGATTCAACAAACATTAAGGTTCTGAAAGGCCTTGATGCAGTACGCAAACGCCCAGGCATGTATATCGGTGATACAGATGATGGCACTGGTCTGCATCACATGGTGTTTGAGGTTGTAGATAACTCCATTGATGAGGCGTTAGCGGGTCACTGTTCTGAAATCACAGTGGTTATTCATGAAGATCAATCAATCACTGTGACAGATAATGGTCGTGGTATTCCGGTTGATATCCATTCAGAAGAGAATCGCTCAGCAGCAGAAGTTATTATGACGGTACTGCATGCAGGCGGTAAATTTGATGATAATTCTTATAAGGTCTCTGGTGGGCTGCATGGTGTGGGTGTTTCGGTGGTTAATGCCCTCTCCGAAAAACTGGAACTGAATATCAAAAAAAATGGCAAGGTTTATTATCAGCAATACAAACTGGGCGAACCGCAGGCACCATTGGCAGCTGTTTCAGATACGAATGAGACAGGTACAACAATAACCTTCAAGGCCAGTGCTGAGATATTCACAAATATAGAATTTCATTATGATATTTTGGCCAAACGGCTGCGTGAACTCTCATTTCTAAACTCTGGTGTTCGTATTGTCCTTAGAGAGGAGGAGAAAGAGAGAGAGGATGTATTTGAATATGTAGGCGGTATTCGCTCTTTTGTTGAACATCTGAATAAAAACAAGGTTCCACTGCACGAGCCAGTTTTCTACTTCTCCGCAGAGAAGGATGGAACTACGGTTGAGGTTGCAATGCAGTGGAACGAGTCCTACCAGGAAAATATCTTCTGCTTTACAAACAACATTCCTCAACGCGATGGTGGAAGCCATTTAGCAGGTTTTCGTGGTGGTTTAACGCGCACCCTGAACCAATATATCGAGCAGCAGGGGCTGGGTAAAAAGCAAAAGGTTAGCACAACGGGTGATGATGCCCGAGAAGGTCTGACTGCAGTGCTCTCCGTCAAGGTGCCAGACCCTAAATTCTCATCCCAGACAAAGGATAAACTTGTATCCTCTGAGGTAAAAGGGATTGTAGAGAGCCTGCTTTCTGAAAACCTGGGTACCTTTCTACTGGAACGTCCTGCAGATGCAAAGGCGGTAATCAGTAAAATGATCGACGCCGCTCGCGCAAGAGAGGCAGCCCGCAAGGCTCGGGATATGACCCGACGTAAAGGGGTGCTCGATATTGCCGGTCTGCCTGGAAAACTGGCAGACTGTCAGGAGAAAGACCCCAGCCAGTCAGAGATCTATCTGGTGGAGGGTGACTCCGCTGGCGGCTCGGCAAAACAGGGAAGAGATCGACGCAATCAGGCCATTTTGCCGCTAAAAGGCAAGATTCTAAATGTGGAGAAGGCACGCTTTGATAAAATGCTCTCATCGGCTGAGATTGGAACCCTGATAAAGGCGCTGGGCTGTGGTATTGGCCGGGAGGAGTTTAACCCCGAAAAATTGCGTTACCACAGAATTATTATCATGACGGATGCCGACGTGGATGGTGCGCATATTCGCACCCTGCTGCTTACCTTCTTCTATCGTCAGATGAGAGAGCTGGTAGAGCGCGGGCATATCTATATTGCTCAACCCCCACTGTATAAAATCAAAAAAGGCAAGCAAGAACAATACCTTAAAGACGACGATGACCTAAATAGGTATCTATTGCAGGCCGCGCTTGAAAATGCCTCACTCTGTGTAAATGCAGAGGCGCCACCACTGGCGGGTGAGTCGATTGAAAACCTGGCACAGACCTTTATTACAACCATGGCAACCGTAAACAGGTTGTCACGTCGTTATGACCAAGCCTTTGTTGAGAAATTGATCTATATGCCAACCGTTACCCAAGAGCTGCTGGCCGATCCACAGGCGCTGGCCAGCTGGATGGGTGAGATGACAGGTCGTTTGAATCTTGATCAGGGACTCTCTAACCGCTATTCGCTGGAGCGGTCAGTGCAGGATGAAAAACCGGCCTTCAAGATAGTCAAACGAACCCACGGCATAGAGCATCCCTCCAGTGTCCCTGATGAGTTCTTCTCAGGAGGCGATTACCGCAAGCTCAGAGGCCTTGGCCAACAGCTCGATGGTCTGCTGGCTGAAGATGCCTATGTGCAGCGTGGCGAGCGTACCAGGCAGGTTGACAGCTTTAAACAGGCGCTGGACTGGCTGATGGAAGAGGCCAAACGCGGACAACACATTCAGCGTTATAAAGGCCTGGGTGAGATGAATCCAGAGCAGCTGTGGGAGACCACAATGGATCCTAACAGCCGCCGACTGCTTCAGGTCAATATTGAGGATGCGGTAGCTGCCGATGAGATTTTTACCACCCTGATGGGTGATCAGGTAGAGCCAAGAAGGGAGTTTATCGAGGACAATGCATTAACGGTAGAAAACCTGGATGTTTAATCTATATTATTGATTAATATAGCTTTAATTATCTAAACGCTGCGGAAGAGTCTCCATTGTAGACTCTATCCATGCCTCTGCTTTTTGATTGATTTCACTGCTCTTCAGCCCTTCCACCTCAATAGGAGGGCCGATAATAACCTGCACCGTGCCAGGATATTTTTTCAGATCCCTTCTGCGCCAGAAGATGCCTGAATTGAGGGCGATGGGAACCACAGGGAATTTGGAGTGATGCGCCAGGATGGCACCCCCCGCCCCATAACGCCTGCGCTCACCGGGTGCTACCCGTGTACCCTCAGGAAAGATAATGACGTTGTGCCCCTGCTTCAGATGTTTTTCTCCCTCTTTCACCACCTGGCTCATCGCCGCCCGGCCAGATTTCCGGTCGATGCCTATCGCCTGAAGCGCCATCAGCGCCCAACCAAAAAAAGGCACCCAGAGTAGCTCTCTTTTTAAAACCCATGCCTGGCTGGGCGGCAGCAACCCTCGCAGTGCCAGCGTCTCCCAGGCGGACTGATGTTTCGATAGAATGATGCAACCCGTTTCAGGAATATTCTCCAGCCCTTTGATTTCATAGTTTAAGTTGCAGATCTTTGAGAGTAGCCAGAGGTTGCTCATACCCCAGCCATTAGCCAGTGCCGAGCGTTGTTTGAAGGGAAGCAGCAGCCCAACAGTGATAATTACTGTAGCAAAGATGACCGTAATAATAACCAAGCAGACAAAGTAGAGAGAGGAGCGGAGCAGTATCATTTCGTGTTGGCCAGCAGTGCATCCACCGCAGTGGCAAGATCTGTATAGACAGGGACATTGTCGGAATCATCTATCTGAGAAGCGGTGGCTCTGCCATTGCCTGTAAGAACCAGCATGGGCTGTGCGCCTGTGGTTTGGGCGGCCTGAATATCCTTTAGGCTGTCACCGATAAAAATAGCCTCTGAAAGATCAGCATCCAGACGGTTGGCTATCTCCAGCAGCAGGCCGGGTTCTGGCTTACGACAGTTACAGTTCTCATCTGGTCGGTGTGGGCAGAAGAAGAGCGCATCAATATGCCCACTCTGCTGAGAGAGCGCATCGAACATCTTTTGATGTATGGCATTGAGCTGGTCAATATTGAACAGGCCGCGCCCCAGGCCAGATTGGTTGGTTGCGATCACTACGCGATAGCCGGCATGGTTCAGTCGGGCAATCGCCTCCAGGCTTCCAGCAATAGGAGACCACTCGTCAGGATGCTTGATATAGGCATCCGAATCCCTGTTAATGACCCCATCTCGATCAAGGATGATAAGTTTCGCAGACATGGTTAGTGAGCGCTTACACCCTTATTTAAGCCTGTCTGTAGCTTGGAAAGATCAGCTACATTCAAAAACATGGCCGCAAGTGATGAGAGAAGAGCCAGACGATTCTGGCGCAGGTCATTCTCATCACACATCACCATGACCTCATCAAAAAACAGGTCTACCGGCTCACGCAGAGCAGCGAGTTTTTGCAGCACTTCGGAGTAAAGTCCCTCAGCCAGAAGTGGCGCAACAGTGGGTTCAAGCTCAGCAACCCGTTCAGCCAGTGCCCTCTCAGAGTGCTCCACCAGCAGGTCGATATCGACCTGCGCCGGGATGGTTTCATCGGTTTTCCGCAGGATATTGCTGATACGTTTGTTGGCGGCTGCAAGGGCTTCAGCCTCTGGCAGCTGGCGAAAGTGTGCCACTGCTCTGACACGTCGATCAAAGTCCGCAGGCCGGGTCGGGCGGCGTGAGAGCACAGCCTCTATCAGATCGGCTGAAAACCCCCGGTCTGCATAGTAGGCATTCAGCCGCTCCATCATATAGTCAAAAACATCACTGGCGGTGTTGCGGGTATCCAGCTTGTCGGCCAGCCCCGCTGCGGCTGCCTGTAACAGCGCCTCAAGATCAAGTGACAGCGGGGTCTCGATAAGGATACGCAGCACACCCAGTGCAGCACGGCGCAGGCCAAACGGATCCTTCTCACCGGTTGGTTTCTGGCCGATGGCAAAGATGCCAATGAGGGTGTCGAGCCGGTCTGCAATAGCAATGGCACGGCCACAACCGGTCTGTGGCAGCCTGTCACCCGCATGGCGTGGCAGATACTGCTCCTCAATCGCGGCTGCAATATCACCCCCCTCCCCTGCGTGCTGTGCGTAGTGACGCCCCATCACACCCTGCAGTGACGGAAACTCCCCCACCATATTGGAGAGCAGGTCGCACTTGGCAAGCTCTGCTGCACGGGCTGCCTCTGCCGGGTCAAAACTGAGCTGCCCGGCAATCTGCTGCGCCAGTTGTGAGATGCGCTGGGATTTGTCATACAGCGATCCCAATGCGTGCTGAAAAACCACAGCCTGTAGCCGGGGTATCAGCGCATCGAGTGGCTGTTTGAGATCCTGTTCCCAGAAGAAGGCGGCATCGCTGAAGCGCGGGCGGATGACACGCTCATTTCCAGCGCGAACCTGTGCCGGATCCTGGCTCTGGATATTGCTGATGGTGATAAAGCAGGGCTCTAATCTGCCACTGTCATCCACCACGGGGAAGTACTTTTGATGCTCCTGCATCGCCTTTATCAGCGCCTCTGCAGGTACCTCCAGAAAGCGCTTATCGAATGCGCCCATCACCGCAACAGGCCACTCATTGAGTGCAGTCACCTCATCCAGCAGAGCTGTGTCGATAGCGGTGATCCTGCCGGCCTCAGCGGCAATCTGCTCCACCGCTGCCCGGATCTTCTCTCGGCGGGCATCCATATCGGCAATCACATAACCTGGATCAAGCAGTGTTTGGGCATAGCTGGCCGGGCTCTCCAGCACGA